>Ga0075362_10000046_pt1 | contig 42578 bp, 35 predicted proteins | sample EndMetdeltDD1762_FD_71397 | JGI IMG/M metagenome (GOLD analysis project Ga0075362, IMG submission 71397) | Populus endosphere microbial communities from Tennessee, USA - Endosphere MetaG P. deltoides DD176-2 | ecosystem: Host-associated > Plants > Roots > Endosphere | place: USA: Tennessee...
GGCAATCGCCATGCGCTGGCGCTGTCCGCCGGAAAGCCGCGCACCATCCTCGCCGAGGAAAGTGTCGAGCCCTTGTGGCAACTCTCGCAGGAAAGCTTCGGCATTGGCCGCCGCGGCGGCGGTCCAGATGTCTTCGTCGCTCGCTTGCCAGTCGCCATAGCGCAAGTTGTCGCGTGCGCTGGCGGCGAACAGCACGCCTTCCTGCGGCACCAGGGCAAAGCGGCGGCGCAAGTCAGCCGGGTCAACCGACGTGAGTGGCACCCCGTCCAGCTTGATCGTGCCTGCCTGCGGGTCGTAAAACCGCTCGGCAAGCTGAAAAATTGTCGATTTGCCCGCACCTGACGGGCCGACGAGCGCGACAGTTTCGCCCGGTTCGATCTTGAGCGTGAAATCGAGCAGCGCGGCCTGTTCGGGGCGCGAGGGATAGCGGAATGTCACGCCCTCGAAAGCCAGCTGCCCGCGCCCCGGGCTGGGCAGCGCGATCGGCCGGGCAGGCGGCGCAATCAGCGGCCTTTCGTTGAGCAGTTCGTTCAGCCGGCTGGCAGCCCCAGCCCCGCGAACGAGATCGCCGTAAACCTCGGTGAGCGCGCCGAAAGCGCCGGCCACCAGTCCGCCGGTGAGGACGAATGCGGCAATCGTTCCGCCGGAGATCGTACCATTCGCAACCGCGAGCGCGCCTGCGCGCATCAGGAAAGTCAGCGAGCCGAAGACCAGCAACATGACAACCACAGTCATTGCCGAGCGGATCGAAATGCGCCGCCGCGCTGTCGCGAAGCTACGCTCGACTGCATCGGCAAAGCGCGCAGCCTCGCGCTGTTCCTGGTTGAATGCCTGGACAATCTTGACCGCGCCCAGCACTTCGGCGACCAGCGCGCCGATATCGGCCACCCGGTCCTGGCTGAAGCGCGAGACATTGCGCAGGCGCCGGCTGAACCAGACGATCGGACCGATCACCAGCGGGATCGCCACCACCAGCCCCAGAGTGAGCCTGGGCGCGAGGGCGAAGAGGAAGCCAATGCCGCCTACGGCCATGATCAGATTGCGCAGCGCCACCGAAACCGTCGTGCCCACCACTTGTTCGATCAGCGCCGTGTCGGCCGTCATCCGGCTGGAGATTTCCTTGGGGCTGTTTTCCTCGAAGAAGCTGGGCGCCAGTCGCAGCAGATTGGCCTGCACGGCGAGGCGGATATCAGCCACGACGCGCTCGCCGAGCCACGAAACAGAATAGAACCGCACAGCCGTGCCCAGCGCCAGAACCACAACAATGCCGAGCAGGACGACAAACCATCGCTCAATTGTCGCCGGATCGCTGCCGCGCGCGAAGCCCTGGTCGATGATCTTGGAAAAGCCCCAGGGAATGCCCAAGGTTGCCGATGCCGTCACTGTCAGGGCGGCGAGCGCAATTGCAATCCGGCCAGGGTATGCCGCAGCCGCCCGCCAGATCATGCGCAGCGGTCCAAGGCTGCGCTCACGGGGCGGCTCTGCGGCGCTGGCGGTCATTTCGCGGTCAGTCTGAGGGTCCATCGCGCGCCACTAGCCCACTGGCGACGGCAAGGCAAAGGGACACTCGCGCGGCGGGTCGCTTCCCGCCCGAGAGTGGGCGGTGAGCTCGGATTGTCTCCGATACAGTGCGGCTTGCCGCAAATTTTGCACCGAAATTGGCATTTTTTGGCAATTCGCGCTATCTTCGTGACTGTGAGGCGAGGTTTACAACGTCGAGTCCTGCTGCGGCAGGGGCTTGCTGCGGGAGCGATTCTCGCGGTTCCCGGTCGTGCTTTGGCACAGGCCGCCGATGCGCTTGTCAGTGAATTTGATCGCTCTTTTGCCGGGACCGCTCCGGTCGCGCCAGCCGCCAACGTGCCTGTCATGACGCCTCCCGTCCAGCCAGTGAGCGATCCGGCCTACCTCGCCAAGGTCGCGCAAGTCGCGCGGCGGGAGCGGGATCGTGCCGGCTCGCGCATCTGGCGGCCCGACATTGTCGGCGTAGCCGATTTCGGCCGGGCATCCGCTTTGCCGCGGCTCCATTTCGTTAATATGGAAAACGGCACGATCCGCTCGTTCCTCGTGGCCCACGGGCGCGGTTCCGACCCTCAGCACGATGGCTGGCTGAAATATTTCTCCAACGCGCCGGGTTCGGAAGCGACATCGCGCGGGGCCTATGTCACTTGTGAGTGGTACAAGGGCAAATATGGCACCTCCATCCGCCTGGAAGGCATGGATCAGGACAATTCGCACGCGCTTGATCGTGCCATCGTCATGCATCCGGCCCCCTATGTCGATCCGGCAATGGCGGCCAACTGGGGCAAGATCGGCCGCAGTGAAGGCTGCTTCGCCATGGCTCCGTCCGATTTCAATGAGGCCCTCTGGCATCTCTCGGGCGGGCGTCTGCTTTTTGCGGACCGGATAGTCTAAGCAGAGAGACGCGGCGGCGAGACAGGCTGATTGCCGTGACGTTGCGCAATCGCCGCTTGATTTTCCAGCCGTGCCCCTGTCAGGGAAAACGATGACTCCACACACTTGCGCGATGATCGCCGCTTCCGCTTATACTTATATCTCCGGTCAGAAAGTCGCGGGGATGCACGATCATGCCTCCGGGCGCGATTTGCAGATCGCTGCCGAAGCGCGCGGAACCCAGCTTCAGGGGTATGACGGGGATCGCGGCGTGCAGTTTGGCGGTGCCATTCCGGAGCTTTATGATGCCGGCGACAAGACTTATGTCTCGATGGAAATCAGCGGAGACAAGGCGCGCGGCCACGATCGCAAATCAGGCACTTCCTATTCCGCGCTGGTAAGCAACGGGCGCGTGCAGGTCTATGACTATGCCAGTGACACGTGGTTCACCTTCGACGTTCAAGTGGCCTAGCGGAAACTGGTACTTAGCTGGCCGGTTCGCCGGCATCGGGCCATTCCGCCATCCGCTTCGCCCGCCGGTCGAAAAATAGCCCCGGCAATTTGATCAGCAGCAGGATCTTGTGGATCGCAGCATCAGCCATGCGTTCGCGCCGCTTGCTGGTCGGTTTTGCACCGGCTTCCAGCCATCCCTGATAAGGCAGGAAATGGTCGGGCTCGTCGCGGTGGATGATCGTGAAAATCCGGTACATGGCTGAATCCGAGCGGATCAGGCGGTTTTCCAGCAGTTCTTCCACTTGCCGCAGCCCGCGCTGCTCGGTCAGCACGATCACCCGGCACAGCTTGTCGAACGCGGCGTCATTCGAAATCACGGCTTCGGTGTCGAGCTGGTCGATGCCGCAGCCAAAGGCGAAGCGGATGAAGCGATCGATATGTCCAAAGCCCGAGTCGACCGCGAGCGGCATGCGCCCTTTCAGTTCGAACCAGCGTTTGAACATCAGGTAATGCTTGCGCTCGTCGGCGCGGTGCTTGGCGATTGCGGCGATGAAGCCGGGATTGTCCGCGCAGCGCCGCCGCGCGGCGCCCAGCACCCGATCAAGCGCGGTATAGCCGCGGTGTTCGTTGTAGATGTAAATCGACGCGACGACATCGCGGTATCGCTCCGCAAAACGCGCGCCGATCCCTGTTGCCCTGATTGCCCCCGCCTTGCTGGCGGACAATGGCCGGGCCCTACTTCGCCAATTCCTTGTCGATCGCCTTGATCAGCGCGGGATCGTCCGGCGTGGTGCCGGGCGCGAAGCGGCCCGCGACCTGGCCATCCTTGCCGATCAGGAACTTCTCAAAGTTCCACAGCACTTCGGGGTCTTCGTTGGGAGTCGCGCCAAATCCTCTCAGCCGCTCGCGAAAAGCTTCGGCCGGACCTTCCTTGGTCGGCATCGCAGCCGTAAGCGCGGCATAAAGGGGCTGCTTGTCCGGCCCGGAAACATCGGCTTTCGCGAACAACGGAAACGTCACACCATAGTTCACCTTGCAGAACTCGACGATCTCGTCGTGCGTTCCCGGCTCCTGCTTGCCGAAATCGTTTGCCGGAAAGCCAAGCACTTCGAGGCCCGCATCTTTCTTTTCCTGATAGAGCTTTTCAAGCCCTTCGTACTGCGGCGTCAGCCCGCATTTGGAAGCGACATTAACCACCAGCAGGACCTTGCCCTTGTGGTTGGCGAGGCTGTCGCTCGCGCCGTCGATGCGCGTGAGCGGAATAGCGGAAAGGTCTGACACTGTTATTCTCCCGGGATATATGAGTCGTCGGGGCTAATGTGGCGTGCGGTCCGGCTCTGTGCAAGGCAGGCGGAGTGACCGTCGCGAAATCGTCATCAAACGGATGGATAGGGCTCGCCAGTCAGGGAGGCCAGCAAATGTCGACAGGATTGCGGAACCAATTGGCCATCGTTGCGCCTATCGTCGCAATTGCCGCATCGGCGACGCCGGCCTGCGCCGAGCGGCTGAGTTTCGATCACCGCCTCTATCCGCCGCTGAAAGCCGCGCTCGACAGCGGCAATGGCGAGCTTGTGCACTATGAAGGAGGCAATCCGAAATACCTTTACAACTTCATCGTGGTGCAGGGCGCATCCTACGCTCGGTGGACTGAGGGGCTGGAAATCGTCACTAGGCTCCCGGCGCGTAACATGACTGCTCCGCGCGACTGGCTGGCGGAATTGCAGGCCAAATTGCCGCGGGGCTGCTCTGCTGAAGTGACCGTCATCAGTGAGGACGCCTCTTCGCTGACGTTCGAACGCCGCTTGTCCCGCTGCCCGGCAAGCATGGCGCAATCGGGGCTCTATCGCATTGTCGCCGGACGCCGCTCGCTGTTCCTGCTGGGCGCGCAATACAAAGGCGAAATGACTGCAGACATGCGCGCGGGCTGGCTTGCATTGCTCGCCAGTGCCAATCTGAACTGATTGTCCGCGTAGGTCCGCGCGCCTAGGCGCTAGCTCGCGTTAGGGCATTGTCACATTTCCGTCAGACCACTGTCGCCGTGCTTACGCACAGGTGACGCTTTGCCAGCCTAGTGGCCGATTCGACCCGAGAAAGCGGGGCGAGTCGCAGCCAATCAGGCACAGTCATCGCCCCTCATCGGAACTGTCGTTCGTCATGAGGGAATAGATAAATGCGTAAGTCACTGCCCATAACCACGGTTTCCGGCCTTGCTGTTGCCAGCGCGCTCTGCCTGCTCGGCGCGGGTACGGCCCAGGCCGCCGTCCATGTTACTGATTCGGCTGTCTACGTCGACGGCGCGGGCGATGCCGACTCTGCCGCGGCCGACACGGCCAGCGAAGCGCCGCCAGCGGACAATTCCGGCCTGACAGATATCGTAGTTACAGCGACGAAGCGCGAGACGAACCTGCAGAGAACGCCGATCGCTATTTCGGTTCTCAGCCCCGATATCATCGAAAAGCGCCACGTGCAGAGCCTGATGGACCTGGCCGACGGCGGCGTACCCAGCCTTCGCGTGTCGACTTTCGAAGCCCGCCAGTCGGCACTCACGATCGGCATTCGCGGCATTGTTCCCTTTGACCAGAACCAGGTTGCGCGCGAACCGGGCGTTGGCGTCTACGTCGACGGGGTCTATCTCGGTCGTTCGCAGGGCCTTAATGCCGCGCTGTTTGACGTACAGCGCATCGAAGTGCTGCGCGGTCCGCAGGGCACTTTGTTCGGACGCAATACGGAAGGCGGCGCACTCAGCATTGTGACCAAAGCCCCGACAGGTGAGTTTGGTGGACGGGTTACTGGCGGAATCGGCAACTACGGCGCTTACACTGGTGAAATCCACGTCGATTTTCCGGTCGTCGCGAATGTCGCGATCAAGGTCGACGGCGTGATCCAGCATCAGGATGCGACGACCAGGAACCCTGCCAGCGGCCAGTATGGCTGGAACTATTATAACCGCGTCGGCGGCCGCATCGCCGCCCGCTGGAAGCCGGTCGACGGGCTTACGGTGGACTTGTCCTACGATCAGGCGAAGGACCAGAACACGCCATTTTACAGCCAGCTGATCAACTTCAACCCGAACGGTTACAACGTCGGAAGCTTCGTCGGAAACACGCTGTCGTTCAACGGATCGGCCTGTAACGTAGTTGTCGCCGGCACCACCACAAATCCCTGTATCGCTCCGAAGGCGCCGCTGGTCCAGGTAAGCGGCGGCAACCGCATGGACGTCGCTGATCTCGGTGTAATCCAGCAGCCCAGCGTCGACCAGACCCATGGCTTCACGGCCGCCGTCAAGTGGAAGCTTAGCCCCGAGATCGAGCTGCGATCAATCACGGCATGGCGCGGGGTTGAAACGCACCAGTGGGATGGTTCGGCTGGTGCCCACCGCAGCACCTTCGCGCCGAACGGACAGTTCGGCCGCTATAGTCTTTCAGAGCTGTTCCAGGACCAGTTCAGCCAGGAGCTGCAGATCGTCGGCACGCTGCCGCACATCGATTTCGTGCTGGGCGGCTACTATTTCAACGAGCGCGTTCGCGAAACAGCGGCCACTCCGAACCCCTTGCAGTGGAATGCTGATGGCACCGGCTACACGTTCGTAAATCAGGTGGCGCCGAATCCCGCCGCGCCGATTACGTCAGGCAATCAGGGCTGGGACCGTGCATACTGGTTCGTCCAGCGTGACAGCCACGCGGTTGGCAAGAGCTATGGCGTATTCGGGCAAGCCACCTGGACGCCGGTCGACCCCCTGCACCTGACAGTTGGCGGCCGGTATACGCACGAAACCCGGGTCGGCGCGCTCGACGTAATCAACAATGCGCCGTTCATTGGCGGCGTACTGAATTATTCGAACAGCCGGTTCGATCCGATGGTAACAGTGGCGTGGGATGCGGCCCCTGGCATCAACCTGTATGCCAAGTATTCCACTGGCTTCCGCGCAGGCGGCGCAAACTCCCGCTCGGGCAGCTTCCGCCAGTTTGCGCCGGAATCAGTCAAGTCCTATGAAATAGGTGCCAAGACTGACTTCCTTGATCACCGCGTCCGTCTGAACCTGGCCGGTTACATCATGGACCGCAAGGGCACCCAGATCGACTTCGACTACGTCGACACCAACCGCTTCCTGAGCGACGGCGTAACGGCCAACCCCTTCTTCAACCGCCACACCGAAGAAACTGCCAATGCTCCCGGCAATTCCCGGATCAAGGGGTTCGAGGCCGAATTGACCGTCCGTCCCATCGAGGCGCTGACGATGGGCCTTTCCTACGCATATACGGACGTGAAAATTCCGGCCACTCCCAACCCGCTCGCGGGTCCACTGTTCGGTATTCCCTATCAGGTGTTCACCGTCTTTACGCCGAAGAACGCAGTATCGGGTTCCGCCGATCTGGAGCTGCCAGTGGGCAGCACTGACATGCGTCTTCGCCTGCATCTGGACGCCAACTACTCCGATCCGGTCTACAGCTTTCAGAACGAGACTGTTCAGACCGACTCCAGCTTCGTTGTTAACGGCAGCCTCGCTCTGGCCAATATTCCGCTGACCTCATCGGGAACCAAGGCCACTGTGAACCTGTGGGTGCGTAACCTGTTCAACGAACAGCACATCTACCGGCGATCGAACGCAAACGATGCTCCGACAGTGAACAACGATGGTTCGCTGAATTACAGCGGCGTCCTTGGCGATTACGGCAACTTCAACACGCCGCGCACGTTTGGCATCCAAGCAACTGTAAATTTCTGAACCATCCGGGAATCCTCTCCCTTCCCACCCGGATCACTCTTGGCCCGGCTTCCGCAAGGAGGCCGGGCTTTTTTGCTGCCATTGATGGAGTGAGCTGACGAGCCTGCCGCGCCGGGCGGCAAAGTCAGTTTACGTCGAGGACGTAACCAAGCGAGCGCACTGTGCGCGGTGAGCGATCGACCCCGGCGGCGCGCAGCGCGCGGCGCAAGCGGCCGATCCAGACGTCGACCGTGCGTTCATCAAGCGGCGGCTCGTGCTTGCCGAGCGCTTCGATCAGCTGGGCGCGGGTAAAAACGCGGCCGGGATGTTCGACGAACCAGCTCAGCAGCCGAAACTCGTTGGGCATCAGGCCAATCGGCTTGCCATGCCACCGCGCAAGGAAAGCGGCGCGATCGATCACGAGGCCGCCAAGCATGGCAATTGCAGGATCAGCCTGCGCTCCTTGGGCCAGCCGAGATGCAGCTATGCGCTCGGCAATCAACGCGCGAGTCAGCGGCGAGGAAATGTAATCGTCGGCGCCGGCGCGCAAGGCTCTGGCCCGCGCATCGGCATCTCCGGGCTCGATGACCATGGTGATGTGCATGCGCGCCGTGAGCGGGTCGCAGCGCAAGCGCCGGCATGCTTCCAGCCCCGACATGTCCTGGCCGGCCCAGTCGACGAAAGCGAAATCGAACGGACCGGCTCCTGGCAGGGGCTGTCCCGCGCGCCAGAGATGCAGCGCAATTTCTCCTGCGCCCGAGCGCAAGGCTGTCATGCCTTCGGCAAGCGGACTGGTCAGCAGCAGATCGACTCGGTCGGCCATATGCCGCGAAGCTATGCGGGCTATGTGACAAGCAGATGACTTTGCGGCGACCGGGATGTGATGCCGCTCCCGGCTTGAACGCCGCTCTTGCCGGCCTCACCTGATTCAAAATCACGCGGCAGCAAAGATCAGGCATTGGCTCGCTGCGACAAGACCGATAACAGCCGTGCGGCTTGCGCTGTGACGTGTGCGGCAAGCGATTAAAGGCTCGCACGCGCCGCAATTGTGTTCTGGACGAGGATTTTCGATGCATCCCGATGCCCATATCCTGACTTTGTCTTGCCCGGATCAGCCCGGACTCGTCGCAGCCGTAGCACGCTCGATTGCCGACAGCGGCGGCAACATTCTCGATTCAGAGCAGTTCGGCGATGTCGATTCGCAGCGGTTCTTCATGCGGATCGTGTTCAACGTCGCCCATGGCAGTGATCCCGCGGATTTGCGCGGCGCTTTTGCGCCTTATGCGCAGAAGATGGGCATGGACTGGTCGATCCGTCCTGCTGGCGCGCGGCGCAAGGTGCTGCTGCTGGTGTCCAAGTTCGATCATTGCCTCGTCGACTTGCTCTATCGCCACCGCATTGGCGAGCTGGCGATGGATGTCGTCGGCATCGTATGCAACCACCCTCGCGAGGCGCTGGCGATCTCGTTGGTCGAGGATATTCCGTTCCACTACCTGCCTGTGACCCGCGAAACCAAGGCGCAGCAGGAAGCGCAGATCAAGGCGTTGGTCGATGAAAGTGGCGCCGAACTGGTGGTTCTGGCGCGCTATATGCAGATCCTGTCAGACGATTTCGCCCGGTTCCTCTCGGGCCGTTGCATCAATATCCACCACTCGTTCCTGCCCGGTTTCAAGGGCGCGAAACCCTATCACCAGGCCCATGCGCGCGGGGTCAAGATGATTGGCGCAACCGCGCATTATGTCACGGCCGACCTCGATGAAGGGCCAATCATTCATCAGGATGTCGAGGCGATCAGCCACGCCGACAGCCCCGAGGAACTGGTGCGCAAGGGCCGCGATATTGAGCGCCGCGTGCTGGCGCAGGCCGTACTGTGGCATTTGCAGGACCGGGTGTTCCTGAATGGCAACAAGACCGTGGTGTTCAGGAACTGACGTCTTCGGCCGCTGCAATCAGCGCATCGGCGAGCTGTTGCGGCATGCACAAGTGGGGTGAATGGTCCGACTCGAACGTCACCACGTTCGCTCCGGGCACCAGCTTCTGCATCATGCGTTGGCCGTCCAGCGTGATCGCCCGGTCCTGCATGCACTCGATATAGGTGCGCGGGATGCTGCCAAAACGCTCGGGCGTGATCCGCATGGGAGCCCAAAGCGTTGCCCGGGGTTCTGCCACCAGCCGCTCCACTGTTGCAGCGACCTTATCGGGCGGCGATAACTGGGCAAAGGCGCGCGGCGCAATCGTGGGATCGACCAGGCTGGCGGTACCATTGAATATGGGAATGATCAGGCCGGCCAGTTCCGGGTCAGGCCCTTCGATGCGGTGGAATTCGGCCTGCGACATGCCGTGGGGCAGCATCAGCGCGCAGATATAGACCAGCGCGTCAATCGCGTCGGGCGCCTGCTCCGCCGTCTCGCTAATGACAATGCCGCCCCGGCTGTGCCCTGCGAGCACAACGGGGCGCTGGGTGGCGGCACGGCAATGGCCCGCGACGAACTCTCCCCAATCCGCCAGCGTGACTGCGCGCATCGTCTCTTCATCGGACCCCATTCCCGGCAAATCGGGCGTGATGACTTCGTGCCCTCGCGCCTCGAGCAGCGCCTTGACCTCGCCAAAACACCATCCGCCATGCCAGGCCCCGTGGATCAGAATGAAACTTGCCACGAACATCTCCAGCCTTCGCACAGACTGCCCCATGCCTGCTCGCGGCACCAAAGCACAACCCGTGGAGGGCGCATGGCGGAAGGTGCTTGAATCGGGTGACAAGTGCCATGCCGCTGGCTAAGCGGCGCCGGATATGAATCGCCTGCGCGCCTTCCTTCGCGATCATCGCCGGTTTGCCGCCATGGTCTTCGCGCTGGCCTTACTGGTGAAAGCGCTGGTGCCGGCAGGATATATGCTGGCATCGCAGGCCAAAGTGCTGACCGTGGAAATTTGCGGCGATCCCTCGGGGCCGAGGCTGACGCACGACATCGTGATCCCGGCGAGCGTCAAAGGCAGCCACGCGCCAGATCCTGCAGCCGACCATGCCAAGGCGGACGGCACTTGCGCATTTTCCGCGCTGCAATGGGCCGCGCCGCCCGCCGCTGATGCCGCTTTGCTGGCATTGGCGCTGGCCTTTATCCTCCTGCTGGGCTTCCTGCCGACGCCCAGGGCGCTGCCCGCGCGCCCGGCCCAACTGCGCCCGCCGCTGCGCGGTCCGCCGCTTCACGCCTGACAAAGCCCGCCCGCGCCGCCCTTTGGCGCGGAAATCTTTGGCAGGCGCCGCCGCTTCGCTGGCGGGCCCAAGCCCGGATACCTGATTCCATGAAGTGTTCGTTCGTCGCGCTCGGCCTTGTGCTGGGCCTGTCTGCCACCGCCCGCGCCGAAGAAGCCGAAGCCAGTGGTCCCATCATCGTGACCGGCCTGCCCCGGCAGGAACCCGCGCTCGACACCCCGATGACGCGCGCCGCAGTCACGGCCGATGACATTGCCCGCAAGATCAATGCCGCGAGCGTCGAAGACACACTCAAATACCTGCCCAGCCTTGTCATCCGGAAACGCCACATCGGCGACAATTTCGCGCCGATTGCCACGCGTACCTCCGGCCTTGGCGCCAGTGCGCGCAGCGTGATCTATTCCGACGGCGCGCTGCTTTCCGCCCTGATCGCCAACAACAACGGCAATGGCAGCCCACGTTGGACTCTGGTCACGCCGGGAGAGATCGAGCGAATCGACGTGCTGTACGGGCCGTTCTCCGCTGCTCTGCCCGGCAATTCGATTGGCACCACCGTAAACATCACCACGCGCCTGCCGCAGCAGCTTGAAGCGCGCGCCAGTGCGCTGGTCAATCTGCAGTCGTTCTCGCTCTATGGCACCAGAGACAGCTTGCCGACGACGCAGTTCTCGGCCTCGATCGGGGATCGCTTTGGCGCGCTGGCACTGTTTGCCGCCGTCACGCGGACAGAGGCTAATTCCCAGCCGCTCAGTTTCACGACGATTGCAAGCAGCGCGGATCCGGCAGGGACCAGCGGCGGCTATGACGATGTCAACCGGCTTGGCCAGCCGATCCGTGTGCTGGGCGCGGGCGGCATCGAGCATCACGTGCAGACCACTTACAAGTTCAAGGCCGCTCTCGACCTGCCGCACGGGCTTCGCGCCAGTTATGTGCTGGGCATCTGGAGTGATGACAGCCGGAGCGCGGTGCAAAGCTATCTCGGCGATGCGGGGGGCGCAGTCAGTTACAAGACGGCGGCGAACGGCGCGACGACGGGATTCAATTCTGCGATCTATCAGCGCGGCGCCCTGCATTTCAGCCATGCGCTGAGCCTTGGCGGAAGCGCGGCGGATTTTGACTGGCAAGTGACCGGCACGCTCAATCGCTTTGTTCGTGACTGGCAGACCAACCCCTCGCCGGACACGACGAGCGCAGTCAGTGCGTCGACTGGTTTTATCGCAGTGCGCAATGATCTTCCCGCTGCATTGTCAGGCGGCGCTGGCACGGTTCAGAAGCAGGATGGCACGGGCTGGGGAACGCTCGATGCGCGCGCCGCGCTGCGGCGGGGCGGACACGCGCTCAGTTTCGGTGCCCATGCCGACCGCGCAACCTTGAATACACAAACGCTGACACTGGCCAATTGGCTGGATGTCCAGTCCGCGCCCGGCCAGCTGCGCTCATCCTCGCGCGGCAGCACGCGCACGATTGCCGTCTGGGCGCAGGACGCAATCACGCTGTCGCCGTCAATCAAGCTGACGCTGGGCGGGCGGTATGAATGGTGGCGGGCCTATGACGGGGCCAACACCGCACTCACGGCAACAGTCAATTCGAGCATTGCGCAGGGCGAGCGCCGCTTTGCCGGCTTCAGCCCCAAGGCGTCGCTCGAATGGCAGGCCGGCCATGGCTTCGCCGTGCGGCTTTCGGCAGGGCAGGCATACCGCATGCCGACGGTGGGCGAGCTTTACCAGACCACCGTGAGCGGCACATTGCTGGCCAACCCCAATCCCGGCCTCCTGCCGGAACGCGCCCGCTCGTTCGAACTGGCGCTGACCAGATCGGACGCGCGCGGATCAGTGCGGCTTTCGCTGTTCCATGAAGTGATCGACAATGCACTGATTTCGCAGCTCAATCCCGCCACCAACACCACATTCGTGCAGAATGTCGAACGCACCCGCGCGCGCGGCGTGGAACTGGCGCTCGATCGCCGCGACGTGCTGCCCGGGCTCGATCTGTCGGCAAGCCTGACTTATGCCGACGCGATCACCAGCCGTAACAGCGTGCTTGCTGCGGCTGTCGGCAAGTTGCTGCCGAGCGTTCCGCACTGGAAAGGCTCTGCCGTGGCCAGCTGGCGAGCCGCGCCGCGGCTGACCCTGACCGCGGCAGCGCGCTTTGCCAGCCGCAATTATGGCAGCCTCACGAATGATGACACAGTCGGCCAGACCTACCAGGGATTCTACAAGTACTTCGTAGTCGATCTGCGGGCGATTTACCGGCTGTCGGACCATCTGGACCTGGGGCTGGGCGTCGATAACCTCAACAGTGACAAATACTTCCTCTTCCACCCATTCCCGCAGCGCTCCTTCAGCGCGCAAGTGAACTGGAAGTTGTGAGCGGCCCTATTCCCACTCGATCGTTCCCGGCGGCTTCGATGTGTAATCGTAGACCACCCGGTTGATGCCTTTCACCTCATTGATGATCCGCGTCGCTACGCGGCTGAGGAAGGCGCTTTCGAAGGGATAGATGTCGGCGGTCATGCCGTCGGTGCTGGTCACGGCGCGGAGTGCGCAGACGTTGTCGTATGTTCGCCCGTCGCCCATCACGCCGACAGTGCGCACCGGCAGCAGCACGGCGAAAGCCTGCCAGATTTCGTCATAGAGTCCGGCTTTGCGAATCTCGTCGAGATAGACCGCATCGGCGGCGCGCAGCACGTCACAGCGCTGCTTGGTCACTTCGCCGGGGATGCGGATGGCAAGTCCGGGTCCGGGAAAGGGATGGCGGCCAACGAACTGTTCGTTCAGCCCCAGCTCGCGGCCCAGCGCGCGCACTTCGTCCTTGAACAGCTCGCGCAAGGGCTCGACCAGCTTCATGTTCATTCGTTCGGGAAGGCCGCCGACATTATGGTGGCTTTTGATCGTCACCGATGGCCCGCCAGTGAAGGACACGCTTTCGATCACATCCGGATAGAGCGTGCCCTGCGCGAGGAAATCGGCGCCGCCCAGCTTCTTGGCTTCTTCCTCGAACACGGCGATGAATTCGCCGCCGATGAATTTGCGCTTGGCTTCCGGGTCTGTGACGCCGGCAAGGCCCATCATGAACTGCGCTTCGGCATCAACCACGACCAGCGGTATATGGTAGTGATCCCGGAACAGCTTTTCGACCTGATCGCGCTCCCCCAGCCTGAGCAGGCCGTGGTCGACGAAGACGCATGTCAGTTGATCGCCGATCGCCTCGTGGATCAGTATCGCGGCGACGGAGGAATCGACTCCGCCCGATAGCCCGCAGATCACGCGCCCGCTGCCCACCTGCGCCCGGATTTCGGCGATCTTGGTGGAGCGGAACTCGGCCATGGTCCAGTCGCCGGCGAGGCCGCAGATCTTGTGGACGAAGTTTGAAAGCAGCTTCGCCCCGTCAGGTGTGTGCACCACTTCGGGATGGAACATGGTGGTGTAATAGCGCCGCGCCTCATTGACGCAGATCGCGAACGGCGCATTGGGCGAAGTGCCGATCACTTCGAATCCCTCGGGCGCCACGGTCACCCGGTCGCCGTGGCTCATCCACACCGGATACTTGCCGCCGACTTCCCAGAAACCCTCGAACAGCGGGCTGGCCTTGTGAATCTCGACATCGGCGCGGCCGAATTCGGCGGCGTGCCCGCCTTCCACCGTGCCGCCCAGCTGGGTGCACAGGGTCTGCTGGCCATAGCAGATCGCCAGGATCGGCAGTCCGCTGTCGAAAATGACTTGCGGCGCACGGGGGCTGCCTTCGTCGGTGACCGAGGCCGGCCCGCCCGAAAGGATCACGCCCTTGGGTTTCATCCGGTGGAAGGCCGCTTCGGCGGAATTGAACGGGGCGATTTCGCTGTAGACCCCGGCTTCGCGCACGCGCCGCGCGATTAGCTGGGTCACCTGGCTGCCGAAATCGACGATGAGGATGGAGTCTGAAGGCTGGATGCTCATGGCTGGGCGATAGGGCGGCGGATTTTCGCTGTCCAGCCCGCGCGGCACTACCGACATTCGAGTCATTAGCTGATAGAAAATTACGCACTCTTGCGACGATTGCATTTAGTGCAATCACTGTTGCGGCCTTTGCACCCCTCATATTTAAGAACTCGTTTATGCTGCATGTGCGAATAGAGTTCGCAGTTGCACACAAAACAGGAGGAAATTATGAGACAGTTCATGCAGAACGCCCTCGGCCTCGCGGTCGCTCTCGGTACTGGCGGACTGATGTTCGCTGTTGCGCTTATTTGATCGTGCGCGGGAAAGTACGTCGGTTCCGGCCCTGATTTCTGCTTTCGCAGACCAGCAGGACCGGGCCGCCGTCAGAGCCTTTCCCGGTAGCCATCCAATTTACGGCCCCGCTGCGGCAATTCGCGGCATTCTTGTGGATGGAATCGGCCAAAACGGGTTACGCAAGGCGTCCCGAGGGCCTATAGGCTGGTCATGACCAGCGAAGCAGAAAACAACCCAGTCCCACTGAGCGGCGGCGCGCCGAATGCCAATGAGTATGGCGCCGACCAGATCAAGGTGCTCAAGGGCCTCGATGCCGTGCGCAAGCGGCCTGGCATGTATATCGGCGATACCGACGATGGTTCGGGTCTGCACCACATGGTTTTCGAAGTATCGGACAATGCCATTGACGAGGCGCTCGCCGGACATTGTGACCTCGTCCTGATCGAACTCAATCCCGATGGCTCGGTCTCGGTGGAAGACAATGGCCGCGGCATTCCCACTGGCATTCATACCGAGGAAGGCGTTTCCGCCGCCGAAGTGATCATGACCCAGCTCCATGCCGGCGGGAAATTCGAGAACACCAGCGACGATAATGCCTACAAGGTGTCGGGCGGCCTCCACGGCGTCGGCGTCTCGGTGGTCAATGCCCTGTCCGAATGGCTGGAGCTGACCATATGGCGCGACGGGCAGGAACACTGGATGAAATTCGCCCATGGCGATGCCGTTGCCCCGCTGAAAGTGAATGGTCCCGCCCCCGCCGGCAAAAAAGGCACGCGCGTTACGTTCCTGGCCAGCACCGACACTTTCAAGAATGTCACTGAATTCGATTTCGAGAAGCTGGAGCACCGCTACCGCGAACTCGCTTTCCTCAATTCGGGCGTGCGCATCAAATTGCGCGACAAGCGCCATGCCGACGTGGTCGAGCACGATCTTTTCTATGAAGGCGGAATTGCCGCATTCGTCGCCTGGCTCGATCGCAACAAGCAGGCTCTGCTGCCCGAACCGATCGCCATTTCCGCAGAGCGGGACGGCATCGGCATCGATGTCGCGCTGGAGTGGAATGACAGTTACTACGAAAACGTCCTGTGCTTCACCAACAACATCCCCCAGCGCGATGGTGGGACCCACCTGGCTGCCTTCCGCGCCGCGCTGACCCGCACAATCAACAATTATGCCGAGAAATCGGGGCTGATGAAGAAGGAGAAAGTCAGCCTCACCGGGGATGACATGCGCGAGGGGCTTACCGCGATTGTCTCGGTCAAGCTGCCCGATCCGAAGTTCTCCAGCCAGACCAAGGACAAGCTGGTCTCGTCAGAAGTGCGTCAGCCGCTCGAAAGCCTGATGAGCGACAAGATGACTCAGTGGCTGGAAGAAAACCCGGCCCACGCCAAGTCGGTGATCGGCAAGATCGTCGATGCCGCCGCCGCGCGCGAGGCCGCCCGCCGCGCCCGCGAGCTGACCCGGCGCAAAGGGGCGATGGACATAGCCTCGCTGCCCGGCAAGCTCGCCGATTGCCAGGAGCGCGATCCTTCGAAGTGCGAATTGTTCCTTGTCGAGGGTGACAGCGCCGGCGGCTCGGCCAAGCAGGGCCGTGACCGGCACTATCAGGCGATCCTGCCGCTGAAGGGCAAGATCCTCAATGTCGAGCGCGCGCGTTTTGACCGGATCATAAGTTCCAAGGAAGTCGGCACGCTGATCCAGGCGATGGGCACGGGAATTCGCGACGAATTCAATCTTGAGAAGCTGCGCTATCACAAGATCGTCATCATGACCGACGCGGACGTCGACGGCGCCCATATCCGCACGCTGTTGTTGACGTTTTTCCACCGGCAGATGCCCGACATCATCCGCGCCGGGCACTTGTTCATTGCCCAGCCGCCGCTTTACAAAGTCGCCAAGGGACGCAGCGAAGTCTACCTCAAGGACGCCGCCGCGCTCGATCGCTATCTGGTCGAGGCAGGCACCGCGGGCCGCGTGCTGGAAACCGTGAGCGGCGCATCCGGCTCATTGCGGCGTGGCGGGCAGGAACTGACCGCACTGGTCGAGCATGCCATGCGCATGCGCAGCCTGATGGGTTTCGTGCCAAAGCGTTATAGTCCGGCGATTGTCGAAGCATTGGCCATGGCCGGCGTGCTCGATCCCGATATCAGCGATGCCCAGCGGATTGCGGCGCTCGACAAGGCGAAGATTTGGCTCGACGCGGGCGATCTTGAAGCGCGATGGTCGGCAGAGCTGACGGCTGACGGCGCGCTGATGGTCAAGCGGCTATGGCGCGGCGTGACTGACGCCTATCCGATCGAAGCCAGCTTCCTGACTAGCGCCGAAGCGCGCAAGCTGGCCCGTCTGGCTGCGGAAAACGTCGAGGTCTATGCCACGCCGGTCCGGCTGGTCAGGGCGGGCGCCGCGGTTGAAGACGTTGCCGAAGCCGATGCCGAAGCTGATGAAAGCGAGGAAGAGGTCGCACCGATCCGGGCCGTGGTCGCCAAGGACCAGATCACCCGCCCATCCGAGCTGCTCGATGCCGTGCTCGCCGCCGGTCGCAAGGGTTTGTCGATCGCGCGCTACAAGGGCCTGGGCGAGATGAATGCCGAGCAGCTTTGGGAGACCACGCTCGATCCTGAAAACCGGGCCTTGCTCCAGGTTAAAGTCGAAGATGCCGACGTGACCGACGAAATCTTCACGCGCCTGATGGGCGACGTCGTCGAGCCGCGCCGTGATTTCATCCAGGAGAATGCGCTGAACGTCGCCAATCTCGACGTTTAGGGATCTCTGGCGGTCAGCCGTCCAGCAACCGCCGGGCAATAGCGCGCACTTCATCAGCCATGTCCTCGCGCTCGAGCGCCAGCGCGAGTGTTGCCTCGACGAACCCGGTCTTAGAGCCGCAGTCGAAACGGCGGCCGGCGAAAGTCACGGCATGGAAAGCCTCCTTGCCCAGCATTTTCGCCATGGCGTCAGTGAGCTGTATTTCCCCGCCTGCGCCCTTTCGCTGCTTTTCCAGCAATTGCATCACATTGGGCTGGAGGATGTAGCGTCCGGTAATGATCAGGTTCGAGGGCGCACTTTCGATGGCTGGTTTTTCCACCAGTCCGGTCACTTCGGTGATTGTCCCTCGAGTGACGCCCGGCGCGATGACGCCATAGTTTGGGACTTCCTCGCGCGGGACTTCGAGCACGCTGACGATATTGCCGCCGACGTCGCCATAGGCTTCGACCATCTGTTTCATGCAGCCCGGTGAGCCGATCATCAGTTCGTCGGGAAGAAATATGGCGAAAGGTTCTTCGCCGACAATCGCCCGCGCGCACCAGATGGCATGGCCCAGCCCCAGAGGCTCTTGCTGCCGCACGGTTATGAGATTGCCGGGCGCAAGCCGCGTCGGCGCCAGAATTTCCAGGGTTTTTTCCCGCTCGCGCATCGTCGCTTCTAGTTCATAGGCAACATCGAAGTGATCGACGATGGAAGCCTTGCCGCGCCCGGTGACGAAAATCATCTGCTCGATCCCGGCCTCGCGCGCCTCGTCCACCGCATACTGGATCAGCGGCCGGTCGATGATCGGGAGCATTTCCTTGGGGATGGCCTTGGTGGCAGGCAGAAAGCGCGTGCCCAGCCCTGCGACCGGGAAGACGGCCTTCCGGATCGGTTTGCGGCGGATGGGTTGGTCGATGCTCATGCCAGGGGAAATCGCAGCCGAATGTTACAGCGTCAACCGCGCGGTGCTTGCCGCGTTCACAATTAGCGCTAAACCGGCCGCCATGGACAAAATCATCATCGAGGGCGGCAAGCGCCTGTCGGGGACCATCCCCATTTCCGGCGCCAAGAACGCGGCGCTTACTTTGCTGCCTTGCGCCCTTCTGACAGATGAGCCGCTGACGCTTCGCAATCTGCCGCGGCTGGCTGATATCGACGGCTTTCAGCACCTGATGAACCAGTTCGGCATTTCGACCACGATTGCCGGCAGTCGACCGGAGGATTTCGGCCGGGTAATGACGCTGGAAGCGACGCGTATCACCAGTTCTTTCGCGCCTTACGAACTGGTGCGAAAGATGCGCGCCTCGATCCTGGTGCTCGGGCCGATGCTGGCGCGAATGGGCGAGGCGACGGTATCATTGCCCGGCGGCTGCGCCATCGGCAACCGGCCGATCGACTTGCACCTCAAAGTGCTCGAAGCGCTGGGCGCAACGATCGAATTGGCGGCCGGCTATGTGCGCGCGATTGCGCCCGATGGCGGTCTGCCCGGCGGGCGCTATTCCTTTCCAGTGGTCTCTGTGGGCGCGACCGAGAATGCGCTGATGGCCGCCGTGCTGTGCAAGGGCAAGAGCACGCTGCACAACGCCGCGCGCGAACCGGAAATTGTCGACCTGTGCAACCTGCTGGTCGACATGGGCGCGGAAATCGAAGGCATCGGCACCAGCGACCTGACGATCCATGGCGTCCCCCGCCTTCACGGCGCAACCTACCGCGTTATGAGCGACCGCATTGAGGCTGGTTCCTATGCCTGCGCGGCAGCAATCACTGGCGGCGAAGTGACGCTCAAAGGCGCGAAGATCGAAGAAATGGATGCCACCGTCCAGGCGCTGCGCGACGCCGGGATCAGCATCGAGCCAGTGGCGGGCGGGATCCACGTCACGGCCGATGGCCCGCTCAAGGCCATCACGCTTTCCACCGCGCCTTATCCCGGCTTTGCCACTGACATGCAGGCGCAATTGATGGCGCTGCTTTGCCGCGCGGATGGGGCCTCTGTGCTCACCGAAACCATCTTCGAAAACCGCTATATGCACGTGCCCGAGCTCAACCGCATGGGCGCACATATCGAAACCAAGGGCCGCACCGCCGTGGTCCACGGCGTGCCCGGGCTGACCGGCGCGGAAGTGATGGCAACAGACTTGCGCGCCTCGATGAGCCTGGTGATCGCGGGGCTGGCGGCGGAAGGTGAAACCCATGTCCACCGGCTCTATCACCTCGATCGCGGCTATGAGCGGTTGGAAGAAAAATTGGCTCTGGTGGGCGCAAATGTGGAGCGGGTTGGCGGGGATTGAGGGAACACTCTGTCAGAACTCGGCAACATTGCGGCCAACAGGCATTTTCTTTGACGCTCGCGAAAGCGGACATCCTTCACTCTTCCAATGCAGCCTAATTTTGGCGGAAGCCTGACGATTAGCGGAGCGGCGAAGGCAGTCTAGGCATTCGCATAGTGCTGCCCGGAAAACAGGCGGGCGTGTCAAACATCCATTGCTGCCACATTAGGCGCCTCACTTGTGCTGGACCCTACTGCCTCACGCGCAGCGTTACGCCGAACATGCGAGGATCACTGGGCGTGCCGACGATCAGTCCGCTGTTGCCCGCCTGTACAGTCAGGTTCTGCATGTAATTCTCGACAAACAAGTTTCGCGCAAAGACGGCAAGTTCCCAGTGCGGGGTGCGGTAGCCAATGCTGGCGTTGACCAGCGTGTATCCGGGGATGACAGTGTAGGCGGAGTCGGATGCATCGCCGAAGATGCTGGTTTTGGCGCTGGCATCCGCTCGCAGGAACAAGTCGCCGCCCAGACCCCCAAGCCCCAGTGGTGCGACATATTCACCGCCGATCGAGCCTGACCACTTTGGCAGACCAGGAAGTCCCTTGCCGGTCAGATTACAACTGGCGGTGGCTGAGCCAGTCAGCTCAATCGGGCAGGGCCCCTTGGGGTAATCGGAATAAACCCCTTCCGAATAGGCCCCCGAAGCCCGCAGGGTGAAATGGCTGCCAATGCGCGCCGCCAGATCGAATTCGGCACCCTTGACTGTCACTTTCGGGATATTCGCCAGATAGGAACGCAGCGCGATGACGGCAGCGTTATCGACGACATTGGCCTGGAAATCGGTGACTCGCGTATAGAACCCGCTGAGATTGAAAGTCAGTGCGCCGCCAAAGGCCCGCGTCTTGAGGCCGTATTCAAACGTCGTATTCTGCTCGGGGCGCACGACCGTTGTCTCGAGGATCGGATCGCCATTGGCGTGGCCTGCCACACCTGCGGGATAGACCGGCAGTCCCGACATATTGATCCCGCCGGATTTTTGCCCGCGCGCATAGCTGGCATAGGCCATTACGTCGGGCGTCAAATTATAGGCCACGTTGATCCGGCCCGAAGCGCTGCCGTCGTTGATCCTGCCGGTGTAGGACTGCGTGCGCAGGATCGATTGCTGGTCGTTGAACAGCGCCGAACCCGGCGTGGTCGCCTGCCCGCCGAAAGTGCGGACATCGTAAAGCCCGGTCTTGTCCTCGTGGGTATAACGGATGCCGCCGGTGATCGCGAGACGCGGAACCGGGTGCCAGGTCACTTCGCCGAAGACCGCATAGCTCGAAGTGCGAAAGTCGGTGGTGCCATCGGTCTGGTAGCCATCGAGCAGGGCGGATGTCCGTGTCGCTGAGGCCGGGAGCAGCCAGTAAGTTGCGAGCGGGCCGTAGATGCTGATCGGGTGGCCGACGATCTTCTGATGGAAGTAATAAAGCCCGGCGACATATTCGAACATGGCATGGCTGTTGGAGGCAATCCGCAATTCCTGGCTGAACTGATCCTGGCGCGAAGGAATGTGCTGCGTGATCTGGATCGGCAGTCCAGTATAGTCGCGGTCGTTGGCAGCGTCCCAGTTCCAGAAGCGCCAAGCCGAGACCGAGGTGATGCTCGCCTTGCCCAGATTCCATTCGGCTATTCCGGAGACGCCGCCTTCATTGGTATCGACGCCAAGACCGGCATCGATGTCGGTCAGCCGGTCAAAAGGGTTGGTGCTGGGCGGGAGGTAGGGACCGCCCGGTGCACCGGCGGCCAGCGCAGCGTATTGCTGCGCAGCTGGCTTCAGCGTTGGCGCAACCCGCACGAAGACCTGGGTGCAGCATTCGTTGCGGAAGTTCGACCAGTCGCCGATCACGCGCAGGCTGAAGTTCGGGGCGGGGGTGAACAGCAATTGCCCCCTGATCGCATCGTTGCGCAGGTTGTTCTGCTGTTTGTTCAGGCGGACATTGGTGAGCACGCCATCTCGTCGGGTGAACGATCCTGACAGGCGGAAAGCGAGCAGGCCGGGCGCAATCGGGCCGGTGATCGAGGCCTTGGTCTGCACGAAGTTCTGCTGCCCAAAGGACAGCTCGGCATCCACGCTAAAGTCGAAGCTTGGCTTCTTGGTGGTAATGTTGATTGCGCCCGCCGTGGTGTTCTTGCCGAACACAGTGCCCTGCGGTCCGCGCAGCACTTCAATCTGTTCGAGATCGGTGAAGTCAAAAGCAGCGGTGGCTGGACGGGCATGATAGACCTGATCGACATAGAAGCCGACCCCCGGCTCCAGCCCGTCATTGGCCTGGCTGATCGCCACCACGCTGCTGCCAAGCCCGCGAATGGTGAAGGCGGTGTTGCGCGGATTGGGCGAAGAATAATTCAGCGTCGGCACCAGCTGGGTCACCTGATTGAGGTTGACCGTATAGGTCGCCTTGAGCGTATCAGCGCCGACAACTGAAATGGCGCTGGGAACTTCCTGCACATCTTCCGCGCGACGCCTCGCCGTGACGACAATGCTGCCGGGATTGTTACCGGCTGTTTCGTCCAAACTGACTTCGTCGGCGAAGGCAGGCAAAGGCAGAGCCAAAAGAACGCATACCGCAAAGGCGGCGCGATGATGCATGGAAATCTCCCCGAGCGGTCTTGATGCCGACTCGCTATATTCCATGAAATATAGCTATTCAACCTGCCGGGAAATTTTAGTTCGCCGCACTCTGGTGATATGGCGCAAAGTCACTTTGCGGGCTTGGGCAATGGAAGCATTGCATTGGCCAGTACCTCGCGATCCGGGCAAGCCGCAGCTGTCGAAATACAATCCTGCAAAGCACGGTAATGGGATAGAACTGAACGGCCGAAGGCAGTGACCTGAGCCCCACCGCCGCGCGCATTGCCGGGATTGGTCGCGACAAGAGGCTCCACCCAGCAGCGGTTCATGGTATCAACCAGCAACCATGTCCGACGGTAACTCATTTCCATCGCCCGGCCCGCCGCCGAGATCGATCCTTCGCGCATGATCGCGTCGAGCAGGTCGGCCTTGCCGGGACCCATGGCGATCTCCTCACCGCAGTAGAGCTGAATCTTGATCTTGAGATAAGAACCGTTGGCCATGTCGGAACAATACGTTCGGCAGCCTCGGCAACACAACATCCAAGCCTAAAATGTCCGCTTTTCCAGTTTCCAACTTGGAAGCTGACCTTCCGCTCCCCACGCGGTTGCGGTCATTCGAGACGTCGGCCCAGCCCCCACGGCCTCCCGCAGCGCGGCATTCATCAGGATCTGCCAGCCGGGCCCAAGCACTCAGCCCTTGCAAAAGGGGCGTCCTTCCACTTGAGGCAAAGTGTGCGGCACAAAGAAAAAGACCCTTCGACAAGCTCAGCCTGAGCGGGGGTAGGGGTAGAACGCGGCTCCTCTTGCCAGCCTCCCTGCCTCTGCGCTACTCACGACCCCCAACGGGAAAAGGCAACCTCCCGATCAGGCGTTCCCGCCCAAGCGTTGCGACTTTATCAATGGGGGGCTTCGCGCCTTCCCTATGGGAACGCTTATGACTGACACCACTACTCCGCGTGCCACGCCCACCTTCCGCGATCTTTTGCGCGAATTCACGCGCATCGGTTTCCTCAGCTTCGGCGGCCCTGCGGGGCAGATTGCGCTGATGCAGCATGAGCTCGTCGATGAGCGCAAATGGGTCGAGCAAGGGGCTTTTCTGCGCGCTCTCAATCTCTGCCACTTGTTGCCGGGGCCTGAAGCTCAGCAATTGGCAACGTGGATTGGCTGGCGGCTGCACGGCATCAAAGGCGGGCTCGCGGCGGGCATGCTGTTTGTCATTCCCGGTGCGGCTGTCATGCTTGGCCTGTCGCTGCTCTATGTCACGGCGGCAGGGCTCGGCTGGTTCGCCGCGCTGTTTCTGGGGATCAAGGCTGCCGTGCTGGCGATTGTCGCGCAGGCGCTGATCCGGGTGGGAAAGCGCGCACTGGGCACGCGTTTCAAGCTGGGGCTGGCCATCCTTGCCTTTCTCGCCCTGGCACTGTTGAACGCGCCGTTTCCGCTGGTGATCTTGCTGGCGGGTGTTCTGGGCGGGCTGGTCGGCACGCAGCGCCCCGAATGGCTGGGAGCCCATGCAATACCTTCGGCGAGCGCGGAGCAGCCGCGCAAGCGCGATCTTGCCCGCTCGACTTTGGCGACAGTGCTCGTCTGGCTCGCGATCTGGGCCGCACCGATGGCCGTGGTTGCGGCAACGCTGGGGACTCATTCCGTCCTCTGGCAAGTGGGCGCATTCTTTTCGAAGCTTTCAGTGGTCACATTCGGCGGGGCCTATGCCGTGCTGGCCTACATGGCGCAGCAATCGGTCGAGCATTTCGGCTGGCTGACTGCGGGGGAAATGGCCGACGGGCTGGGGCTGGCGGAATCGACGCCCGGGCCGCTGATCATGGTCACGCAGTTTACCGGCTTTCTGGCCGCGTGGCGTGCGCCTGGCGCGCTTTCGCCGCTGGTTTCGGGGCTGCTCGGTGCGGGGCTGACGACATGGGTGACGTTCGCGCCCTGCTTTCTGTGGATTTTCGCCGCCGCGCCGTGGATGGACCGGCTCGAGCGGATTCCGGCGCTTCAGGCAGCGCTCGCGGCCATCACCGCTGCCGTAGTCGGCGTGATTGCCAATCTGGCGCTGTGGTTTGCCGTGCATGTGTTGTTTGCCCGGCCTGAGGCGGAACTGTTTGGCTTGCCAGACTTGGCCAGCCTCGATTGGCGCGCTGCCGTGATCGGCTTGGCGTCGGCACTCCTGCTGTTCCGTTTCAAGCGCAGCGTTTTCGAAGTGCTGGCAGTGGCCGCCTTAGCCGGTCTGCTGCTTTCGCAGGTCTGAGATCAGCCACAGCCGCACTGCGCTGGCAAGGCCGGGCGGGCTTTGCGCCTCCATGCGCAGCACGTCGATCCGTGCGACGAGGGCATTCACTGGCACCCCATGGCGTGTGGCGGCCTCTTTCAGCATGTCCCAGAACAGGGGCTCGAGACTGATCGAGGTCTTGTGGCCGGCAATTTCGACCGAGCGTTTGATGGGCGGGTGATAGGGGTTGGTCACCCCCCTATCATAGCCTCAATACATGTGCTGGCCACCGTTGATGCTCATCGTCGAGCCCGTGACGAACCCGGCATTGTCGGATGCGAAGAAAGCCACGCCGCGGGCGATTTCGCTGGCCTGGCCCAGACGGCCTGCGGGTATCCTGGCGACAATCTTTTCCAGCACTGGCGCGGGCACTGCGGCGACCATGTCGGTATCGATGTAGCCCGGCGCGATGGCGTTGACCGTCACCCCGAACTTGGCGCCTTCCTGCGCCAGTGCCTTGGTGAAGCCGTGGATGCCGCTCTTGGCGGCGGCATAGTTGACCTGGCCATATTGCCCCGCCTGTCCGTTGACCGAACCGATATTGACGATGCGCCCCCAGCCGCGCTCGCGCATGCCGGGGAAAGTGGCCTTGGCCATGTTGAAACAGCCGCCAAGGTTTATGCGAAGGACTTCGTTCCAGTCGTCGAAGCTCATCTTGTGGAGCACGCCGTCGCGAGTGACGCCCGCATTGTTGACCAGCACGTCGATCTGGCCGATTTCTTCGGCCACGCGGGCACAGCCGGCAAGACAGGCCTCGTGATCGCCGACGTCCCACTGATAGGCCGGAATGCCGGTTGAAGCCGTGAAGTCGCGCGCCTTGGCGGCATTGCCACCATAGTTGGCGACCACTGAAAATCCCTGATCCTTTAGCGCGAGGCAGATTGCCTCGCCGATGCCCCGGGTTCCCCCGGTAACGATCGCTACACGCGCCATGTTTGAATCACCCATCTTGCTCCGCCCCGGCGCAGCCTAGCGGGCTGGCGCCAGGATCAAAAGCGGAATTGCGTGCCGAGATAGACGGCCTGGCTGTCATTCTTGCCATCAGTCAGCGGGCGAAGGCGATCCCGCTCCTGCGAATAGCGCACGCCTGCCGTCACATCGAGATTGCGGCCCAGGCGATAGGCACCGCCAAGGTCCACCCGGTCTTCCGAGCCGGCGAATGTGCGCGGCGCGCGGCCAGTCGCCTCGCGCTGGTCAAGCACGATGCGCGGGCTGAAGCGCGGCGAATCGGCATTGCCCGAAGGCGCTAGCGAGAATTTGCCGATATCGGGCGTGATCGCCTTGTGATCGTCCGCCGGCGGCACAATTGCCTGGGCGAAACTGTGATAGCCGCGCGAAACGCCCAGTGTGAAAGCCGTGGGCGAGATTTGCACCGGCGCGACTGGCGCCGCCGCTTGCGGAAGCACGCCGCGCACCAGAATTCCGCGCACTGCCGAGGGATCGACTCGCACTGCAACAGTGATAGAACGGGTCATGCGATTGGCATTCGCGGCAGGTGTGAACCGGAACATCTGGCCTTTGCCGAGCGAGCTGACCGGCAGCGCGGGCGCGAGGCGCGCGGCGAGCTTGGAGGCGGCAATGGCATTGTTGCTGGCAGGCTGGCTGTCCGCTTTGTCAATCTTGGGCGAGAACCCGCTCGTGAAAGCGAGCACGGCGCTGGGCAGCGCGAGCAGGCAAACCGCCCCGGCGAGCATTGCGCCCGCAGCCATGCTGCCCTGACTGCGGCTCTTGCCGCGAGTTTTCCCCGACATTGCTCCCGCTCTCCAATGCATTTCGCCCGCCGGGCGAATCGCCAAATAGGCGCCGGACGATGAGAATCGCCCTGAACCCGTAAAGCTGAACGCAGCCTTATCATGCCAGAAAATGGCGGAATGCTGAATGCAAAAAGCGCGTCCGGGTCTTGCGCGGGCGACGGACGACTGCGTGGCCGGCATTCAGCGCGGGTTCAGCGCCAGGATAGCCTGTGGCGCCTCTAAGCCGCCTGCCCCTTGCCGCAATGCGAGCGGCGGTTATAGAGACGCTTGCAGACAGCCGGCGCGGCCAGCGCCGCGCCCAGGACGACAGGACCGGAACCGACACGATGACAGCCAGCATGCCAAAGGGCCGCAAGATGGGTGCGCGCCAATTCAGCCTCCCCGTCAAGCTCGGAATTGCCGCGATGATGGCTCTCACCCTTGCCGGCTGTGGCGGCGGAAACCGCCACGCGAAGCTGGCCATGGCTGCATCCAGCGTCAATCGGATCGGGGTCAATGCCTATCTCTGGCGCGCCAGCCTCGATGCGCTTTCGTTCATGCCAATTTTGCAGACGGACAGCGCAGGCGGCGTGATCGTGACCGACTGGTACACCAATCCCGCCAATCCGGGTGAGCGCATGAAAGTCTCTGTGACGATCCTCGATCAGGATCTGCGCGCCGATGCGCTGCGCGTGTCGGCCAGCCGTCAGGTCGCCGACGCCGGCAACTGGGTCAATGCGCCGGTCCAGGCGGCAACGATCCAGCGGCTTGAAGACATCATCCTGACCAAGGCGCGCGACTTGCGGCGCAACGCCGTCGGCGGATAATCCTGTCGATGTCTGAGCGTTTCGATCCGTCGCAGGCCGACGGGCGCTGGCAGCGCGTCTGGGATGAGCGCGAGTCATTCAGGGCGGATGACCAGTCGGCAAAGCCCCGCTCCTATGTGCTGGAGATGTTCCCCTATCCTTCGGGGCGCATCCACATCGGCCATGTGCGCAATTACACGATGGGCGACGTGCTGGCGCGCTACAAGCGCATGCAGGGATTTGAAGTGCTGCATCCGATGGGCTGGGACGCTTTCGGCATGCCGGCGGAAAACGCGGCGATGGAAAAAGGCGTGCATCCGGGCGGCTGGACGCGGGAAAATATCGCCAACATGAAGGCGCAATTGAAGCGCCTGGGCTTCGCGCTCGATTGGAGCCGGGAGGTCGCCACGTGCGAGCCGGAATATTACGGCCACGAACAGGCGCTGTTCCTCGATCTTTACGCTCACGGTTTGGTTTACCGCAAGGAAAGTGCGGTGAACTGGGACCCGGTCGACATGACCGTGCTGGCCAACGAACAGGTGATCGACGGGCGCGGCTGGCGCTCGGGCGCGCTGGTGGAAAAGCGCAAGCTCAACCAGTGGTTCCTCAAGATCACGGATTTTGCCGAGGAACTGCTCGAAGGGCTCTCCACGCTCGACGGCTGGCCGGAAAAAGTCCGCGTGATGCAGGAAAACTGGATCGGCAAATCGCAAGGCCTGCGCTGCACTTTCAAGCTGGCTGGCACGAGCGATGGCATCGAGGTGTTCACCACCCGCCCTGATACGCTTTATGGCGCCAGCTTCCTGGCCATTGCGGCAGACCATCCGCTGGCCCAGTCACTGGCGGAAAACGCGCCCGAGCTGCAGGACTTCATTGCCGAATGCAAGCGCGGCGGGACTACGGCGGCGGAGTTGGAAACGGCGGAGAAGCTGGGCTTTAACACAGGTCTTTCAGTCGAACACCCGCTCGATCCCGACTGGCACCTGCCGGTCTACGTCGCCAATTTCGTGCTGATGGACTACGGCACTGGCGCCGTCTTCGGCTGCCCGGCGCATGATCAACGCGATCTCGATTTCGCCCGCAAATATCATCTGCCCGTCCGCCGCGTGGTGGCCGAAGGCGACAACGAAGACCCCGATTTCGATGGCGACGAGGCATACACAGGCCCCGGCAAGCTGGTGAATTCGGGCTGGATGACTGGCATGATCGTGGCCGAGGCCAAGGCCGCCGTCATCGCCAAGGCCGCGCACGAGGGCTGGGGCACGGGCGAAACGCAATACCGCCTGCGCGACTGGGGCGTTTCCCGCCAGCGCTATTGGGGCACGCCGATCCCGTTTATCCATTGCGGCACCTGCGGTGTCGTCCCGGTGCCGAAGGATCAACTGCCAGTAGTTCTACCCGAGGATGTCGATTTCAAGACTCCTGGCAACCCGCTGCTGCGCCACCCCACCTGGAAGCACGTCGATTGCCCAAGCTGTGGCGGAAAGGCGGAGCGCGAGACTGACACGCTCGATACCTTCGTCGATTCAAGCTGGTATTTCCTCCGGTTCGCCAGCCAGCCGGCGGACAAGCCGTTTGACGAGGCCGAGATAGCCCGCTGGCTGCCGGTCGAACAATATATTGGCGGGATTGAACACGCGATCCTGCATTTGCTCTATGCCCGCTTCTGGACCCGCGCGCTGGAGCGGATCGGCAAGATCAAAGTCAGGGAGCCTTTTGCCAGCCTGTTCACGCAAGGCATGGTGACGCATGAGACTTATAGCCGCGTCGATCCGGCGAACGGCCAGCCGGTTTTCTTCTCGCCTGCTGAAGTCGAACGCGGCGGTGATGCGGCAACACTCAAGGTCGATGGCGGCGCGGTCGATATCGGCCGCGTCATCAAGATGTCGAAATCGAAGAAGAACGTGGTCGACCCTGACGAGATCGTCTCCAGTTATGGAGCCGACGCGATCCGCTGGTTCATGCTGTCCGATTCGCCGCCCGAGCGCGACCTTCCGTGGTCCGAGGCGGGGATCGAGGGCTGTGCGCGCTTCGTCCAGCGGCTGTGGCGGCTGTTCGGCCAGTATGACGCTTCAGCCAGTGGCGATGACAAGGCGCTTGATCGCAAGCGAGATCAGGCAATTGCCGCCGTGGCGCAGGACATTGAATCGCTGGGCTTCAACAAGGCCGTCGCCCGCATTTACGAACTGACAAATGCCGTCGAGAAGGCGCCGCCTTCCGCAAGCCGCTCCGCCGCGATCCGCGCGCTGCTGCTGCTGACCGCGCCAATGATGCCGCATCTCGCTGAAGAGGCGTGGGCCATGATGGGTGCTAGTGATTCTGGGGGCCTCGTCGCCGACGCCGCATGGCCGCCGCATGATCCCGCGCTGCTGGTGGAAGACGAGGTCACAGTTGCCATCCAGGTGCTCGGCAAGCTGCGCGACACGATCACGGTGGCCAAGGGCCTGCCCAAGGATCAACTTGAGGCGCTTGCTCTCGCTAGCGACAAAGTGCAGCGTGCGCTGGATGGCAAAGAGGTCAAGAAAGTGATTGTCGTGCCCGACCGGCTGGTGAATCTCGTTGCATGAGGCGGTTCGGCGCCCTGCTTTTCATGGCGCTAATGTTGCCGCTGACTCTGAACGCGTGCGGCCTTCAGCCGATGTATGCAGGCGGCGGCAGCGGCGTTGTGGCGCGGGGGTTGTCCGAAGTGACGATCGCGCCGATCGAAGGCCGCGCCGGCTGGCTGATGCGCAATGCTCTTACCGACCGGATGCACGGCACAGCTGGTCCGCCCGCCAATGCCCGCTATCGGCTCGACGTGCGACTTGACGACAAGCTGGAAGGCCTCGGACTACTCTCGGACGATACCATCGGGCGCGAGCGGCGCACCCTGCGCGCGCGTTATCAGCTGGTTGATATCGCAACCGGGGCCATTGTGCTCGACGCGACAGCGGGATCGGACGCGGGCATCGATGTCGTATCATCCGAATATGCGACAATCGCGGCGGAAAACACGGCGCTCGAAAACCTGAGCAAGGATGTCGCGGACCGGATTGTCACTGCCGTCGCGCTCCATCTGCGCGGGGCAAAGTGACAGCGGCGTGAAAGCCACCCAGCGCGACTTTGCCAGCGTGGCCGCGCGGGCGGCAGGCGCGGCGCGGGTTTTCTTCTTCTGCGGTCCGGACGAGGCGGGCGCGGCGGACGCGGCCGAACGCATCATTGCCCTGCTGGGCGAAGTGGGCGAGCGGGTGGAACTCTCGGGCGCGGAACTGCGACGCGATCCGGTGCGCCTTGGGGATGAAGCGCGCTCGGCATCACTGTTTGGCGACACGCGCCATATTGTCGCGCGGGTGCAGGGCGATGAAGCGCACGGCGCTGTCGAGACGCTGCTTTCGGGCGAGATGAGCGGGTCTGCGGCGCCTTGCCCGGTGTTGATTCTGGCTGCAGGGGCCACCGACAAGTCGCGCACGGCCAAGCTGCTCGAAGGACGGCCCGACGCGCTGGTGGCGATGTTCCACCCGCCCGAGCCGCGCGCTGTCGCCTCGGCCGTGCGCGACATGGCGGGCGCTGCAGGCCTGCGCATTGGCGATGACATTGCCGAGCGGATCGCCCGCGCTGCCGGTCTCGACACGCGGCTGGCCCGCAGCGAAGTGACCAAGCTGGCGCTCTACCTCGATGCCAGCCCGGCCAGCCCGCGCACGGCCACGGCCGCCAACCTAGATGCGATTGGCGCCAGCACGGACGAGGATGGGTTTGCCGGCGTCGTCAATGCCGTGCTTGCCGGTGACGTGAGGCACGTGCCGGGCGAATTGCGGCGCATGCGCGAACTGGGCCTGAACCCGGTCGGGCTGTTGCTGGCATTCGAGCGGCGCGCGGCGCAATTGGGCGGATTGGCGGCCAAACTGGGGCCGCGCGGCGATGTCGGCAAGCTGGTGGAAAGCGAATCGGCGGCGCGGCGCATCTTCTGGAAGGACAAGCGCGACATTGGCGTGCAACTGGCGCGGTGGCGCGGCAAACGGCTGGAGCGGCTGATCGAACGCCTCACCGCGCTGCACGTCGCGCTGCTGACCAACAGCCAGAATGCCGAATTGCTGCTGGCGCAGGAATTAACCGAGATTGGGCGGGCAGCGGCGCGGAAGTAGGCTTCGGCTTCAGTTTTAAACCGGCCTTCGCTCGACACGAACGCAAGCGTGGCTTGCTCTACCACTCTCTCCTTGCCTTTCCGCCCATCCCAAACTAAAGGCCCGCGCTTCGCCGACACGTGAAGTGGGGCCTGCCTGGCTATCTAGGGCTGCCAGGGCCGGTCCTTCGCGTCGCAACTCAAGGAGACGAAAATGCCCAAGCTCAAGACCAAGAGCGGCGTGAAAAAGCGCTTCAAGCTCACTGCCACCGGCAAGATCAAGCACGGCGCGGTTGGCAAGCGCCACCGGCTGATCAGCCACAACGCCAAGTACATCCGCCAGCACCGCGGCACCGACGTGATTTCCGATGCAGATGCAAAGGTGATCAAGAAGTGGGCGCCCTACGGGCTCGGTTGAGCAAGCATCGCGCGGAAAAGTGGGAACCGGTTTTCCGCTTTCAGCGATGCGGCAACAAGAGATATTCGGAGTACTGAACAATGGCACGTGTCAAAAGGGGTGTAACCACCCGCGCCAAGCATAAGCGGCTTCTCGAACAGGCCAAGGGCTATCGTGGCCGCCGCAAGAATACCATTCGCGTCGCCCGTCAGGCGGTCGAAAAGGCCGGGCAATATGCCTACCGTGACCGCAAGGTGAAGAAGCGGTCCTTCCGCGCCCTGTGGATCCAGCGCATCAATGCCGCGGTCCGCGCCGAAGGCCTGACCTATTCGCAGTTCATCCACGGCACCAAGCTGGCCGGCATCGAGCTGGACCGCAAGGCAATGGCCGATCTGGCAATGAACGAAGGCGGCGTTTTCGCTGCGGTGATTTCCCAGGCCAAGGCCGCGCTTCCCGCCTGATCTGATCCAGTTGCAAACCAGGCACCAGGAAGGCGCGGGCAAGCGGATTGCCCGCGCCTTCCTTTGTTTTGGATCATTCTCTCATTGAAATAAAACAAATTTAGGCGGACGGAGAGGGAGCGTATCTGAGGGGGGCAGAAAGCGGTGTCGCAGGAGTGCGAAGTGCAAGTGCGGTTTCTGTCACCTCCTGAGGTGCTGCGCCGCTATTTCACGACTTTCTATCATGTCGAATGGACTGTCCCGGGCGACCATGATGGCAGCGCCCGGGTCGAGGACCATTTGTTGCCCGAGTGGGCAAACCTTCGCTTTCACACCAGCAACTATCCGGAGGCGCGCATGCGATCGGGCGAGTGTCTGGGTGGAACGCCATTCCCGGTTACTGGCCCCAGTTCACAAGCGATGCATTTTACCATCGGATCCTCGCGCATGTGGGGAATAGGTCTTTTGCCGCTGGGCTGGGCGAAGTTCGTCGCGGAACCTGCGGCCGATTTCGCCGACCGGGTGGTGGATGGCCTGGTTCACCCTGCATTCGCGCAATTCCGCCCGCTCGCCCAAACACTGTTCGGACCGGAGCGTGACGAAGCCGCGGAGTATGACCGGATAGCGGCATACTTCCTCAGCCGGATCGATGAACCATGCGCCGACGAGCACCGGATCATGGCTATCCACGCCGCACTGATCGATCCCGAAATTCAGGTAGTCAGCCAGATCGTCGCGCGGGTCGGCGTCAGCCAGCGCACGATCGAGCGCATCTGCCGCCGCGCATTCGGCTTTTCGCCCAAAGTTCTTCTGCGCCGCCAGCGCTTCATGCGCAGCCTGTCGAACTTCATGCTCGATCCTTCGCTCAACTGGATCGGTGCGATCGATGGTTCCTACCACGATCAAGCACAATTCGTGCGTGATTGCCGCCAGTTCATGGGCATGGCACCCAGCCATTATGCCGCCCTGCCCAAGCCGCTGATCGGCGCGGTGATGCGCGAACGTGAGCGTCTTGCCGGATCGGCGGCGCAAACGCTCGACAGCCCGGAAGGGGGCGGGGCCATCCGCTGATTGCGAAACTGCGCTTTGGTGCCTATGGAGCCGCCTTCTCGAGAAAGATGAAGTGTGGTGGACCGAGTGGACTTCGCAGCAATGGGAGAAGCAGCGCTGGCGCGCATTGCGGCGGCTTATGCGCTTGACGGCGTCGAGGCACTGCGCGTCGAATTGCTCGGCAAGCAGGGTTCGATCTCTGGTCTGCTGAAGACTTTGGGCGGAATGAGTGCGGACGAGCGCCAGACGACAGGGCCCGCGATTCACGCCTTGCGCGAAAGTGTCACTGATGCACTTGCCGCCCGCAAGGCTGAGCTTGAAAGCGCGGCGCTTGACGCCCGCCTTGCCGCCGAGACTATCGACCTCAGCCTGCCCGCCCCGGTGGTGCCGCGCGGGTCTGTGCATCCGGTCAGCCAGGTGATGGACGAACTGGCAGAGATCTTTGCCGATCTTGGCTTTGCCGTCGCCACGGGCCCGGAAATCGAGGACGGCTGGCACAATTTCACGGCGCTCAACATGCCTGAAAGCCATCCGGCGCGGGCGATGCATGACACATTCTATTTCCCGAACCGCAATGAAGCAGGTGAGGAAATGCTGCTGCGCACGCATACCTCGCCAGTGCAGATCCGCTCGATGCTCTCGCAAGGCGCGCCCTTGCGCATCATCGCGCCCGGCCGGGTCTATCGCTCGGACTCGGACGCGACTCATACGCCGATGTTCCACCAGATCGAAGGTCTGGTGATCGATAAGGGCATTCACCTGGGCCACCTCAAATGGACACTGGAAACCCTTCTCAAGGCCTTCTTCGAGCGGGACGACATCGTCCTGCGCCTGCGTCCCTCATATTTTCCATTCACTGAACCTTCGGTGGAAGTCGATACGGGTTACAGCTTCGTTGATGGGCGGCGCGTGGTTGGCGGCAGCGGCGACGATCCGGGGCACAGCTGGATGGAATTGCTCGGCTCAGGAATAGTCAACCGGCATGTCCTTTCCGCGGGCGGGCTCGATCCCGATGAGTGGCAGGGCTTTGCTTTCGGCGTTGGGGTCGACCGCCTGGCCATGCTCAAATACGGCATGAACGACTTGCGCGCCTTCTTCGATGGCGATGTGCGCTGGCTTTCGCATTATGGCTTCGGCGCGCTCGATGTGCCGACGCTTTCGGCCGGTGTGGGAACGCCTGTGAGCGGAGGCGGGGCATGAAGTTCTCGCTTTCCTGGCTCAGGGACTATCTCGAAACCGATGCCAGCGCCGAGGCGATCGCGGCGAAGCTCAATGCGATCGGCATTGAGGTGGAGGGGATCGAAGATCCGGCCGAAAAGCTGGCGGGCTTTCGTATTGCCAAAGTGCTGACCGCGGAGAAGCACCCCCAGGCCGACAAGCTGCAGGTGCTGACTGTGGACACGGGCGGCGGTGCCGCGCCGCTTCAGGTGGTCTGCGGTGCGCCCAATGCCCGCGCAGGCCTGGTGGGCGTGCTGGGGCTGCCGGGTGCGGTCGTCCCTGCCAATGGCATGGTCCTGAAAGTCGCCGCCGTTCGCGGTGTCGAGAGCAATGGCATGATGTGCTCGACGCGCGAGCTGGAGCTGGGCGAGGATCATGAGGGCATTATCGAGCTGCCCGCCGATGCTCCGATCGGCACGCCTTTTGCCGACTACCATGGCGCCGATCCGCTGTTCGATGTCGCCATCACGCCCAACCGGCCTGACTGCATGGGGCTTTACGGCATTGCCCGGGATCTCGCCGCGGCGGGGCTCGGCAAACTGAAGCCGATCGAGGCAATCGACGTGGCGGGCACGTTCGCCTGTCCTGTGCCGATCCGCACTGACGATCCCGACGGCTGCCCTGCATTCTATGGCCGCGTCATCAGGGGCGTGAAGAACGGTCCCAGCCCCAAGTGGCTACAGGACCGACTCAAGAGCGCGGGACAGCGGCCCATCTCGGCGCTGGTGGATGCCACGAATTTCATCATGCTGGCCCATGGCCGCCCGGCGCATGCCTATGATCTGGCAAAGTTGACTGGCAGCGTGGTCGCCCGCCGCGCGAAAGACGGCGAGACTGTTACTGCGCTCAATGAAAAGACCTATGCGCTGGACGCGGAAATGACCGTGATCGCCGACGATGCGGGCGTGCACGATATTGCCGGGATCATGGGCGGCGAGCATTCGGGCTGCACTGATGCGACGAGCGACGTGCTGCTCGAGATTGCCTATTTCGATCCTGAACGAATTGCCGCCACGGGTCGCAAGCTCAGCCTGACTTCGGATGCGCGCGCGCGGTTCGAACGCGGGGTTGATCCGCAGTTCCTCGAAGCCGGGCTGCAGCATCTCACCCGGCTGATCCAGATGCTGTGCGGCGGAGAGGCATCTGAAGTTGTCCGGGCGGGCTCGCCGCCTGCCGGCATCAAGACCGTGGCTTATGATCCGGCGCTCAGCGCCAGTCTTGGCGGCGTGACCATCGAAGGTGATGAGCAGAAGCGCATTCTGATTGCGCTGGGCTTTGCCGTCGCTGCCGACTGGAGCGTTACCACGCCGCCCTGGCGGCCGGATATCGATGCCGCGCCCGACATTGTCGAGGAAGTGGTACGCATTCACGGGCTGGAGAATGTCGCTTCAGTGCCGCTGCCGCGCGCGGATGGCGTGGCAAGGCCGACTGCCACTGCCGCGCAGAAGCAGGAGCGCCGCCTGCGCCGCACTGCCGCCGCACTGGGCTTCAATGAAGCCATCACCTGGTCATTCATTTCCGAGGCCGAAGCGGCTGAAGTGGGCGGCGGGCACTGGGTGCTGTCGAACCCGATCAGCGAAGACCTGAAAGTCATGCGGCCTTCGCTGCTGCCCGGGCTCTTGTCGGCAGTCCGCCGCAATCTCGACCGGGGCATTCCCACGGTGCGGCTGTTCGAGATCGGCCGGCGCTATCTTGCCGATGGCGAACATCCCTCGCTGGCCATTGTCCTGGCGGGCGACAAGGCGCCGCGAAGCTGGGCGAGCGGCAAGGCCCAGCCGTTCGATGCTTTCGACGCCAAGGCCGCCGTGCTTGAGCTGTTGCACGCCGCCGGTGCGCCGGTCGACAATCTTCAGGTGATGGGCGAGGCGGGAAGCTTTTATCATCCCGGCCAGTCCGCCACGCTGCGGCTGGGGCCGAAGAACCAGCTCGCCAGCTTCGGCATGGTCCATCCATCGACGCTGAAAGCCTTCGATATCGACGTTCCAGTCGCCGTCGCCGGCATTCACCTCGATGCCATTCCAGGCAAACGAGGCGCGGCAGCTTTCGCGCGGAGCAATTACGCTCCGCCCGCGCTCCAGTCAGTGAGCCGCGATTTCGCCTTTCTGGTGCCTGCGGATTTGCCAGCGGGCGATCTGGTGCGCGTGGTCAAGGGCGCCGACAAGGCCAATATCGTCGCCGCGCGGCTGTTCGACCAGTTCCGTGGTCCGGGCGTGCCCGATGGCCAGAAAAGCCTCGCAATCGAAGTGACGCTTCAGCCCGGTGACAAGAGTTACGACGAGGCCGCGTTGAAGGCCATTGCCGAAGCGATCACGGCGGCTGCCGCCAAATTGGGAGCGACTTTGCGCTCCTGAACAACACTCGTCGTCCCCGCGAAGGCGGGAACACATCTCCAATCCTCGAAGTTTGCGCAAACCGTGAAGGCAGGAGATGGGGCCCCGCTTTCGCGGGGATGGCGAAACAGAATTGAAGAACCCATGTCCAATCGCCGCACATTTGCCATTATTTCGCACCCTGACGCGGGCAAGACCACGCTGACCGAAAAGCTGCTGCTGCAGGGCGGCGCGATTCATCTGGCGGGCGAGGTCAAGGCCCGAGGGCAGGCGCGGCGCGCGCGGTCTGACTGGATGAAGATCGAGCAGCAGCGCGGTATCTCGGTCACATCCTCGGTCATGACTTTCGAGAGGGGCGGGATCACTTTCAACCTGCTCGACACCCCGGGCCACGAGGACTTTTCCGAAGACACCTACCGCACGCTCACTGCCGTCGATTCGGCGATCATGGTCATCGACGCTGCCAAGGGCATCGAGCCGCAGACCCGCAAGCTGTTCGAAGTCTGCCGGCTTCGGTCCGTGCCGATCATCACATTCGTCAACAAAGTCGACCGGGAAGGCCGCTCTCCCTTCGAGCTTATGGACGAGGTTGCCGACGCGCTCGCGCTCGATGTTTGCCCGATGAGCTGGCCAGTGGGCATGGGCGGCATTTTCGCAGGCGTTCTCGATTTCGCGACCGGTTTAACCGCGCGGCCCGAGGGCGACAGCCGCGAATTCCTGGGCAAGAACGAGCAGGCGCAGTTGCCCGGCGAAGTGGCCGACGAGGTTGAGCTTGCGCGCGGCGGCTATCCCGAATTCGATATCGGGGCCTATCGGCACGGCGACCTCACGCCGGTCTATTTCGGTTCGGCGCTGAAGAATTTCGGCGTTGCCGAACTGATCGATGCCATTGCCCGCTTCGCCCCGCCGCCGCGCCCACAGCCCAGTGCGCAAGGCACGATCGAGCCGGAGGGCAAGGAAGTGTCCGGCTTCATTTTCAAGGTCCAGGCCAACATGGACCCGCAGCACCGCGACCGGATCGCGTTCATGCGTCTGGTCTCGGGTACCTTCAAGCGCGGCATGAAGCTGACGCCTTCAGGCAGCGGCAAGCCGATAGCTATCCATTCGCCGATCCTGTTTTTTGCGCAGGATCGCGAGATTGCCGACACGGCCGAAGCGGGCGACATCATCGGCATTCCCAACCACGGCACCTTGCGGGTGGGCGACACGCTGTCCGAGAAGAACGAGATACGCTTCACCGGCCTGCCCAATTTCGCGCCGGAAATCCTGCGCCGCGTGGTGCTGAAAGATCCGACCAAGACCAAGCAGCTGCGCAAGGCGCTCGACGACTTGTCCGAAGAAGGCGTGATCCAGGTGTTCTACCCGGAAATAGGCGCGCAGTGGATTGTCGGTGTGGTCGGCCAGCTTCAGCTCGAAGTGCTGATTTCGCGGCTGGAGGCGGAATACAAAGTCGAGGCCGCACTGGAGCCTGCCCCGTTTGACACCGCGCGCTGGCTCAAGGGCAGCGACGCCGCGCTCAAGCTCTTTGCCGATTTCAACAAGTCCAACCTCGCGCGCGACCGCGATGGCGACCCGGTCTTCATGGCGCGCTCCAGCTGGGACGTTTCCTATCAGCAGGAAAAGAACCCGGAACTGGCATTCAGCGCGACCAAGGAGCGTTGAGGGGTTCCCGAGCGTGTCGACGCGGCCTAGTCTGCCTGGCTATGGACTCTCCCGCCTAGACCCCGATGTCTGCAACAATGCCTTGCAGGCGCAGCAGAACGTGATCGGCTGAACTTTTCCGTGCAACTTACTTTCGCCAGTTACAACATCCACAAGGCCGTCGGGCTGGATCGCCGCCGCGATCCCGAGCGCATCCTTGCCGTTCTGCGCGAGATCGATGCCGATGTGATTGCCCTGCAGGAAGCCGACCGCCGCTTTGGCGACCGCACGTCCGTCCTGCCGCGCCAGATGATCGACGATCATTCGCCGTGGCGCACCGTGCCGCTGCAGATGCGGCCTGATTCGATCGGCTGGCACGGCAATGCCCTGCTGGTGCGGCGCGGGATCGAAGTGCGGCGGGCGGAACCGGTGCCGCTGCCCATGCTGGAGCCGCGCGGGGCCGTCTGCGCGCATCTGGTGGCAGGTGGCCGCGATGTCTGCGTTGTTGGCATGCACCTTGATTTGTCGGGCCTGCGCCGGCGGCGCCAGCTGCGCGCGGTGTTCGATCATCTCGCCGCCACCGGCGCCCCTTGCCCCACAGTGCTGATGGGCGATTTCAACCAGTGGTCTCACTTGCGCGGCGCCATGCGCGAAGTCACGGGCGGCTGGCAGACCCTGCCGCTCGGCAATTCGTTTCCCAGCCGCCAGCCGATTGCCGCGCTCGACCGCATCATAGCGTCGGACCACTGGGCCTGCAGCGCGAAAGGCGTTCACCACTCCGCCCTGTCGGCACTCGCGTCGGATCACTTGCCGGTGTTTGCCCGGCTAAGTGCTGCCTAAAAATTAGGCACATGCCCGGGAATCGGGCGGTTCCTTCGCGGCGGGATAACCTACGTCAAACAACTTAGACGCTGAAAACAGCCATTTAAGATTCTGGCACACCCCTTGCATCGCTCGCCATGCCGGCGATGGGCCCGGTGGCAAAGCAGGGGCAAGGCATGAAATTCATCATCGCCATTATCAAACCCTTCAAGCTCGACGAAGTCCGCGAGGCGCTGAGTGCAATCGGCGTTGCGGGCATGACCGTGTCTGAAGTGAAGGGATTCGGCCGCCAGAAGGGGCAGACCGAAATTTACCGCGGCGCAGAATATTCGACCAATATGCTGCCGAAAGTGAAGATCGAAATCGCTACCAGCGATGCCCTCGCGGCGCAGGTGGTCGAAGTGATCCAGCAAACCGCCAGCACCGAAGCCATCGGCGATGGCAAGATCTTTGTTCTCGATCTCGCATCCGCCACCCGCATCCGCACCGGCGAAGCGGGCGACACTGCGCTGTGATGCGCGAGACAGACAGGAGGGAAACTCAATGATCCGCAAGATTCTTTGCGGCGCCGGCGCGCTGGGCACATCGCTCTATGCCGCCACTGCCGCTTTCGCTCAGGAGGCCGCCGCGACTGCGTCTGCGGCCGCTACGCCTGCTCCCGAAGCAACCGCTTCCGCCGCTGCTGTGGCCACCACACTGATCAAGGCGCCGACCGTCGAGCAGATGGCAGGCATGGTCAACAAGGGCGACACCGCCTGGATGCTTGTATCCTCGGCACTGGTGCTGATGATGAGCATTCCGGCACTCGCGCTGTTCTATGGCGGCCTGGTGCGCACCAAGAACATGCTCAGCGTGCTGATGCAGGTGTTCATGATCGTTTCGATCGCCGCTCTGGTCTGGGTGGGCTGGGGCTATTCGATGGCTTTCACCTCGACCAATTCGATTGCTCCGGCGTTCGTCGGCGGGCTCGACAAGGCGTTCCTCGCTGGCGTCACTTCGGGAACTTACGCCGCGACATTCTCAAACAACGTCTATCTGCCTGAATTCGTCTTCGTGGTGTTCCAGATGACATTCGCCTGCATCACGCCGGCGCTGATCGTTGGCGCCTTTGCGGAGCGCGTGAAGTTCTGGCCGCTGATGCTGTTCATGGTGCTGTGGCTGACGATCGCCTATTTCCCGATCGCGCACATGGTTTGGTACTGGGCCGGACCCGACTTCCTGCCTGACGCACCGACGGACTATGGCTATCTGTGGGGTAAGGGCGCGCTCGACTTCGCTGGCGGCACCGTGGTTCACATCAATGCCGGTATCGCGGGCCTGGTTGGCTGCCTCATGGTCGGCAAGCGCGTCGGCTTCGGCAAGGAAGCCACTCCACCGCACTCGCTGACCATGACCATGATCGGCGCCTCTCTGCTGTGGGTGGGTTGGTTCGGTTTCAATGCCGGCTCCAACCTCGAAGCCAATGGCGTCACTGCCGTCGCCTTCATCAACACCTTCGTGGCGACTGCCGCTGCCGCGCTCAGCTGGGCCGTGGTTGAACAGATCCACCACAAGAAGCCTTCGATGCTGGGTGCTGTTACTGGCGCTGTCGCGGGTCTGGTGGCGATCACTCCGGCTTCGGGTTTCGCCACGCCAATGACCTCGATCTACCTTGGCCTGCTCGTCTCGCCGATCTGCTACTTCTTTGTCTCTTACGTGAAGAACAAGCTGAAGTACGACGATACGCTGGACGTCTTCGGCGTGCACTGCATCGGCGGCATCGTCGGCGCGATCGCCACTGGCGTGGTTGCCGATCCGGCGCTCGGCGGACAGGGTTACTTCGACTACACCCAGTTCCCTGCCGGCGTCGGTGCCTATGACATGGGCGCCCAGGTGATCACCCAGATCAAGGCGGTTCTGCTCACTCTGGTGTGGTCAGGCACGGTTTCCGCGGTGCTGTTCTACGTCATCGACAAGATCTTCGGTCTGCGTCCTGCCGAGGATGCTGAACGTGAAGGCCTTGACCTCTCTGAACACGGAGAGCGCGCCTACAACTACTGATCCAAGAGTTTGGCGGGGACCGGTTTTTCCTCCTCCTCCCTCCGGTTCCCGCCATCCGATGTTCCTCCTGCGAACAACACCTCAAAAGGGTCCGAGCCAGCCGCTCGGGCCCTTCTTTTATCTGGGGAGTGGAGGACAGGTGCCGCAGTTGTCTCAGTGCAAATGAGACGTGCGCTACGCCTGACGAGCGGCGAGCATGTCGACGATGGCGCGCACCGGGGAGATGTCGTAGCCCGCCTGTGCTGCCTTTGCCGCTATGTCGTCGGGCTGGCCGCCTTTGCTTGCCTCGGCGAGCGCCCAGAGCAGCGTCGAGCGCGTGCCCGACCGGCAATAGGCGAGCACTGGCCCGCTCGCTCTGGCCAACGCCTCCGCCATGGCGCTCACTTGCGCTTCGCTGAAGCCCGCGTGCGTAACCGGGATGGCAAGGTAATCAATTCCGGCCTCGCGGCTCGAAGCCTCGATTTCACTGCCCGGTGTCTGGTCATCGCTTTCGCCTTCGGGGCGGTTGTTGATGATCAGGCTGATACCCATGGCCTTCGCCTCTGCAACTTCGGCAAGGCCGATCTGCGGGCTGGCGTAGACCTGATCGGTAATCTTTCGGAACATGGGCATGGTCGCCTTGTACGGGTGCGGGAGTGGGGATTGGGGCTGATCTGCCAAGACTGGACGCCGGTGGCAAGCGCGCCGCGTTTTGCGCCGATCATGGCACAAATGTCACACAACTGACGTGCCGGATTGGTTCCCCTTGAATCGATTCGCCAATGTCAATTGTTTAGGGTATGCACGATCCTGCAGAGAAGGTTTTCGTGCAACCTGCGCGTCGGCTTTCTATGGCGCTTGTCGCGACTGTCCGCGCGACCTGGCGATGACGACAAGGGCGAATTGAAGGTGCGTTCGGTAACATGAGTTTTGACAGAGGACGTCGCGGCCGGGGCCGGGACAAGCGGGACGGTTTTGGCGAAGACAGTTTCGACCCGTTCATGAGCGGCGCTGGCGGTGGCGATCGCTTTGGCGGTGGTGGTGACCGCTTCGGTGGCGGTGGCGATCGCTTTGGCGGCGGTGACCGCTTCGGCGGCGGCGGCCCGCGCGGCGGCGGTGGCGGCGGCGGCTTCGGCGGCCCGCGCGGCGGCGGTG
>Ga0075362_10000047_pt1 | contig 40997 bp, 36 predicted proteins | sample EndMetdeltDD1762_FD_71397 | JGI IMG/M metagenome (GOLD analysis project Ga0075362, IMG submission 71397) | Populus endosphere microbial communities from Tennessee, USA - Endosphere MetaG P. deltoides DD176-2 | ecosystem: Host-associated > Plants > Roots > Endosphere | place: USA: Tennessee...
GAGCGCTTTTTACGCTTTTCTCCTCAGAAATATTCACGAATATTCCCTCGTCGAAAATCGCAAAAATCATCTCAAAATCTCTTCTCACCTTTTTCATCCTACATTACGGATAGGCTCATGACCTACATTCTCGCACTAGATCAAGGGACCACTTCTTCGCGGGCTCTGGTCATTGATCAACAAGGCTCGGTTGTATCTTTGGCGCAAAAAGAGTTCAAGCAATACTTTCCCGAATCGGGCTTTGTCGAGCACGACCCGGAAGAAATTTGGACCTCTGAGTTTGCGGTTGCAAACGAGGCAATTGCCAAGGCAAAATTGCATGCTTCCGATATCAAGGCGATAGGGATCACGAATCAAAGGGAAACAACGGTGGTCTGGGACCGAAAGACCGGAATTCCCCTTTTCCGAGCGATTGTCTGGCAAGACCGCAGAACGACTCCCCTTTGCGAGGAATTAAAAAGAGAAGGAATGGAAACTCTTTTCAAAGAAAAAACAGGGCTTTTGCTAGATCCCTATTTTTCAGGAACAAAGGTCCGTTGGATTCTCGACCACGTTCCAGGAGCGAGAGCAAGGGCTGAAAAAGGGGAGCTCGCTTTTGGAACGATCGATACTTGGCTCATTTGGAAATTAACCCGGGGAGCGCTCCATATCACAGACCCAACGAATGCGAGCCGCACTCTCCTTTACAACATTTATTCAGGACAGTGGGATGAAGAGCTTCTTCGCATTTTAAAAATCCCCCGTTCTATGCTCCCGGAAGTGAAAAGCTGTTCTGAAGTTTATGGAACGACAGCAGAACAGGTGTTCTCTTCTCGAATTCCGATCGCCGGGATCGCGGGAGATCAACAAGCGGCTCTTTTTGGACAGGGGTGTTTCGATGCAGGGATGGCAAAGGCAACTTTTGGGACGGGATGTTTTATTTTGATGAATACCGGTGTAAAATCAGTTCAATCTCAAAACCACTTGCTCACGACGATCGCTTTGCAGCGAAAGGGAATCACCCATTACGCACTTGAGGGAAGCGTGTTTATTGCGGGCGCCGCCATCCAATGGGTGAGAGATAATTTGGGGTTGATCAAAAAAAGTTCCGAAATCGACGCTTTAGCCGCAACCGTTCCCGATACTGGAGGGGTGTACTTCGTCCCTGCGTTTACAGGGTTGGGAGCTCCTCATTGGGACCCCCATGCGCGAGGCGCGATTTTAGGTCTTTCCCGAGGAACGACAGGCGCCCATTTGGCCCGTGCGGTTTTGGAAAGTATCGCACTTCAAGCAGCCGACGTCTTGAAAGCGATGGAAAGCGACTCGAAAATTCATTTGTTGGAATTGCATGTCGATGGCGGCGCTACCGTAAGCGATCTCCTCATGCAAATGCAGGCCGATTTGATGGGAACCGCCGTTTTGCGCCCCAAAAATAAGGAACTTACTGCGCTTGGCGCGGCCTTTTTGGCGGGACTTGCCATCGGGATTTGGAAAAGTGAAAAAGAGCTCGCCTCGCTTTGGCAACTTGATCGGAAATTCATTCCGAAAATGGAACCGGATTTACGCCGAAAGGTTTTTCTAAAATGGAATACGGCCTTGGAACGAGCGAAGAACTGGGAGATGCCGAATCCATGAAAAGAGAAGACGGCATTGAATATTGCAAACGATCCCCCGATCTTTGGGACCTCATTATCATCGGCGGCGGGGCGACCGGTTTGGGAGCTGCCGTCGACGCGGCGTCGAGGGGCTACCGGACATTGCTTTTAGAGCAAAGCGATTTTGCAAAAGGCACTTCAAGCCGCAGCACCAAGCTCATTCATGGAGGGCTTCGTTATCTGAAACAAGGCAATGTCGCACTTGTGATCGAAGCGCTAAAAGAACGGGGGCTCCTTTGTCAAAACGCCCCTCATTTGGTGAGCCATCTCCCCTTTCTTGTTCCCAATTACCATTGGTGGGAAGGACCCTTTTATGGAATCGGGATCAAGATCTACGACCTGCTTGCAGGCGAACTGGGGCTAGAACCCTCCGAACATTTGGACCGCAGCGAGACGCTCCTTCGAATCCCAACGCTTGAGCCCAAAGATTTAAGGGGCGGCGTCATTTATTATGACGGACAGTTCGACGATGCGCGCTTAGCTATTGCGTTAGCGCAAACCTGCGTCGATTTAGGCGGCGTTGCGATCAATTACATGCCAGTTACTTCCCTTCTGAAAGAAAACGGGATTGTCAAAGGGGTCATCGCTAAAGATTTAGAGACAGGCGAAGAGTATCCGCTTCATAGCAAAGCAGTCATCAATGCCACCGGAGTTTTTTCCGATACGGTCCGAAAAATGGACTTTCCCGATGCGCAGCCCATCATTGAAGCCAGTCAAGGGATCCATCTCGTCCTTGACCGATCCTTTATGCCAACGGACACTGCCATTCTCATTCCGCAAACCGATGATGGAAGAGTCCTCTTTTTCGTCCCCTGGCACCACCATTTGCTGGTTGGCACAACCGACACGCCCATCAAACATCCGACACTCGAACCGCGCCCTTTGGAAGAGGAGATCGATTTCATCCTCAAGCTCTCGTCCCGCTATTTAACAAAACATCCGAAAAGAAGCGATATCTTAAGCGTCTTTGCAGGATTAAGGCCTCTTGTTAAATCGGGAAAAGAAAAAACAACCGCCGCCCTCTCCAGAGATCATGTCATTTTCGTTTCTCAATCGGGATTGATTTCGATTGCGGGAGGAAAATGGACAACCTACCGAAAAATGGCCCAGGACGTAATCGATAAAGCGATTCTTGTCGGGGGATTGAAAGAAGCGCCTTGCAGAACCCAAACCTTGCGACTCCATGGATACAAAGAAGAACCTGCGTCAAAAAAGGCCCATCTGGATGCTTGGCGGATCTATGGGACGGATGGAGATGAGATGCAAAAATGGATCGAAAACCACCCTCAATGGGGACATTTGCTCGACCCCCGCCTCCCCTATTTTCCCGTTGAAGTGGTTTGGGCAGTGAGGGAAGAAATGGCGCGGACGCTTGAAGATGTGCTGGCGAGAAGAACCCGCTCTCTCTTTCTCGACGTAAAAGCCGCCCTTGAAATTGCCCCCCGCACCGTCAAAATCATGTCTCAAGAGCTTGGAAAAGATCGGGAATGGGAGGAAAAAGAGCTGCGTCTTTTCACCGAGCTGGCGAAAGGGTATACCCCTTCCACCTGAAAAGCATTTGACAACCTGTAATTTCGAGCGGCGCCTTTTACTTTAAGTTAAGAAAACAGAGGAACGCTCTGGATGCCCAAGCCTATTTTTTTTCCATCAGCGCGGAGACGCCGCGAAACGCAGCGCGGGAGATAGGCGCGGAGAACGCGGAGGTTTTTTCGCGGCAAAAAAACAGAAGGATGGAAGATTTTCCGCGCTTTGCGGGAGCATCAAAGCGTCCAGTCCGCACCCCGAAAACTCCTCTGTTTTTCTCCGCGCTTCGCGGCCTCTGCGTCCTCCCTCCTACCTCCCGCGCTGCGTTTCGCGGCGTCTCCGCTGATGGAAAAAAATAAGACCGAGGTTGTCAATATGCTTTTCATGCAATCTCCCTGTGAAAAGCTCCGAAATGCAAACAAATCGCTAAGAGGGTATCTAATTGCCAGTATCTAAAGATTTAATTTCAATAATCATCACCTCAATAGGCTCTTCAGATTCGTTCACGTCTGCGTGCAAAGTATGAGGAGGATCTTCTGTTAGCCAATAAGCAATACCGGACTCGAAATGCAGCTCGGAGGTTTCCCCTGTTTGTTCAGTTTTTGTTAGAGTTCCTCCTTTTAAGCCTACGACCACTCGAGCGCAATCATGTCGATGCATTTTTAAAGGTTGGTGGGGCATAATGATTGTTTTCCAGACCCTCACATGTTCATTTTCAAATTGAAACACGCGATGAGTTTGCGAAAGTATCGTTTCCTCAGCTTGCAAGCCAAAACAACAAGCAAGTGACATCAACAGAGAAAATTTCATAAAAATCCCCTAAAAAAAATTAAAGATCTTACTCTAAAAGTTTAAAGAAAAATTTGCAAACAAGAATCTATTGATATTGGGGGGCCAAACGAACGGATCCTGTTTCACCTGAGTAGTTTAGTTTTTTGAGCGGCGGAAATAGCGGGGAAATGGCCTCGGATAAACAGGAAGGGCCACAGGCATAGGAGACTGGAACGACCGGATCACCGGCTGATAAAGAATTTTATAACCCAAGCCTGTCGAGAGGTCCAAAGTATTTTTAGAAAAATATCTATAAGAAGACTGAGAGTCTACGGCAGATTTATTTTTCATCTACTATCCAATTAGGTTCCGTGTAAATTATAGTTAAATTTTTCAGAATAATCAATATTAAAATTAATTTTTTCATGATAAATATTTTTATTCCGTTCCAAACGGAGCGATTGCATTTCCTTTCCCCTTTTCGTAAAATGGTCAACTTGTCCGTATGAAACATTGGATTGACTCGTATGCGCACCTCGCTATTTCAAGAAAATATTTGCTCTCCAAACGATCCAGAAAACAAACCCTTAGTGGTGATTTTAATGGGTCCTCCAGGAGCCGGCAAAGGCACCCATGCGGGCCCTCTGAGCGAACATCTCTCCCTTCCTCACATTTCAACGGGAGATCTTTTCAGAGAACACATACGGAATCAAACAGCATTCGGCAGAGAAGCGAAAGGCTTTATGGATAAAGGACAGTTGGTGCCCGACTCTCTGGTTCTCGACATGTTGTTTAACCGCGTCAGCCGAGAAGACTGTAAAAACGGCTACCTTCTCGATGGATTTCCTCGTACGATCGGACAAGCAAAAGCGCTCGATGAAAGATTAAAAAACGCGCATCGGATCATCGCTCTCAATTTCAAAATCGACGATGAACGGGTGATTGAACGGGTCGCTGGCCGGATCGCCTGCAAGGGCTGTGGAAGGCCCTTCCACAAGAAGTTCGATCCGCCAAAACAAGAAAATCGCTGCGATAGCTGCGGCGGGCTGCTCATTCAGCGCGATGACGACAAAGAAGAGATTATCCGAAAACGGCTTGAAGTGTATCGAATTCAAACACAGCCGCTCATCGAATATTACAAGGCAAAATCAGATGTGCTTAAGGAAATAGACAGCCGCAATACGAAAGAAAAAGTATTCAGCGATGTATTGGATGTCCTTGGGGATGTCGTGGCTGCTTCATTGTCCTTTTCCAGGAAATAAAAAAAGAGGGGGAAAAATCCCCCTCAATGTCCAATAGAGCTTATGCTTAACGCATGTTTAGTAGTCGAGACGTGCTCGCAATACCAAACCGCCATAGTTCAAGTTACCCACTTCTTCCTCGTAACTACCAAAAGTTTTGATTACTGTTGGTCCTGGAGTCAGAGCTGTTAACTGATCTGAGCTGTTTGTTTTAAGGCGGTTGTTCACATCAAACCAAACATGGTGTTCCCAGCCTGCATCAAAGTAAGCGCGGAAACGGTCATTGCACCAATTTTCTGTCCAACGGAATCCAAAAGCCAGATCCACCATCGTGGTCATTTTTGAGAAGTTGGTGAAGAAATTGTTGTTGATGAGGGTCGATACGCCATCATTGCGCTCATAATCTTCCCCTTTCTTCATTTTGAATCTTCCCCAGAGCAAAGCTGCGTCTAAGTTAGAGAAAATGCTGAAACAAGGAGTGAAATGCCACTCAGGCTGGAATCCCGTCATCAAGCCTACGCCCCAGAATTTATTCTTGAACGTATCTGTGAAGTCGAGTGACTCTGTGCCTGTCGATCTTGTTGCGCGGTTAGCAAACATCGTGGTCGCCCACGCAGCGCGGCCGCCAGCATAGGGGCGCATTGTGAAGCGTTTGCTCAGCCAATACTTTCTTCCGAAACTGACATCAATTTCATTCAAGAAGAGTTTCCAGCTTGAACGTACTGTGTCAACCAGATAGTGGAGAGGATCGCTACTGCCTGTTAAGAACACGCCTGCGCTGATCCAAGGATCGAGGATCGCGCTTTGGCCGTTACCAGGAAGGTATACAGAGCCGCCACTTGTAAATGTGTTAGGAACAGATGTAGTTTGGCTTTTGTTAGCGTGGTACCAGGTGTAGTTTGTATCTACATCCCATCCATCATAACCTGTGTTCCAGCCCAAACCAACGCGGAATCCTGGATCCCAGTTTGTTCCAATGTGCTTTGTCGTTACAGGAACGATGCTGCTTGTCGTAGAGCCGACAAATTCAGGCACTGTAGTTACGACCATCGCATATGAAAGATTGCTTTCATTTGAATACCAATAGAGGAAATCGGCATAAGTGGTCATTCCCCAATCGCATTGCAGATCATAAAACGAAGGTACATAGCATTCACAGTTGATGCATTTTTTTGGTTGTGGCACGCAGCAAGGCTTGCATGGTGCGCAGCTGTTATCGCAGTTAGTTTGAGTTTGGGATTTCATCGTTCCGACTGGGCCGGCGACGTCATTTGCCTGCAGACCTGCCAGGCCTGAGACAAGTGTTATACTTAGAGCGAGCAATTTTTTCATGAAACACTTCCTCCTATAGGATAGCTAAGAGTTGTTATATAAAAAAAATGAATTTGAGCAAAGTGGATTTTTTCATTTGCATTCATTTTTCATCCCTGCCGAGGAGAAGGAACCTATCCGAATAAAAAGTTTCAGTCGATTTTTAGGTTCTTTTGAGCCGATTTTCGATTCAAAACCGGAGGGACAATATCAACAGAGGATATGGCCCTCCGATTTTGAATCGAAAATCGGCCAAAATAATTCAAAAACTCGACGAAAAATTTTATTCGGATAGGTTCAGATGAGAGGAAGCATTTCTTAAAGCTGCGTCGAAATTTGAGAAAATGTGATTTTCACCAATCGATTTTGAAAGGCCAAATTGTTTGAGGTCTTTTTCTGTCTGGCCATGCACGCCAGACAAATAGAGAACCGTTTTTTCTTTTGCGCATTTTTCATAAAACTCTTTCAAAGCGTGCATACCCGATGCGTCGATCATGGGCACGTGCCGCATGCGAAGAATGAAGATTTTCGGTAGCGGTTTAAGATCTGACATCAAATCTTTGAGCATGTCGGCAGCCCCAAAGAAAAACGGACCTTGAATTTCATATACCTCAACTCCCTTCGGCACCTTTTTATGAGAGATCGCATCGGGATCGCTCCGCTCTGGAAATTCCCCGCTGGGTTCATCAAACAAATGAGTCAGAGAAACTGTTTTCGAAGAATCGCCCATCCTCTTCATGAAAAGGAGGCAAGCGAGGACCATTCCCAAAGAAATCGCCACGGTAATGTCGACCAAAACTGTCAATAAAAAGGCGGTCAGAAGAACCACCGTATCGGCAAACGGCGCTTGAAGAAGACGGATGAAATGACTGATTTCACTCATGTTCCAAGAAACCATGATCAATATAGCTGCAAGAGCGGCTAAAGGGATTCGGCTCACAAGCGGGGCTAAAAAAAGGAGGATGAAAAAAAGGGTGATCGCATGGATCATCCCTGATGCAGGCGTTTGGGCGCCTGTTTTGATATTCGCTGCAGTCCGCGCGATTGCGCCCGTGGCGGGAATTCCTCCGAAAAGAATCGAGGCAAAGTTGGCAATTCCTTGACCTACTAATTCGCAATTCGATTTATGCCGCCCTCCGATCATACCGTCTGCGATCACAGCCGAAAGGAGCGATTCGATCGCACCAAGGAAAGCGATGGTGATCGCATCAGTGAAAATTTCAGCTAACTTTCCTTCTGGAATCGAAAAAAAGGGTAGCGAGGGAAGGGGAAGGTTGCGGGGCAAACTGCCGAATTTCGATTGGATGGTTTCCACCGGCAAATGAAAAAAATAGGCGCAGAGAGTGGCCCCGACAATCGCGGCGATTCCCCAAGGAATGATAGGAGCGAAGCGGCGGATGCTAAGGATCAATCCGAGAGTTCCTGCGCCCAAAGCGAAGGTTGTCAAATCGAGCGTGGGAAACGCATCGAAATAGGCGCTCCATTTAGCGATGAAACTGGCAGGAGGGGGGCCCATATTTAGACCAAAAAAATCTTTAATCTGGGAAGAAAAAATGAGGACGGCAATGCCCGTCGTAAATCCAGTAATCAGAGGATGGGGAATGTATTTAATCCAAGTACCTAATCGAAGCAACCCCATGATTACGAGAAGAATTGCGGCGATCATCGTAGAGATTGCAAGACCTTCGTATCCGGTCCTTTGGATGATGTCGTAAACGATGACGACGAAAGCGCCCGTCGGCCCTCCGATTTGGACGCGGCTGCCTCCCAATGCGGAAATGAGGAATCCCGCGATGATCGCGGTGAACAATCCCCTCTCCGGCGCGACGCCAGATGCAATGGCAAAAGCCATAGCTAAGGGAAGGGCGATAATTCCGACTGTAACCCCAGCAAGAAGATCCTTTCGGAATTTCGCTCCGTTATATCCGGAACGGAAATAGAGAATTGATTTAGGGATGAATTCGCGCATAGATTCGTTCCACTTGTCTTGATTGACAAAAACGGGAGTTTCGGACTTCATGGAAAGAAGTCCACAAAGAATTTTAGGGGATATTGCATGAAGAAGTCTACTCTTTCGATCGCTGCATTCACTCTTTTTCTCGCTGGGTTTTATCCAGCCTATGTCCTTCTCCTAGGACAACTCCTTTTTGTCGAAGAACCCATAGAGAAAATTCAGATCGAAGAGAGCGCAACAAGCCAGAGCCAGACCCAGAGCCAGACAAAGAGTCCAGCTCTGCAAAATTGGATCAGATGAGGTTACAACATTAGTGGTGGTGATGTCCTCCACCGCCGCCGCCATGGTGACGACCTCCGCCGCCGTGATGTCCTCCTCCCCCGTTATGATATCCGCGGCCATGCCAATGGTTGGGCCCATGGTACCAGCCCCCGCGCCGGTAACCCCAATAATCGTTTTGATTATTGAAATAGACGCCCCAGTACCAACCGGGTCCATACCAATAGCTGTTATATCCATAATAGGGATAAGCGCCGTCGTAGTAATAGCCATTATAATAGCCATCGTCAGCAGGAACGCTGACACCCGCTTGAACCATAGCGCTTAACGATGTAGCAAATAAAAAAAGGAAACCAAACAAACAAAACTTCCGCATAATTACCTCAAAGAGCCTTATTTTGGATAATCAGAATCGGAAGAGAATTTTTCAATACTTATCGTTTAAAACGACCGAATCACCAAAGACCCAGTAGTTTCCACCAAAGCCCCCCGGCCAACATCCAGATCCCAATGTTTGCGGCGCTTGAGATCAAGCCGATTTTCCACCATTCGCCGACCGTCGTGTAGCCCGTTCCGAATAAAATTGGAGCCGGGCCAGAGCCGTAATGGGTCAAGCCTCCAAATAAATTGCTGAAAAAAGCCAAAATTAAAGCAGCCAATTCGGGAGGGGTTCCCAAAGCAATGGCAACGATGAGAAGCGGAGCATACATCGCTCCAATATGGGCGACGTTGCTTGCAAAGAAATAATGGGAATAAAAATAGATCAGGGCCACAATCAAAAACCCGATCGTCCAATTCATCCCTTGGACATTGCCCACGACCATGCTGCTAAACCAACCCGCCATTCCAAATTTATTCAAGAAAGTAGCGAGAGTCACCAAGCTGGCAAACCAAATGAACGTGTCCCAGGCCCCCTGTTCTTCTAAAATGTCTTTCCAGCGAAGAATCCCTGTCAATAGCAAAATCGTCAATCCAATCATGGCGCCGACGGTCGCTTTGACCCCAATGTAAGGACCTGAAATCCAGATCGCAAGCATGAGAAAAAAGGTTCCGAGCATGATCCATTCTTGGGGCTTCATTGGGCCCATATGGGCTAATTTTTCAAGGGCCATTTCTTTAGCGTGAGGAGTTTGGCGAATCGTTGGGGGAACAATCTTATAAATGAGGTAAGGGACGATCAGCAAACTCAAAAGGCCCGGAACAATGGCGGCAATCGCCCAGCTCGCCCAGGTGATTTCAATTCCTTGGTTGCGGGCTAATTCAGCAATCAATGGGTTTCCAGCCATCGAGGTCAAGAACATAGCGCTCGTAATCGCCGAACCTTGGAACGCCGTCATCGTCAAGAAGCCTCCCATTTTCGGATCATGCGACTTGCCTGTAAATACCTCGGCTAGGGCTTTAACGATGGGGTAGACAATCCCTCCTGAACGGGCGGTCACGCTAGGGATCGTCGGGGCTAAAAGAAGATCGGTCGCTACAAGCCCGTATCCGAGCCCTAAACTGTTTTTTCCCAATACGCTCATCACTTTATAGGCCAGCCGGTTTCCTAATCCTGTGGAAATAAATCCGCGGGCGACAAAAAAAGCGAAGACGACAAGCCATACGATTTCATTGCTAAATCCACTGAACGCATCGCTGAAAGACAAGGTTTGCGTCAGTACGGCAAGGGTTAAGGACGCAACGACGACAACTCCCATCGGATAGGGTTTGAGAATGATTCCGATCATGGTCGCAACGAAAATCGCAAAGAGGTGCCACCCTTGAACTGAAACTTCTTGCGGCCGAGGCCAAAACCAAAGCAAAAGGCCGATCGAAACTGCGCTCGCTAAGTGGATGATGCTTTTATTCTCCCTGACCCATTTCATAAACTGATCTCCTCAAATAAAAAGCATAGATTAAAGAGAAACTTCAGCGTAGATGAATTTCCCTTGAGGATGAAGAGAAAATCCAAAGCGCTTGCAAAGTTTTTCCATTTGGAAATTTTCTGGCAGCATGTAGGCTGCGATGTGTTTGATTTTTTCCTCTTTCGCCACATGCATGATTTTTTCCATCAACTTCGACCCGATTTTTTTATGCTGCCATTTGTCTTTGACTGTAAGGGCGAAAACAGCATCGGAAGTGCCTGGGATTTTTGTGAGGCGGATGATTCCTGCAATTTCTCCTGCCTTTCCCTTCTCACCTTTCATTTGGGCTACTAGCGCGATTTCCCGATCGTAGTCATTAAAACAGATCCGCAGGAGGCGTTCATGAGCTACCCGTTCATCGTAATGGAGTTCTTTAAGATAACGCTGGCGGACGGTTTCTTGGGAAAGATCCCTGTGGAATTCGACAACGAGAGGTTCATCTTCCGGACGGATCGGACGGATCAGGAAAGAGACAAGCTCCTTGCCTAATCGAACCTCGCAAGATTCAACATATTGAGAAGGGTAGGGTCGAATCGCTGGCTTGGGAAGGTCCTCTTGTTTTGTCTTAGGGTCGTGGAGAATGACCCTCGCGTCCAAGGCAATGATCTGGTCGGGCGAGGCCAAAAGGGGATTGATATCGAATTCTTTGATCCAAGGCTGTTCAAGAACTAGGTTGCTGAACCGGACCAAAATTTGTTCGAGCTTGTCCAAATCGATTGCTTTGCGTCCCCGCACTCCATGGAGAGCTGAGGCAATTTTCGTCTGTTCCATCATCCGCCGGGCAAGCGTTGTAGTCAAAGGAGGGAGGGCCAAGGCGCGGTCTTGGTAAACCTCGACCAATTGGCCCCCTGAACCGAATAAAAGGATCGGACCGAATTGCTCATCGACCGTGCTGCCCAAAATCAATTCATATCCTTCCAGCTTGATCATCGGCTGGACAGTGACGCCTTGAAAATGTTTTTCCCCAGCTAATTTTTTGACCGACGCGTAGATTTCCTCATAGGCGGTCTGGACGGCTTCTTGATTTTTTAGATTGAGTTTAACCCCTCCAACATCGGTTTTATGCGTGATTGTCCGGGAATAAAGCTTTAAAACGATCGGAAAGCCCATCGCATCAGCGATTTGGCCAGCCTCGCGAGCGCTCTTAGCAACCCGTGTTGGGACGGTTGGGATTCCGTAGGCCTCGAGCACTTGTTTAGATTCGAATTCGTCGAGGATCGTCCGGTCCTCTTTGCGCGCTTGCTCAAAAATTTTCTGTAAAGCATGGCGCTTTGCAAGGAAGGCTGGGTCGTCAGAGGAAGAATCCGATAAAGCGGGTATCTCATAGATTGCCTTTAAGTTATAACTGTATCTCCACATACCTGCAAACGTTTTGCAAGCCAAGTCAGGAAATTCAAAAGACGGGATTCCTGCGTGGGTCAGGATCTCGTCCCCTTTTTGGACGCTCTCCGCCCCCATCCAACTTGCCAAAAGAGGTTTGTTAAAATGGGTCTTCGTCTTGAATTGTTTCAATTTTTCGGCAGTTCCGGTTGAATCGGTCATGTCTTGCGGCGTCAAAATCACTAAAATACCGTCTGAATGGGGATCGGCAGCGGCGATCTCGACCGCTTTCGCATAGGTATCGGCATTGGCATCGCCTAAAATGTCGATCGGGTTGTTGCGGCTCCAATGGGGCGGCAGCAACTCATTGAGAGCCTTCATTGTTTCTGGGCTCAGCTCGGTCAATTTACCCCCATTGCCGATCAACGCATCCGTCGCAATGACCCCGGGCCCTCCGGCGTTTGTGACAATCGATAAATGAGGTCCCTTAGGACGGGGCTGTTTCGAAAGAATTTCCGCCATGCTAAAAAGATCGGCAATCGTATCGACCCGCATCACCCCGACCCGTTTGAGAGCCGCCGTCAACGCCTCGTCGCTTCCCGCCAAAGACCCGGTGTGGGAAGCGGCCGCTTTCGCCGACTCAGCCGTGCGCCCCGCCTTAATCAAAATGATCGGTTTAGTTAAAGCAACCTCGCGGGCCGCCGAGAGAAAGGAGCGGGAGTCCCCAATGCTTTCCATATAGATTAAAATGCTCTTCGTCTCAGGATCGCTCCCAAAATAATTGATCAAGTCTCCCCAATTCACATCGACCATCGATCCGATTGAGACAAAAGCGCTAAAGCCCACCTTCTCCCGCAAGCTCCAATCCAGGACCGCCGTGCAAAGAGCCCCCGACTGAGACATGAAAGCAATACTCCCCTTCAGGGCCATCCCCGCGGCAAAGGTCGCGTTCAACCCAAACACTGGATTCATCACCCCAAGACAATTCGGGCCGACGATCCTCATCTTTCCCCGTTTGGCAAATCCAAGGATCTCTTCTTCTAAGGCAAGGCCCGGAGGTCCCATTTCTTTAAATCCAGCCGAAATGATCACCGCAGCAGGAATTCCCGCATCGGCGCACTCTTTGATGATTTGGGGGACCGCCTTTGCGGGCGTAACAATGACAGCCAGGTCGACTCGTTGAGGAAGGCTCGCAACACTTGGGTAAGCTTGGACCCCGAGGACAGACGGCCGTTTTGGATTGACCGGAAAAATTTTTCCCTTGAAAGACCCGGAAAGCAAATTTTGCATCACAGTCCGTCCCACGCTCCCCGGATTCTCGGTAGCCCCGATGACAGCCACAGAATCGGGTTGAAAAATGGAGTCCAACTGCCGCTCGCTGCGATAGAGGATATTCATCGAAGGATCAAAGGACTCTACCACTCTTCTGTTTCTCCAGTTGTAACACCTTATTTTTTTCCGAATAATAGAATAAAAGGCCGCCCACGATCACAATTGCGGCCAGCACAACCCGGAAGCGAGCTACAGGACGATGCGTAACGAGAATCCGGTCGTCCCTGTCCCAGCTTGTGATCTGGAACGCCTTTAACTTATGATAAGCGACGAGCATGCATAAGAGGTTGATGAAAGGGATCATCATTCCTAGGCCCCTGAACCAAACGGAAAAACTCCGTTTTAACGCAGTGATGTAGTCGGGTTTTTTCTTTCCCGCCCAATTCAACCGCGTCCCAACCAGCCACTTTCCCGGTGTGTTTCCAAAGAGACGCAAAAGGAGAGCCTCGATCGGGATCCAAACGAAAAATTCAAAAGGGATGAACGATTCGTATTTGCCAAAAGGAAAATGGCCATGCAGAAACTGCCTCAGTCCCCACAAGAGAAGAAAAAACAGGGTATAGTCAAAAAAACGGCCGAAGAAGCGGATCCAGGGATTGGCCCTAACCCTATGATCTTCCCGTTTCCTCTCCCCTTCCACAAAAATTTCAGAAGGCTCAATGATCTTATCGCCCACTTCCAGCCCGTTCTTTTCTTTGAAATTTTTATCATAGAGAACTGCTGCGAACGATGCAAGAGAGGAAAATTTCCATCTCTTTTTAATGGGATAGATTCTTACTTTATTTACAAAAAAATCATTTATATTAACAAACAGATTTGTTAAAATATTAATCTATTTTCAGAGGTTATTTAAAATGTCTTACGCATTAGAGAATTTTTTCCGAAGCCTCGGCTTTTCAAACCCGTTAGGAATTCAAACAGACCACCTTTTAATAGATCAACCCGTTCCTAAAAGCCGTCTTGAACAAATTCCCCAAGATGCACTTGAAAATGTGTTGGACTACCTTCCAATCACAGGTGAAAAAGCTTTAATGCAAACATCCAAATCTCTTAAAGAAAAGGTCACCCAATCGGTTTATGAATGCTGGACGAATCTTGAAAAATTCCCTTTTTTACGAACATTTCAAAATCCTAGCGATCGGACGCTCCAATCCGCCCTAAAAACAGTCCGAAAAACCTTCTCGTGGATTAACGATAAAATTTGGAAGGAAGAGAATATTAGACCGGACGAAATTGCCAGAGTAGAGGATGTCGAGAGGACCTTAGAGAAAATTCAGCTTCGGTCGGACGAGCTTTTAAATAACTTTTTCGAAGTAATCTGCCTTCAGGTAGGCGCCGCCCGCGAATTTAGAAACCGGGTTCTAGTTAATCTTTCTGAATCTGAATCGGCAACGCAAATTCGGTCTTGGATAGTCGACAACCAGGAACTTCTCGGGACGATCCATGATATAGTCGTGAATGAGTATCCTATTGAAGCTACGCAATTGAAAAATTTAGGCCGCCCCTGTAAGGACAGAATCCTCTCGCAATGGATTGTAAGGGACCGTCTTGAAGGTGTGCGGTTTTTGATAAAGGACCCTTATTTTACAAATGCACTTCTAGCTAATCTAGGAATATTTTTTGATCTTGCTAAAAATCATGGAGTTGATGAAGGACGAGTGGTTTTAGAGATGATCCGCCATCCACAGTTCAAACAGCTCCCTCAAAACACATTGCAAGATGCTTTTGAGATCGCGGCTGAACGCAGAGATATGCAAAGTTTTTCTCAGCTTTTTGAATCGGTTTCCCGAATTGGGCAGTTCTACATTGATAAGGCCTTTATTTTGGCCTGTAAAAAAAACCATTCTACAATTGTTGAAGCCCTTTCGGGATTTGTTGGCCCAGGTTGTGCATTAGATGGATTCAATGCTGCAGCCAGGGAAGATGCTTTGGAGGTCATTTCTTATCTTCTTTCTCTAAACTCAAACCAAATCGGGCAAGTCCATATAAATCGGGCCTTTAATCGGGCTTGCCAAAAAAAATACTTTAAAACTGTCGAAGTTCTCTTTGGATATATCACCCCAGATTTTCTATCGCATAGATTCAATGCTGCAGCCGAAGAAGGTGCTGCGGAGGTCGTTTCTCATCTTCTTTCTCTAAACTCAAACCAAATAGGGCAAGTCCATATAAATCGGGCCTTTAATCGAGCATGCAGAGAAAGTTTTTTTAAAGTGATTGAAGCCCTTGTAGAGTATGTTAACCCAAGTTCTCTATCAGATGCGTTCCTTGCTGCAGTCAGAGGAGGTGCTGTGGGGGTTGTTTCTAAGCTCCTTTCTTTAAAAAAAGACGCCGCCTCTTTATTGAGTAATGCGTTGATGAAACTTGTCAAAAACAATGAAATGGGCAATCTTTCTGCTTTAACTTCCAATCACCAGTTTGCAGAAATTCCTCTCCAAGAATTCGTGAATGCTCTTATGGTTGCAGCCGAAGGAAATTATTTGGATGTTCTCGGAAAGCTTAGTAAAACAATCTTGTTTTCTGAGCTGGAGCCCGAAGATATAAATAATGTTATAAATAGGGCTCTTGAATTCGGAAACTACCACTTTGCGCAAGCAATTCTGCGAATTGCCGAAAAGAAATGCTCAGAACCAGAATCATTTTCTAAATTGAGATCCATTCTTTCGGACAAAGTAAATTTCGGAAAGAATAAGTTATTAATTGCAGCCAAAAAAAACGATAGCCTTATTTTTCCTTCTGATTTTTTACAAAATCAAGAAGATCCAAGCCTTTGGAAGCCAGAAAACCTAACAAATTTTACATCTGACGTATTAGAATCTGTTTTATCGGAAGCGATAAAATATAAAAGCTCTGATTTTTTAAGTCTCTTTATATGGAACCTGAAAAACTTAGAAGTATTTGACAAATTGCAGAAAGGAAAGCTTATAGAAGCTTTAGTAAAAGCCGCCGAAAATAAAGACCGAGCTTCCATGTCCGTTCTGATAGATGCTGGAGTCCCTATCAACAGAGCTTTGATTTTGGCAAAGCAAAAATCTCCTCTTTCTATTAAAACTCTTCAAGAAGCCCAAAGATTAGACCCCTTTTAATGTCTGCTCTTTTGTAAAAATTGGGGCCTTAGCCAAATGAAGATGCCGCAATAAATCGCCGGAACCCAGAAAATCCATCCAATAAAAATCACACCGAGAAAAACTGACAGAAGGGAACTGCTCAAGGCGGCGGCCAAACAGTCCCTTCCCCTCTCCTGGATCCACTTTGCACGCCCCTTTGCATCGACGCCGAAAACGGAAAGGACCAGGTCAACCCCTTCTATCACAACCAAATGATTCGCAGCTAAAACGGCTACAGGAAAAATCAACGGCGGAACAAAGAGAATTACAGCAATCAAGATGAGGGGCCAGAGAAGCCGCCATTTAAGCGTCCGGAGAAAGACGTTCAAAGAAGAGAAAATCGATTGCCAAGCAGATCCTCCTGACGTTTTAATCCCTTCCCGTTTTAATTGGTTCGAAAACGCCCTAAAAAAACAGACATTAAAAATAAGAGGGAAAAAAAATAACACCACCAGGACAAAAGCCAGGGTTCCCCAACCAAAAGACCGGAGAGCCAACCAAAATGTAAACGGGTGGGGATAGGTGGTCAAGATGATCTTAACAAGAATGAATAAAGCCAGAGTTCCTGCAAGGAGCGTGGACAGAAAGGCCCAGCCCCAAAGCCGGGGGTGGGAAAAAAAATAGCCTAACCCTTCAAAAGGGCAGCTCCAACGGGTTGCCATAAAAAAACATTAACGTACTTAAGGCTAGGAGCGCAAGGGGGAGAATATCGGGATCAATTTATAGATCCTAATCGTTCCTTTTAAGTCTAAAAATCAATGTGTTAAGAAAAATAAAAAAACACTGGTTAATAATATTTATTAATTTTTATTAAATAAAATTGTATAATATATATTAATTTAAAACAAAAACGGAAACAAATGACATCTCTTAATTTAATTCCTGAGGAACTTGGAACTGAAATCGTCTCCTATCTTCGTATCACGGAACAAGACTCTCTTTTGCTTGTTTGCCGTAACATGAAAAAAACGGTTGCAACTTACCTTCATGACTATTGGATTAACATCCCTGAAAGCTTTAAGTTTCTTGCATCGTTCCGAGATCCCGTTTGGTTAGAATTTGGCCAGCCGACTTTAGCAAACACCACCAAAATGTTCTTATGTGCCAGAAAAATCAGAAAAAGCGTAACGGATGCTCTCTCAAGATTTTGGAGTCCAACAAGCACCTGGAATGTTTTTATGCTGGAAAACCCGAAAAGTGCGGAGGATATAAACCTTCTTTCTCAGATCGAGACAGATATCGCAACAGTTAAATTTCATGAAGCCACTTTTCCAAATATCAAAATAAACCACGACCGATCCTTATGCGAACGCCATGACAGACTGTCTTCTTGCCTGTCAAAAAAGAAATGCGAGTGCGGGTCTGCAGCGGAAGAAATTCGAAAGTGGCGAATGGAAAATCTAGAATTATACCAAGAGTCAGTATTATTAAATACTCCCGAATCTGAAGACGCTATAAATCAGGAAATTGTTAGTCAAGTAACACTCTTTCCGAGCCATGCCGAAAATGTTGTCGATTGGTCTCTAGCAGCTAAAGATTTTGAAGATCTTCTAGGCTATGTGATCAAATTTTGTGATTTACAACATTTAGAGAGATTTCTTAATAATTACAAGGATTTTATTCTCCATTCTACTGAAAATTTTCCTGTTCCACTTTTTATCTTATCTGCTCAAATAACGAACCCGCGAATCGTTGTGGCGCTTATTGAGGCATTTAAATTCGAAAAAATTCCTCTCGAAGTGTTGCAACAAATGTTAGGTCCTCTCTGTAGTACAGGAAAAAAAGAAGCTCTTAGAATGATTCTTTCCGAAAGTAGTTTCGAGCAGTTAATCCAGATTTTCAAATCCGCCGATCTTCAGAAATTAACAGCAGCTCTCTGCGGCTTACCCCGAGATGAATCTGAAATGCGTTCTCTTTTGATGTATTTTGCCGAAAAAAATTATACGAATGCCATTCTATGTCTTTTTCAGCATGACCGAAGTTCTGAACTGACTGTAGGCGATCTTGAAAAAGCTTTGAAAATCTCTGTTAAGAATGGACGCGCAACAACTTTTCGTACGATCCTCTCCTCTCCAAAAGCTGCCGAGATAGATCCGGAAAAATTAAGAGCTGCTACCTATCAATTGCTTCAAAATGAAACCGAAGGAAGGATTTCGGACGAACTGGTAATGGGGACTCTCTTGACATCCTTTGCGGAAGATCCGCTCGGGGCTGATGCAATTCGTCATCTTTTTCGCCACGACCGAAATTCCAAACTGACGGCGGATGATCTTGAAAAGGCTTTGGAAATTTCTGCCGAAAATGGAAATACAGAAGTATTTCGCGCAATCTGTTCTTTTCACAGGTTCTCTGAGATAGCTCCAGAAAAGTTAAAGGCTGCGCTCTGTAAAGCGCCTCGAAATGAATCAGCGGAAATTTTTAAGGCCGCTATGAATACTCTGGTTTTTAACGAGATCGAATTCAGAGAACTCGAAGAGATCCTCTTGATTGCTTGCTCTTGGACGGACCGTTCCGAAAAACAATTGGATTTTCTGAAGGATTTTCTAAAAAAATTGAAAAATCGCAAAGATGAGGAACCTAACCTATGGAAATGGATCCTGATCAAGGCTACTGCGGCTTTGGCTGAAAATAATAGCCCTTATGCCTATGAACTTGCTTTAGATTTTAAACTTCCCGTAGATCAAACAATTACATGGTTAATGCAGAAATACCAAAAATCCGGGAAAGAAACTCTCGAAAGGGCGATCTATTGTCTACAAAACCTGAAGGCCCAACTTCCCAGAAACTAAAGGTTTAAGAACCCATCTAAATAAACTTTTTTGCGGGGTTTTCAGACGCTGAGGCGAGTAAAAGTCGGTTCATCAATCCTGCGTTTTCCAAGACGGACGGCGGACAAAAGATTTCGATTTTGGAAATTTTTAAACGGTCTGCTTCACGCAGTTGCGCATAGAGGACTTTTTCGTTCAAAAGCCTGACTGTTTTCCCGGGGATTAAAACCGGGGATAAGATAAAAGGCCCTTCGAGCTCCTCGGTCCGGTAGACAAGTTTTACTTCGGCGTTTGGCGCGTAGTGGCGATATTTCATTCCGGGAGAGAGAACCGGTTCCTGAGCGGAAGGAAGGGCGATTTGCACTCCGATCGCCTTTTCGAGCAGTTCTTTGGGGATGCTGCCAGGCCTTAAAAGCGTAGGGGTAGGATGGTAGAGGCTTAAAACCGTCGATTCAATCCCAATTTCACAATCTCCCCCATCGATTGCACAACCAACCTTTCCTTCCAAATCCTCTAGCACATCCCGAAGACGGGTTGGACTTGGCTTGCCAGAAAGATTGGCGGACGGGGCGACCAGCGGTTGTCCCGTCAATTCAATGAGTTTTCGGGCGATTGGATGAGAAGGCATGCGAATCGCAATCGTCGGCTGGCCTGCGGAAACAACGTCAGGGACCGATTTCCTTTTCTTGACAACCAAAGTTAGGGGGCCTGGCCAGAATCGGTTGGCCAAGAGGTAGAATAAATCAGAAAGATCCTCTGCCAAGCTTTCAGCTTGAGCGATTGAAGAAACATGGGCAATCAGAGGATTATCGGTTGGCCGTCCCTTAATTTCAAAAATGCGCCGGACTGCTTGTTCACTGAAAAGGGGGGCGGCAAGCCCATAGACAGTCTCGGTCGGCATGACGACCGGCTCCTCTTTTTCTAAAAATTCGAGGGCAAGCTTTAAATCCGGCTCCCCTATTAAAATTTTCGTTGTTTTCATGGATGCCATTTTACCAATGAAGGGAGTTATTGAGATAGGATAAGATTCAAAAAAAATAGAGAATCGGCTAAAACCTTTTGTTATGACTGCCGAATCCCCTAAAATCACAAGCGCCTCCTCTCTCCCCAACTCTTTATGGGGTCGGTTTATTAGGCCAAGCCACAGAACCCGGCCTGAACAGTGGGTTGGTTTTGGAATTTATTTGTTGGTCTGTCTGGCTTTCGGTTGGTTCAATGGGTGGCTGATTCAAAAGTCTTCTTTAAATCTTTCCCTTTACAGATGGAATTTAAGCGTCTCAGCTTACCAAACGGCCTGGATTCTCAATTATTTCCTCCTGGCTTTTTCAATATGGAGTCTTTGGCGAAGACATTCTTTAAGAGTGCTGAAACTCGAAATTTCGACCTTTTTTTTCCAATTTGCGTTTCAGAGCGCTTGGACAATCAGTTTTTTCGTTTTCCAAGAAACTCGGGTAGCTTTAGCATTTTTAGTCTTGCTTTGGATCAATACCCTCTCCGTTGGGCTTCTTTTTTGGAAAAAAGAAAAAGTTTCCGGCCAGCTTCTCCTCCTCCCTTTCCTTTGGATTTTATATGTAATGGGAGTCAATATGGCGATCTGCATTTTCAACCCCTGAGGTAATTCGTGTTAAAAAAATCGACAAGCTGGTCTGTACTCATTTATGGAGCTCTTCTCATCTGCCTGGGATACTGGGGGTTTCATCAATCGCAAAGCAAAGTTTCTCTCTTCATGGGATTGGGTTCCGGAATGCTTCTGATGTTGAGTTCTTTGGTAATGTTCGCCCACCGCAAATGGGGATGTTATGCGGCTCTTGGATTGACTGCAATGCTGACCGTCACTTTCGCCATCCGGTACTCGAGCACGGCGAAGATGATCCCAGCCATTCTCTCAGTTTTGAGTGGAGGCATGCTCCTTTTCCTCCTCGCCCTAACTGCGAAATGGAAGAAAAGTTAACCCTTCTGATTCTTCAAGCTATTTCGGCAAACCTGCGACAGGATGAACAGGATTAGCGGATAGGCAGGATAAAAAAGATGACTTCAAAATTTCTATTTTCATCCTCTTCATCCGTTGATCCTGTCCATCCTGTCGCTTGCTTTAGATAAGACAGTTTCTTAAGTTCCAGTCGCCTCGCTATAACGGGCAGTTACGCTTTTCCAATCGATGTTGTTGAAAAAGGTTTCGATGTATTTGGCCTTATCCAACCCATATTGGGGCATATAGGCATGTTCGAAAACATCCATGATGAGAATCGGGATTCCGCCGGAGAGGTGGCCTACGTCATGTTCATTGATCCAGGTGTTGACCAACCGTCCTTCGATAGGATCCAGGTAGAGGACAGACCAGCCGATTCCCCGCAGGGAGCCGGTTGCGATAAAATCCTTTTTCCAACTGTTAAAATCCCCGAATTGGGCAGCAATCGCCCCATAAAGAGGATGGGATAGGTCCGGTTGTCCATTCCCGCCTAAATTGCCAAAATAAAGCTCGTGGAGCCGCATTCCGTCGAATTCCCAACTCAGCCGCCGTTTTAACGCGCCGAATTCATAAGAAGATCCCTGTCCCGTCTCAACCATGCGCCTCAGTTTCACCAAAAGGTCATTGCTGTTTTTGACGTATCCCTCATACAGCTTAAAGTGGATTTGCAGGAGATTGTCGTTAAATCCCGCCATCCCATAGAGATGATTGAAATCTTTCGCCATATAACTCATCTGTGCAGCGTTTGCGCTGCATAGAGCGATTGCTAAAGTGATCATCGTTAAAAAAAGTCGCATAGAAACCTCCGCAAAGTGCAATGAATGACGGCATTATACACAATAAATTTGAAAAACAAATAGGTTAAATGGACGAACCTTTCCAAACAAAAAGTTTCTGTCGATTTTTAGGTTCTTTGGATAGGTTCACCTGCTCATGGGATGACGGGCCTTGGATCCGAGCGAATGGAGAAGATCTTGCGGTGAGGAGCGGAACTGATAGTAGGAATCCTTAAGATTTGGATCGTCTTCGTAAAAGACCCATCCCTTGTCGGTTTGCAGGACTAAATAATCGGAGATCTTTTTCTGTTTCTCAACGAGGGTGAAGAGATAGGGATAGACCGAAAGGCGGTTTGCTTCCCCGATCTCGAAGGCGATCCTTGCGGCTGTCTCGTCCGCATCGCGAAAAAGATAGGTCCCCTCGGGTTGATCTGAGAGAATTGTCTCCGCCTCAAGCCTGTCGATCGAGCCGAACCATCCCGGAAGATCTTCGATCTTTTCTTTCAAAGAGCCCAAATAGATTGAGGAGAGATCTTGCAAAGCGGCTTCTTCAGGCAAGGATTCCAAAGAACTGGACTGCACGTGCTTTCCTTTCTGATTGAGCACTTGCACGGTTTCTTTTGCAATTTTCCAGGCGACCGGGGCCAATTCCGATTCTTTTAAATCGCGGCCTTGAAAATCCTTCATCTCGCAATGGATCCCCTTTCCTTGAATCGGTTTCACAGTCAGATGGACCTCTTTCCAGTCCTTTATATTTCCTGGATCTTTTTTATGTTTTGAGAGGTGGGTTTCGAGATGGAGGATTTTTTGAGCAAACTGCATATCGCCCGTTCGACAATTCAAAAGGACCTTATAAACTCGCGGCTGAGATCTCTCTTTGGGGTCGCTTTTCCGGTGAGTCCTCGTTTCTAGCAAATTGTTTTTAAAGCGGATGAGGTTGTTCAAAACTTCACGCCGAGAGATTCGAAACTCCATACATACCTCACTTCTTTTCCCTATAAATTAACGCCTATTTATATACCCAAGTAAATTCGAAAATTGCCCTGTAGAAGGGATTGAAAGCTGCCAAAAATCGACGATCGCAGGCTTGTCGTAAGCAGCCCTGTATTATCCAATACAGGGCTGCTTACGATCGTCGATTTTTGGCGCTTTGAACCCGTCTACAGGCCAATTTTCGAACTTACTTGGGTATAAACCACAATTGAACTATATCTTGTGTCTCTATATACAAAAGAGAAGCTGTTAAAAAAAAATTGAAATGGAGTCAACTTTGGCGACACCCGCAGCACCGCGCAGATTCCTCGGGGTTTTTCTCCTCGCGATGTTAAACCTCTCTGTGATGGCCTCTTTAAGAAATCTCCCCGTTGTTTCGGAGTATGGATTTGGTTCGGCTTTCTTTTATCTCGTCGTCGCTTTAGTTTTTTTATTTCCAGCCGCTTTGATTTCGGCAGAACTTGCCACAGGTTGGAGCCAGACGGGAGGCGTCTACATTTGGGTAAAAGAGGCGTTCGGTCCAGGATGGGGTTTTTTCGCTGTCTGGATGCAATGGATCCACAACGTCACATGGTTTCCTGCAATCCTCTCCTTTTCCGCTACGGCTTTGGCTTATCTATTCAATCCGGCGCTTGCCGAAAACAGGCTTTTTTTGATCTCCGTCGTGCTGATCGGTTTTTGGGGGTTTACATTTTTCAACTACTTCGGCCTTAAAAATTCAAGCTGGTTCAGCGCTCTCGGAGTCATTGCCGGGACCATTTTTCCAGGTCTTTTATTGATCGGTTTAGGGGTAATCTGGGTAGCCCAAGGACAGCCGATCCAATTGGAATTTTCTTTCGGGGCTTTTTTTCCCCAAATGAATGACATTCAAAACCTGGTCTTTTTAACAGGTCTTTTTTTAGCATTCGGAGGCCTCGAGGTTTCTGCGGTCCATGCAAGGGAAGTTCACAATCCTCAGAAGACCCTCCCTCGCGCGATTGGAATCGCAGCCTTAGTTGCCCTGATTCTCTACTCTTTCGGGGCGATCGCAATCGCGATCATGGTCCCCAAGGAGCAGATCAGCTTAGTCGGGGGGTTGATGGAGGCATTCAATCTCTTCTTAGGGAACTTCCATCTCCATTGGCTGATCATTCCTTTGGGGATCATGATTGTTTTTGGGGCAGTCGGAGAACTCAATGCTTGGATCATCGGACCGGTTCGGGCGCTCCATGCGACCTCCAAACATGGCGACCTCCCTCCTGTTTTCCAAAAACTCAATCCGTACGGGATGCCGGCCAATCTCCTTTTCTTTCAGGGAATGATCGTTACGGTCGCTGCATTCGTGTTCCTTTTCATGCCCAACGCGAGTAGCGCTTTTTGGATTTTAAGCGTGATGTCGACGCAGCTTTATCTCATCATGTACATCTTGATGTTTTTGGCCGCGATCAAACTCCGCTATAGCCAGCCTCATGTAGTCCGCTCCTACCGCATTCCCTATCGCATGCCAGGAATCTGGTTTGTGGCCTCTCTGGGGATTTTGAGTTCGGCTTTCGCCTTTCTGCTCGGATTCATCCCCCCTTCCCAAATCAAAGTAGGCAGCCTTTTTTTCTACCACGGATTTTTATTAGGCGGCTTATTCTTCATGAGTCTCATCCCCTACCTCATTTATCGATTTAGAGACCCCTCTTGGAACCCTAGAAGCAGCAATTATTCGGAGTAAAGGCCCCTTATGAAAGATCCTCATCATCCAGAAATTCGAGATCCCGCCATCGCGCAGCACCGCAAACCTGATCACCCGATCCATCCCTTGATCCTGAACCGCTGGTCTCCTCGGTCGATGTCGGGGGAGCACCTGGCCCAAGAAGAGATCCTTTCTCTGTTTGAAGCCGCCCGCTGGGCTCCCTCTTCCTATAACAACCAGCCTTGGAAATTCCTCTATGCGAAAAGGGATACAGCTCATTGGAAAACGTTTTTCGATCTCCTCGTCGATTTCAATAAACAGTGGTGTCAGAAAGCCGCCCTTTTGGGGTTGATCGTGTCCCACAAAATTTTCGAAAGGAATAACAAACCTTCCCCTACCCATAGCCTAGACGCCGGGGCTGCCTGGGAAAACCTGGCCCTTGAAGGGACAAGCAGAGGCCTTGTCGTCCACGGGATGGAGGGTTTTGATTACAGTAAAGCAAGAAAAGACCTCAACATCCCCGAATCTTACGAGGTTTTGGCGATGTTCGCGGTCGGCAAAAGGGCCCCTAAAGAAGATCTTCCAGAAGAGATGCGGGTAAAAGAAACCCCAGCTTCTAGAAAAAAGATCGCTGAATTTGCTTTGGAAGGGAAATTTAAATGAAAAATCGAGCAGGCCTTGAGGCCTTGCTCGATCTAAACCATTGAGAACGAGTCTCAGCTTATTGCTGTTGAGACATGATCGCTGCGATTGCAGGAGATTTGCGTCTGCGTGAAGAACGGCGTGTTTTTGTTTTTCTCTTCACGGCTTTGCGAGCAGTCTTTCTGCTTTTTCTTTTGTGAGATTTTTTCGTTTTGCGATGAGCTTTACGGTGTGTTTTGCGGTGTGTTTTGCGCGATTTTTTCGCTGCTTTTTTTCTACGTTTAACCATAATCATTCCTCCTTATATGTAAAGAGACCGAGACCCTTTCGTCTAAGATCTTCTTTCCTGTCCCTGGGCTAAAACCACAATTAGGACAGAATTTCAGGCTTCTTGACTTCAGCGGGGGGAACCCGCAATCTGTATCTTCCTTACATTTCTAATAATATATTTTTTATTAATAAAAATAAATATCTTATATCATTACTAACGCTGAGTTTGAAAGACTCATGAAATTAAAATCTATTCCGCAAACACGTCTGAGGGCATTTTTTTCAATTTTAAAATTTCTAAAAAAAAATAAAAATTTCCAAAAAACCATAAAAAAATGAAGAAATAATTCGAATGAATTTAAATAACTAAAAATAAAATATTTACAATTTTACTTTTTTTACATACTTCTTATATTCAACATGTTAATAATTTTATTTTTAAATCCAAAATAAACGCACTTTTTGCGCTGGAATTTTTTTTCATTTCAGATATTCTTGGATGGATGATTCACATTCCCCTTTCAGAACGGCTCCGTCCTCAAACTCTTTCCGAAATTTCCGGCCAAGAACATTTGGTCGGCCCCGATGGGTACATCACGCGAATTGTCCTTGCTAAACGGCCTGTTTCTCTCCTTTTATTCGGCCCGCCGGGATGCGGCAAAACGACAATTGCCCGACTTTTTGCCCAAGCTTTTCAGCTTCCCTTTGTCATTTTGAGCGCAGTTTTCAATACGACCACCGAGTTGAAAAAAATTTTAAAAGAGGGACAGGAAACTCCCCTTTTCAATAGGCAGATTCTTCTTTTTGTGGATGAAATCCATCGATTCAACAAGGCCCAACAAGATATTTTCCTCCCCTTTCTGGAAGAGGGGAGCGTGATTTTAATTGGGGCTACGACAGAAAACCCCTCTTTCGTTCTGAACAACGCGCTCCTTTCCCGTCTTCGGGTTTTGCCGCTCCACCCTTTGGCGCCTGGAGCCCTCGAACAGATCCTCAACCGCTACGAAAAAAAAATCGCCCCTCTCCTATTGCCGGAAGAGTCCCGTCAATTTCTCATTTCTCTCTCACAAGGAGATGGCCGCCACTTGCTCAATTTAATTGAGAACCTGGAATCGGTCTCTCGCCCGCCGTCTGGGTGGGATCTTCCCAGCTTATCGGCGATTCTCCAAAAAAAACCAGCCCTCTACGACCGACATCAAGAGGGGCATTTCAATGCGATTTCCGCCCTTCACAAATCGGTTCGGGGCTCCGATCCAGATGCGGCCCTTTACTGGTTTGCAAGGATGTTGGAGGGAGGAGAAGATCCCCTTTACATCGGACGCAGGCTTGTGAGAATGGCCTCGGAGGATATCGGTCTTGCCGATCCGCAAGCTCTTGGGATTGCCTTGAGTGGTTTGGAGACATTTGAGCGGCTTGGATCTCCGGAGGGGGAATTGACCCTGGCCCAAGTCGTCCTCTATCTCGCCCTTTGTCCAAAAAGCAACGCGTCTTACACAGCGTATCAAGCGGCGCGCCAAGCGGCTGCCGATACAGGCCACCTTTCCCCTCCTAAAACAATTTTGAATGCGCCTACCCGCCTGATGAAGGAAATGGGATATGGAGAAGGATATGTTTACGATCCGGACACCCCTCAAGGGTTTTCAGGGCAGAATTATTTTCCTGAAGAAATGGGACGGACTTCCTTCTATCATCCTGTCGAACGGGGGTTCGAACGGGAAATGAAAAAAAGACTCGCCTATTTCACCCGGTTGCGGGAATCGATGGGTTCATCGCATCCGTAGTATACCCAAGTGAATTCAAAAATTGGGCTGTAGAAGGGATTGAAAGCTGCCAAAAATCGACGATCGCAGGCTTGTCGTAAGCAGCCCTGTATTATTCAATACAGGGCTGCTTACGATCGTCGATTTTTGGCGCTTTGAACCCGTCTACAGCCCAATTTTTGAATTCACTTGGGTATATCGGTTCTTGCGGCAATCTCCCAGCTGAGCTATAGTTTTTTCTGCTAGTTAAGGAAAAACAATGCTGGAATTAAGTCCTGCGCGTAAAAACAAAGTCAATCTTGTCGATTACAATTGCCAGCAAGACATCGAAAACCGGATCCTCATGTCCGATTTTACTGCGCTTGATGTAGAAATCTTAGAAGAGATCCTCTTCAGTTCCTTAAAAATTTCCTATCGAAAGCTCTCCCGCAACTTCGATTGCACGGAAGAGGAGTTCAGCCAGTCGATCAAAACCTTATCGGGCGCGGGATTGCTTGCAGTCCAAGAGGATACGATCTTAGTCGATAAGGAAAAAAGGAAGTATTTTGAATTTCAAATCGCCCGGTTTAGCCCCGACTTCAAGCCCGATATGGAATTTTTGCAAGGGCTTTTGAAAAAAGTGCCGATCCACCTCCTCCCCATTTGGTACTCAATCCCCCGCTCCTCTAACAATATTTTCGAATCAATCGTTGAAAAATACCTTCTCACCCCTCAAATTTTCCAACGTTATTTGATGGAGCTCAATTTAGGCGATCCAGTCCTCAATTCCCTCATCAAAGACCTGTTTGCCGCTCCCGATTTCAAAGTCTCCTCTTCCGATCTGATCGCTAAATACAATCTAACGCGCCGGGATTTCGAAGAGATGCTTTTAGTCCTCGAATTCAATTTTGTCTGCTGTCTCGTCTATGAAAAAGAGGACAACCATTGGCTGGAGTTCGTGGCCCCGTTCCATGAATGGCATGAGTACCTCCGTTTTTTAAAAGCGACAGAGACGCCTCGGATCGATGCGAAAGAGACAGTCGTCAGACCCATCCTTGCCGATTTTGCATTCGTCCAAGATATGGGAACCCTCTTAGGCAAAGCCCTGAAAAAGCCGATCTCTTTGTCCCCTCAATCTATTTTGAAGGAGTTAGCTCCTCTTTGCTCCCTTCCGCTCGAAACGCCGTCGCAAATCGAATTCGCTCAATCCTACCTCTCTCAAGTGATCGGAAAAATCTGCTTGATTCGGCTCGGAGAACAGACGGATGGGCAGCTTCAGGCTCTTGAAGGGGCAAGCGAGTGGATTGAAATGACTGTCGAAAACCGGGCCCTGAATCTTTACCGCCATCCGCTCAACCGAATTTTAACCCAACCGATCGCCCCCTCGCTCTCTTCGGAACGATACATCCGGGAAGCGGAGAAATCGATCAAGCGCGTGCTGCATGGACAGTGGGTCTATTTCGACGAGTTTCTTAAAGGGGTCTACGTTCCCCTTAATGAAGAATCGGTCGTCGCACTAAAAAAGACGGGAAAACAGTGGAAATACACACTCCCTTCGTATGGAGAGGAAGAAAAGCTCCTCCTCAAAGCGACCCTTTTCGAATGGCTGTTTGAAACGGGCATCGTCTCAGTTGGCACTTGCAACGGGCGCGATTGTTTTGCAGCAACCCCTCACGGACGATTCTTTTTTGAAGAGTAGAAGCGATGATTTTTGACCAATCTTTCGCCCTCTCTGACATTCCCCGCGTTTTCACCCTCGCCTTTTTGGAATTGCTCCTCTCCGCCGATAATGCGATCGTATTGGGAGTGATTAGCCATGGGCTTGCTCCTCATTTGCGCCGCAAAGCCCTCTATATCGGGGTGATCTCGGCCTTTTTTCTTCGGGCGGCGGGGCTTCTTGGGATTGCTTTGATCCTGAACTATGCCTGGATTCAGATTCTAGGGGCTGCCTATCTTTTCTATCTTTCTCTCCGCCATTTTATGAAAAAGGCGAAAGAGAGGAAAAACCCCCTTCTTCCCACTCATGTCCATTCTTTTTGGAAAACCGTAGTACTGATCGAACTTTTCGATATGGCGTTCGCAATCGATTCGATTGTTGCCGGAGTCGCTTTTATCGGCTCCCAGCCCAACGGCTCCTTCTACCACCCCAAACTTTGGATCGTCTACGTAGGCGGAATGATCGGCCTGCTCGGAACCCGCTACGCCGCCGATCTTTTCAGCCATTTACTCCATCGGTTTCCCCGCCTTGAAACCAGCGCCTATCTCATGATCGGTTGGATTGGCATTAAGCTTGCGCTCTCCCCTCTCGACGACGCCATCCCGGCCGTCCAGCCCGTTTTCTGGACGGGAATCATCTTGCTGTTCCTTCTCGGGTTCAGGAAGAAAACCCCATCTCCTTGAGCAGCGCTTGTTTTAGATTTTCGGAAAATTGTACCCCATTGATCAATTTACCCTTTATCCTTTTGTGATTCCGGTTTAGAATTTCCCCTATGTCTAAGACCCCATCCTCAGAACTAGTTTCCAACCGGCGTGCAGGCCACGACTACGAGATCCTCGAGACCTTTGAGGCGGGAGTCGCTTTGCTTGGGACCGAAATCAAATCGCTCCGCAACCACGGCGGCTCGCTCCAAGACGCGTTCGTCGACGTCCGTAGCGCCGAGGTCCGTCTGATGAACGCAAGCATCGCCCCTTATAATTTCGGCAACATTCACAACCACGAAGAACGCCGTCCCCGCAAACTGCTTCTCCATAAGCGGGAGATTGAAAAAATCCGGCGCCAAGTCCTCGAAAAAGGGCTGGTCGTCATCCCCCTCTCTATTTTCCTCAATAAAAAAGGGATCGCGAAGGTCAAGATTGCGATTGCCAAGGGGAAAAAACTCTACGATAAACGGGCAAGCCTGAAGGAGAAAGAACATTCCCGCTCGATTCAACGAGCCCAAGACGAATAATTTTCGCCCACTCCTTTGACAAATTTAAAGTTATTAATTAAAAGGAGGTGAGAAAGTGGAATTTTATGATCGCCGGTTTATTTATCATCTATTTAATCTGTTTATATCTCATCATTCGTTCCAAAAAAAACGCACTCCTCTAAGAGACCTTCTCTGAATTAAATTTCAGTCGATTTTTCGGTTCTTTTGAGCCGATTTTCAATTCAAATCTTTGGGGGGCAATATCGACAGTGTATATAGCCCCCCAAATTTGAAGTCGAAAAGCGGCCAAAATAATCCAAAAACTCGACGAAACGTTAATTCAGAGAAGGTCTCTAAGAGAGTGTCTTCAAATTCAGCTTCTGTCGATTTTCAGGTTCTTCTTCTGAGTTCTTGACAGCACCGGGGAAATCTTTTATTTTTTGTTCCCATAAACGAGGTATTCATGAAAGCGGTCATATCAAAGCTCGATCTGGTCAATCTGATTGGGAAAATTCAAAGCATTGTCGCATCGAAACCAGCCATCCCCATCCTATCGAACGTGTTGATCGAAGCGATCGATGACCAATTGATTGTCAGCGCGACCGATTTGACTGTGAGCATGCGCTGCCATGTAGAGGCGAAAGTCATCGAAGAGGGGTCTATCGCCCTTCCCGCGCGCCGCTTTTTCCAATTAGTGAGGGAACTGACGGCTCCGCAAGTGAAAATTAGCGCCCAAACAAACGAGATCGCCGAAATCACAACGGGCACTTCAGTCTTTAAAATCAATGGAATGAACAAAGCGGAATTCCCCGCTCTGCCCGATTTGACAGGCTCCCCTGAAATCACTCTTTCAAGCTCTGGACTGAAAGAGATGCTCTCTAAAACCGTTTTTTCCGCAGCCCGGGAAGACAGCCGCTACATGCTCAATGGCGTTCAACTTCAAATCGCCCAGCAAAAAGCGACCTTTATCGGAACCGATGGAAAGCGTCTCGCCAAAGCTTTCGCCTCTGTGGCGATCGACCCTTCCGTTCAAGGCAATTATGTGATTCCGCTCAAAGCGGTCGAAGAAATGATCAAAATGCTCGCCGATAGCGATGAAGAGGTTTCGCTGAGCCTGGCCCATGACAAGATTTCCTTGGAAAACGGCTCGCTCACTTTGGTCACCAAACTCCTGTCCGGTCAATTCCCCGACGTCGAAAGAGTCATCCCCGCAAAACTCACACATCAGTTTGCAATTCATCGGGAAGAGCTGATCTCCCTTCTTAAGCAAGTCTCCCTCTTCACCTCCGAGACCAGTAGCTCGGTCCGATTTAGTTTCGAAACGGGGCAGCTCCATTTAGCTGCTATGAGCAGCGATATCGGCGAGGGACGGGTCAGTATGCCCGTCGACTTCGCAGGGCCCAAACTCGATATTGCCTTTAACCCTTATTTCTTTATCGATATTTTGCGGCACAGCAAAGAAGAAACGGTCCGCTTTGGCCTCAACGATGCGCACAATCCGGGCCTGATTACCGATTCTACCCAATCGCTTTTCGTGATTATGCCAATGCGGTTGAACGAGGCACACCCCGCACGCAAAGAGGAAACTGTTAAAGCCTAATGGATTTAAGAGACTGTCCACAAACCAGATGTCAGTTGATTTTCGGGTTCTTTTGAGCCGATTTTCGATTCAAAATTGGGGGGCAATATCGACAGGGTATATTGCCCCCCAATTTTGAAGTCGAAAATCGGCCAAAATAATCCCGAAAAGCAACGACACATGGTTTGTGGACAGTCTCTAAAAAGCCTCTATTTGAGGAATTTCCGCAATTATGCGGAATGCGAAATCCATTTTTCTCCTCGCCTGAACGTTTTTTACGGAGATAACGCCCAAGGGAAGACAAATCTCCTTGAGGCGATCTATCTCGTTGCGACCGGACGCTCGTTCCGCACCCAGCATTTGGGAGAACTGATCCGGTCGGGAGAGGCTTTCTTTTACCTCGAGGCCGTTTTAGAAAAAGAGGGCGTTTCCCAAACCGCCAAAATTTCCTTCGACGGACAAAACCGCCGTCTTCAAATCGACGGCAATACCTACAATGGGTTCCACCCTCTCTTAGGTCTTCTTCCCTCCGTCCTTTACACGCCCCAGGACACTGAATTGATCAACGGCTCTCCGGCTCTTCGCCGCCGCTTCCTCAATCTCCATTTAGCTCAAAGCGATCCCCTCTACGTCCACCACCTGACTCGATTCTGGCGCGCGATGAAACAAAGAAACTGCCTCCTTCGCTCGAAACATAAAGACAGCCTCGATTGCTGGGAACAAGAGATGTCTCAATCCGCTTCCTATATTCTGAAAGCGCGCCAAGAGATGATCGAAGAGTTAAAAGTTCCGCTCGAACACATAAGCCGCAGCCTCTCGGCAGGAAAAGAGACCCATGAAATCCGATTCCAACCTTCCCATCCCTTTCTTCCCGAAGCTTACTTGCAACAGTTACAAAAAAACCGCCCTCGGGAAAGCGACCTCGGACTTACTTTAACAGGACCCCACCGCGACGAAATTTCCCTCACAATCGAAAATAAACCGGCGCGCCTCTTTGCCAGCGAAGGACAGAAAAAAACGGCGATCGCCGCCCTCAAATTTGCTGAATGGGAACGGCTGAGCCGCCAAATCCGCGCTCCCGCCCTTATGGGGATCGACGACCTCGGCCTTCATCTCGATGACACCCGGCAAAAACTTCTCCGCTCTCGCCTTGAACAGCTCGGCCAAGTCTTCCTCACTACCCCCTACATTCCTTCTGCTTGGCAGGAACTCGCGGCCGGCAAGCAAATCAACATCGAAAACGGACGACTTCTGTGATTCATTTACAAGAAATTCGGACAGAACATCCCCAACGGCCACTCCCCGACTTTCCTGGGCCCTCTTACGAAGCGATTGTTTTGAGGGATGATCCCTTCGCAATCTGCTGGAGCCGTTCGCTCGCCTGTATGGCAGTCGCCACAGGAACAATCGCCCTCTTGGGTTGGATGTATTACTCACTGAAATAAGAAAGCAGTTCTCTTCAACGTAAAAAATGAAGGTAAGCTTCGCCCAACGGGAATGAAGGGGGAGCTGTTTTTTGCCGCTTCGCCGTGAAAAGGGAGATCATTTTGTTGGCCAACACCTTTCCCAGTTGTACTCCTTCTTGATCGAACGAGTTGATGTTCCAGATGAACCCTTGGAAATCGACTTTGTGTTCGTAGTAGGAGAGGAGCGCGCCAAGAGTATGTGGATCTAGCCGGTCAGCGAGGAGGATTCGGTTCGGTCGATTGCCGGGAAAAAACTTGTTTGGGTTGCTGTTTTTCTGACCGATTGCAAGGGCGATCGACTGCGCAAAAAGATTGGAGAGAAGTTTTTCTTGAGAGGTGGTGTGTTGGATTTCTAAATCGTGCCCATACTGGCTTTTTTGAAAACCGATGAACTCAAGCGGAATGGGATCGGTTCCTTGATGAATGAGTTGGTAGAAGGAGTGCTGCCCGTTTGTGCCAGGCTCGCCCCAAATGATGGGGCCGGTGGAAAAATCGCAAACGTGGCCCGTTTTGTCAATCCGTTTGCCGTTCGATTCCATATCGAGTTGCTGCAAGTGAGCCGGAAAGCGGAGAAGCGCTTGGGAGTACGGGATGATCGCAACTGTGGGAAGATGGAGGAAATTGCGGTTCCAGATTCCTAAAAGGGCTGAAATCAGGGGAAGGTTTTTTTTTGGTTCTGCCGTGAGGGCATGCCGATCCATTTCATGGGCGCCCCGTAGGATCTCTTTGAAAGGCTGGAATCCAAGGGCAAATCCAAGCATCACTCCGCCGACCATAGAAGTTGCCGAATAGCGCCCCCCTACGAAATCCCAGATATAAAATGAGGCGAGATAGCGGGAAGGGTCGTCCATCGGACTTTTTTCTCCGGTGACCGCGACAAAATGATCTTTTGGAGGGATCCCCATTTTAGAAAAGCGGGCGCGGACGAATTCTTCATTTGTCAAGGTTTCTAAAGTCGTGCCCGATTTAGACACAACAACAACCAAAGTTTTTTTTAGATCGACGGAGGCCAGGATGCCATTAGCGTCGTCTGGATCTACGTTGGAAATGAAATGGACTCGGTGGTTCGGGCGGTGGAAAGGTTGAAGGGCCACAGCCAAAGCCCGCGGGCCTAAATCGGACCCGCCAATGCCGATTTGAATCAGGTCAGTGAACTTCCCCTCGGTCTGAGTTAAAAATTTTTCGAGTTTATGAAGCTCCCGTTCCGCCCTATCCGAGGCGTCTTTCGCTGCGGGCGTCGTTTGCCGATGGTCGAAAAGGTCCCGCATGGCCGTGTGGAGGACGGTCCGGTTTTCGCTCTCAAAACCCTCGATCCGATTGATCGTCTCCCCTTTTTGCATCGCGGCCATTTTTTCCAGGGCTTTCGCCTCTTCTGCCAAAGAAAAAAGTTGGGCCATGACTTTTTCATCGACCCTCTCGGTCCCGTAAAGAAGCTGGAAGCCAAGCGCATTTACCGCCATCTTCCCGATCCTTTCGGGAGTCAAAACAGTAGGCAAGTCGATGGGGTGTTGGGCTAGCGCTTGCAATTTTTTAAAGGATGCGGCCGAGGAAAATTTTGTCATAGGGAACCTCCGAACGAATCTTAAATCATGGCAAAAAATTGATGCGATTACAAGAAATATTGGCTGAAAATTGCCGTTTTCGATAGCATAGTAGACTCATTTATCGGGGTATAGCGCAGCTTGGCTAGCGCGACTGGTTTGGGACCAGTAGGCCGGGGGTTCGAATCCCTCTGCCCCGATCTCTTTATCCCTGTTCGATAATTACACCGCCAGCCGCCTCAAAACCTTTAAGTTTCCTTTTGCCTTGGACAGACAAAGCATCGGGCCACACAACCAGAGAATCCAATCCTTCCCATTGCTCAGAAAGAACCGATTCGTAAACGACTCGAAAAGGAGTTTCTGATCTCTCCATGTAATCGTCGATTTTCTCGAGAACCGAAGGGGAACAAAAGACATCGGGAGGAAAACAAACCCCGAGTTGCGCCTGCCTTTCTTCTTCCGGCATCCCCTCGATTCGCAAAACAAAATGCTCGAACCTCTCTGGAGCGAGGAGATGGTAAGTCTGAGCCAGGGAACCGATTTCCGCCGCATTGAGATGAAGCGTAAGCGGCAATTCGTCAGGCAATTTATGGGCCAGCATTTGAAAATAGGCAGCGAACGCCTCCGCGCAAAAAAGACGGCGCAGGTGAGCCTCTTCCCCGTCGAGGCGTCCCTCTTTCCATCGGGTCCAATTTTCTTGCTGCTTGTCAGTCCAAGAAAAAAAAGAACTGAAATCAGCGGCCCCGCGATAAAGCAAAGCTCCCGCAGTCCCCTTTTCAAACTGAGGCCAGACCTCTTTTGTAAAGGCGGCCAAGCCTAAAGAGAGCGTTTGAAAACGCAATTCATCTTCTAAAGGATAATGGGGGGCGCTCAAGCCCAGATCAAATTCCCAAAAGATTACGTCCTTTGAATCCAGAGCGCGCGCAGCTTCTTTCATTTCCATTTCCCAATTCAGGGAATCATGGGGTTGTGCAGGAATACGGATCGATTTCATAAAATTTTCTCAAACGGCATTGAATAAATTTGACGCCCCTTCTCTTTCCACAAATCGGCGAAGAAGGAACTGCCATACTCGTTCCAATCGCTCGAATAAAAGGGGCTTTCCAAAAGAGGCCTCCATCCTGACGCAGACAGCTCCTCCAGCATTTGAGAGGCGTAAGGAGGGTCGTCTGTCACGAACGTGGCCTTTCCTCCAGGCGACAAGATCCGGTCCACCAATTGAAGAAAAGGGAGCCTGACCAGCCGGTTTTGCGCATGACGCCGTTTAGGCCAAGGGTCGGGAAAATTCACGTGGATTTCTGAAACAGTCCCTGAAGGGGGGTAATATTGCGTAAACGTATTTGCATCGCCGCAGACAACAAAAAGATTGGGGATCGATTCCCGGTGGAGTTTTAACCAGATCTTCCGGGCGCGCTCAAAACACTTCTCAACAGCGACCCAATTTGTCCCTGGATTTTGTTTAGCCCTCTCCCCAATCCACTGTCCGTTTCCGCTGCAGTATTCGATCGCAACCGAACGGCTGTTTCCAAAAATACGGGGGTCTTCCCAAGGCACAGGGCCATAGTTCCCATGCCCCTCGTAAAACCCCGGAATGTAAAAGAAATTTTCCAAAAAGAGCGGGTAGCGGTCAGGCCATGAGTAAGGGATCTTTAAATCTTTTGCGGTTTTCATAGAGGCTATGATAGCGGAAGTTCTTGCGCAATTCCACTCCGAATTGCTATGTTCGCTCTATTAGTATTGAGGTTCCGATGCGATTTCTTATTTGCCTAATGCTGAGTTTGGCGCCCCTGCAAGTGGCCCTATTCGGAGAAACTCCGGTCAAAAAGGAAGCCGCAGAGCCTATTTCCTCTCAGCTCCCCTCGCCCGCAGCCCCCGTCAAGCAGCCCCTCAAACCGAAACTCATCGATTTACAAAAAGTTTTTCAATCCGCTCCGACGATTTATTCGATCCTGATCTTAATGTCGGTAGGTTCCCTGGCAATCTGGCTTTATACCCTGACCACGTTCCGCGATAAAGACATCAGCCCCAAGCAATTTAAAGAGGAGCTCAGAGCTCTTCTCGAATCGGCCCAATACGAACGCGCGAAAGACCTTTGCTCAGGCAAAAAAAACCTCCTCGCTTCCCTTGTAAAGACAGGGCTTGCCTCGCGGAGCCACGGCCCGCAGATGATGATCGACGCGATGAAATCGGAAGGGAAAAGGGCCTCCACCGCCCTTTGGCAGCGCCTCTCCCTCCTCAATGATATTTTTATCGTCGCCCCGATGCTCGGCCTTCTGGGAACTGTCGTCGGAATGTTTTACGCCTTCTATGACATCAATCGTTCCATTGAAAGCATTCACGCATTTTTTGACGGCCTTGGAATCGCGGTCGGGACAACGGTTGGAGGCTTAATTGTCGCGATCCTCTCGATGTTTTTCTATACAACGCTAAAATACAGGCTCATCCGTACTTTGAGCCGAGTTGAAAATGAGGCCCTCTCATTAAGCGCGTTGATTGAATCCCAAGTCCAGAAATAGGAGTTGTTGTGGACCTGATTCCTCATGACGAGCTGAGACCTGCCAATTCGCTCAATTTCGCTCCCATGATCGATTTTCTTTTCCTCCTGCTCTCTCTTTTTGCCACCCTCGCGATTTCGCGCGCCGCCCTTTACGACTCGGAGGTCCAGCTCGTCGAGGTTAAGCCAGCCCCTGGCGACAATGGCTTAGGCGAAGGGAAAAAGGACATCCAGCAAGTCAATATCAGCATCTCTTCTACAGGCGCTTTTAAATGGCTCACGGAATTCCAGCAATACCCGATGGAGTCGGTCGTATCCGTCCAATCCGAGCTTGCGCGTCAATACCAAATCGGAGCCTTGCCTCAAGACAAAAAACTCACAGAGGTCCTGCTCCATATCGATCGGCAAACGCCCTGGGAGCCCATCGCAAAGGCAATCTTCGCCATCCGCGAACTCGGCTTCAACGCCCACCCCGTATATGAGCCCTTCTCCGACTCGCCCCCTCTCTCGAAGTTTTAATTAGATTTTCGGACGACTTTTGCTGCTTCTTTGGATCGCTACACAGAAAAAAAGAAAACCTGAGGACTTATAAAAAGATTAATCAAAAAAATAAGCTTACAGGTTATCCTTACTTTGAATTGCAACTCTGAGTTTTTTAGAATTTATCTATGCAAATTTAAGGATCCTAAACATGTAGTGCTATAAAACAGTACCAATTTTTTACCATAGAGAACTCTGAGCACACAGAGATAGGGTAAAAAATGCGTTTCTTTTCCTCTGTAATCTCTGTGCTCTCCGCGATTAATTCCTCTTTCAGCACCACATGTTTAGGACTACCACTACCGAAAGTCAGTAAATTGAATTTGCAGCGAAGACCCGTGTTGTGTTTCCCTATGATCGGCCTTCGCTTTCTATAGCAATATAAACCTTTACTTCCGGATTTTCAAGATTCTCATGAAACCCAAAGTAAAATTTTGTTGTTCAAGTATTCCTACCCTTCTTCAAAACCGAAGCGAGAAATCTCGCAAAATTTTTACATAACTTGACGTGTTGGGCAAATAACGATTTCACGGATACACACATTTTGCGGCTGTTGGTAGGCAAAAAGAATGGTCCTTGCTATATCTTCAGACTGCAAATTTTCGTAAGATTTTCTTTTGTAGGAGCTATGAGTATCTTTAATTTCTTGAGATGCAGCTTGATCCAAGATTTCGGTTTTTACATTACCAGGAGCAATTGTCACCAAACGCACATTGTGATCAGCCACTTCTTCTCTGATGCTTTCTGTAAGTGAATGAACTGCAAATTTAGTTGCACAATAAATTGCATGAGTAGGAAATGTCTTTCTTCCACCAAGGGAACTGATATTAATAATTGTTCCCGTTTGCTTTTTTATCATGTTTTGGAGAACCAAGTGAGTGCCATGAAGAACCCCTAAAATATTGACATCCAACATTTTCTTCCATTCCTCAGGATTTTGTTGGTGAGCTAAATTGATAAACAAGATACCAGCATTGTTTATTAGGCATTCTGTTTTGCCAAATTTTTCTTCCGCTTTTTCTATTGCAGCCTTGAATTTTGAAAGTTCCGTAACATCAACTTCTTCACACAAAGTGTTCGGCAGATTAAGAGCTTTTAATTTGGAGAGTCGTCGTGCGATTAAAAGAAGAGGATAACCCGCATTGGAAAATTGAATTGCCGTTGCTTCTCCAATACCAGCACTTGCACCAGTTATGACAACTAAACCCTTTTTCATATTTTAACCCTTCTTCCAATGGCAGGACCAGATCCTATCATAGAGAAGAATTTTTCTACCTCTCCAATACAAGTGCTTTTCAGAAGAAGTTAGGAAATAAAAAAAGCCGAACATCTTGCCATTGCGGTTTTGCGATTGCAAAACAACGCGCTCAACTCGAGTCCTAACGGAAGCCAAATTGTTGGCTTCCTTCCTGGGCAATAAAAAAGGGCTCCCGAAGGGGAGCCCTTTTTTATTGCCCAGGATAGGACCTCCTCACGCAGGGCTTCGCCCTTGCTTCCGGAGCGGCGGTCTCGCGCGGTTTTGCGATTGCAAAACAACGTGCTCAACTCGAGTCCTAACGGAAGCCAAATTGTTGGCTTCCTTCCTGAGCAATAAAAAAGGGCTCCCGAAGGGGAGCCCTTTTTTATTGCCCAGGATAGGACTCGAACCTACATGCCTTGCGACACCAGAACCTAAATCTGGCGTGTCTACCAATTTCACCACCTGGGCGTGAAAAAGATCCAGTTTACCTTGAGGTATGCGTTTCCTTCAATTCCCTTGTTTTAACGGGACGAGTCGAGGAAGCGTCTTGCGTCGATGGCGTCCTTGTCAAAGGGGCGCTCATGGAAGCATTGGATGATCAGGCGGACTGAGGGGTAATGGAGGTGCGCTTTGTTCTTTTGCCGGGAAGCGGCTTGGATTTCTTCGACGACCGCGAAATAACGGTAGCCGTTTCGAAGAGTGAGCTCAGCGGCTCGTTTGAGGGCGTAATTCATCACTTTCGAAGGGGGCGTTCGTTCATTTGCCCGAAAGGTGACGGTAAAAGTATCGGGGCTTTTTTTCGAATCGGAATATCCGTTCGTGAAAAACCCTTCTCTTTGGTAGCTCGTGGCGCAGGATGTGAGCGCCACGAGGGGAATAACTGTTAAAAGAAGGTATTTAGAAATCATTTTTGTGCGACAGGCTGTGATTCGAGGTATTGTTGGAATTGGTCATTAAATTTCTCTTGGTAAGAAGAGAGGATCGAAGCGATCTTTTCTTCTTGTTCGTTCGAGGCCTTGATTTTCCCTCTAGCTAAGGAGGTCAAATCCATTTGGTCCCAATTTTGAGAGAGGCGCTCATCGATATTTGAAGAGGCGATCCCTATCGTTTGCTTCAAAGAGCTGTCTTGGAAGGTTTTTGAAATCTCAGCGAGCTTCTCGGACTTTTCCATTTGAAGGACGTATTGGTTTAACCGTTTTTGCGAAGAGGAACTTTCCCCATCTACAGGCCGGCTCATGTGAAGCACTTTGAATTCATATTCCAAATCGAGGTCGATGATTCGGTTCTCATCGGCGCTTTTCCCTGAATTCGGAGCCATGAGGCGGAAAAGAGAGAGTTGCGCAAGCGCTTTTTCTTGGTCGGAAGTAGAGATGTTCGCTGCTGCGGAACGGACTTTTTTGGCAAAAGCAGAGTCGTCTTCATCAGAAATCACGCTCAGGAGCTGTTGGTTTTTCTCTTGGCGTAAAGTAGCGGCTGTCTCTTCCCATTTGTCAGCATCCTTCATTTCAGGAAACTGAGAGACCCGCATATCGGAAAGACCCGATAATTGGTTCTCAGAACGGGCGGTTTGATAAGCATCGTCCATTTCTTTGAGGAACTGGGCGTATTCGCCATTTTGGTAGGCTTGGCGAAGGTTTGAAATGGTTTCTTTACCCATCTGGAGAGAATTCTGGGAGGTCTGTTCAGTTGGGGAAGATAGGGTCCCATCTTGGGCGACCAAAGGGGCGGAAGAACAAAGAATTGCGGCTAAAATTGTACTGATTGTTTTCATCAAAAAATCCTTTACAATATTTATTCTAAATTAATAATAATAAAAAGAAGATTAAAATAGAATTGCAATATTTAATTTAAATTAAATAAATTAATAGACTTCTTACATAACCTGCTTTGGCTGGAGAAATCGATGATTTTTCTGCAGATTTTTGAGCCGAGCGAGGAAGAACCTATCCAAATAAAAAGTTTCAGTCGATTTTTAGGTTCTTTTGAGCCGATTTTCGATTCAAAATCGGAGGGACAATATCAACAAAGGATATGGCC
>Ga0075362_10000049_pt1 | contig 39227 bp, 46 predicted proteins | sample EndMetdeltDD1762_FD_71397 | JGI IMG/M metagenome (GOLD analysis project Ga0075362, IMG submission 71397) | Populus endosphere microbial communities from Tennessee, USA - Endosphere MetaG P. deltoides DD176-2 | ecosystem: Host-associated > Plants > Roots > Endosphere | place: USA: Tennessee...
AGTAGTAATATACTACCAAAAACATACTGGAGTATCTATTACTAAAGCACTTGCACCCGCACAGAGGCTACAGAGAACTTTCCTGTAGAATAGAACGCGCTGTTATTTCCGTGAGCATCCACCAATATACTTTACCGGCATCATCGATCCAGTCTTTGTCGGTGCTGTGTTTTTTATTTTTTACACGATTATATTTTTCAAGCATCTGGTCAGCGTCAGCGAGCCCTAGTTTTTGTAAAGCCGATTGATCCGTAAGGTGTCGCATCGATGTTTCGTACTTGCCAGTCACCATGCAATCAGGTAAAAACGTATCGAAGTCTTCGCGCAAGTAAGGGTCGTAAATTGCCTCCATAAAACCGTGGGCTTTATGGAACGCACGCATAATTTTGCGGTCATAGCGTACATGTAGCGGAAGACCTTGCGTCCATGCAAACATCACAGGGTCCATAAACGGGCTTACGGGCCAGATGCCTTGCTCAATATAGGCATTATTGTAAAGCTTCACGACTTGAGTAGACCGAGGCATACCTCGAAAAATTGACCCCTGCGTGACATGATTTCCAAAAAATTCATCACCTCCGTGCCCAGTACATACAACTGAAACACCAGCTGACACGAGCTGCTCGATATGAGCGCACATTACCTCATGGTACGTTGCCTCGCCATACGGAAGATAATAGCTGTTGGTTTTTATCATGCGAGCAAGAGGAAAATCAGTGCCATAATCAAGCTGATAGGCAGAAGCTGCGGCATTAAGCTTTTGGGTAAGCGCAGAAACCTTGGCATACTGACTTTTGTAGTAGGTCGGATCAGCTAAAAAAATAATTGAGAAATAGGGTTGAATCTGGTGTCGCAACGACGCATATTGTGGTAACGTCGCCGAATCAAGTCCACCGCTCACCTCAAAAGCCACAGTCTGACCTTGTAGGCGTGATGCTATAAAATAATCTAAGTAGTCGGCGTATTTGCGCGCAAACTGTCGTGCTTCGGTGGGTGCGGCTTGGCGCGTGTCCTCTAGAAGTACCTCATCTTGTAAAATCGTTACTTTTCCTTCATGAAAATGCAGTATCTGCTGTGCATGAAGTATTTGCACCTCGTTATGTGGCGGTATACTGCGTGCCCCGTCAGATAGAGCCCGCTTGAGCGAATACACGGAAAGTGTTGCGCGAGGCAGCATTTGCACCAACTCATGATAGGTATTGCATACTAATAATCTTCCGTTCAGTACGCTGTAAAATAACGGCAACGTAGCCATGGCGTCACGCCGAATAACTACAGAGCCCTGTGCACTGACCGTGCAATGCAAGAATTCATCAGATATTGAAGTGCTGGATGCGCCATACCCAAATGAAACGCTGGCCGCATCTGGCGCAAGTGTAAAATAGACCACCGGAAAGTCTGGTCTCTTTTTAATGGCAACTTCAGCGTATTGGCTTGTTGCCTTATGATGGTGCTGGTCGCTATGATCAGAAAATTGAGCTGGTTCGTGACTCCAGCTACTCTTAATGCTAATAAACATGTGGCCGAGATTGTGCTTGCGCCCAACCTACAACTTACCGCCCATCAAGTCATCCGGCGCTTCAGGTTTATTGAGAAAAGGAGTATCACGAAGTGTTTCGTACTGTTCGGAATCATTGCCGAGAGTTTCTACGATAGCAGAGAATTCTGCATCGATAACTTCCTGACTATATGTCTCAGGTCGTACTTCGGTTTGGTCAAAATATTCGTTCGGTAACAGTTCTAAACTCATCATGTGCCCCCCTAATATTTTTATGTACATAAGCAGTATACATCTAGTGTATGTACTGTGCCAGTACTTTTTAATTAAAGAATTCTGGCACAATTCTAAGGGTAAATATAAGCAGAGAATTTACTAATCGGGCTATAGGAATAGCGGAAATGTCCTTGCCAGTCATAGTTCATTTCGCTGACAAGAACGTAGCCGTTTGGCACTACCTTACCCTCATATGTCTCACCTGCCAGTGCTTGAACGATGGCCACATGCCCGTAATATCCTCGAGTCTCTACCGCAATCGCGCCCACTTTAGGCGTGACATGAATGGGGTAGTTTGAAGTGCGCGCCCATCGGTTAGCGTTTCCGCTTACGCGGAAATCGGTATGTCCTTCTACTGTTGCGAAATACCAATAGGCGTACGATGTGCATTGCCTGTTGATTCGATCGTTACTGTAAGCCACTGTCCGGATAGTGTCCATGCGCGCATCGCACCATTCCATCGGGTAACCGCCATTGCCGTAGCCATTGTCGCAAGCGCCACCAGAACCCGCTGGTTTAATGGGCTCAACCTCAAGGGTGTTTTCCTGAATAATCGTTACTTGCTGAGCTTGCTCTGGCGTAATAACAGGCACCTTGGCGTCATTTTGTGGTTGAATAACGGATGCAAATCCACCGTTTATCGGCCCGGAAAAGGTTCCAAATACGTAGCTCGTGCCTTTGCCCAAAGCTATAAACGGAAAAACAATAACCTTACCGATAAAAATAATGGTCGCCCATAACACACGCACAATAGCCAGAAGGGTTATGCCGATGGCACGAAAAATGGTTGCGATTACCATGCCGATAGTGCGTATGGTAGCAATGATTGCGGCCTGTATGGCATGTACCATTGCTTTTGCGCCTGATCGTATAGCGCGATCAGCTTTTGAGAGGCCATCCCCTGCGGCTACAGTCGCCCGAAGTGTTTTGACCTCCGTGGTAACAGCAAAGCGATTCATGGTCTCGGATATACTTTCGTTTCCGCTTGCTTGATACGGGGTTTGCACCAAAGAGATTTCGGCGTTGTAAATACGATTAGTGATGCCGGTACGGTGTGTTTGTAGGGTCTGGCTGCAGAGTGTCAGTAACAAAAGATCGATACTGATAAAGGCAGCGACGAATAAAAGTCGCCGTTTCTTTTGTAGGGTGTCTACGAGGTCAAACAGCATATAACCAACTACGAACTCATTAAGACTATATTATACACTATTCTTGATGATAATGCACGTTTAATATATAGACTTGCGCTGTTCTACGAGTACTGGTTAAAAGTATATGGTCAAATTTTAAAGATTGGCTGGTATATGCCCGTAATCGACTCATCGTTACTGGTAATGGGAGTGCCGTTGACTTCGGGCCAAGCATGAAAGCCGTCTGGGTCGGTTTTCACACCGATGACGACATTGACTCTCTTACGCTTTAGAGCTGCTGACAGCGCTGCTGTAACTGATAACTCTAGGCAAGCGATTCTGGTGGGATACAGATCAGAGACACGCTGTACTGCTGAAAAAAGCCGTTGAGCTTCATCTTTGCTAGCTGTGCTGTCACACCAGGTTTCGTGGAGTTTTTTAAGGGCGGTTACGCGCTTAGCAAATGAGAAGTGCTGGAGACCTCTAGCTGCGACTAATCCACCTAGTGCGTACATATAGTCTGCCGGCCTTACATCTAATGCTTTGTCGTTAGTACGCACGAGAGCATTTAGTGGCGCAGTATCTACGGTAGTATCAGCACGCAAGAGGTTGAAAGATTCAATATCTTCAGCTAGAAGACCCGTTTTAACAAGCATTGCCACACCCTGGCTAACCCTGGCTTCTAGGACATCTCTTGAAACATCGGGATATAGCAGAGACAATGAATTAATTTGCAGCTCTGGGTTCGGTGTACTCTGTAAAGACTCAATAATGTGAGCCGCGCTTGTATTAAGCCGGTGATACGTGCCCGATGTAAGATTTAGTGCAATTGCTCCTGTCGGTCTCATTAGCATTAGTACATTAGGCGGCACACCGTATCGCGTTTGACCTGTCAAGGGCGCCGTCGTTGAATCAGGCGAATCGCCTTTACGTACTGTGCGAACTTTTTTCATTGGCTGTAAAATGTCATCTGGAGTTTGTTTGTCTAGGTTACGTAGCCAGAGCTCAGATGCTATTAGGCCATCAAAAGAAGCCCATGGAACGTGTTCGCCGCGGTAAGCCTTTTCTATGCTTTCTTGTACGATACTCGGCTCAATGACCCCCAGATCGGCAAGGATAGAATTGTGCAAAAGCCCGTTTATAATCGGAGCAGAGGCGCGCATTCCCTGATATCCGTAGTGAGTGTAGACACCTTTTGTGTTGCGCTGAGTTACGACGCTCGGCACTAGCCCTTCTACTCCTTGACGTAAAAATGACTTGAACTCCCAGGGGCTCATCCGTTCATGTGCTGGAATAGAAAAGCAGGCACGTAAAACATCATTATCCATGTATGGAGTATGGATGCGAATGCCCCTCCTGGCGGCAATTTGCATCGCCCCATGTGTCGACAATCCTAGACTTTTTATATCAGAGTAGGCGATGTAATTACCCCTATCCCAACCGTCTGGCATATGTAGCTGTTGAGAACGCTCGAACGCGATATCGCTAAGCTGCCTACGAATATTTCCCGTAAGCCATTCTGGTGCGACTGCAACACCAAAAAGTCTATTCTTCGTAGCTTGGGGCAAATCGCTAACTTTTTCGAGGGACTGCGATATCTCTAAAAGCCGTTTGCTTGGTGACATCTCATTTACTGCACGTGCATCTTGTAAAATTTCATGCGGCGAGCGGCGTGTCGAGCGGGCAACTTCTATAACTGATTTAATGAACTTTGGGTACGTTGAAAAACGAGCAAATTGGCCAATATATTGTCTGGGGTCTAGGTCAAAGGTGCTGTCCGCTCCATTACCAGTAACGTGAATCTCGCTGCCTAACTCACTAAGAAACGCATAGTAACGATCTGCTTTTCCCCGTTCGGCTATACTGACGTCTGCTTCGTCGGTAGGACGTATCTGAAGCAATCGATCATAAAGCAAACGTGCGCCCGGACTTTCAAAGCCGTGCCATGCAAATTGATTGCTAACTTTAGGTAGCGCAAGATATGCTTTTGCTCGTTCGATATCGTCAGTTTTTGAGTCTGAAGCATAGAACGTTGTAACCGTAAGCGGCTCTGTCATCTCATGTGCAAGCAAAAATGCAAGCGAAGTAGAATCATGGCCACCACTGAAGTCACAGCTTAGGTGTCGGCCGAGCCTAGCACGCAATTGTGTGGATTCCCTCAGCGCATGCCTAAGATTTTCCACGGCATCATCCCTCGAGCATCTTGGCTGTATGAAAGTTTCGTATTCACTGATCTTCTGACTGCCGTTTCGTTGTATGTGGAGTAGATGGCCTGCCTCTAGTTGATGCACGCTTTCGACCGAAGACCGGCCTGTAAGTAGTTCGCTTGTCCACGGCATACCAATACGTCGTGCAATGGTGTGCGTATCGGGTCGCGGTACTTTTCCATGAAGTGGAGTTGTCAAATTTGAAAAACGAACACTTCTTCCCTCGGTCGTATAAAAAAATGGAAATTGGTTGGCTAAATCGGCGAGCACCGTTAGACTATCTGGGCGCATGATAATTGTGGTAAAACTACCCGGTAGCTGTGCCAGGAGTTCGGGCTTGTCTTGCTCTAACGCTCGATCCGATAGGAGCTTAACCTCACTATCGCTCGCTAGACAATGGCCGTATATGGCAACTTTACCCAAAGGGTGACGGGTTGTTCTTAGCTCTTCTGCACGCCAATTACCACCAAAATATACCTCTTCGCTCTCGTCCCATAAAGGTAGGCGACGGTCTCTATCGTGTGGATCAATATCGCTAAAGGAGACTCCTTCGATCCAAGGAGTCTCCTGATTTCGCATAACCATGGATAGTAACTACCCTTAGTCGCCACGTTCGTAGCGCTCACCATCACGCACCCACCCCGTGCTGCCCAGGGTTACTTCATCTACAGTGCCAAGCTCATCTGCTCGCGGATCAAAATTAGTCACCGACAACGCGCCTATTTCCTGAGTAACTAAAGGTAAAGAACTTTCGACTTGGTCCTCGGTCAGGTTTAGCAATTCACTCATGTTTCCCCCTTCTTTTTTAGTTGAACTTTCTCATAGTAGCAGAAGCACTACGTGCATGAAACGTATTTTTTCCATGTGTTTTATAGACATGTTGAACACGTTTTTATCAGTAAGTAAGTTGTATATTTTACTATGCTTGTATCTGTTATATACTATTGTTCGTAGAATTTTTACGTACACAACAGCGCATTACGAAAAGACGCTCGAGTGATGTGTAGTACGGGCATATACTCTGCTTATGCTAGGCTGATTCTTTTTCCCTGCCGACCCTCAATGGTATACTTATGGTAATGAACCCAGAGAACACTCCACACCCAGAAGAAGAACATAAATCACATCGCGCTGGCTGGCTGCGTGCTGCTGTGCTTGGTGTCAACGACGGTATCGTCTCTACCTCGAGTTTGATGATCGGTATCGCTACCGCGTCATCAAACCGCACGGCAGTCATTACGGCTGGCATCGCCGGCTTGACTGCCGGCGCGCTATCTATGGCGATTGGCGAGTATGTTTCGGTAAGCTCACAGCGCGATTCAGAGCGTGCTGATATTGCGATCGAACGCCGTTCACTCGAGGCCAACCCCGAAGGTGAACTTAAAGAGCTGGCCGCTATCTACGAGGATCGTGGCCTTAAGCCTGATTTAGCACTGCAGGTTGCGCAGGCACTGCACGATCACGACGCCGTTGCCGCGCATGCCCGCGATGAGCTTGGCATCGACCACGAAGATCTGGCCAAACCCCTGCAAGCTGCGCTCGCTTCTGCTTCGGCCTTTTCAATCGGTGCCATCGTACCTATTATCGTGACTGTGTTAGCTTCGAGAGAGCACGTAAACGAAGCTATCGTTGTTTCGTCCCTTATTATGTTGGCGATCGTCGGTGCTGTCGGTGCATATGTCGGTGGCGGCCACAAGGTGCGTGCAGCTGCTCGCGTCTTTCTTGGTGGTGGTGCGGCTATGGCAATCACTGCCTTTATCGGTCACCTCATCGGCAACACCTCTATCTAGAGTTTAGTAATTTTATGAAGGTCCTGACGTAAGCGTCGATACCGCCTATTTTTTAGGCCGTTGGTAGAAGGGGTGCGTGTAAAAAACGTCCTTTAAAAAGCTGTCATCACCGGGTGGCATTGACGCCAGAAAGTCTTGCGTTCGCTGCATAACGATCGACTCGGTTGGATTCACTTCTTCGACAGTAGCGGCAACCGGTGTAAAGGTAACAGTATAATCAGGGCCGAATATTTTTTGAGCCAGATAGTCCAGTCGGGCAATGCGAAAATCTGCAGCAATAAAATGAAGGCGGTGAAGATTATGTGGTACAAGCACTTCCCGCTTGGTGTAATAAAAGTTTGCGACCGTATCCTTGGATACACCCTCTAAAAGAAGTGCAGCCCGTGGTATGCCCTGCGCTAGCAGGTAGTCAGCCATTGCATCGCACTCACGAAACGGAGGCTGCTGATTGTCTCGATCGTAGCGTAATGCGTAATTGCCCGAAAGTACGATGTAGCGCGTTTTTTCAAGCCGGTACAGCTCAGTACTCCTGTCTAGGGCGGCATATATATGCGAAGGAAACTTCGGTGTTGCGCCAATTGGTTTAGCGCCAAGAATAATGACCGCGTCATAAGGCATGTTTTCCGGGAGTTCTGACATACAGATATCATATCACTAAACAGATGAACCTGTGACGCCGAGGCTTTTATACAAAGTAATCGTTCTTCTTTCGCACCAACGTAACGAAGCTGTACGCATACTGATTCTCTTCGTCAGCTTGGTGATCTTCGCGGGCAATCTCCTGCCAGTCTGACGACCTATACGTGAACAAAATGTCACCTTCCGGCTTGCCGTGTACCTCAGTAAGGTACAGCTTGTCGGCCTGATCTATACTGACATTAAAGATAACACTGCCGCCAATGACGAATACCTCGCTCGGGTTAGACTCGCCTGCAAGCGAAAGTGCTTCTTCGAAACTGTGTACCACTTCGCAGCCTGGTGCCTGATAGGCCCTGTCATGCGTCATGACGATATTTGTCCGTCCAGGGAGCGGTCGCCCGATAGTTTCGTAGGTCTTCCGCCCCATAATAATCGAATGTCCCATGGTGAGATTCTTAAAATGCCTTAGATCGGCTGACAATCTCCACGGCAACAGGGCGCCCTGCTTACCTATAACATGATTTTCGGCGACAGCCACTAATAGCGATATAGTCATACATACAGCATAGCAGGCTGTCGTGTCATTCTCGAGACCCGAATAACTTGCACGAAGTTCTGTGATTTAGCTGGATTAATGGCCGGGCAAGCACATCCACTAAGCGTCCAGCATATAGCCGATGCCGTGCGCCGTCTTGATAAGTGGATTACTGAATGGTTTATCAATTTTGTCGCGAAGATATTTAATATGAACGTCAATTGTGTTGTTCCACCCGCTTCGCCCGGATTCCCAGACATGGTTGAGGATCATCGTCCGGGTAACGGCACGACCTCGGTTACGAGCCAAATATTCTAAAATATCGAATTCTTTTTTACGCAAATATATAGAAACACCGCCACGTTCAACGTGCCGGCTGCCTGGGTCTATAATCAAATCTTTGATGATAATTCGCTTGCTTGGCGGGGTACTGTTATTTCGTCGGAACAAAGCACGCAAACGTGCCTGGAGAATATCCGTGTTATACGGTTTTGTGATATAGTCGTCAGCGCCTTCATCGAGCAGCTGAACGTGGCGAGTGGGGTCTTTCTCGCCGGTAGCGACAATTATAGGGACAGTAACGCCCTGTCGTCGGAGGTGTCGGCAGACTTCCTCGCCGCGCATGTCTGGAAGGCCCAAATCAAGCATAATCGCGCCGTAGTCTGCTTGTGACGCAAGTTCTATGCCTTGCTCCCCGGTATGCGCAACATCAATAGTAAATGATTGTTTGAGCGCTCCGCGGAGGCCAGCGGCCAACAGATGGTTGTCTTCAATAATGAGCAATTTCATACGATCCCCACTTATCGTACCGGGTTGATATTAAATATTAGTTAAATGCATATCGTTTTATATAGGCACTTGGCATATTCTTTTGTTCGCGGCATGAACGTTGTCTGGTATTATCAACGTAATGGTCATTTTGCTACACTCTTCAAAGACAATGCGGGTGCGCGTGTCGGAGCCGATTCGACAGCCTATGCTGCTCTCTGAAGCTAAAGAACTAGCGGCGTATATCCAAACGCTGACGCCAAGTCAGCTAGCTTCGGTGATGCACATTTCACCCTCGCTAGCTCAGAAAACACACCAGCTCTGGGCTGGGTGGAGTGCCCGAGAGTCTAGCCTAACGCCGGCTATCGATAGCTTTGTGGGTGACATCTATAGTGGGCTACAAGCGGACACCCTGCATGACGCCGATCGTCAGTATGCTGATGAACACCTGCGCATTTTGTCGGGTCTGTATGGCATATTGCGTCCGCTTGATGGTATCCGCCCCTACCGATTGGAAATGGGCTACCGCTTGCCTAGCGACGCCTACCGGAATCTCTATACATTCTGGAAGGACGCTATTGCGCGCTGCATTCCTGCTACAGGTACCGTTGTGAACCTTGCCGCCATCGAATACAGTAAAACCGTTACCCCGTATATTGCACCGGATCGTATCATTACCCCGAAGTTCCTCACACTTGATCCGAAGACAAACGAGCCGACATTTGTCGTGGTGCACACCAAAATTGCACGGGGTGCATTTGCGCATTGGATGATTGTGAACCGAATAGAAGAGCCCGAACAACTTAAAACATTTAGCGACATAGGCTATCGCTACGACCAGCGTCTTAGTAGCCAGCATGAACTGGTCTTCGTCTGCCGCGAATTTGGCGGCAAGGGTCTCAGTATGCGCTTAGCAAAATAGCCGTAGGAGTAGTCTTAATGGCTACCCTAGCGCTCGGATTTCGTTTCTGTGTTGCTGATCTGCCTCCGTTACGATATGCAGTTCATCGAAACCTTCAGACTTTGTGGGTGGGTGTTTGCCAAGAAATTCGGCCATTCTATCAATCGCTGCATCTGGGACAGGGTTGGAACGCTGTGCGTTTCGTTTTTTACATGTTTCCGGCGAGATGGCAAAGTAATAGCCGACAATAGTTTTAGCGCCGTGTTCACGGCAAAACCGAATCATCTGCAATCGATCACGCTTCCTTGCATGCGTGACATCAATAACCGCTCCGGCACCAGTCAAGGACTTGGCTATGCGCTTATGTACCAAAGTCCAGACATGTCCCTCATGTTGATGGTTACGGAGATCACCTGTCAGCTCCTGCCTAATATCATCAGCATTAATGTAGGTCAGACCTTCGTGCGCCGCAAAAGACTTGAGTGTTGTTGTCTTGCCAGAACCGGGTATTCCGATAGCGATTACAGCTTTCATACATACATTGTAGCAGTTATTTAGGTCAGAATGCCGAGAGCAAATCTTCGCTTTCTTTACTGAGCGATACCATGCTCTGCGCCGAAGCTTCCAGGTCGTCACAGAGTTGATCGAGCATCGTATCGGATTTTAAGAGACCGCTTTGCTGGAACAATTCTTTGGCCTTTTGGCAGTGAGCGATCATGATTTTGGCGATCTCAACGGAGATCGATTCTCGGAACAATTGCTGCAAGTGCGGCAGCGTTTGAGCAAGGCTATGTTCACCACTTGTGATGTTCTGTGCCCGAAGCAACTTTGCAACAACAAAGGTAAGTTGGCCGCTCGCAACGTCATCTTGCCAATCATGCGCGTCATCATTCAGCTGTCGCGCAATAAGGTAATGTAAAAAGGCAGTGCGTAGTGTTTGAAGCGATTCGGATCGTAGCTGCTGTCCAGCTTCAACGGCCATAAGCAGTGGCCCCAGCACATGAGCGAATGATCGTGCAGCTAAATGATGACCGTTTCCGTAATCAGGCAGTTTGACGATAGACAGCGTGTCATCATGCACGATAGCGCGAGCATTCGCCTGCTCCCAAGCATTCGCTTGGTCCATACGCGTAAATGTCGCTTCCACTAAACTTTCGGCCTCGGGCACGCAAGAGCGATAGTGCCCGAGGGCTTTGCGCTGCGCAATGTTAGCCAGAGGTAGCAGCTCGATTCCTTTGCCGTCATCAAGCATGTGGTCGTATGCCATATATGCTAGCCAACAGTACACGTTGGCAATGCCGAGCCGGGCAACATTACTCTCGGGAGCTTGCAATAACGCGGACTGGAAGTATTTGGGCAAAAGTGTGATCTCACGTTGTTTATTAGCTCGTTTTATGCGATCGAGCATAGCCTCTGCCTGCCGATCAAGCGGTGAGCCCAGCTTGCCTAACTCTTTTGCGACAAATGCAAAGATCGCAGCGTCCAGCGTGTCGTCATCACGAACGGGGGCCTCAGCTCTAGCTGGCGGCTCCCACAGAAGCGCCGCTGCCGCAAATACTGAATCAACCGAAGAAGGCCACTGTATTTCTACGGCGTGAAAATCCTCAAGCAATGTGATGTAGCGCTGCAGAATACTATCAGGGACAAGCGGCGCATGCAGTCCGTTATCTACAGATTGCTGCAAGAAAGCATGGGTACCGGGCAGCGTACCAGCCGCCCAAGCGGCAAAAAGAGCGATAAGAATATTAGTAAAGGTATCCGGCTCGGTACCTAGTTCTGCATATGGGCCGCCAGGAGTTTTTTCGGAAGCCATCAACCGCTGCGCGAGCACGCCGATGTGACGTCCATGTAGCGCGTTCTCATCATAAAAATGCAGTGCGTTGGCGACGGCAAATACGGTTGCGAGAGGGCCTGTCCGGATCCAATCTTCGGTGCAGAGTTTCTTTAGCTGCGTAAAAAGGCTGTGCGTAACTCGATGTGAGCGATGCGCGCCGGAGAGCGCCTGCAACAAAACCGCACTTTCCAAGACAGAAAGGTCTTTTTTGCGTACCGTTCCCAGAAAAGCAAAGGCCTCTTCTTGTCTATTTTGTGCCATGTTCCACCGCCGGAATCTGTATTATGAAATGCGTTTGAGCGCGTGCGGGATCAAGTGTTAACGACCCTCGGAAATGTCGCTCAACGATCTGCTTGGCCAGGAAAAGCCCAATGCCCATACCGCTCATCTTACTGCTCTGCAGTTTCTTGAACAGTTCCGAGCGTACGCTATCCGGAATTCCCTTGCCCTGATCGCGCACCGAAACAGAGATCGCTCCTACTTTGTACTCAGCTTGGATGGTGACACGTGAATTGCCGCCACCCGCTGTGTAGGCATCAATTGCATTGCAGATAAGCGTCGTCATTACTTGGTTAAAGCGTGTTTTGTCGCCTGCTACTTCAAACTGCTCCGTAGATTTTGGTGCTTCCCAGTCGAGCACCACACGGGATTGATCTGCCTTGCCCTGGAGCACGCCCGTAACGTCGTTCAGCGCTCCAATAACGTTAAATGACGGCGCTTTTATCGGCTCTCCATGGAGCTGGCTGCGCACATCTTCTACCATAGTGTCGATGTAGGATATGGTCTGCTGCGCACGTTCAACAGTTGAGACATCGTGCTTATCTTTGTTGCGCAAATTCTCGATATCAAGCGTAAGAACTGTTAGATAATTAGCGAGGTCATGCAAAAGTCCTGTACTAAGACTCCCAACTTGCGTAAGTCGGTACATTTGTTCCATTTCTTCGATCTGAGTCTGTTCTAGCGCTGCTGTGCGCTGCTGGACAATACGCTCCAGGTTGGCTTTTTGGGCCTGCAGTGCGCGCTCAGCGGTCGTTGCCTTAAGGAGCGAACGTTCCATTTGCCGCCCGTACAGCCACGAGACGATAGCAATCATGACAAACCCTGTACCATAGGCGAACACGTCGCCAAAGTTCGAAACCTTGCCCGTCCAATCATCGTTGGGTATATGCCAGCCGCTAACGAGTGACAGCTGTGTAAAGACAAGGAGTGCAAAAGTGAACGCTGCACTGTATAAAGCATATTGTGCGCGTATCAGAATACCGGAAAGTACGATAACCAAACAGAACATAAGAATCCCGAACGGTGTATTAATACCCCACTGCCAGATGATCCCCCAAGCAATAATCGCGTAGGTGATAATTAGTAACCATGCTGCAAACTTATACAATTTAGCCGCGTAAGCCAAAAGTCCGATAACAACCAGGAAACCAACACCAAAAGTGCAGCCAATCAGGCGAGAAATAACGTAGTCGTTGCCGACAACAGCATAGCTCAGCAAGAGCAGAAGCCACACGACGATAGCAACAAAAAGCGTGCCTGCAAGCAGCCACCCAAAAACCAACGATCGGTTCTTGCTATCCTCGTCCGGCTGTTGTTTGAACGCCGTGAGGTATCTCCTCAAGCCTGAGCTCGAGGAGATACGTGGATCATCTACATCCTTTTTATGCTGCATCAAACCACGGCGCACCGGCGCTGTATTCCTGATTGAGCTTTTTTTGGATGATTGTTTTCTGTCGTGCATTTGGATCCGTAAGTATAGTGAGTAGTGTTTTTTGCATAGTTCCCCCTAAGTAAAATTACCTAATTTACCCCGTATTATCGACCATCATATAGCCCGTGCCGAAAGCTGTTTTAATGAGTGGTTTCGCAAACGGCTTGTCGACTTTGTCCCGGAGGTGTTTTATGTGGACGTCAACAGTGTTATTCCATGTCTCTTTGTCGGACTCCCAGACATGGTTGTAAATCATTGAGCGGGTAACTACATGCCCTCTATTTTGAACGAGATACTCGAGAATGTCGAATTCTTTCTTCCGTAGGTCCAGATGCTGCCCCGCCCGATGGGCTTGGCGCGAACGAGTATTTAGCACAAGGTCATCATGATGAATAAGCGAATCTTGCAGAAGTAATACATTACGCCTGAGCAGCGCACGGATACGTGCTTTAAGCACATCTATGTTGTACGGCTTAGTGATGAAATCATCGGCGCCACAATCAAGCAGACGAATACATTGGACGGGGTCTCTGACACCCGTAGCAACAAGAATAGGAGTGGCAACTCCGCGGGCGCGGATAGCTCGGCAGACCTCTTGGCCGTCCATATCTGGAAGTCCAAGATCCAGAACGATAATGCCATAATGCGTACCCGTTGCCATTGCCACACCGATATCGCCGGTCACAGCAATATCAACCGTAAAGGTTTTTTTGAGACTACTACGAACGCTGGTGGCCAGCAAATGGTTATCCTCGACAATCAGTAACTTCATGGGTATATGCCTTCTAGTTAAATTATACAACACTAATGGCAAAAATAGTCTACTCCAAAGAAGTTTTTGTTGCTGCAAAATAAAAAAACCAGCAAATGCTGGCGAAACGTACGTATAAGATTGGTGAGAGATAGACATGGTGATGGATTTTGGTATGAACGGATTGTAGAGAGCGGTAGTGCTCAATCGATACAAAGTAAGAAGCGCCAGGCAGAAGTGACGAGGGTGCCCCCACGGACCCTAAGGTGTCACTTCTGCCTGGCTCATCAGCCGGAGGGACTTGAGTAGTCTACCTAGCGGCTGAGCCTAAAGGAAGAGTAGCAGGGACGTGGGCGTAGCCTGCTGCTTGTTGTGTATGGAGCACAACACGAGAACTCGACGACACGTCACCGACGGGGGTGAGAGTGACGAGCGGAGCTCAAGCTTCCTTGAGGGCGTGCGGTTCCTCAGTAGCGCCTGGGGCGCGAACGAGCACATCGCACACATCTTGAGTGCTCAAAAATCTAAAAAGTTTGGGACAAACACCATGTCTATCAAAGGACTCTGGGTTTCCAGATGATACAACAATATCACCCACATCGAGAGTTGTCAATTACATGGCGCAGTTATCGTAGCGGCTACGCCGTCGCTGCTATATACTAAAATGAATGGAATCCAAACGAGCACCAGCATCATCACCGGAATCTACTTCCGGCTTCCCGGATGCTGCGCCAAAGCACGTCACTGTTGATGCGGACGCCAAAACCAGCAAAAGCAAAAAAACGTCCCTACCCGCCGGAGCAATTCTCAATACGCAGCTTCATACGGAATCCAAAGATGTGTCGACCGACACTCCAAAGTCGGAAAAAGACGGCTGGAACATTGAGTCGCTTCTTGGCGGCCACGAACAAAAAACGACGCCAGAGGAAGATCAAAACCCCGAACCGCTCACTGACGACGAAGCGCGTGAAGTCATACAGGACTACATCGAAGATCGTTCCGAGGCTGTAGACGCCGAATTGTCTGACACTGAGGAAGAGTCGCCCTTGGCTGAAATCGTATCGGCGAATCAAGTATTGCTCGATAAGCTTCGCGAACAAGTTACAGCAGGCGAAAAGCCTGCGGATGCGATTATCGAGGAGGCGACGCAGTCTACCATTCAAGAGCTGCGCCTTGAGCAAGGCGGATCAAATGATAACGAGGAGCCGCTGCATCGTACTCCCGAAGAACCCCTGCGAACTACCGTCCGGCGCAAAGAAGCTGCTATCGCCTCGATTCTTACAGAGGAAGCCCCGGAAGATACAGATGAGTTGGCAACAGCCGTCGGCCCTCCCCCTCCCACGCCGCCGTCCCGCACAGAGTTCGGCATGTCTGATGATTCCACGCCAGAGTCATCCGGCTCCACCGATTCTACGAGTGAAACTCCCATGCCTTTTTCTGATGATTTAGCCCGTGAAGTATACGCAGCTCACAGCTCCCATGAAGCACAGCCGGTAGCGACACCGAGTACAAGCCCAGAACGTACGGAAAGCCCCGGTTTTACTCGCGGCGACGTCGCAAGGGGCGTACTTGTCGGAGGCGTAGCGGGTTACATGATCGGACGGCATAGCGGACGTAAACGTGCTGAAGCCAAAGCTCGTCCGGTGCACGCCGAGATGACAAAGGAAATTGCAAGTCTGCAGCAAAAAATCGCACAGAACGAGCAAATTGTACGTAGCTTGGCTGCTCAGAAAACTGCCCGCTCCCAGGCAGAGAAAACGAAGCCACAACCAGCCTTTGACGGCGAGAAGCTAAACGCGGGATGGCCGTCACCGGCCAAAAAAGCCGAAGCTCCCACAAAGAAATCAACGCCTCATGAGAGCCTGGCAAAACCGCTGAACACCAACGAAGCCTCTGCTATGCCGCTTGCTACCGCTGCAACTCACGAGAAAACCGCTTTTAACCGTACCTTCAATAACAACGAATCTTCCAGCAGGCCACGTATCCAGCCCAGCCAAGAGCAGGTCCGGGCGGTACGTCCGATTGAAAAATTGCCTATCGAAGACGTGCTCGTGCTTGCCAAAGCCGTAAAAATCGAAGGAAAAACGCTCGATACGTATTATAAACAGGGCCAGCTAACAGAAACTGACGTACGCAAAATTCTGATCGAACATCGACGTACTGGTCGTCCAGAGCGTGCTTTTTATAGGCAAATCAACGCACACGAACATCAACGCAGCTACGATACGCCAGAGAAAAACAAACCAGCTTCTCGGGAGCTGCATCGAACTAGCTCTGCATCCGATGCCAGACAACAGATGCCAGACACTACAAAAGCTGAAAATAGCGCATCCCAGACATTCACCGAAGCGATTCGCGAAGTACATCCCGTATCGACCGATAAGATACATGCAGATAACACTCCGCGCGTCGGCATGATCGTAACCGTGGGCATCGTCATACTTATTATTTTTGCATTCTTCCTTACCCGAATAATTCTCAGATAGTTGCCACTATAGCTGATATGTAGCATACTATCTTTACTTGTTGCCACCCGGCTTCATGTACCTACAAGGCAATAGAACCTGGAGGCGTCGTGAGTTATGAAAATAATCGCACACAAGAAGCTGTCGGTAGCCTACTCGCGAGACTGAACCAATACTGGGAGCCCTCAAACCACAGGACAGACCAGAACTCCTTGCACTCGGTACGGGACATCGTACATGCCGCCGAGCTCAGCTCAGCTGATTTCGCATACCTGCAGGCCGAAGCGCCCCGTACTGTCGTCCAGACTGACACAGATGTGTATGTCGACTTTTCGGTGCTGACCGAAGCGACCCGTGACGTGTATGAGCCCGGGCTCGGCATTGAGGTACTTCGCACATGGCATGTCCTCCTGCTCCGCAGCACTTTCTGGTCTCAGTACCATGAGGTGTACGAACAGGTCGGCGATCTTTTCGAGGTCAACCAGCACGCGGATGCCCTCTGGGGTATGGTTGATCCGGTCTTCCGAGCGGACAACCAACCGCCCGTAACCACAGACGAGGCAATCCGTGACACGGTAGTTTACCGGCAGATCCTTGCCACGCGGTCCCCGCTTTCAAGCTTGCATCCCATTGATGCTTTGGCACGGGTGTGTATTCCCGGTTACACCGAGCGGGTGCACGCGTATGTCCAGAAACACGAGGATGCTGTCTCGCGGATGCTCGGCATCACGGTATAAGCGTCCTGTGCGGATGACATAAGCCTTCAGAAGAGGACAGGACCACGGCCGTAGCCGTTCTCCCTGTTTTGTTCTGTTGCCTTATGTTTTCAGCATTATAGACATAAAAAAGCAGCCCCATTACAGGGGCCGCTAAACTCAAGATCGGTAAGGTAGGTTTTATTTGCCCAGCAAACCGCTCAACAAGCTCCATGAAGCTGTTAAACCGACGGTAAGTGCCAAAGCGAGTGTAAGTGAGCCAGTGTCCATAATATTCATATTCTCCTTGTTAATAATCATTTTTCGCAATGCATTGCCCCACCAACTATATGCCGCACATGCCTACGATAATAGGAAAAACTTAACCAACTTACTGTTAATTTTTTCTTAATGAACGGATACAGATCAGGGCATATTCCTCTTTCAAATCTGCGCATGTAATTTTTTCTACAGATAGTTTAGTAACTCAACCAAAAAAGCTTGTGCTTGAGAGGGTTCATATCCTATACTGTAAGGTAATAGTATAGGGGTACGGCACGGTAATGAAAGTATTGATGCTTGGGTGGGAATTACCTCCACACAACAGCGGCGGCCTAGGCGTAGCGTGTTATCAGCTCTGCAAAGCGCTTGCTAGAGACGGTGCTGATATTGATTTCGTGCTTCCATATAAAGCTGATCATGACGCGCCTTTCATGAAGGTTACTTCTGTGCGTCCTGAGGGCGTTATCGAGGTCGAACGCCTCGCAGGCACATACGATAGCCATAAGTACGTCTTCAAAGATGGCACCGAGCAGATGGTTGACGTCTTTGGCCAACAACAGCTTTTTGAGCAAGCAGTCGATGAATACGTACAGCAGCTCGATGAACCTTTTGACGTTATTCACGCACACGACTGGCTGACATTCAGGGGTGCCTTGCGCGCCAAGGAACGAACGGGCTTGCCGCTCATCATTCACCTGCACTCCATCGAACGCGATCGAGCAGGCGGCAACGCGGGCAATCCGTTAGTACGTGAGATTGAGGCAACTGCCATGCTTATAGCTGATCAAATCGTTGCCGTTAGCCAACATACCAAAGATATGATCGTTAAAGATTACGATATCCCCGCTGACAAAATCGAAGTAGTCCACAATAGTATTGATAAGAGTGCGTTGGATCCACTGGATGATGAAAACGCATACGCGTATCTATCGGCACTGAAGAGCCAAGGCTACCGTATCGTTACAAACATCGGTCGGCTTACTCTCCAAAAGAATCTGCCAAATCTGCTGTATGCTGCCAAGGAAGTTATTGAGCGAGCACCGAAAACGATTTTTCTTATCGTAGGGAGCGGAGAGCAGCTTTTTGAGCTCCTGGATCTTGTTGGCCGCCTGGGAATCGGCAAGAACGTTATATTCACGGGTTTTCAGCGTGGAAAGCAATGGCGTGATGCCTACGCTATAGCTGATCTATTTGTTATGCCATCCATTTCTGAACCCTTTGGTCTGACAGCTCTTGAGGCAATCGCTTACGGGACACCCGTGCTCATGAGCAAGCAGTCCGGCGTTGCAGAAGTGGTGCGTAACAGCCTTAAGGTAAATTTTTGGGACGTGCACGAAATGGCCAACCAGATAACCGCCGTCGTACAAAATGATTCGCTGAGGGATGAGCTTCACGCTAATGCCCTGCACGAATATGCTCACCTCGATTGGCAAACATCATCTAAGAAACTGTTCGGCGTGTACGATAGACACGCCTATCCCGGAGTAACCGTATGAACCAAAAAGCTATCGTCCTGTATTTGCACGTCCATCAACCGTTCCGCGTGCGCCATTACACCATTTTTGATGCCGGTGTAAACCACAACTATTTCGACGCGCCTTTAGGTGAAGGCACCAATAACCAGCAGATCGTCCAGAAAGTAGCCGAGAAATCCTACATCCCGATGAACCGACGCCTGCTCCAGCTCCTTAATGACTATCCGCAATTCTGTCTAAGTATTTCTATCACCGGAACTGTTATCGAGCAATTGGAGCGTTGGGCACCGGAAGCGCTGCAATCGTTCAAGGACATCGTTGCCACCGGGCGCGTAGAGATCGTGGCCGAGACCTATCACCACAGCCTAGCGTTCTTTTATTCGCGAGAAGAGTTTGAGCAACAAGTCGCTATGCATCGCACTAAAGTTAAAGATGTATTCGGTAAGACACCGCAGGTCTTCCGTAACACAGAGCTTTCTTATAATAACGAAATTGCTGCGTGGGCAGACAGCGCCGGCTACAAAGGTATTTTGGCTGAAGGTTGGGATAAAGTCCTTGGATGGCGCAGCCCAAACTATGTCTATCGCCCTAGCGGTACTGAAAATATTCGTCTGCTTATGAAAAACTACAAACTAAGTGACGACATCGCATTTAGATTTGGCAATAAGCACTGGGCAGAGTGGCCGCTGACAACCGATAAGTTCACGCATTGGCTCAACAGTACGCATAATGCCACCAACTTCAATTTGTTTATGGACTATGAAACCTTCGGCGAGCATCAGTGGGAAGAAACCGGTATCTTTGGCTTCTTGGAAGATTTGCCGCAAAAATGGCTTGCCACGCCTGGCAATGCCTTCATGACGCTCAGCCAGGCTATCGACACGTATGACCCAGCCGATGAAATTGATACGCCGCACACAACCACGTGGGCTGACACTGAGCGTGATTTGAGCGCTTGGCTCGGCAATGGCATGCAAACCTCGGCGATTCAGGCACTGTACGACCTCCAGAAGCAAGTCTTGGCAACCAACGACCTTGCTCTCATCGAGGATTGGCGTCGACTCCAGGCGTCCGACCATTTTTACTACATGTGCACCAAGTGGTTTACCGACGGCGACATACACGCCTACTTTAGTCCATACGAAAACCCGTACGATGCATTCATGGCCTTCATGAACGCCTATCACGACGTGCGGTATCGGCTCATCGAAAAAGGAGTAGAGATCTAATGGCTCGCCCAGTAATGCTCGGCAACGGTAGTCTGACTGTCGGTTTGAACCAACAGGGTCTGGTCCACGACTTTTATTATCCGTACGTGGGTTTGGATAACCTTACTACTGCGCGTAGTGTCCGCCACAAGATTGGCGTTTGGATAGATGGTGACTTTAGCTGGGTTGATGATGACCGCTGGAACGTCGAAGTCGATTTCGAGACAGATGCGATGGTCAGCACCATCCACATGCATCACCCACGTTACGACATCGAGCTCGTGTTTACCGATTTTGTTGATTCGGATTTCAATGCTTTTTGCCGCCGAGTAATGGTGATCAACCACACGGACGATTTCCATAATATTCGCTTATTTATGCACCAGGTCTTCCAGATTTCCCGCGCTGGGCGCGCCGACACGGCCCTTTTCGTCCCCGATGAAAACTACCTGCTCGACTACAAAGGCCGCTGCTGTCTGCTCATCTACGGCCAGCACATTGACGGCACACGATACGACCAGTTCTCTGTTGGTAACTACGGAATCGAAGGCAAAGAAGGCACGTACAAGGACGCCGAAGATGGCGAGCTGTCTAATAATCCTGTGGAGCACGGTGGCGTTGATTCAGTATTGCGGTTTACCTGTAGCTTAAGTGGTGGCGCCAACACGCAGCTTGACTACTGGATCGTAGCTGCCGATTCTCAATCTGCTGCCGAAAAAATCCACCATCAGTTCTTGTCTGAGGGCATAGAGCATCGCCTAGAAGTTACCCGTCAATACTGGCGCGAATGGATCTCGACAGCCGCGAATACGCTGCATCCTATAGACAAACGCTACCTCGATATCGTCAAGAAGTCTTTGATGATTATCAAGGTGCACACCGACAAACGCGGCGGCGTCATTGCCAGCTGCGATTCGGCCATCTATAACTCGGGCCGCGACTATTATAGTTATGTGTGGCCACGAGATGCCGCTTACGCGATGTGGCCGCTTATTCGCCTCGGCTACAAGGAAGAACCTCGTAAGTTCTTTGAATTTTGCCGCGACATCATGACCGAAGATGGCTATCTCATGCATAAATACCAGCCGGACCGCGCTATCGGCAGTACCTGGCATCCGCTCATTCACAATAACCATAGTGAGCTGGCGATTCAAGAGGACGAAACTGCAATTGTACTGTATCTGTTGGGAGAGTACCTTGACCACACAGACGATAAGGACTTCGTCTTCAGCCTCTACAACACCTTCGTGCAGCCAGCCGCGAACTTCATGTCAGAGTTTATCGATGAGCAAACTCAGCTGCCACACGCCAGCTACGACCTTTGGGAGGAGCGATTCCTTACTACCACCTACACTACCGCTGTTGTCTACCAAGCGTTACTTACAGCCGCCGATTTTGCCGACAAATTCGAATACCCGGACGATGCCGTACGCTGGCGCGATGTTGCCGCAACTATCCTTGAGAATAGTAAAGTATTCTTTAAGCAAGATGAGGGATATTTCCGCAAAGGCTTCCTGCTGCAGGAGAACGGCTCCTTGCAGTTCGATGATACACTTGATGTCTCAAGCCTGTATGGAGTCATGATGTACGCTATGCATGATATGGGCGGCGAATCGACCGAACGTACGGTTAAGGCTATCGAGGAGCGCCTACTTAACGCTTCACCCTCAGGTGGCAGCGCACGTTACGAATACGACCATTATTTTGAGAGCAATCCAAGCTACAAGGGCAATCCCTGGTTTGTAGCAACACTCTGGATTGCGCAATACTACATGCGCCGCAAGAAATTGGACAGTGCGCGCAAATATATTGATTGGACGCTCGACCACACGCTTCCAAGCGGCACGCTTTCTGAGCAGGTTGACCCGACGAACGGCCAACCGATAGGTGTCGCTCCTCTCGTGTGGAGTCATGCAGAACTCGTAAATACTATCTTAGATTTATCAAAAATCAAGTAGTACTATAAGGCAGGAGGGTCAATCACATGATGAACGACAATAAAAAACCGCTCTGATCAGAGCGGTTTTTCGTATAACTGGAGAAGATTACTTCTTAGGCTTAACTTCGTTACGGCCCAAGTTCTTCTTGGTCTCAGTAAAGATCACGTGCTTGCGAAGCTTCTTGCTGTACTTGCGCAGAGAAAGCTTCTCAGGGGTGTTCATAGTGTTTTTGGTGGTGTAATAAATACGCTCGCCGGATTCTTCACTTACGAGTCCGATAAGTTTGCGCTTGTCGCCTTTTTTAGCCATAGATCAACTTCTCTTTAGATACCTTTTATATAATCAATCCTATAAATTCTAACAGATACAAGCTCAAATGTAAACTGTTTAGCACGCTAGAACGTAAACTTCCTAAACAAAACGGCCAGATATACTGGCCGCATATTATTCTGGAGCCACGACAGGGATTTGAACCCTGGACCCCTTCCTTACCATGGAAGTGCTCTACCACTGAGCTATCGCGGCGTATCATCATACTTTTGATACGAATTAACAGAGTTTATTCTACCCTATTTCTGTGTATTTCTCAAGAGGTAAAGCTTACTTTCCCAGTCTATACCTATGGGACCGTTTCAGAAACTTGCATAAGTGAACGAAAAGCAAAAACCCGCCATTTCGGGCGGGTCTTAGCGTGGTGCAGGGTGAGGGATTCGAACCCCCGAACTCGGAGAGGGCTGATTTACAGTCAGCTGTGTTTGACCGCTTCACTAACCCTGCGTAGTGTACCCAATAGTGGGTCTTGGCTTGGAGCCACCTGTCGGATTCGAACCGACGACCCTCGGTTTACAAAACCGATGCTCTAACCAGCTGAGCTAAGGTGGCGCAACAGAGAGAAGTATACCAAGAATGGTCCTGTTAGGCAATAGTAGTTATTGATGATGCGATCTACCTTTATCTATCGGTGGTATCACTCCATTGAAGTAATTAAACAACTGGGGCGCCTTCTCACGAACACGTGCAAGCCATATGATTGCCTTGGCACGTAAATGCGGCTGTCGTGGGTCAAGAATGTAGCCTCTTGCCCATGGCGAGCCAAAGTAACGTCCAATTTGTGCGGCGTCTTCGCCTGCATTCGTAGTTCCATATGCATCGGTGAAGCATATGTCCGGGCGTAGTGCATCAATTTGCTTGTCTGCTTCAACGGCTGTAATTTTATGATCGTCATACAGAGACTTCAACTCCATGTACTTTTCGTGAAGGGCATCTTTAGTATATTTACCAGGCACGTTACTGCCATATTCATGGAGATTATGCGGCTCAATATCCTGGTCATATATCTCTGTCAGGAAATTGCCACAGAGCTTGTTTGAAGCGCCGTGAAATATCTCGTGCATAGTAGGCGTGCCTGCATCATTTATGGTCGCATTGATAAGCACCGTGCCAGATGTTTCGTGCCACGAAGCAAAAGCATTTTTTTGCTTCGCAATCAAGAAACGCTTAACACCAGCAAATGCGAAGTATTCCTTAGGGATCATTGATACTTCGTCCGTAATAGTGACCACTTCCTGCTTGGCTGTGTCCAAATTACGTTCTTTATCGGATAGATCACGAATTTGCCGGTCAGATGAATCGGTATAGATCTCCGTACCACTGTCCCTAAATTCCAGTCCATAGCGAGCGAGATAGCGTTCAGCCGACTCAGTGTAGGTGCTTAACGGAAGATTGTAACCATTCTTAGCATCTTTTTTGAGTGGCTCCAGATAGGTAGTCGGGTCAATGTGTGTTAGATTATTCTCATGTATAGCTAGGTTTCTTACTGCTATTTCCAGTATATTTTCATCAGATAACTTGCGAGCACGTGCAATATTTGTAGAGTCTGGTTGTTCCAATAAAGTTTCGGTTTGCTTGTATTCAGCCGACGAAACATCTGTTGCGCACCGCGAAACAGATGGATCATCGCCTTCATATGTACCTACGGTTAGCAAACTCGCAGCCAGAGCAATACTGGCGCAAGTATTAGCTACACGCGAGGGTTTTAATTGCGATATATTTTCGTATGCATCTGGCGACAACTCCATGAAGTCATATTATGCGACATGTGTGACTATGTTACAAATGTATGTTTACTGTACAGCTGAGCGGCGCGGGCGCATCATACGCTTGGGCTTGCCATCGGGTACGATCATCTTCTTGAGTTTTTCTTCGATCATGTCTGCCTGCGAATCCATGCCACGGTCTTGGTAGGCCTTAAGGAGCAGACTATAGGTTTCTTTATTGGGCTCGAGCTCTACGGCTTTTTCAAGTGATTGGAAGAATAATTTGTCATTATTGAGCTTTTCTTGCACCTTAGCATACGCTACATGGCGAGCGGCAAGGTTGCCCTCTAAACGGAGCGCTTGCTCGAAGGCAATAGCTGCTTTTTCATAGTTTTCGGTCTCGTAATAGATGAGCCCGAGATTGTGCAGACTAGAGGGTGTGGCTTCGATACTTGATGCGATCTCAAAACAGTCGATAGCATCGCGGTACTCTTTCTGTTTAGCATACAGAATACCGAGGCGGTTGTAAGCAGCGGCGTTACGTTCGTCAATTTTCAGAATAGTAAGCAGTGCTTTTTCGGCACGCAAAAAACGGTTCTCGCGCATACCCTGATGAGCGATATCCCATAACTTGCCCAAACGATCGCCTATCTTTCGAGAGCCAGCGGCGAATTCATCGTCATGGATTTTAGTGTTGTGGAGTGCAAATAATCCGAATGCTGCAACAATTACCAGTTCAAACATAGCTGATTAGTATTATAGCAAATCTAGTAAACATAAGAAATGATTACGAAAGTTCCGTTAGATCCGCAGCAGGAGATTCGTCATAATAAGTTTTGTATTGCCATTTGCACGGAACGCTTGCTTGGCAGCGTGCGACTCCTTGAGGATGGTGTGCCACTTTCGCAAGCGTACCGTGTCATCTTTGCCTGCGGCTTGCTGCAAACCAGCACTGGCGATACGCTCCAAGGCTTCACATAGCAGCACAGCCTGATCTTTCTGTTTGGAAAGTGTTTCTATGTGGAGGAGCCGTTCAAACAGGGGTTGTTGCAGAATCTGTTTAGCTTCGGCGACGCTCGTGACGAGCGGATGCGTTGCATCTTCGGCCAAAAGTGCGCTCATAAGACCTGGCAAACCGCCGCTCAAAAAAAATGCTTGCATAACGCGATCAGTCGGTTGTTTGGCAAAATGCTGCATAAGTAACTCTTTTGGAGGCGGTGTAATGGTAAGCTGTTGTACGCGCGAGCGAATGGTCGCTAAAAGCGCCGTAACATGTGCCACCGTAATAATGATAGCCGTGTCGGCTGGCGGCTCTTCCAAAAGTTTCAAAAAAGCATTCTGTGCCTCTGTTGTCATGCGGTCGGCATGCTCAATAACTACGACACGGCGAATAGGCGCCCTTCCCGTCGTCTTGAGCTTTACGAACTGTTGCAGTAAGCGAACAGTCTCGATAGAAATCGTATTTTTTTCGTCGGGCTTAATATGCTTGAACCCTTGGCGAGCTTCTAGAACATCTTCGGAGATACTCAATAGTGCGCCTGCGAGCATATACGCAACAGCACCTTTACCGATACCATCAGGACCGACGAGCATCGTAGCGTGCGCCGGGGCTTTTATAAAAGTATCGATCGCTTCCTTAGTGCGAGAGTGGAGCACGAGCATCGGTCATTTCCTTACTTGGACATAAATGCGTTAAACTCGGGCGGTAATGGAGCCTCAAACACCTGTCGTTCACGATTTGGCGTCGTAATTTCAAGACTAAGCGCGTGCAAGAACAGTCGATCACCAAACTCACCGGTACCGTATAAAGGATCGCCAACGATAGGGTGTCCTTGTTGGGCAAGGTGCACACGAAGCTGATGAGTGCGTCCCGTGGTTGGCTTAAGCTCTACTAGGCTGTATTGAGGGTTGGTCTGGACCGCCTTGTAGTGTGTTGTAGAGGGTTTGCCGTTTTGACCGACACGGAAAGTAGCTGGTGCCTTTGGGTTGCGCTCTATGGGCATATCAATAACAGCTTCTTCGGGGTCTAGACGGCCAGGAACAATCGCCATGTAAGCTTTCTTAACTTTACGCTGGGAAAACTGTTTTTGCATAAAGCTCAGCGCTTCTTGGTTTTTAGCGCAAATAATAACACCGCTCGTGGCGCGGTCAAGCCGATGCACAATACCGCCGCGAGAGCCATCAAGATCTTGTAGCTTGTCTCTTAGAAAGGTTGCGACCGTAGCCTCGTTACTAAGCGTGCCTTGGGCATGTGTAAGTACTCCCGCCGGCTTGTTGATGACAATACAGTCGTCGTCCTCATATAAAATAGGCAGGTCAATTGTAGGTATAACATCGAGTTCGCTCACATCGTATCGAACTTCGACAACTTCGCCAGCACGTACCTTGTGGCCAGCTTTAACGGTTTTACCTGCAATAGTGATCTTGTCTGTATCGCTGAGCTTTTGCACGAAGGCGCGGCTGAGGCGCGGCATGTGAGATGTCACGAAGACATCCAGCCGTTGTCCGACTTCTTCTTCGTCTACTGGAAATGTGTTGTTGCTAGAATTCATCGACGTACTCGTCTGAACGCTGATCGGTTCGGTAAAGAAACACGAAATCATAGCCTGATTCCGCGGCGTAATGTGCAATTTTGCTGTCAAAATCAGTTGGCTTTTCGTAAATGGTCGATGAACTTACCGGTGAGGCAGAATCAAAATCCAGTGGTTTTGTGGCTAGCACAAGTTCGCCGGGAGTACCATCGGTGACAATTCGTAGCGTATCCGTAATCTCCTCGAGGGTATTTACAAAGTCGACCGCGTATAAATAGTACACATATTCCGACATGCGCAAGCACCACATGAAGCTGTTTGGCGTCAGCATACGGAACTGCTTAACGTCTATAAGCACTTCGTCTTCATCGAGTTGGAAACTCTCCAATACATCATGTAGCGCTGGAGATCCAGCGGCTTCGTCTCGTAACATTCTATAGACTCCTTAACCCGACTGCCTGTTGTGCGCGCAGCAATGTACGACGTGCAGTTTCGTTCATTACTTGTTCTGATGTCTCAAGTTTTTGCAAGATGGCATCGTCTGAAATAGTTGCCAAACGTGCCTGGAAATCTGCGAGGAACGTTTCGACCTCAGCTGCAACAGCTTTCTTCAGATCGCCGTAGCGTTCGTTGCCTTCCCATTCGCTTGCAACTTCCTTTACGCCACGATGCTGCAAGAGCGCAAGCATATCAAGTAAGTTTGTAACCCCAGGTTGATTTATCTTATCGTAGTGGACACTGCCCAGTGAATCTGTCGTGGCACCCATGATTTTCTTGGCAGCCGCACTTGGCTCGTCACCGAGGAAGATAACGCCCTTGCCTGTTTCATCGCTTTTGCTCATCTTTTTAGTCGGATCAGCCAGATCCTTGATACGCAAGCCTTGGTCTTTGCCAAAGAATGCGTGCTGTTTCGCAACAGCTTCCGGCACGGTAAACAACCCTTCGGGGAACTCTGCTTTAAACTGATTGTTTAGGCGCGCTGCGATATCTCGAGTAAATTCTAGATGCTGCGTCTGATCCTCGCCAACCGGCACGTAAGATGCTCCGTACAGTAGAATGTCTGCCGCCATAAGTACGGGATAGTTAAACAATCCGACACTTATGCGGTCTTCGCTTAACTTAGAGGATTTGTCCTTGAATTGTGTCATGCGCCCCATCTCGCCCATGCCCGTAAAGCAATCGAGAATCCAGGTGAGCTCTGAATGTGCTGGGATATAACTTTGGCGATAGATGTGAATGTCAGCATTATCGAGTGGCAAGCCAGAAGCTACGAACAGGCGCAAGTTGTGCATGATCTGCTCGTGCAATGTACGATGGTCGACAGGTGTCGTAAAACTATGGAGATCGGGCACGAATAGATTAATTTGATATTCGTTCGATTTGGTTGTGGCCATGTCAATCATGGGCAGCAAGGCGCCAAAATAGTTGCCGATAGTCAAGTCATTATTTGCCCGAAGGCCGGTTAGAATTACAGGTTTGCTCATATTACTTCTTATTATACCTCAGTTGGCTCAAAATGAGCACTGTATACTGCCCGCATTTCAGCTTGCGCCTCACTGATGCCATCAATGGCCTGCAGTGCTTCTCGTTCGAGAATACGAGTGTATTCGCCAGTGTATTCGTCGACGTCACACTCGATACCCGCTTGGCGAAGTGCCCTTTGAGCAATGCCTTCTATGGCGCCCTTCACTCCGGCCGGAGCTGCTGCAAGTAGTTCGTGAAAAGCCATTCCTTCACCTTGATTAATATACATGGTGTTTCTCCTTTTTTGGTTGAATTAAAAAGACCGCTCTTTGTGGCGGTCTTTTCTATATTTTTGATAGAGTATATTTATGCAAACATACGGAACAAACCGCCACGAGTTGTGTCGGTAAACCAGTATGCGTAGTTCTGCGCAAATACCTTCATATTAGAAGGATAGTACCATGCAGAAGTCAGTCGTGCAAGATTTTACGATATTGAACTGCGTGGAGATAATACGACAAGCTAAATAAGCCCTAACTTGTGCTTGAGGATGCCAGCTTCGGTGGCGAGCGGTATGTGTTTGGTATCGAATACGCCATGTTCCACAGGCACGGCATATTGTTGGAGCCCATAATGCTCATATATCGCACGAGCACTTGTGTTTGCTTCTGCGACCTCCAACGTTATGCCCATATCATCGTCAATAAACCTAAACTTATGGCGCAACATAATACCTCCAAGTCCGCGACGCGCTGTATTGCCGCGCTCCTCTTTTGCAACGTCCCATTCCACGATATCAATAAGATCCACACCGTCTTCCTCGTGGTGTGGTACGCGCTGCGTAATCAAGAGTCCCGCTAGTGCAGTTGTCGGGCTAGTTGCTGGTTTGCCGTATAAATAGCGCGCCACCATATACTCCCGATTTTCGGCCTCTGCATTTTTAATACGCCCCATACGCCACGCGATATCTTCAGGTGTCGCCGGTGCCGGATCCGTGTCGATATACTTCAGTCCAAGCTCGTCAGTATAGTACCGGTGTACTGTGTCACGCATAAAGCAGCTAACTTCGAGCGCCGTCCTATGAAGCGCGGCCTCATCAAGATTGTTCGGAATAACTTCAATACCGATATGTGGGTATGTGTCTGGTATATACATTGTTATAGCATACCAGGATAACAGACTCGGCGAAAACAAAAATCCGCCCATGTAATATGAGCGGATTTGTACGATAAGCTGCGCTTAACGCTTGGTGAACTGGCGTTGCTTGCGGGCGCCCTTGAGACCGAACTTCTTGCGTTCGCGTTCACGTGGGTCGCGACTCAGCAAGTCAGCACGCTTCAAGGTTGCCTTGAGGTCTTCGTTCATGAGAGCCAAGGCCTTTGAGATACCCAAACGGATAGCATCAACTTGGCCTGCATGACCACCACCGGTAACACGAACTGTGATGTCAAACTTGTTCTCTTGTTGAAGAGCAACGAATGGCTGGTTCAATTCGTTCAGCAAAAACTTGCTGCCAGCGAAGTATTCTTCAGCTGGTTTGTCGTTAACCGTAATGGTGCCTTTGCCACCCTGCAAGCGTACGCGAGCAGTAGAGGCCTTGCGGCGACCGAGGGCGTAGAAGTATTGGTTTGCAGCCATAACTTTACTTACCTTCCTTTACAGAGATTACTTCTGGCTTCTGCGCTTCGTGCTTATGATCAGCGTCAGCGTAGATTTTGAGGCGCTCAAGACGAGCGTCGCGAAGCTTGTTTACAGGAAGCATGCCGCGGATAGCGTGGTGGATCGCAAAAGTAGGATCTTTTTCCATCTTTTCCTTAAGCGTTGCTTCTTTCAAGCCACCTGGATAGTGACTGTGTCGGTAGTACTTCTTGACTTCCATCTTGTCACCCGTAACAACAATGTCCTTGGCGTTGATAACGATAACGTAGTCACCGGTATCAATGTGCTTGGTGAACGTTGGCTTGCCCTTACCGGTCAAGAGTGTAGCAACCTGAGTTGCGACACGGCCCATAGGGGCCTGTGAGGCGTCAATAACGTACCACTTGCGGGTTACATCACTTGGTTTTGCGCTGTAAGTCTTCATTATTTAGACTCCTTTTCGGCCTTCTTGGCTACTGGCTTTTTAGCAGCAGGCTTGACAGGCTTAGCCGCTTCAGCGCTAACAGCAACTGGAGCAGACGTAAGGTCATCTACGAAGCTTACGCGTGCCAGCTGTGCGTTATCACCACGACGCAAGCGAGTGCGAGTGATGCGCAAGTGGCCGCTTACACGACCCTTGAGCTTAGGTGAGATCTCATCAACCAGCTTGTGGGCGCTCTCAAGTGTTTGCAACTTGGCGATAACCTGACGGCGGTTGTGAAGGTCACCCTTCTTAGCCTTGGTAATTAATTTTTCAAGATAAGGCACCACTTCTTTGGCCTTTGGAAGAGTAGTTTCGATTGATTCGTATTTAATCAACGAATCAGCGAGGCCCTTCAGAAGCGCTTCACGTTGGTCGCGCTCGCGGTGCAGTTTTCGGCCTTTGTATCCGTGTCGATGCATTTTAGAGCTCCAACTCCGCTAGCTTCTCTTTAACTTCGTCCAAAGCCTTGCTGCCGAAACCCTTAAGGTCGCGAAGTTCAGCATCGCTCAAAGAAAAGAGATCTTTAATAGTATGAATGTCGTTGTTAATCAACGCGTTGGTAGTACGTGCACTAAGGTTGAGGTCTTCGATAGAAGTGTTTAGCGCAGGCTCATCACCAGCGTCTTGGCCGAGTTGGCCAGCGCTAGGTGAGCTGCTTACCAATTGTTCGCCAGATTCAACACTGGTCTTACCGGCCAATGCAGTGTACTGGTTAACGAGGATAGCAGAAGCTTCTTCGAAGGCGTCCCGTGGAGTAATAGTACCATCGGTTTCAACGGTGATCAGCAACTTGTCGAGGTCGGTCATTTGGCCAACACGAGTGTTCTCAACCTTGTAGCGTACACGAAGTACAGGGCTAAAGATTGCATCAACAGCGATCATGTCGCTTGCCTTTTTGGCAGCAACTTCATCGATCGTGCGGTAGCCGCGGCCAGTTTCGACAACCAAGTCCATAATGAACTCAGCTTTGTCGTCGTCAAGCGTTGCGATAATGTGGTCTGGGTTAACAACTTCGACATCGGCATTTACCTGAATGTCTTTAGCAGTGATAGGACCCTTGCCCTTCTTAACGATGCGCAAGTTCTGAGCCTCATCGCCGTATACGCGGAAGCGTACACCCTTGAGGTTCATCATGATGTCGACGACATCTTCCTTCACGCCTGGAACGGTAGTGAACTCGTGTGTTGCACCTTCGACTTTGAAACTTGTAACTGCTGCTCCGGCAATGCTTGAAAGCAATACGCGGCGTAGGCTGTTACCAAGCGTCATGCCGTAACCACTGTGCAGTGGCTCAACCACAAAAGTACTGTTGGTCGTACTGTGGTCGTCTACGGTGACGATCCCTGGTGTGTGAATCATTTTTGACATCTAGCTCATTCCTCCCTTAGCGTGAGTAGTATTCCACAATTAGTTGCTCTTTGATTTCTGGCTCAGCGTCTTCGCGGGTTGGGAGGCCGGCTACAACAACCTTGCGGTTCTTGCGGTCAACCTTGATCCATGCGGGAGTGGTTGAAGGTGCTGGGCTAACATCATCAAGCTTCTTGAAATATTCAGTGTTAGTGCTGTGCTCGCGAACGATGAATTCATCGCCAGCGCGCAAGCGGATTGATGGTACGTCAACGCGACGACCGTTCAGCATGAAGTGACCATGGCTGACGAGCTGACGAGCAGCGCGTCGTGATGATGCGAAGCCTGCGCGGTACACAGCGTTATCCATGCGTTGTTCCAAGAATTGGAGCAAGTTTTCGCCGGATTGACCCTGTTTGCGGGTAGCTTCCTTCATGAGATTGCTAAATTGCTTCTCAAGCAAACCGTAAAGGCGCTTGACCTTTTGCTTTTCACGCAACTGCAAGCTGTATTGGCTTGGTTTGTTACGCATACGAGCGTTTGGAGCCTGTCCAGGGGCTGAAGTTCGCTTAACGAGGGCTTTGTGCGCCTTAGGGTGCAAGGCGTAGCCTTCGCGGCGGGACATTTTTACGATAGATTGTGTATCTCGTGCCATATCTTTACCTTAACGCCTTAAATGCGACGTGCCTTCTTAGGACGAACACCACCATGGGGTACGCCAGTTACGTCTTTGATGCTTTCTACTTGAATGTCGAGACCAGACAGTGCGCGGATAGCCGCATCACGGCCAAGGCCGACACCCTTTACGTACACTTCAGCCTTGCTGAAACCATATGCTTGCTTCACAGCGTTGCCGGCTTTTTCAGCAGCTACCTGTGCAGCATATGCCGTACCTTTTTTAGAACCGCGGAAACCACAGCCACCAGCGCTAGCTTGTGCCAAAGCACCGCCCTTGTCGTCAGTAAAGGTCACGATAGTGTTGTTAAATGTTGCCAAGACGTGAACCTGACCATGGGTCACAACTCGCTTGGACTTCTTTTTCTTGGTTGTAGTAGTATCTGCCATATCTATAACCTATCCTATGTCTTTGACGGAGTCTTCTTAGCCGTACCGCCAACAGTCGACTTGCGACCACGACGTGTGCGGGCGTTTGTTTTAGTACGCTGGCCACGTGATGGAAGATTCATCTTGTGGCGAAGACCGCGATAAGCGTTGATATCTTTCAGACGCTTGATGTTTCCTGCAACGATACGTTGCAGTTCACCTTCAACGGTGTAGTTTTCGTTGATAAAGTCTTGGATTCGAGCAATTTCTGCGTCGGTCAAGTCTTTTACACGAACCGTTGGTTCAACCTTTGCTGCCGCCAGGATGTCGGCTGCAAACTTAGGGCCGATGCCGTAAACGTAAGTAAGCGAAATCTGCACTTGCTTGTCGCTCGGAATCGTAACACCAGAAATACGGGCCATTACCTTGCTGCTCCTTGTCGCTGTTTATGTCTTGGTTTTTCGCATATGACCCTTAAGCGCTTCTTGCGGATAACAAGCTTGCACTGTGGGCATATAGGTTTTACACTTGCACGCACTTTCATGCGGATCATGCTCCTATCTCAGGTGTATGACACACTGCTTATTTTGATAATGGTAAGGATTTCTCCTATTACGATTTGCGATAGGTGATTCGTCCCTTAGTAAGATCATAAGGGGTCAACTCAACCGTCACGCTGTCGCCTGGCACAATACGAATATAGTGTTTACGCATTTTACCGGCAACGTGAGCTATGATTTGATGACCGTTTTCAAGTTCAACACGAAATTGAGTACCTGGTAAGGTCTCAATTATGGTTCCCGTCAACTCGATAACTTCTTTATTGGCCATAAATATAACTTCCTTGGATTATACCAGAGATAACAACATGTTGTAAAGAGTTTTCTTGAGCCTCTACTTCTTACATTGTTCTGGATTTTTTATAGTACTACACTGCTTCAATATAAAACCGTCCGCTGTAGTACCACGGACGGTTTACCTACGTATTATTTGCTACGACGCGGCAGCAAACTAAAGCGGCGTTTTTTCGGACTCGTAATCTCTTCTGGATCATCATGGAAGAAATCAGGTTGTGAATACTGGTCATAGGTGACCATCAATGCGCGTGACTCAATAGCGCGAAGTGTTTCAAGCGATACCGCCACAAGGATCAGAATGCTCGTACCAGCCAATGCAATGTTTTGGTCATTGAGGAATATCTGAGCGATGATCGGGAATACGGCAAGCATGCCGAGGCTGATCGCGCCAAAGAGTGTCAGGCGGTTTACTACCTTACTGAGGTATCGTTCGGTCTGGAGGCCAGAACGAATGTTAGCGATGAAGCCACCCTGCTTCTGAAGGTTCTCAGAGATTTCTTTACTGTTGAAAGTTACACTGGTGTAGAAGAAAGTAAAGATAAACACTAGGAAGAAGTACGCCGCTGGATAAATGAACGGCTCCCAACCACCCACAGCAAATGTCTGAGGCGATGGTGTTGCAAACCAGGTGTTCAGATTTGCGCCCAGCTCTTGCAGACGCTGACTTTCTGCGCCCACCATAAGTTGGCCGGCAAAACTCGGTACACTTAAGAACGCTACTGCAAAGATAATCGGGACAACACCGGCGGTAATAAGCTTAATAGGGAGCGTTGTCGTAACACCACCGTAGGTGCGGTTACCCTGCACACGCTTGGCGTAATTTACCGTAAGACGCCGTGAAGCCTCATTTAGCATCACTACTAGCCATGTTAACGCTAAGACCGCGAACAGCAAGCCCAGGCTATAGAGAAGCGCCTCCTTGCTTACGGGCAAGGTTTGCCCGAAGATTACCCAGCTACTACCGCTGTTGAAAATCGACGTGACAAGGCCGCCAACCATACCTGGCAAGCCACTCACGATACCAACAGTAATAAGTAATGAGATACCGTTACCGATACTTTGCTCTGTTACTTGCTCACCGAGCCACATCAAAAGCATGGAACCGCCAGTAAGCGCAGCCACCATCAGGACCCATTGCATCAAAGAGGTTCCGGCAGTGATATCGCCAATACCACCGATGCTCGAAGCAGTTTGCTTTACCAGATAGATGGCACCAATTGACTGGATAATTGCCAACGGGAATGTCAGCATACGGGTCATCTGGTTGATCTTCTTCTGACCATATTCACCATCCTTACGCATATTTTCCAGCTTAGGAATGGCTTTTGTCAGCAACTGCATGATAATGGACGCGTTAATGTACGGCCCAAGACCAGCAATCATAATCGAAAAGTTAGCTAACGCCCCGCCGGACAGTACGTTCATAACACTAAGGAACTGCGATCCATCCGATGACGCTGTAAACGCGTTTTGTAAAACCTGTTGCAAGGTTTGCGGGTCACTCAACGGCACGGGAATGTGCGCTAAAATGCGGAATACTACCAAAATACCTAAGACTGCAAAAATGCGCTTGCGCATGTCTTTGTGGCTTAGGGAGCGCCAAATAACTTTCCAATTCATAAATTCTGTTTACCCTCTCGGCTCTTTATGTAGCCAGTATACATGATTTGAGGGCCGTATTGCTACAGCCCTCATGCTCAATAGTTGTACTATTTTTCGTCTTGCTTGCGTGTAGACGCAGGACGTGCAGTGCGATCAACCTTCTCGAAGGTGCCGCCGGCTTTCTGGATAGCTTCGATAGCTGATACAGAAGCTGACTGTAGTTTGACAGTAACTTTTTTAGTTATGTCGCCCTTGCTGATCAGCTTAACACGAACGAAAGGATCTGAGATCAAACCCGCTTCGGCAAGTGCAAACGTGTCGATAGTCTTTGCGTTCAAAGCGTCGAGGTCGCCGGTGTAGACATTCTCAGCCTTGGCTTTGAATGAACGGAAACCCTGCAGCTTTGGCAAACGCTGTGAAAGTGGGTTTTGACCACCTTCGAAGCCTGGACGGCGCTTGGCGCCTGTTCGAGACATCTGACCTTTGGTACCACGACCAGCGGTTTTACCCTGACCAGCAGCGATACCACGACCAACGCGCTTACCGCGCTTTGGAGTGTTGGTTGAAAGTTCGTTATATTTCATATTTTTTACGCCTCAGTCTTAGCTGGCTTCTTTGCAGCCTTCTTAAGCTTGGTTGTAACCCAGGTATCAACAGGAGCGATACTCTGCAATGCAGCAATTGTTGCGTATGCAGTGTTAGCCTTGTTTGTTGAACCGAGTGACTTTGAAAGTGCGTTACTAATACCGGCTACTTCGAGCACGGTACGAACCACACCACCGGCGATCAAACCGGTACCAGCACTTGCTGGCTTCACAAGAATGTGTGCACCACTTACTTTAGCTTCAGCTTCGTGAGGAAGGGTACCCTTATGAACAGGAATGAGCACCATGTGCTTCTTGGCAACTTCGGTAGCTTTAGTGACAGCTGCAGTTACGTCTGCGCCCTTTGCAAGGCCGATACCAACTTTGTGCTTGCGGTCACCGACAACAACGAGTGCGCGGAAACGGAAGCGACGGCCGCCCTTTACAACGCGGGCTACGCGGTCGATGTGGATGACGCGCTCATCAAATTGCTTCTCTTCAGGAGCAACCTCTGGACGACGTGGACCACGGCGGTCACCACGCTGGCCACGAGGACCACCCTGTTGTGGGCCATTGTTCTGTGGAGCTTGTGTAGTAGTTTGTTCTGCCATGATTAAAATTCCAATCCTGCTTTACGTGCAGCATCAGCGAGAGCCTGCATGCGACCGTGGTACAAGCGGCTACCGCGGTCAAAGACAACTGCTTTAACCTTGGCTGCTTTTGCCTTCTTGGCGATCTCGTTGCCAACCCATTCGGCGCGTTCGGTCATAGTACCAGCAGCGGCCTTAGAGCCAACAGTTGAGATATACGCAATAGTAGCGTGGTTTGTGTCATCAATAATTTGAGCCGTAATGTGGCGGTTACTGATGAAAACACTCAGGCGAGGGCGTTCAGTCGTACCCGAGACCTTGGCGCGAACGCGGTTCTTGCGAAGTACGCGGTTCTGTAGTTTGTGTGCAAGTTTGTTCATACGACTACCTACTTGTCCTTACCTGATTTACCGCTCTTGCGGATGATTACTTCATCAACGTATTTGATGCCTTTACCCTTGTAAGGTTCTGGCTTCTTCAACGCGCGGATCTCAGCAGCCACTTGGCCGACTTGCTGCTTACTGATGCCAGTAACAGTGATTTTGTTCTGTTCAACAGTGGCAGTAACACCTTGTGGAAGCTTGTAAATAACATCGTGAGAGAAACCAAGGTTCATCTTCAGGTCAGTGCCCTGAAGTGCAACGCGGTAACCAACACCGTTAATTTCAAGTTGTTTGCTGAATCCCTGGCTGACGCCAACGATCATGTTGTTAACGAGTGCGCGCATCAAACCGTGCTTAGCACGGATCTTTGGCTCGTCGTTATCTCGGGTGACAACCACTTGGTTGTCTTCTACCGTAACGGTAACACCGGGCATCGTAAATTGCTTGAGTTCGCCTTTGGCGCCTTTAACAGTTACGAAATCGGGGTCGACAGTGATTGTCACACCGCTGGGCAGAGAAATGGGCAGTTTTCCTACTCGACTCATCGATTATCCTATTCTTTTTAGTAAACCTTACAAATTAATTCGCCACCGATACCTTGCTTCTTAGCTTCGCTACCGACCATCATACCTTTAGAGGTAGATACGATAACAATACCACGACCGCCTTTGACGGTTGGGATTTCGCCAGCACCAACGTATGAACGTCGGCCAGGCTTGCTAAGACGGGAAATCTCAGTGATGTGAGCGTTTTCATCGTCACCGTTGATGACGATACGCAAGCTCTTACCGATAGTTGCATCGGTAACTTTTACGTCTTTTACAAAGCCAGACTGCTTCAAGAGTTCAGCAACAGATTGCTTAACGTTAGAGTGAGGCATAACTACTTCAGTCTTACGAACAGCGATTGCGTTGCGGATGCGTGTCAGCATGTCGGCGATTGGATCTGTTGAAACCATATATTCTCTCCTGTTCCTTTCTACCAACTTGCCTTAGTTACACCAGGGATTTCACCCTTTGAAGCGTGCTCACGGAATGAGATACGGCTCAAGCCAAACTGGCGCATGTATGCGTGTGGACGACCAGTCTCAACGCAGCGGTTCTTCCAACGAGTTGGGCTTGAGTTGCGAGGCAACTTAGCCAAACCTTCGGAGTCACCAAGTGCTTTGAGCTCAGCGCGCTTTGCAGCGAACTTCTGGATCATTTTCTGGCGCTTAAGGTCGCGGGCGACGTTAGATTTTCGTGCCATTACTTGTTCTCCTTTTTCTCAAACGGCATACCGAACTTGGTAAGCAATGCTTGTGAGTGTTCAGGGCTTTGCGCCTTGATGGTAAACACAGCCTGCAAGCCATGGGCGGTGGTAGTTTCTTCAAAAGTAAGCTCTGGGAATACGGATTGGTCGGTAAGACCAAGGCTGTAGTTGCCCTGACGGTCAAAAGCCTTGAGGCTTACACCGTGGAAGTCGCGAAGACGAGGCAACACGATAGTGACCAAGCGGTCCAAGAATTCGTACATCTTGTCACCACGGAGAGTAACTTTGAGGCCGATCTTGTTACCGTCGCGAAGCTTGAAGCCAGCGATTGATTTCTTGGCAACAGTTTCCAGGGGTTCCTGGCCAGTAACCTTACGCAAAGTGTTCGTAGCTACTTCCATCAGTTTCTTGTCGTCTTTTGCGCGACCAAGGCCGATGTTAACGGTGATCTTCTCGAGACGAGGGATCTGGTGAGCGTTTGCAAGGCCGAGTTCTTTCATAAGTTCACCAGCAAACTTCGTGTTGTATTCTTCACGAAGACGCGCGGTTGTTGTGATTTTCTTATCAGCCATTACTTGATCTCCTTGCCGCTGCTCTTGAACACGCGGACTTTGTTGCCGTCTTTGTCGAATTCATAGCCGATACGGCTTGCCTTCTTGGTGGCAGGATCAACGATTGCAACTTTACTTACGTCCATAGGCTTGGTAATCTCAATGATACCACCCTGTGGGTTAGCACGATTAGGCTTAACGGCCTTCTTGACAATGTTGATACCTTCAACGGTAACTTTGTTGTCGCGTGGGTGTGTTGCAAGAACGGTACCGGTCTGGCCCTTGTACTTACCAACACGAACGATGACGGTGTCACCCTTCTTGATGCGGATTTTGTAAATCTTGTTTTCCATAATTAGAGTACCTCCGGTGCGAGGCTTACAATCTTAGCGTAGCCAAGGTCGCGAAGTTCGCGTGGTACAGGTCCGAAAATACGAGTTGCACGAGGCTGCTTGTCGTCACCAATGATGACCGCTGCGTTGTCGTCGAACTTGATCGTAGAACCATCCTTGCGGCGGATCTCTTTCTGAACGCGAACAACAACTGCCTTAACAACTGATTTCTTCTTTACTGTGCCGTTTGGTGCTGCTTCCTTAACGGTTGCAACGATGATGTCACCTACGCGAGCGTAGCGACGTCGTGTGCCGCCAAGAACGCGGATGCACAAAATTTCTTTTGCACCACTGTTGTCACAAACAGTGAGGCGTGATTCTTGCTGTACCATTAGGCCTTCTCCTCGTCAACAACAGGGGCGTTGCTT
>Ga0075362_10000050_pt1 | contig 38955 bp, 35 predicted proteins | sample EndMetdeltDD1762_FD_71397 | JGI IMG/M metagenome (GOLD analysis project Ga0075362, IMG submission 71397) | Populus endosphere microbial communities from Tennessee, USA - Endosphere MetaG P. deltoides DD176-2 | ecosystem: Host-associated > Plants > Roots > Endosphere | place: USA: Tennessee...
AACCGGGAGGAAATGGGGATTTTGAGCTATTTTTGATGAGATTTTGAGGGTCTTCATCTTGGCATACGCTGAAGCCATAGACAAGAGGAAGACCTACAAAAGATCGCAAAAAGAGCCGAAGAACCTATCCGGTGCGGTTTTAAGACAGCTTTAAGCAATTCGTGAGTTTTCAAAAAAGCAAACCCATATCCCATCGAAACAATAAACCCGATGAATATTCTTGCTAAAATTGAATAAGCCGAAAATTCCCTTATTTTCTCCAGTCATGGGAAGCCATGATCGAGAATTTTCTTTTAGGCTGTAAAACATTTACAGCGGATCCACCAGCGCCCATCACTCTTTACAAGGGTGATGTAATCGGTGAAATGAAATCCGGCTGCAACGACACGCGCTTTCACCATCGCGATATCGGCAGTGTAGTCTATGAAGAGAATTTCTTTATCGTACTTCTCTCGTTTTTCAGCCGCAGTCGGTTTTTCAGTCACTCGATGGATGAAATCGGCAAGAGTCCAACGAAACTGTTTTCCTCCGATGCTCCCAAAAATCTGCACTTCCGGGTGATAAGCCTTTTTTAATTGGGCCGGATCTCCCTCATAGGTTCCCCTGAAATACAATTCAATCACTGCACGGATCAGCTCTTCGTCTTTGTGAACTTGCATCATCTTGTTTCCAAAAAAAAGCCTAGGGTAATTTTCTAAAAAATTTATCACAATCCTTAAAAATTTTTTTCAATGAATTCGCAGATGCATCGAGCGGTATAGTCGATGTGTTCTTCCGTATGGGCCGCCGACATAAACCAGGCTTCATAAGCAGAGGGAGAGATGTAGATCCCTTGAGAAAAAAGAGTTCGGAAAAAATGAGCAAAAAGTTCTGGGTCCATTGCTTTAAGATCTTCACGGCAGCGCACTTTCTTAAGGCCAAAGAAGACATTGAACATCGATCCGGATTGTTGGAGACAAGCATTGGCCTTTTTTTTCTCAAGAGCTTGTTGAATGGGCCGAGTCAGCCTCTCCGTTTTTTGCTGCAAAACTTCATAAAATCCCTGTTTTTCGATCTGATGCAGCGTTTCCAGTCCCGCCTTCATCGCCACGGGGTTTCCAGAAAGAGTGCCTGCTTGATAGACCTGTCCGAGCGGAGCCAAATGATCGAGAATTTTGGCCTTTCCCCCAACAGCCGCGACAGGAAAGCCCCCTCCAACTACCTTTCCCAAACAAGTCAAATCCGGATCGATCCCATAAAGTCCCTGAGCCCCTTTGACTCCCAATCGAAACCCTGTGATCACCTCATCAAAAATCAAAAGAGCTCCAATTCGCAGGGTTTCTTCCCGGAGCATCTCTAAAAATCCCGGTTCTGGCAAAACAACTCCCATGTTCCCGGTGACCGGCTCCAAAATGACGGCCGCAAGCTGACTTGCAAAAGGACTCGTTCTGAAAAAGGAGCGGACTTCCTGAATCCCATTGAACGGAAAACAAAGCGTATCGGAAACCGTACTCGCATTGACCCCTTTCGACGTCGCAAGCGGGTTGATGCTTGCCACCCCCGATCCCGCTTGAACAAGCAAAGAATCGCTATGGCCGTGGTAATGCCCTGTGAATTTCAGAATCTTCGGCCTTTCTGTATAGCCCCTTGCAAGCCGCATCGCCGTCATCGTCGCCTCAGTCCCTGAATTCACGAACCGGATTTTCTCAATCGACGGAACCAGCTCGACGACCTTCGAAGCGATCTTTAATTCCACCTCCGTTGCAATCCCGAAAGAGGAACCCTTTTCAATCTGCTCACAAGCTGCCCTTACAATTGCCGGATGGGCGTGGCCAAGAATTAACGAGCCCCAACTTCCGCAGTAATCGATGTATTCTTTCCCATCCGCATCCCGGATGAGGTCGCCCTTCCCCGACGCGGCAATCATTGGGGAAATTCCCAAACCCTTGAAAGAGCGGGCCGGGGAATTGACGCCACCCGGGATCACTCCACACGATTGCTGGTAAATGATTTCCGACTTCGTTCTCATGGCTGCCTTTGATTTGGAACAGAGAGAATAAAAAATTCCGAGATTGTTGTCTTGTTCCTCAAGCAAAGGAAGAAAGACAGTTGAACTTATAAGCTGTGAGGTATTTGTGGTTGATGTGTGTGAGAATTGCACAGAGGACACAGAGACACAGAGAAAAAAAAAGAAGAAGAGAAGAGGAAAATGCTTCGCTCGCGAGGCGCGAAAAATAGATAACCAATCATTCCCAGGCAATTCGCTGCGCATCGCAGAGAGAGAACCATTTTTTCGCCTCAGCGAAAAAGTGATCTCCTCTTTCTTCTCTTCTTCTTTTTTTTCTCTGTGTCTCTGTGCCTCTGTGTCCTCTGTGCAATTCTCACACACATCGACTACACACTCCTCTCAGCCCATAAGCTCAACCGTCTTCCCTCCTCTGCCTCCCTCCTCCTCTCTCTCTTTTTCTTGCCCCACCGCTCGATTTTTTTTGACGTGGCTGTTCAATTCCGGCAAAATCCGAAAACTGGTATGCGTAAGCTTTTTTTGTTCACACTCGCTCCTTTGTTTGCTTCTGCGCTCTCCTACGAGATCAATTTCGTTGGCCTGAAGGATCAGCAAGTGCTCAAGGCGATGTTCGACGTCTCGGACCTGGTCGTTTTGCAAGACCGTCCTCCGCCGTCCATCAACGGCCTTCGCTACCGGATTGCATCCGATGTCCCTGAACTTTTAAAAGTTTTGCGTGCCTACGGCTATTATGACGCGGTCATCACTGCGGACATCGACAGCAAAAAAGAGGTTTTGCAGGTCTATCTTTTAATTCAGCCGGGCCCACAATACACGCTGGCCTCCTACGAAGTTTATCAGGGCGAGGCCTGTACGGAGATCGCCAATTTGCCTAATTGCTGCACATTCACTCCTGAGTGTTTGGGGTTGGAGGTTGGGAAACCGGCTTTGGCTGTGGACATCGTGAATGCTGAATTGCAGCTTTTATCGGAGCTGGCCCGCTGCGGGTATCCACTTGCTTCCGTAGAAAAGAGGCGGGTGGAGGTGGATATGGCCGAAAAAGACGTGAAGGCAGCCTCTTGCATCAAGGGGGGTCCTCTTTCCAAGTTTGGGCCGACGACCATTTTCGGACTCGATGCGATCCAGCCGAGCTACGTCCAGAGGCGAATCCAATGGAGGGAGGGGGAGATCTACGATCCCGATGCAGTCGAAGACACTCAAAAAAGGCTCCTCAATTCCGATCTCTTCAGCTCGGTGATGGTGACGCATGGAGATGAGCTCGATCAAGAGGGTCAATTGCCGATGAAAATGAGGATCACCGAAGCGAGCACAAGGCAATTTAGCATCGGGGCCTATTATGCGACGGTCGATGGCCCAGGCGTTTCTCTCAATTGGGTCCATCGCAATGTTCGAGGAATGGGCGAGATCGTCAGCGTAGACGCAGATATTTCAAAACGCTACATCGCGGGAGTCGTGACGTACAAAATCCTCGATTTTTGGGTCATGGACCAAACCTATAAGGCACTTGCGGAAGTAGCCCGCGAAAACATCCATCCTTATCTCGCATTCAGCTATCGGGGGGCCAATTACATTGAAAAAAAAATCGATTCGAAAAGATCGATTTCCGCTGGATTTAAGATCGAACACATCAATGTCTCGGAGAGCGGATCGAACGGCACTTATCTTTTAATCGGGATTCCTTTTTTTGGAAAATACACGACCGCCAATGATCTCCTCGATCCAACCAGCGGCTATTCACTTGTGTACCAGGCCACCCCTTACCAGTCCCTCTTTCATGCAAACCAACGCTTTTTTGACCAACGGTTGACCGGCACTTTATACATTCCCATGGTCCCTTCGAAATTTTTAGTTCTGGCATTCAGGACTCAGGTCGGCTCGATCGCCGGCACCAAACAAATAAACGTTCCACTCACAAAGCTCTTTTTAGGCGGCTCGGAAGACGATTTGCGAGGCTATCGCTACAAAACCGTGAGCCCGTTGAATGCAAGAGGCCAATCCCTGGGGGGAAGATCGGCGATTTTCCTCTCGGTTGAAACGCGTTTCCGATTCACTAAAACCATCGGAATTGTTCCGTTCGCCGATTTTGGGACCGTCACTTTCAGTGAATTTCCTCAAGTCGATGCGAAATGGTTTAAATCGGTCGGAGTGGGGCTTCGCTATTTCTCCTTCTTCGGCCCTCTCAGAGTCGATGTCGCCTTTCCTCTTGACCGGCGCAAAAGCATCGATTCCTTTTATCAACTCTACGCAGCTGTGGGGCAGGCTTTCTGATGAAAAAAGAAAAAAAGAAGAAAAACTTGGTCCGACGGCTCTCTCTTGCCGCCCTGACTTTTTTCATCCTTGGAATCGCGGGAGTGGAGATCATCCAAAGCGACTGGGCTAAAGAAAAAGCCCGCCTTTTCCTTGTTAAAACGCTGAACGAATCGGGGTTCGATGTCAAGATTGAGAAAATTGAGGGGAGCTTGCCTCAATTCATCCGGATCGAAGGGATTTCCATCCAAGGAAATGGGGTTGACGTTTCGGTTCGAATCCTCGAGGCCCGGCTTTCGTTGATCCGTCTTCTAAAAAAAGAGATCGCATTCACTTCTTTAAATGCGGAAGGGATCGCTTGGAAAACAGCGTCTGCTCCTAAGACCGGACAAGAAACTTCAACTCTGGTTCCCACTTTGGTTCCGAGGGCGATCGCTTTGCCGAAACTTCCCGTAGCCATCTACGTTGAGCAATTTCACGCGAAAGATGTGGCCGTGGCGCCCTCTATCTTGGCAGATTTCGAAGGACGCCTCCGGTTATCGAAAAGGAAAAGTTTCATCAATATCCGTGGAAAACGGCAAGGTTTTCCTGAGAGCTCAGCCCGTTTGTTCGCCATCGTCAAAGAAAATGGACTGACTCAAATCAGGACGAATCTGAAAACGCCGACGGTCGCCCTTTTTTTCCCTGTATTGCCTGAAAGAACGGAAGAGATGGATGCTGATTTGAAGTTAGAGCTCGTTGCAACAGGCCCCCTTTCTTCTTTTTTTAAAGAGGGACCTGATCCAGTCCGGGGAAAAATCAGCGGGACCATCATTCCTCGCTCCCTCGCACTTCCCGCCCCGATCAAAGAATGGGTGGAACGAACCTGGAAAATCAACATTGGATTCGTTAAAGACGAAATTCTCGACCTTTCGAAAATCTCTGCAAAAACCGACCTTTTTAGCATCAAAGGAAAAAGCTCGTTCGACTCCTCTTTCCATTTCTCCGAAGGGGATCTCCAGCTCGTTTCGGAACAATTGCTCTCCTCTCTCCCGTTCACTTCTTCAGGCCGGTTCTTGGCTCAAGCCAAATTAAAAAAAGAAGCAGAGGCTTTGAAGATCGATGGGGTTTGGAAAGTTCCTTCTTTGACTGTGGATGGATACAGGGCCGAGCAGGTGAAAGGAGCTGGCTCTGCTGTTTGGCAAAAGGGAGAGCTTACAGGCACCTTTCAAACTCAGGCGACTTTCCTCTCCGCGCCTTGGGAAGGAAAAACCGCTTTTTTTTGGAAGCCGAAAGGATCTCTTTTCCTTACCGAAATGAGTTTAAAAGCCCCGTACCTTACAGGAAAAGGGAATCTCGAGCTGCGCCCCGATTTTTTATTGGAAGGAAAAACGGAAATCGACATCGAAAACTTACAATCCCTTAAAATCCCCGATATCGATTTATTCGGCAGTTTGAAAATTCGAGGCGAGTGGAAACCCATCGTCGACCTGGAAACTTCGCTGCAAGGCCTCTATTTAGACTTGACCGCCTCTGATGTCTACTGGGGATCTTTCTACGCGCACAAAGCCTCTCTCTACTCCGATTTGATTGATCCCTTCCATACACTCAATGGCAATATCGATTTATCTCTCGAACAAACTCGGTGGGGCCATCTCCAATTTGCGAGCGTGGTTTTTGAAACTGCGGCCAAAACAGGAATCCGTCCCTTTAGCCTTACCGCCGAAGGGAAATGGAAGCATCCTCTCGACTTCCGGATTGACGGCAGCTGGAGCTTAGAAAATAAAAATTTCTCCGCACTGATCCGCACTTGGAGCGGCTCTTATTCCTCCTATCCCTTCTCGATGAAAGAGTCGGTCAATTTGGAGATATCCCCTTCCCTTTTCCGATTGAAGAATCTCGGATTTTCCCTGGGCGATGCGGAAATTGCAGCTTTCATCGAAAGATACAATGAAAACACGGAAGCCGGACTCAAACTGGTCCGCATTCCCCTCGATTTTCTCTCCATCAACCCTCTTGATTTCCCGATCGCGGGGCGAATCAATCTCGAGGCCAATCTCCAGGAAAAAGAAAGCCGCCTGAAAGGAGACCTAAAAGCGACGATTGAAAAAATCGAAAGGGAAGAAACGCAGCTTCCCGAAAGCGAGAAATTGAATGCAACCGGCGCTTTTGTGGGGAGTTTCGACAGAAACCGCCTCGATTTAAAAGGCAATCTTCAAGCAAGAGACACTCCCCTCTTGGATATTGACCTCTCTTTGCCGATCCATCTCTCCGTTTGGCCGTTCCAGGCGGAACTTCTCTATTACATGAATGCCAAGGGCCATGTGGGTCTTAATGGACGGATCGAGGATTTCCTCGATTTCTTTGATTTGGGATCCCACCGGCTTGAAGGAGATTGCCAATGCGATATCCGCTTTAGCAACACTCTTAACCGCCCGAATTTGTCAGGTTTCTGCAGCTTTAAAAATGGATTTTACCAGAATTATTATTCGGGAACTGAACTAAAGAATATCACAGCCGATTGGCAAGCTGAAAAAGATACCCTTTACCTCCGTTCCCTAACGGCTCAAGACGCTCCGGGAAAAGGCAATTTTACTGCGCAAGGGCAAATCGCCGTGCGCCCCGAAGATCTATTCCCTTTCCGCTTCGATGTTGAATTTTCCCACTTGAATTTCGTCCAAATCGACCTCGTTACCGCAGAGGCCAATGGGAAGATCCATATCGAAGGGAACCGGACCTCCGCCCTCGCTAAAGGGTCTATTGATATAGTAAAAAGCGAATTGACCATCCCCGACCACATTCCCCGTACGCTCCCTGACCTTCAAGTCACCTACAAAAATGCGACTCACCCGATAGCCCCTCCTGATGCGATTGTCTATAAACCCTATCCTCTTTTTCTCGACCTTCATGTCGCAACTCCGGAAAAAATCGTGATTGCAGGAAAAGGGCTCCACTCCGAATGGATGGGCGATTTTAACATCGGCGGCACCTATTCATCGATTACAGCTAAAGGCAATTTGGAACTTTCCACAGGGGAATTCGCCTTTGCAGGGCGCACGTTCAAGCTCAGCGAAGGTTCCCTTTCTTTTAGCGGAAAAGAACATGAAATGCCCTATCTCAATATCGCAGGGTCGATCGATCAAAAAGGGGTGAAGATCACGGCGCGGATGAAGGGCCCGCTCAATAATCCTCAAATCACTTTCCAATCTGTCCCGCCCTTGCCTTTAAGTTCGATCATGTCGTACTTGCTTTTCGGACAAAACATTGGAGAAATTACCGGCTTCCAAGCGCTCCAGCTCGCCACCTCCATTGCAAGTCTTGCCGGACAAGGATCAGACATCATGGAAAGCACCCGCAAAGCGCTCGGCGTCGACCGTCTCCGCATTATCGCCAATCCGACGGAGGAGGGCGGAGAAACAATCGCCATCCAGGTGGGCACCTATGTCACCGAAGGGGTCATCGTCTCTTTCAGCCAAGGCGCCGAAGACAGCAGCAGCAACATCAGCATCGAAGTAGAAATTAAAGACAACTTCTCCTTTCAGGCCGAGACCCAGCAGCAGACCGAACAAGGCAAATTCTCTCTTAAATGGTATGTCAATTATTAGAGAGGGTTCTTGATCTAGCCAGGGACAGGATGAACAGGATAAACGGATGAAGAGGATGGAAAATAGGATGGTCCTAAACATGTAGTGCTATAAAATCGTTATCCATTCCCCGCGCTTCGCGGCACGATCTTCTCTTTTTTCTCTGTGCCTCCTGTTTCGCTTAGCGAAGGTTCCCCGAACCTTCCTTTAAGTCTTCAACAGCCTCCGTGCAATTCTCGCACACATCTGCCACACACACCTCTCCCACCCTAAGCCCAACCGTCTATCCTGTTCATCCTGTCCCTGGGTTTGCCGAAATAGCCTGAAGAATCGCTTTCCTCTGTAAAATATTGATTTAAATTCTGTCGGTACAGTAGATTTTTTGTCCTGAAGATCTCTCATTGATAAAGAGATAGGATTTAAAAAAAGTGCTCGTATAGCGCCAATATCCTTAAGAATTTATATTGAAAGTCCCTGGAAGGACGTTAACACGCAATTAAGAGGTTGTTAAATTTATGGGAATGTCTCAAGTAGATTCAGTTCTGTCGCCAACAAATCGAAGTAAAGCTTTAAAGCCGATCGATCTGGAAGCTTCCATTCATGTAAATCAACTTGCCTCTGATGAAGCGGTTTTGATTCAAAACACCCAACAAGCGGCCCTTCCCGTAATTGCAAATACTGAAATCCCCCATTCTTCCGATGTGCTTGCAGCCGATCGTGTGACGCTCGGAGCGCCTCAACCCACTCATGAAGAACTCCTTCTCGATCCGGAAAAGTTAGAAATTTCCAAGACCGCGATCACCGATTTTCCCGCCCTTGCATTGGCGGCTGTGGAGGCTGGACTCAAGCACGAAAGATATTCAAACGATGTTTTAAACAAGCACATCGAAGAGGCTCAAGGCCACCAAAAAACGATCGACTTGATGCTCGACTTCAGCGCAGAACTGACAGCTCTCGGCGACGGCGGGGCCATGACGCCAAAAATGAACGAATTAGTCAGAGAACTCAAGACACATGGAGTCGACCTGAAGCTCGAAGAAGGAACGAAGATTGCGAAAGACAAAGCGATTGAATTGAAATCGCTGAATAGTTCGTTCATCGATCAAAGGCGCTCTAAGCTCCAAATCCTCTTCTCGACGAAAATCCAAGTAGAGATCCAGAACATCAGTTCCATCATGGAAGTTTTGAAAAACATCATTAAAGACAACACTCGTTTAAACTCGACGATTGTAGGGCATAGTGGCGGCCGTTAGCGCTCAGCTAGAAGAGATTTTCCAAGATCCTCGCAGAGACCTTCTCCTTTCCGAAGAGGAAGTAGAGAGATTCTATGCTTATGGGTTCGCCCAGTATGGATCTGGAAATTGGGCAGAAGCAGCGGACGTGTTCCGCATCCTCTGCACAAGACGCCCTCTAGACCCTCGCTTTTGGTTCGGGTTGGGCGCGACTCTTCAAGAGGCCGGCGAATACAACGACGCTCTTCATTCCTGGGCTATGGCCGCCCTCCTAAAAACAGACGATCCATATCCCCATTTTCACGCCGCGGAATGCAGTTTTTCCCTCCTCTCGCCCAAGCAGGCGGCAATCGCCCTGAAAGATGCGGAAGAAAGGATTAAAAACGAACTGGGCCACCCTCTAAAAGAGCGGATCTCCCTTTTACGCCAGCAATGGAGCGTTTAAATGAGCATCGACGCCTTATCAATTGATGATGATTCAGAAGACTTCCGCATCCGCGCTTTCCAAGCTGCGGCGAATGCCGTTTCCGTTCCTTTGGAAAGGCCCATTCTCCCAAAATCCCATCCAGCTCCTGCTTTGTCTGGAATTTCTTCCCTTTCAGCGTCCAGAACAGAACCAACCGTCCCTCAATTCAAACCTCAGCTTCCCCAGCCAGCAAAACAACATTTCATGATCGGCGTACTGGGTATTCAAAAAGAAGACGAGCGGCAGACGGAAAAAGGCACCAGCCTTTTTGAAACAGAGGTCAATGTGAGTCGGGGGAACATTGACAAATTATCTGCAGAAAAACACGAGGCCTTAAAAAGGGCTTTGGAAGAAACGAAGAATCGGGACACTTGGGATGTCCTTTCCAATGTTGCGCAATACATCGGTTCCGCCTCTGCCATCGTGCTCGGGATTGCTTGCATTTCAACAGGCGTAGGGACTGCCCCCGGAGCTCTTTTGATCGCATCCGGCGGCCTAGGGCTTCTGAACAGTGTGATGCACGACACTCACGGATGGGAATCTGTCGTCTCTTGGTTTACTGAATCGAAAGAACTGCAAACCAAAATCGCCAGCAAGATTGAGATGGGGATGTTCCTTCTCTCTTTCGGCCTTGGACTCGCAGGAGGGATTTCGGCTTATAGCGCAGGCGCTTTCACAGCCGTTGCTGAGGGAGGAAGGAAAGCCTTCATAACCAAAGCTGGCCAAGCCATTTCCATGAGCGGCGCCTTTATGGGAGCAGGTTCAAGAGTAGGCGGTTCGATAGTTGAACGAAGGATTGCCCACTTACAAGCTCGGATCCGGGAAATCGACTCACAAATGACGAGGAACCACCAAAATCCAGTAGCTTCCGATGCGGAAAAGATGATTGATCACAATCAGATAATATCCGACGTGACCATAAAAGGGATCGTCGCATCGCAAATTTCATTCGAATAAAAAGGGGGAAGTAAATTTATGGTTGAAGCATTAAAAACAGATCTCGAAACATCTTTTTGCCCATTTCATGCTGAAATCGCGCAAACCATTTCGATCGACGATCGAGAAGATGGTCAAAGCATCCAAAAAACAAAAAAAGCATTTGAGGGCAGCCTTCCCTATTGCCTTTGCCCAGAAATGCCGCTTGTTAAGGAAAAATTCACAGCAGCCTCTCCCCTCAACTCCCCTACTGCCGTCGAAACTCCGATTACTCCCGTCACGCTTGCCCACCCTTCAATGGATCCAGAATTTTTGAAAGCGGTGGACACCGAATTCGCTCGCTTATCTGCCGTATCTACAGAAGATGAAAAAATAGCCGAGCCGGAAGCGGAGGCGAATTTCTTGATCCGCGTCCGTAAAGTCGTAGCCGAGATTTTGGCCCAGTTGAGCAAGGTATCTGAAAAAGACCGCTTCCAAATGGAAGACATGAAACAAAAATACCGGAATTCTTCCCAAGAATCCGCTGATTTGCAAAGAACTTTAGGGAATGCCGGCCTGATTGTTTCAGTAATTGGATTCGGAGTCCTTCTTTCCCAGTTCGGGTTTAAAAACCCAGCCGACCGGGAAGTGATGAAATTCCTGTCTGAGCAGTGCCCCAGCATCGGCGGAATGTTCACGAGCCGCTACCAGGCCCACCAGAAAGAAGCAGACGCCCTTTCTCAACTGATGCTCGCCGAGTACAACGCAAAAACCTCGAAGAGCCAGTCGGAATCCTCAAGCAAACAAGAGATCACAAACCTCTTGGACAAAGTGCTCGAGTCGATGAAGCGTGCCGCAGCCTCTGCTTAAAAGTTCGGGACGCAGGGAAGGATCTTCTCTGCGTTCCTTAGAACCTATTGAATGACGCAAAACTTTTTGTGGTGTAAACTCGTTTCAATTTTTCCTTTTATCCCAGCCGGCCAGGTTTCTGCTTTCATCCCTGTCCGCCAGATAATGGGGATCCCTTCGCGAGTGATCTCATAAGCTGTTTTATCGAGGCCGGGAACTTCTTTTTCATCAATCAATCGAATGTCATAAAAATTTTCAGAGATTTTTTCTAACTCAACAATACCCCCAAACACTTTCTTATTTTCTTGAACCAAAAATTTTATATCCTCGATTGCTTGCTGCAAGCGGCATCCGCGGCAAATCAAAAAACTGGTCTTCCAAGCCAATATTTCAATGGGGAAGACATTTTGTTTAAGTACTACAGCCATTTTAACCTTCCTTAAAACCCATTTTCTCACATTAAATTTTTCATCTTTACTCTGCTGCTATTATTTGAGACAGATATTGGAGACAGGGCGCTGGTATTGAATCAGCCCTTTTCCTACAATAAGCCAAAAGAGGGCGATATACCCAAGTGAGTTCAAAAATTGCCCTGGAGACGGGATTGAAAGCTGCCAAAAATCAACGATCGCAGGCTTGTCGTAAGCAGCCCTGGATAATACAGGGCTGCTTACGATCGTCGATTTTTGGCGCTTTGAACCCGTCTACAGGCCAATTTTTGAACTCACTTGGGTATAGGAGAAACTAGATGCTGACGGTGGTGAAAAAGCAATCGGCGCGCATTTTGGAGATGATCGGCGATTATGTGTCGATGGTCTTCGATGTGATCGGAGCTGCCATGAAGCAGCCGCCCAGTTGGGGGCTTGTTCGAGAACAGCTCTACTTTATCGGCGTCATGTCGCTCTCGGTGGTGGCCATTACGGGTTTTACGACCGGATTTGTTTTGGCGGCCCAATCGTTCTACCAATTAGGAGAAAAAGGACTCTCCGGCGTTACAGGCGTTTTAGTGGCAAAAGCCATGATCACCGAACTGGGGCCTATTTTGACAGCGTTCATGGTGACCGGAAGAGTCGGCTCTTCCATGTGCGCGGAGCTTGGGAGCATGAAAGTCACCGAGCAGATCGACGCGCTCAAATCAATGGCCATCAATCCCCATGCCTATTTAGTCGCGCCCCGCTTCATCGCAGGGGTCTTTATGATCCCTCTTCTCACTCTTTTCAGCACGCTGATGGGGATCTTTGGCGGGTATTTGATCGCGGTTTATCTTTTCAACCTATCGCCTGCAAGTTATTTCGATCCGATGCATCTCCACATCACCCTGTTCGATGTCGCGACCGGGTGCATCAAAGCCTTTATCTTCGGTATTCTTCTCGTTACTGTCTGCTGCTATAAAGGAATGAAAACTTCGGGAGGCGCGGCGGGAGTTGGCAGAGCGACCACGCAAAGCGTTGTGACGAGTTATATTTTAATTTTAGTCTCCGATTTCTTCTTGACTCTGGCCCTCAATATGATCCATCAAGAACTCAAATACGACTGGATGAAAGGCGTATGATCCGAATCCGCAATCTCTGGAAACGCTACGGAGCCGTCGATGTCCTTAAAGGGTTGAACCTCGATGCGGACAGAGATGAAATCCTCGTTATTTTAGGTAGGTCCGGGGTAGGCAAAAGCGTCCTTTTGCGCCACATCATCGGGATTGAAAAACCAGATCGCGGCTCTATCGAAGTAGAGGGTGTCAAGATCACAGAACTGAAGAAAAATGAGATCTACCATGCCGTAAAAAACATGGGGATGCTCTTCCAAGGATCGGCCCTTTTCGACTCGATGAACATTGAGGAAAACACCGCGTTTTACCTCAAGCAACATGGCGACGCGAAAACAGGAAAGGCTCTTTCGCCGGCGGAAATCAGCCAAAAAGTCAAACATGCGCTTGCCATGGTCGGTTTAGAAGGGACCGAGAAAAAAATGCCCTCGGATCTCTCCGGAGGAATGAGAAAGCGGGCGGGTCTAGCAAGGCTCATCGTCTACCGTCCTTCAATCCTTCTCTATGATGAACCTACGACCGGACTTGACCCGATCACGGCCCAGCAAATCAATGAATTGATCGTCCAGACGCAAAAAGAACTCAAAGGGACCAGCATTGTGGTGACCCACGATATCAATTCAGCCCTTTTCATCGCCGACCGGCTTGCGCTTCATCAAGACGGCCAAATTCTCTATGTCGGAGAGCCGAAAACCTTTTTAAAAATAGACGATCCCACCATCCGTTTTTTAAAAGAAACTTATAAGATCAAGGAGTCCCATCGATGACCGACCAGATGAAAAACATTCTCATCGGCCTTTTCGTCACAGCAGCGATTACGATCATGGTCGCAATGGTTCTCTTTTTAGAACCGACTGTGGGAGATGGAAGAAAAACGCTCCGGGTCCGATTCGCAAACGTTGCGGGCATTACAGTAGGAACGCGAGTGACCTACGCGGGCAAACCCGTCGGTGAAGTGGTCCACATTAAAGAAGTTCCAAACGCCCGCTCAGAAACCCCGGATGATACGGGGAAAATTTATCTCTATGAACTCATCCTCCATGTCGATTCAAGCGTTGATGTTTATAAGAATGATGAAATCGCACTGAAAACAACGGGCCTCATGGGAGAAAAATCGGTTGCCATTCTTCCCAAAGCGGCTGTTAAGGGAAAACCGAATGTCCTCGTGACAGATCAAATCATCTACGCCAACTCCGTCGATGCGCTCGAAAACGCATTCACCCAAGTCTCCCGGGTCGCCAATCGCTTGGAAGGGGCGATCGATCAATTCGACCATTGGTTTGCAGCAAATGAATCGCGCCTCAGCCAAGCCCTTCAATCCTTTGACGGCGCGATGGCTCAAGTAGATGCGGTCCTCAAGGTGGTCGATGGACAGAACTTGATCCCTACATTGAAGGAATCGGCCAGCCTCCTCAACGAAAATCTCGAATTCGTCCGCGTCAGCCTCGATGAAGACCAACTTCTCCATAAAGTCGCAAATCTTGCAAGCAACCTAGACCAAGCCGCCGACAGCTTCAATTCCGACGGGGCCGAGATCTTAAAAAATGCAAACCAGATCTCTCGCGATATCTCAAGCGGAACGGGAACTTTAGGCCGTTTCATCGCTGCGGACGACTTCTACTTGCGCCTCTCTTCTCTGATGAATAAAGGGCAGACCTTGATGAATGACATCAACCACTATGGAATCCTCTTCCAATATAATAAACAGTGGCAAAGGACCCGATCGAAAAAAGCCACCCTGCTCAACGCGCTCGACACTCCTTACGAATTCCGAAATTATTTTGAGGGTGAAATCGATTCAATGAACACTTCTTTAGGACGCCTGTCCGAACTCATCGAAAGGGCCAATGGCAATGAACGATCTGAAATTGTTCAAAGCGATGCTTTCAAACAAAATTTCGCCGCCCTCCTCAGGCAAGTCCAAGGATTTAACGACTCTCTAAAGCTTTATAACGACGATTTGCTTGAACAGTCTGAACAATAGGGGATCTTTCGAATTTTTGAGCGCTGATCTGCCTCGAAAATTTTTATTGAGATAAGTTCAAGGAATGATGGCCGTTGACAAATCAAACTATATCCATGTCTGGCATCGAAGACAAGGTTGCATAGAGAACTCGCAAGCCGCTTTTTAGCCAAGGAAGTTCGGCAACTCCTGCTGTGGCGCAAATTTTATGTCCAGAAGAATGGGCCGCATTAGCGTAAAAATAACACAGGCTGAGTAAAACTCCTACTGACCCGACTGTCCTTAACAAGGGAGTCCCCGCCAAATATTCAAGTCCGGCAAAAGTCAAGCTTCCTAAATATACAGCCTTAATGCAGATTCCGTACTGCGCAGATGAGGCTTCTCCCTTAAAGAAGATTTTTGTTTGTTCAACAAGTGCCCGAACCTGTGAAGCGATTTCTTTTACAGAGCTGCCAATCTCAGAAAATTCCTTTTCACAAGCCTCTCCCAAGTTTTCGATCGTCCGGACCGTGTCTTCGGTTCGGTTTATATGAATCCTATCGGCGCGGATTGATTTTAAGGTTCCCCAAAGGCTCGCTTCCCAAAGGGCTGCCCCGAAACCATACTTCCGGCTGGGAGCCATCTCTTTTTCAAAATTTTCCAGCTCATGGTCTAAAGTTTTGCAAAACTTTACTGACAAAGGAAATCGTTCGCTAAGGACCTCCATTCTTAAACTCCTGTAATATTTTGGAGCGGAGAGCCTAGGCGGTTTCTCTAAAAAAGTAAATTCCTAACAAAAAACTAAAGATGCTTGACCTCTAAAGTCTTGAACATTTGCGGATGGTACAATTCCCCAAATGTTTTGAGGATCTGCTTGCCTCGTTCAGCCAACTCCCCATCGATCCGCTCTAAAGCGGAAACCGCGCGATTGAGCCGGGCGGGATCAATCCCCCGCTCCCGAATGAAAAGAGCCGGAGTGTAGAAAATCCAACGGATAAAATCTTGTTCTTCTTTTTTTGAAAAATCCCCCGTCAGCAATTTCAAAAAGCCATAAAACAACCCGCTCATAGCAGCTCCCGTGTCGATTGCGTCTTTGCAGGTAAAACTGATCGAATCCGGCTCGAGCAAATCGATGCATTTCAGAACAAAAAATTGATAAAAGATCTCAACAAAATCTTCCCTGTTTTTTCGGGTCAGGGAATTTTTATTGTGGAAGAACAGTTCGTGGATTGCAGGCAAAGCTTTCTCGCCGAAGCGGACCAATTCGTCTGCCTTGATTTGCGGGGGCAAAAAATACCCGCAATCAGACGCCGATTCCAACTGACTCTTGAACGCTGCTAAAAACTCGTCAGCTTGATTCAAATTGAGATACTCGTTCAATTGATAATAAAAGTCGGTCTCCATAGGCAGCGTTAGCACGAAAAGCTGCTGGTTGAATTCCGCGCTCATTTGGAGGGATTCTAAAGCTCGGCTGCGCGAAAATTCCTTCCACGAGGTGCGGTCTTGGAGATTGATCAGGAGGTGCTTTTTCTGTGTTTTTTCTCCTGCTAAAGCTCGTAAAAATCCTCTAAATTCATCGACGATCTCCACTTTATTGACGTAGGATTGCCGGGTCGGAGAAGGGATTCTCAAAATATCGATTTTTTTTCCCTTGTGGCTCATCTCATAAAGACGGGAGGGAAGGTTGTGCTGGCCGATCGGATCGAAAGGAACGATGGAGTCCTCATCCTGTTCTTCGCGGACCAAATCCAAAATTTTAAATAAAGGTCCGTTTGGAAATTGGGCCAGAAGCGATCTCAATTTTTCATCGTCGATCAGGAATTGGTTCCAGACCGTCTCGCCTTTAAGGATGTGTTTTTTCTCTTTTTGTTTGATCTCTTCGCCGCGTCTCATCGTGCGGTGGATCAATCCAATCGACTCTTGCTTCACTCCGCCAATCCGCTCGAAAAAACTCCGCGATAAATGATGCGTGAGCCCTAAAAGCACAGACGCTATTTTGTCGTTTTTTTCCGGGGGATAGGCAATCAGCTTTTGGTATTCGGCCGTTTTCATGGAACTGCGAAGAAAATGATGGAAATCGTCGAAGTATTGAAGGCAGCTTTTTCCAATCGTGTTTTGGAGCAAATGACGAGGGTTGGCGGCCATAAATAAAGCGAGCAAGGACATGCTTAGCATTTGGGCCAAGTCGTTCTCCCCGAGTTTTCGGACGATTTTATAAAAATCGGAAATCAGAGGATGGCAATCTCCTAAAATTTGGCCGGCAGAGGCAAGCAAATCGCGGTCTTGCATTGCCCGGACTTTAAGGAGCGGATCTTCTTCGAACGTTTCCGCCTCGAGCTCAAAGTCGCAGGTGAGTTTGATATTTCTTAATAAGTCGGTGCTAAAATAGGGCTTCCCGTCCTCTTTTCTTATGTAAAAAAGCTCGTATTCTGAATCTCTTTTCACCGTTTCAAAATCTTTTAGCCCTGTCTTCGAGAGGTCTAAAAGCGGAGCTTCCTCGTTTTCTTTCCACTCCTCCGACCAAGCCGCCTCGCCATCGATTCCGCCCTCGAATTTTTTCGAGAACCGATTGACATAGAATGTTTGAAGGGCCTTGAATTCTTCACGGCCGCCAATTTTTACGCCCGTTGCTTTTCCCATCCGATAGGTCAAATAAGTCTCGATCTTATTGGCCGATTCCCCGACGAGCGACATCATCGATGCGATCCCTTTTCGGGTCTTTTGGTTTTCCCAATTCATTTCTGGATTTTCATACAGAGTTTGCAAGTGGACATGGATCGCTCGATAAGTCGCATCCAAAATATCCAAAATGGCATCGCTCCCCTCTTCGCTCAACCATTGGACAGTATTCGGAGGAAATTCGTCTTTGTCGGTCACAATTCGGTTTTTTTTGATGATTCCAATCGGCGGCGGATTGTCCATATCGATGCCTACGATTGCGGCGAGATTGTCCATGGCCTCTTGGATACCAAGGGCTTCCTTTAGCTTAGGAATCATAAATAAACCTACCAATTAACCATACTCATATTATTATATTTATTAGTAATTACATTCAACTTTAATATATTAATTATATAATTTCAAATAATTAACAAATAAGTAACTCAAATCCAACATCTTAAAAAAGATATTCTATTAAAACCAGAGCCTCCAGCAAGATTAAGGAAGATCCTCGGGTATCCCATGTACGCCTTATTCCGGTCCTTCTTCCCTCCCCTTTTAAGCCTTGCCTTTATGATGATGGCCAGTGGTCTATTCAATACCTTCGTTCCCATCCGCCTTGAAATCGAAGGATACACGCCCGAGACGATCGGAGTCGTGACCTCTTCCTTATATTTGGGCATTCTTGCGGGTTCTTTGAAAATCGATGCTTGGATTCTCAAAGCGGGGCACATCCGCGCGTTCATTTTGTTCGCAGCGCTCTTAAGCATGCTTGTTTTGCTTCAAAGTTTTTGGGTCGATCCTTGGTTTTGGTGCGCGCTCCGCTTCCTGGGAGGGATTTGCATGGCAGGAATCTTTATCGTGATCGAAAGCTGGCTCTTACTGAAATCCGAGCCGAAAACTCGCGGAGCGGTCCTCTCGATTTATTTGACGATTTTTTATGCAGCCCTTTCAGGCGGGCAGTTTTTAATCAACCTCTCCCCTCCCGAAAGCATTTACCCCTTTTGCATCGTCGCGATTTTTGTGATTCTCTCCATCCTTCCTATTTCTATCCGCGAAATCCCCTCGCCAACTTCCTATCAAGAACCTTCAAGACTCAATATCTTTCAGCTTTTCAGGCTCTCTCCGCTTGGCTTTTTAGGCGGCGTGATTTCAGGGATGTTGCTGGCAGCGATCTATGGCCTTGTCCCCGTATATGGAAAAGAGATCGGGCTAGACGTCTCAGAAATTGGAACCTTGATGGCCGTCATTATTTTTGGCGGTTTTATTTTCCAATGGCCCTTTGGCCGCTGGGCCGATAAAACCGATCGGCGCAAAATCTTAGTCATTGCAAGCTTTCTAGCAACGTTGGTTGCTTTGACCATTGCAACGATCAGCCCCACTTCCCTTTTTGCCCTTTGTTCTCTCGGCTGGTTTTTCGGAGGCTTTTCTTTTGCCCTCTATCCATTGAGCATGGCCTACACTTGCGAAAAGGCAGCAGAGACTCAGATTGTCGCCGTCACAGGAGGATTCGTTCTCTCTTATGGCATAGGGGCTATCGCAGGGCCGATCGCAGCGCCCCTCGCAATGGGAGTTCTGGGGACATCCGGGCTATTCTACTTCCTCGCCGCGATTTCTCTGGCCCTTGCACTTTCCGGTTTAAAAAAACCGAAAAATATCAAGGCGTCTACAAGTGGTCCTTGAGAGCTATCGTTTTCTAAATCACGAGAGGGAAAAGAGGGAAATCGTTTGGGAAAAAGAAACGGTCCAGCCCTTTACCGAACTCATTTTATCGTGGAATGGATTCCGTCCAAAAATCGGAAAATGGCTTATTTTTGTTCGTCTTCATAAACAGAAACAAAAGTCTCCTTGGCTTCCCCTTGCGGAATGGGGGACCGCTTTCCAAAGAACTTTCCAAAAAACCTTCAAGGCCTCGCCTCCCCATTCTTTCGCAGAAACCGATAAGGACGCGGCGACCGCGAAAGAGGGCGTCTGCGATGGATTCTCTGCAAAAATCGTCGCTGTAGAAGGGGCCGACCTTCAAAACTTCGACTGCTTTTATGCCTCTCTTTTCAATGCTTCTCTTCCCCTATCTACTGAAACGATTTCCCTCAGGGCCGTCTTTCTCAAAAACGTCCCGCTTCAATCGCAAATGACGCTTCCCCACCCGCGTCATAAAGATCTCTGCTCTCCAACTTCCACTTCAACCGCCGTAAATTTTCTTTTGGGAAGAAAAAAAACCGACCCTCTCCGTTTTGCGGAATCGATTCACGACGCAGGATTCGATATCTATGGAAATTGGATTTTGAACACCGCGGAAGCATACTGCTGTTTAGAGGGGGCCTATTGGACTTGGGTAGAGCGGCTTTCCGATTTCCGTTCTCTTCACGCTGAATTGGTCCGAGGAAATCCGGTCGTTGTGAGCATCAAAGGTGAGATCCGTGGAGCGCCCAAACCGTACCCTTATGGCCATCTGATTTGCATCACCGGATACGATCCTAAAGAAGATCGGGTCTATTGCGTCGACCCCGCCTTCTCGAATGATGCAGAGACCTCGGCCAGCTATTCTTTACGCGATTTTTGCGCTGCTTGGGGAATCCGGAAAAACCTCTCTTACCGATTCGAGAAAAAAAGGTCTATTTCTTCTTGAGGTCGTGCTGCAATTCTAAATAGTTTGTAAAAAAAGCCATGGCCCAAACAAGAGTCCCGCCAAAGAGCATTCCGGGAAAAGTAGCATGGACGCCAAAAACGACCAATGCGATCGCGGCAAAAGATGCGTAACTGATGATGAAAGTAAATAAAGCGAGTTTCAATTTGGTGATTTGAATTTCCATAATCGCCAAAAACGGATAGACCGACGCGTTTAAAAACCCAACGGCCAAAGAGAAAAGAAGATCGGCCCCCACATTCGGAACCTGTTCATAATAGACTACATCAACCCCAGGCACGACCCGATCCACAAAAAAGACCATCAAAAAGTTCAAAAACAAGCTTCGTAAATAATTCATTCTTCCAAGGGGGGTTCTGGAGGTTGATGGCTGTGGGAATCGCGCTTCATTTCTAAAAAGTTCGTTAAAAACCCGCCCACAGAAACAACCAGCGAAGCGAGGCAGTAGCCCAAGAACGATTCCAGATGGATCCCGATGGGGAGGAGAAAGAGCAGCGCATAGGAGACAAAATTGAGGATCAGGGAAATCACTGCGATCCTCGTCCAGGAAAAGGGTTTGCCGATCAGTTTCATAATTGGGTAGATCGATGCGTTCAGAAATCCTAAAACCAAAGCGTAACCCAAGTCTGATCCTAAATGAGGCAATTTTGTTTGATCGACAACCTGAATTCCCGGGAGAATGTGGTTGGCAAAAAAAACAGTTAAAAAATTAAAAAAAAAGCCTTTGAGATACCACATACAACCCTCAGCACTCTCTAAAGGCCACACTACAACAAAACCTTTACTTATTCAATATATCACATCTGCGTTATGATTCTCCCTAGAACCTATCCAAATAAAAAGTTTCTGTCGATTTTTAGGTTCTTTTGAGCCGATTTTCAATTCAAAACCGGGGGGCAATATACTCTCCTGATATTGCCCCCGGTTTTGAATTGAAAATCGGCCAAAATAATCCAAAAAATTCGACGAAAAATTTTATTTGGATAGGTTCTTTATGTTCCGTTCAGGCTGGTTTTTTCTTTTCCTTCTCTTCGCCTCTTGTTCCACTAGCTCCAACGAGTCCGCCAATAGACCTGCCAAAGAACCCGCTCATTCTCTTCGGATCTCATTCAATACGACGCCCTCGACTCTGGATCCACGTAAAAGCGGCGACTTCGTTTCATCAACGCTGATCTCCCTTCTTTATGAGGGGCTTTCCCGCTGTCTTCCCGATGGGTCGGCCGAGCCGGCAATTGCTCAGACGGTGTCTATTTCCAAGGATAAAAAGACCTATACGTTCCACTTGCGGCCCGCCTTTTGGTCCGACGGCAGTCCCCTCACAGCCTATGATTTTGAAGCGTCTTGGAAAAAAATCCTCGATCCCTCGTTTTCTGCTGTTTGCGCCTCTCTCTTATACCCGATTAAAAACGCGGAAAAATGCGCAAAAGGAGAAATTCCCCTTTCCGAGGCGGGCATCCGGGCGCTCGATGCGGCCACATTTCAAGTCGAACTGGAAAGGCCGACCCCTTATTTTTTTTCCTTAACCGCATTCCCTTTATTTTTTCCCGTCCCCTTGGATAAAAATCCCAGTCATTTAGACGGAAAGGAGCTCATTTGCAGCGGCCCCTACAAAATCGAAACCTGCGTCTTGAATTCCGAATGGGTGCTTAAAAAAAACTCCCGTTATTGGAACCCTCAAATTTCCGATTTCGACGCAGTCCACATCTCGATCATCGGAGATGAAAACACAGCCCTAGAATTATTTGAACAAGGACAACTCGATTGGCTCGGCGGCCCCTTTTCACCCCTTCCTCCCGACGCGCTGGAAACGCTGTCTCAAAACCGCCCCCTCCAATTTCTCCCTAGCGCAGCGTCTACCTTTTGCACGTTCAATACCCAAACCTTTCCCTTTGAAAACAAAAACTTAAGGAAAGCATTTTCCTTAGCGATCGACCGAAAAGAACTCGTCGAACAAGTCCTCCCTCCAGGCCAACTACCCGCATACCGTTGCTTTCCGCCAACTCTTTTTGGGGACAGAGACAAAAAACATTATTCTTTCGATCCGGGCCAGGCTCAGGAACACCTGCTCCAAGCAATCGAAGAAATGGGCCTTTCAAAAAATGAACTCTCTCATTTGACTCTCTATTATAAACCGCTTAAAACAGACGAGCGGCTTGCCCAAGCTTTGCAAAAACAATGGCGGGAGACGCTTGGCATTACAGTTCAATTGCAGTCTTTAGATTTCAAAACACATATCCAAACGCTTCAGGGCAGGAACTACCAGATTGCGCTGGCCTCTTGGATTGCCCAATTTTCCGACCCCATCAACCTTCTCGACCGATTCAAGGAAAAAAGAAATCCGAAAAATTATCCGGGCTGGGAAGATTCTCATTTCGTCGATTTATTGGAGCGGGCCGCCCTCGCTTTAAAACCGGAAGAAAGGATGAATCTGTTGGAACGGGCCGAATCGTTTTTTGCCGACCAGACGGCGATCTCGCCTCTCTTTCACTGGAACAGTCCTTATCTTAAAAGCGACCGGATCCGCGAGATTGCCACCTCTCCAGGGGGGGGCATCCTCTTGGAGCGATTCCAGAAACAACGATCCGAATAATACAGTCTTGCCTCTCCTTTTGCATCTCCTCTCTTGATTTAAAAAGATCAATATTCGATAAGGTTTCCTTTAAAAAATAAATAACCTCTCTTATGCAGCTCGGACTTTCCCTCATTATTTCTATTTGCTTGCTGTCGTGTTCCTGCCAGAAAAAAGAGGCTTGCCCTTCAGAGGAAACAATGCGGATTTGTTTCAATAGGGACCCTCCCACTGTCGATCCGCGCAAAAGTGCGGAAATTTACGCTTCCACATTGAATTTTCTCATTTATGAAGGCCTCACGCGGAGCAGCCCCAACGGCGGTATTGAACTCGCTTTGGCCCAATCGATTGAAATTTCGGCCGACGGGCTTATCTATCTATTCCATTTACGCGATGCTTTTTGGAGCGACGGGATGCCTGTGACGGCCCAGGATTTTGAATATTCTTGGAAAAAGATCCTGACCGCAGAATTCGGGTCCCCTTGCGCCCATTTACTGTTTCCCATTAAAAACGGAGAAATTTCAGCTCGAGGCGAACTTTCTCAAGACCTTCTCGGCGTCAAAGCATTGGATGAGAAAACATTGCGGGTCGAGTTAGAATACCCCACCCCTTATTTCCTTTCTTTGATCAGTTTTTGCAGTTTTTATCCAGTCCCTATGCACGTCGAGTTAAAAAATCCGGCGTGGCAAAACTCGATCGATCAAAACCTAGTAACAAACGGCCCCTTCAAACTGACCCAATGGATTCGCAGCGAAAAGCTCGAACTTAAAAAAAACCCCTTGTATTGGGATGCGGAACATGTCCATCTCCTTGGGATTCAGATCAGTATTATCCCCGATGGGAAAACAGCGTTGCAGATGTATGAAAACGGAGAACTGGATTTCATTTCCACCGTGACAACTCCCCTTTCAACGGAAGATCTAGACTTCTCGCGCGAAGAGGGAAAATTGCAACTCACGCCAATGGGAGGGCTTCTTTTCTGCACATTTAATCTCGATCAATTCCCATTCAACAATACCCATCTCCGCAAAGCGCTCTCTTATGCAATCGACAGGAAAGGAATCGCGGAAAATCTTCATCAGCTCGCCGATATTCCCGCAACCCGTTGCATTCCGCCTGTTTTAGTCAACCTGCAAAACCGCCCTCTTTTTCCCGATTTCGATCCTCTGCAAGCGAGAAAATTTCTCGCCCTTGCCCTCAAAGAAATCGAAGAAGGTCGAGCGGGATCGGAAAACCAACTAGAAAGTAGAGCTCTTGCAGGCCCCTGGGTGTTAAGTTACGAGGCGGGCGACCAGCCACGGAAAATCGCTCAGGCAATCCAGCAGGGGTGGAAAAAAAGCTTAAATATAGAGATTCAACTTCAAGAATCTGATCCAAAAACGCATTTCGACCACCTTTTAAACCGCAAATACCAAATTGCCCTCGACCATCTCATTGTGCAATACAACGACCCGAATAACATCCTTGAACGGTTTAAATACAAGCACATGAAAAAAAATTTGCCTGGGTTCCAAAATGAAACCTACATTGATCTCCTGAATCAGGCAGCCAGGATGAACAACGCAAAACAACGCTTAGAGCTGCTCGAAAAGGCCGAAGAGCTTTTGATGTCTGAAATGCCAATGACACCCATTTATCACTTCAATCAAGGTTTTTTGATCGACTCGAAGTTTGAAAACGTCGAATTTTCTCCCTTAGGCAATCTCCTTTTTCACAAAATCACCATTCGAGAAGAACTATGAACTCCCAGCCGGATACCATCAGCCTTTTTTCCCTATCCAACCCATTCCAAATTAAACCCACCTATTCTCTTTCTGGAATCCACGATACAAAGACCCAGCTCCTTTTTTTAAATACGCTTCAAAATATCGTCGATGGAATGATCCCCAGTTTCCTGAAAGCAGAAATCGACTCTGAATCGGACCCGGAAGAAATAAGCTCCCTTTTCTATCGTCTGAATCGAACGCTGCCTCTCTTTAAGTATTCAAAAATCGATGATTCAGTCGATGCCTTCTCCTTTACTTATTTCTGCCCTGGAGAATACACCCACGGCGTCGGGCGGTATGTAATCGATACCCTGAGCCGTTGGCTGATTCTCGATAAGCAGATCGAAATATCAGGAGGAATCTGCCTGAATTTCCAGTTCGTTCAATATCCCACCTTGAACTTTTTTCTGGACCAAAAAATCATTACCATCCGGAACAAAGAAGAGCGGCAAGCGATGATAAAAAACCTTCCCGCCCTCATCGAAGAGATGAAAATCAACATCATGTCCGTCTACCACGCCCGTTATATCTCATCGCTTCGAAGCATCTCCGGAGAACAAAAAAATCTCCTCATCCAAAAAAACCTGTCTTCTTTATTGAAAAATCCGACCGATGAGAACAACCGGAATTTATACGATCAAATGCAACAATTCATCGTCAAGCTGAGCTCTGAAGAAAAAATCGAACAAGTGCAAAAGAACATTTCGCAACTCGTTCAATCGCGGCCCAAAATTTTCGATCGAGATGTATTTTACGAAATGACCCTCCTGACCCACCAATTCAACTCCCTGTTCTCCTCAAAAAGAGATCCGCGCTACATCAGCCGCATCATCGCCTATCAATATTTATTAAAAAAAACGCTTCAAGAAAGTTTGGAAAAAGCTCCTTTTAAACGCCATTTAAGCCTCAAAGTCCTTCCCTCAACTCTCTCCTCGGAAGAGTCCATTTTAGCCCTTTTAATTGGGATTAATTTTCTAAAGGAGACGGAGCGGTTTGAAATCCGGCACCTTCTCGAGTCGATCCGCTCTTGTTTTCCAGAGGCTGTCTACGTCGAACACTCCCTTGTCGTCGACCGCCGCCATGACAGGATCCGGTTTTTCTATTTAGAAATCAAAAAACCCGACTTCTCGAAAATTTCGTTCAATGAACTAAAAATGCTGAAAGCAAAACTACCTAGCGAGTTACTGCGCCAAATCGAAACAGTCGTCCATCCTCTCTTCATGCCGCGGAACGAAGAAGAGATCATCCGCACCCTGATCGCGCTCAGCAAACAAATTAAATATGTGAGAGACCTGCCCCAAGTGAGCATCCATTACGACCAACAAACCGATACCGATCTCACCTTTACCATCATCCTCGTCCGTCTCTTGAGAGAGCAGCCTCTCTCTGAAATTTTGGCTAAGGATAAAGGCTCGATCAAAATCGATATCGACGACGTCCGCATCATGGGACATCTCAAGCAAAAATACCCCAAAGAAGCCGCTATCCTTCGCGTCACTCTCGATAAATCCCCTTTTTTCCGGCCCGACTATTCGGTCGACCTTTTGAGAGCAAGGCAAACAATTGGATTGGAGCTGACACGGCTTCTCGGAGAGTTCCGCGATTTCAACGGCGGGATCATCTTTAAACAGGAAGAGGCATTGAAACAGCTCAGAAAAGAGATCGGCCTCTTATCCAAAACCCGGGAATTTTTACTGGAAAATTATTTCTACTCTCTGAGGCCTGGGATCATGCAGACAATCCACGAAACGCCTTTACTCAAAGCCCATTTCCATTTACTGACCCGCATTCTTGAAGCGAAAATGCAAAAGCCCTATCTCATAATCTCCGAGCTGAATGAAAAATTTTTCCTTGGATTCATCGCATCTGCCGCCCACACCTTCAAAGAAGAAATTGTCAATGTCGTGGGAAAATTAAAGCTCGCCTCTTATGAGCTGACCACTTCATTTCTGCAAATCGATGGGGTTTTCGCTTACGGGTTTATCCTTAAGGCAGAGGTCACAGAAACAGCAAAACAGTTTGAAGCTACGTTGATTCAAACACTCGAGGAATGGGGAAGCCGCTCCTAAATATTTTCAAACTCATTTTTTAAGAATTTCGTTAAAAGAGGGCTTGGGGTTGGGGTAGAAGATTTTAAAAACCGAATCTATCCTGCTAAGTTTTTCGATATCGAATGGAAATGCATAGGGCAATAAAGATAAGAATTGTTCTTTTTTTTCATGAACCCACTTTTTGCATGAAATAGATATTAAGACTTTCTCTCGGTCTTCAGATGTACCAGAATGCCACCTCAATAAACGAACAAAACTTTCAATCTTTTCCAGAAAAAAAGACTCTTTACTGATAAAAAAAACAAAAGATCCCTTTAGAAAAGTTTCTGTATCAATTTCTAAGCAGATCTTTCTCAAGAAAGGTTCCTTCAGACAAAGGTTTTTGACTGTAGGCATGCATGCCCATTTCAGGAGATCACGGAAATTCTTTTTTTTATCCATCAATGATTTGGCATCTACTACAGAAGAAGCTTTCCCAACCCAAGGAGATAGAGTTACCGCATATTGATTAAGTCGTTTACACAAAACTTTTTCATGAAATACTCCAGCCAAACGGTTCAATTTTTTATTGACACTTCCAAATTTACAAAGACTATCTTCTGATATAAAATTAAATATTTCAAAAAACAAATCATTAGAAATGTTATTTACAACCAAAGACATATACACCAAAATTTTAAATAATAATTAATTATAAACAAAACAAGAAATAAATTCAATCATTTAGCAGATACATTTAAATATACTATAATAAGCAGGGTAGAAAATTAATGAACGGTAAAAGTCCGTTCGACATTGTTGTATGAGCCAGGCATGATTTGGTTGCGGCTATCGAGCAGCTCGAGCCGGATAGAATGCTTTCCCCTCTTAAGCCCGTAAATGTAATAAGGCTGCCAAGAAGTGAGCAACCGGTTGGTTTTTCCATCGAGAGTGACCCGCACTTTATATCCATCTTGAGTCAATTCCGTGTTGCTCAAATAGAAATCAAGAAGGACCGGTTTATTTTCAACATGGTCGATCTGGTCGCTCGGTTCATTATAGGTCAGGAAAGGCTTTGAAAGATCCATGCCGGGCCGATTCGAATCGTCGCCGATGTAGAAATTGATCGCATGAAAAGCCCGTTCCCCTTTTAAGCTCTCGCCGAAAGAGCGGGCTAAAAACATGCGGATCGTATGCGCTCCCTCTTTCAATCGAAAGGGAAGCTGGAATTTATAGCTCATATCGAAGTAATAGCCATCTTCATTGAAGGGATCGATTGCGGGTTCATTGACGGGAAAATAAGGCTGGTCATCGATAACGACATGCACGGTCTGACCCATTTCTGAATTGGCGATTTCACTGGCCCGATCAAATTGGGAATCGGCCCCGAGGCTATACCCATCAGCCCGAAATTGAACCCATACCGGATTCCCACTCACCATTTGTCCATTTTGCGGAATTGCAATCGTCAATAAAACGGTTGCAGGCTCAGGGATGCGCCCTACGGGCATGATGCGGATCGTCTCCTTCTGAGGACGATCTTCAGAAGTTTGATTCCCAAAAAAGGCAGTTCCTAAGAAGGCCGCGATTGAGAGGGCTGTAAAAGGGAGGTTCATAGAAGACTCCGGGTAGAAAACTTGTCATAGCCCGTACCGGCTATTTTTTCAACCCGTTTCAATGGAACCCCGGTTTAACGCCGGGGTTTTAACTGCTTCTTAGGAACAGATCGCTTTTCTCTTTTCTTTGAGATGCTTCCGGACGCCCGAACAGACTCGATGACTTTCTTCTGTTCTGATCAATCGTTGGCAAGCTTGAGACCACCGAATTTTTGGTTGGGATTGAGACGACATAAACAAACTCCTGTTAGTAAGGTTGAAGAATGTTTAAAGAAAACAAGAGATTAAGACAAGAAAATTTTTACATACGGACGGGACCTCTTGAAAAAATAAGAACAAAGCAGTTAGACCCAGATTATGAGCCGTCAAAAAGTCTTGAAATGCCTTTTCTTTCTCGGAACTGTCCTCTGTCTTTTAGGAATTTTCCTGAACAAAGGGCAGAATTTGCAACGCGCAGATCTACCCTTTGAAGAGCTCACCGCCCAAAATACTTATTTTGGTCCAGATCACCCCCTTCCAGGAAATCCGCAGCTCGTCCGCATTCAAATCCTGGTCTACGACAGTCCGGAACAAGGGGGGCTTCAAATGCAACAAGTTGAGTTTTATGGACAACAGATCCCGCTAAAACCGAGAGATATTTATGGATTCCGGGGGGAAGGGACATTCCAAGTAAAGCCTGGGACCTACAAATTGCGCTGGACAGCGCAAAGGGACAAGTTCATTTGGCCGCGCACTCTTGACTACGAAGAAACCGTGACAATCGATCCACGGGATCAATGGCTCCAGATCACAGTGAAAGGCAAAGACGCCGAAATCACTTAATACCGCTTGAAATCCAAGAGCAGATTTTTTCAGAAACGCGGGGGGAATAGATCAATCCTGCATGACCTACGTCTTCGATTAAAAATTGCCTCTCCACCATGTCCCCAATCAGCCCTGTCGAGCCGCCGGGGAAAGAAATCTCATCGCTTTTCGAGGCGATTGAATAAAATCGGATCTCAGGATGACGCTGGATCTCGGCTTGCAATGTTTTCAGCAGGTCGGAATCGCACTGCATTTCCCGGGCATTGAGCCCAATCCCAATCCGCGCAAGAGGGGTTCCGGCTAAAGGGGCTCCAATGGTGACCACATCCGTTACTTTGCCGAAGACCGCTATTTTCAGGGCATACCAAAGAGCGACAAGCCCTCCCATGGAATATCCGACCAGGACTAAATCTTCCCTTCCTGTTTCTTCCGCGATGAGCTTCGCTTTTTCCCCAACTCTGCGTGCATATTCCCTAATCGAGAGGAAGGGATAGCCTAAATCGATCGCATAAACCGGTCCGGCCCCAGTACTCTCGAGTTGTTTTTTTTGATAGAACCAAACAGTGCTGTCGTTGAAGTAGCCATGGACCAGTAAAATCGGCCGCCCTTTTACCAAAGAAGAGGTTTTCTTAAATTTCCAAAACAGCCGGGTGAAATGGGAGGCAATGATGCAGGCAATCGCAAATCCCTCGAGAGCCATAGCACGGGTCCAATGGATGGGCCGGGCAAGGGGGGCGGGGAAATAACGGGCGGCCCTATTGAGAAGCTGGATCACCCCCAGAGATCCAAGGAAGATGGCCCCCATCAAGGCTTTCGAGGCCGCAGAGAGGTGTCCGGAAAATACATAAACAGCGCCCAAAGCAAGAGCCCCGCAGAACAAGCAGTAGGTCGAAACGCTGAGGGCTGCAATATCGGCGGAACCTGTTTTTTCTTGCTTTGACGCCATATTTCAGATATTCCATAGGTCCGATTTAATTCTCAACGGAGAGGAATGCGATGCGGTCGATTTTATTTTTCGTGCATGACATCTATGAAGATTTAGAACTTTGGGTGCCTAAAATGCGGCTCGAAGAGGCTGGGTTTAAAACGGTGGTGGCAGGACCCGAGGCGGGGAAAATTCACCAAGGAAAACACGGATATCCTTGCAAAGCCGACCTTTCCTTCGATGCGGTCCACGCGAACACTTTCTCGGGGCTTGTCATCCCCGGAGGCTATGCGCCGGATAAGATACGCCGCTACCCAAAAGCCTTAGAAATTGTCCGGCAGCTCCATGAAGCGCAAAAAATGATCGCTTTTATCTGCCATGCGGGATGGGTTCCGATTTCCGCGAAAATCCTGAAAGGAAAAAATGTCACCGGTTTTTCCGCGATTAAAGACGACCTAGAAAATGCGGGAGCCCATTTTAAAGATCAAGCCGTCGTGGTCGATGGCCATCTAATTACCTCCCGCTCTCCCGACGATCTTCCCGCGTTCTGCAAAACGATAGTCCAGTTTCTAGGGTAGCCGAACGCGGAGGGCCTCGCATTTTCCTTCCAGTTCGATCTTCTGGGATGAGGCGGGAATGAGAAAAGTCATGCCGGGTCTGTATAGCTCCTGGTATCCGTCTACCGTCAGGCTTCCCTCCCCTTTCAAGAAGAAAAAAATCTGGAATGTTTTCGGGATGGCCGCTACGTGCCACTGGCCAAATACATCGATCTTATCCACTATAAAAAACGGACTGGACACAAGGATTTGAAATTGATGGTGCAGGTCGCTTTCGATCCGATGGGGAGGTTTTTTCAGAGGATGTCTATCGTTCCAATCGATCGCCGCGAGAGCCTCTTTCATGTGAAGGGGACGGTTCCTTCCTTCCCAATCGTAAATCCGGTAGGTCGTGTTTGAATTTTGCTGCACTTCAAAAAGGAGCGACCCGGCGCAAATCGCATGGACTTTTCCCCCAGGAATAGATACCGCCTCGCCCGCTTCCATTTCGATTTTTTCAATCGCCTCTTCTGGCTTTTTCGACTCGATCGCTTTCAAAAACTCTTCTTTCCCCGCCTCTTTTTTCAATCCCGCATACACGGCGCCTTTTTCAATCGCAAACCACATCTCCGATTTGGGTTCCCCTTTCAGGGCGGGAGCCGTTTCCTCGTTCGGGTGGACTTGGATGCTGAGGTTTTCTTTCGCATCGATGATCTTAAGAAGAAGAGGGAACCGATCAAATTTCTGTCCCTCACCGAGGAGCTTTTCTCCCAATTCCTCAACTAAATCATGCAAAGTCCTTCCCTGAAAAGGCCCATTTACAACTTGGCTCATCGCCTCTGTCCGGTCCGCGATTTCCCACGATTCGGCAATCCGGGGCATCCCGCAATCGCGGCCGTACTTGGCGGCAATCCGGTCTCCGCCCCAAACGTAATCTTGATAAATAGGCTCAAATCGAATCGGATACATGGCGCAGCAAACCATTTTCTGGTAAATCCTCAATCTGCGCGCGGAACCGCTCCAGCGCTCGTTGAAAGGGGGCTAAATATTTCATATCGACAAAGGGAAAATCGCCGGAACCGCTCGACTCGAGCGCCTCCAAAACATCGGAGATCCGCATTTCATCGACAGAACGGGCGGGGACGTACCCCTCTTTTGTTTCTAAAAGCAGCTTTGCGCGAACCAATTCGTGCAACAAAGACACCGCCAAAGAAACAGGGAGATGGGATTCTTTGAGAAGCATCTCTTTTGTAAGAAAAGCCTCTCCTTTCAAAAATTTCCGGACCGCCAAATGGACAATCCATAAACTCAAGATCCGTTTGAACCGGACGCTGACGCGGCTTGCAGTCCCTTCATATTCATGCTCTTCGAGCGTTTGATGCGCATAGCTGATCTCCGCGCCAAAAAGAAGGAGGAACCAACTCACCTGAATCCAAATCAAGAATAAAGGCAAAGCCGCCATGCTCCCATAAATCGCCCCATAACGGCTCACCCCGACCTGGAAATAAATATAGGCCCACTGAAGTGCGACATAAAGACATCCTGCGAAAAGACCGCCTAAAAGCGCCGATCGAAAATGGACTTTCGTGTTGGGTAAAAAGAGATAGATGAAAGTAAAAAAAGCCCAAAAAAGTCCATAAGGGAGCAAATTCGCAAGGAATAGCAACAGCGAAATCGCCCAGAAAGGGACCGGAAGAAGGCGGATCCCATTTTCCAATTGGTCAACGGCAAACACGGTAATGCTGCTTGCAAGCAGAAATAAAAAAGGGGCGATGAACATCGAGGCAAAATAATCGCTGAGGATCCGTCTCCACGAACGCATTTTCGCGCCCCAAATATGATTGAGGATGTCCTCCAAACTATTCAAAAGAAGGGCCACGCTCCAAAACAAAATGATTAAGCTGACTCCTGCAATCACCCCGCCTCTCGCCTGGTCGAGAAATTTATCGGCGTAGTTGAAAAATTCGTTCAAAGCCATATTCTGGTCTTGGAAAGATTGCAAAAGCTGTTTACGAAAAACGTCTTTGTAGCCAAATCCTTGCGCGATCGCAAACGCCATCGCCAAAACAGGGACGAGAGACATTAAGGTATAATAAGTTAAAGAAGAGGCGCTCAATGTGCAGTTGTCCCGGGAAAACCCTCGCATTGAAAGATAGCCGATCCTGAGCCATTTGAATTTAAAGTAGCTCCATCCCTTTTCCCGTTTTAGAGAGAAATTCCAGATCTCTTCCCGAAAGTAATGCTTGATCTTCTCCATAAACCAGAACCTAGCAAACCCCTTTCTTCTTGACTACTGGATTTCCATATTGAGACAGGTTCAAAGGTTTCAAGGGGCGCCGTCTATTTCTGGAATTTTCGTCTTGATCGCTTTCTTAAGATGCTCTTCTGCTTCCGGGTAATGCTGTTTGAGCCATTTTAAAAGGTTCTCTGAGGCTCGCCTCCATTCTCGGTGGATCCCCTCTGAATTTGACAAATCATCAGTGAGATAAAAACGGCCTGGATCGAGATGAAGGACTTGGCCGTCAAGCACGCCCCAATTATGTTCGATATCGCGGTCGGCATCCCCGATCTTCTGCCCAATCCGGTCCGCAACCCGTTCAACAAATTGATCGAGAAGCTTGCAAATGCCGGCAATGCCTTCGGATTTGAAAGCAGTATCGAGCCCTGGATAGAAGGGTTCTCCCTTTTTTTGAAGAACGAAAGGGATAGAATTCAAATCAATCCGATACTTCCGACTGGCTTTATCGACAATTTGCACAGAAGGCAGGATTTTCTTGCCATTTCCCAAATGAAAATAGAGCAGCCCTGTCTCCTCTTTTGCCTTTGAAAAGGCAATCCGGTAGCTGTTGAGATAAAATCCCTTCCTCAAATCCCGTTTTGCCGCTTCTCGAAAAGACCATTGCTGAAAACACGAAAAAGGGATTTTTTCAACCCATCTTAAGTACCAAGGATTTCGGAAGTAATTTTGTTTAAAAAACTTAAGAACTATTTTTCCATCTTCGCTTGCGAACACAAATGATTGCCTTCCTTGGCTGAGATAGGTAAAAGGCTGGGAAAACAAAGGTCCAATTTCAGAAGTACCGCCCTCCGATGAAATAGAGGAAAAAGGATACGGATTTTCTATTTTGCTCGTGGAAAACCCATCGGTCCTTACTTCAGCGAGCCAACACAAGAAGAGAGCCATTAAAAAAGGGAAGAACCGTCTCATAATCCCTCGTCGAATTGCTTCATCCGCTCGTCGATAGTGGGGACCCATTCGGGAGATCTCTCTTTAACCCAAGAGCGAATCTGCTTGTAAAAACGGCGCGTATTGCGGATTTGCTGAGCGGCCAAATCGAGATTGGAACAATCGCGATAATTGCCAAAATCGATTTCGATCGCTTCTCCCTCTAAAAAACCGAGATTTCGGCTCAAATTCGGATCTGAATTATAAATCGCTTTTGCAGTCCTCGCCCGGATGAGTTTAAAAAGGGAATCAAAACACTGAGAAATTTTCTCCCGGTTCCCGGATTTGAAATGCCTTTCTAAAACGTGGGTCAATAACTCCGCTTTCTTTTGAATGACAAACCGGTACCGGTCTAGAGGAAAGAGGTAAGATCTGCCGATCGCATCTCTGCATTTGAGGATTGGCAAGCCATACGAGGTTTTGTCTAAGTGAATGTAAAGAAGTCCGGTTTCTCTGGGCACGCGTTCATAGGCCAATTTACAAGCCTTAAAAAGAAGGTCCGCTTTGGGTTTCAAATTTTCGCGAGGAGCCCCTCTCAACAAAAGGGAGTTGGAGAAAGCTCGGCACAGTTTGTATTTTGAGTCGAAGCGAAAAAATTTGATCACAGACTTTTTATCTTCGCTTTCAAAAACGTAGCACTGGCTTCCTCGGTCCAAATAATGGAAAGGCTGTTTGAGGAGCGCGCGGATTTCAAGACTCATTTCTTTTTCCAAGCCCCCCTGATAGGGAAAATCGAATTCCATTTTCCGAACCTGGAATCCCCCGGTAAGCCGCTTAATCCCTACAGGGACCGCGAAGACGGCTGCAAGAAATAAGCAAAATAAAATGAATTTCCTCAGGAAGCGCCCCGTTTTTTTCTGCTCGATCAAGGATCGCATGAAACGGCCTCCATTTGCGAACCGAACCAGCTTTGTAACCCTGAGTCGATCCATCCAACCCACTGTTGGATGGGTTCGATAGAGTCCCGAAAAGGGGTCTTCAGAGCAGCAGAGGTATTTCGATAAAAAGAGCCGATATCGATTTCAAATGCTTGGCTGCCATCAAAGCCATAATTCTGTAGTGAAGGGGTGTGATCTTTATTGTAAATCCCCCGTTCAGAACGGAACGCGATCAATCGGAGCAAGGAGCTCAAGATCTCTTTCGACATCTGGAGATCTCCTTTTTTTATCGAACGGGCGAAGGCGTTTGCCATCGATTCCTTTTTTTGTTGGAGGACGAAGGGGGTCCGGTCCAAATCCAATGGATAAGTGCGCCCTATCCGATCCGTGATTTTTGTCGAGGCATGGAAGAGGGCTGTTTCATGAAAATGAACCCATAAAATTCCCGTTTGTCCAGGCAATTCTTCGAAAGCGATTTTTGCGCTCTCCAAAAGGAAAGTAAGCCGCTGTTTTCTGTGAGCCTGGACTTTTTCCCGGTACTTTTCTAAAAAAGGGAACCGGATGGACGCCAACCAAAAGGGAATCTCATAGCGGTCCAAGCGGGGCAACTTGAGAACGAATTTCCCATCTTTGCTGGAAAAAACATAGTACTGCCTTCCCTGTCCCAAATAAGAATAAGGCTGATTCAACGCCTCTGCGATTTCACGAGGAACCGCTCCTTGGATCAGCAGAGAAGATGGAAAAGCAGTTCGGACCCTGGAGAAACTAAATCCCCCCTTGGCCCAATGCCATCCCTTTCCTATTAAAAACACCCCTCCGATTAAACAAAAAACAACAATCCATCTCCGCACCATGGAAGAGTACGATACGCATTCAAAACACTTTGACGCAAGAGCAGCATAAATTTTTTACCGTGCGCTATTCTTTTTTTTAATGTATAACGTCTGTCTTATAAAAAAACAGGAGAGGGTTTATGAATTTACGGGGCTGGAAAAACAGAGCGATTTCATTTGTCTTAGCAGGACTTCTTTTTTTTACCCTGTCAACTCCGCAAGCGGGCATTTGCAGATCTCCTCTTGCGTCGATTATCAAAATCTCCCCTCCCGCTCCAGACCTTTACAAAGATCTCATCTGCACGCAGCAAGACATGGCCTACATTGCTGAGATCATCATCTCCCTCTCCTCAAATTCACGTTGGGAATTGATTTGGGAAGAGGGTCGTTTGAGTGAAATCGGGGCAAAAATCGCCCATGTCCATCCCCTCAAGTTTCTCTCCACTGTCTTTACAAACGCCAACCTCAAAGCAAAAATGCCGGAAATTTACGCCGATTATTTTAAAAGAAATGGATTTATGGGCAATCGTCTGATTGGCGATCGGCCTGCAGATGGGCTGGGATCGAGTTTGAACCGAGAAGCGGACAAGAACAAGCTCAATCAATACCTCAACGATTTTGCCAAAGAGATCAATGCCCCTGTCGAATTTTTGCGCCCCTTTGTTGATGCGCGCGATTGGGAAAATTTAGTCCGTTATCTAATTCAATTGTGAGCTCTCCTTATGACTGATGTAGGCTCTATTGACTCACTCGATGATCCAAATTTCCAGCCTCCCTTTTTTTCTTCGGAAAAAAGCCTAATGTGGGAACAGATAGGGCGCATATCTCTAGCAAGCGGGCTGCTTTCCTCAGCACCCGCTTTTTTCGGTTCGTTTCAAACAAAAAAACGGACAGTGACCCGGCCTACGGCGCTTTCCGAATTAGGGGGGGCAATGATTCTTCCCAGCGCCGAGCCGCCCCAGCCCGTCTCCTTAATTACGAACGGTGCAAAACGTCTTCCTTATGAACAACTCCTTTGCACTCGGGATCATCAAGCAACCGTCCGGCTGATCATCAATACAGTGGCTGATGGAGGGATTGACCTTCTCTGGAAAAAGAGATTTTTGGACGATTTAGGCGAAAAAATTTTTCCGATGCATCCCTATAAATTTCTCTCTACGATTTTGTTAGACCCCCATCTTAAAGCCCAATTGAAAAAGATTTTTGCGGAATCTTTCCCTTTTAAACGAGATGGCTTCCTTGGAGGAGTTAAACGGGGAATGGAGCGGGAGGCCGCTAACCTAGAAACCTATATCCAGGAATTTTCAGCCGAAATGGGAACTCGCCCTGAGGCGATCCGATCCTTAATTCAAAAAGGCGATTGGAATGGGCTTGTCATCCATTTGCTTGAACAGAATCCAAGAATAAAGAATTAAAAGTTTCCGGAGTGGTAATTTTAGCCCTCCATTTTTTCTGCAAATAGACAGCGCTTTCCGATTCCCAACCAGGAATTCCCTTCAAAAGGTCCTCTTGAGTCAGCTCTTTCCCTTGACTTTTCTTGGCCTCGGAATGAATCCAAATTTCGCCCGTGCTTACGCACATCAGCTCCATTGCGGTTTGGCCGCCCGAGCGAGTACAGGTCGCATCGCTTCGAAAAAAAAGGGGTGCGATTTCTTCATCGCTCTGAAAAGAAAAAGGGATGATCGATAATTGTTCTGGATATTCCTTACAGGACTCCACCAATTCCGCAATTTTGCGGAAAAGACTTTCATCTCCCGGTTTGTGGTCCGCACAAAAAACAAAGAGATACACAGCCTGCTTCGAATGTTTAGCGAGAGGGATTAGGTTTTTTACGTAATTAAACGTAGACTGATTCGCTGGGTTCGAACCTAACAAAAGGGTGTACATCCGATCGGAGGCGCCAACCTTGAACTCGACCTCATTTTCGCGGGACTGCGCCCGAATCGGTCCTCTCTCAAAGGTCCGTTTCATCAAGAAAAGCTCTTCGCCGCTTTTAACTTTCAATTTAAAACTCATTGCAAGGGAGGGCCGTGTTTTGCCTTGGAGTTTCTTGAATCCCTGACGAACATACACATCGCCGCAATGCACCTCTTTTTCAGAAAGACGGCAATGCTCCTGCCAAAATTCCTCAGCGGTCTGTCCTTCGTCCAAAAGTGGCGGGATCGCGATCAATTGCAGCAAACTGCGATTCTTTTTAGATAGCTTTTTGATCGGGTGAAAAAAATGAGTGGCTTTCTTGGTCGGAAGGTCGACCAAAACTTTTTGCACCTTCACCTGTTTTTTCCGGCTCCGGTTGAAAATTCGCAAAGCCGCCAGAATTGCCGAGGTTCCCAAACATTGCGTATCTATGATCTCATCAATGTCTTCCTTGAAAAAAGTAGAGAGGGCATGGAAAAACACGTTCGGCCAAAAAATGTATTCCGCAATGGCCAACTGAGCCCAGGCGAAAAACTTTTGCGCTGCAACATCCCCCTTCAATTGGGCTCGGTTCCAAAGGTTAGTTGAGGACTCTCCCACCCATTTTCCCATCCAGTCTCTCAAGAGGTCGCGCCGAATAATCAAAAGATTAGGATCGTTAACAAGGGCCTCTTGCTCTTTCGCATTCGCAGCCTGGATCAATCCCCCTCCTCCGGATGAGGTGATGATCAACAGTTTTTTTCTTTTTGTTGAAATGAGGGAAGGGTTTGATTCGGGAAGGCAGTCGCTTTGAAAATCACAGGCGGAAGAAGAGTTTGTATTCGCATGGGGCATAGTCATCTCATTCATGGGGAAGGGGGCAATTCAAATCCATCGCTCCCGCCGCTAGGGCAGGGAGCTTTTATTTTCTATCTAAAGGGATAGCCAATGTCTGTCAACCGGGAACTTTTCATTTCGGAAAAGTTTTAAGAGACAGTCGTTGAAATCAGGCTTCGTCGCTTTTCGGGATTATTTTGGCCGATTTTCGACTTCAAACTTTGGGGGCAATATACGAAAATTGATATTGCCATCAAAGTTTGAAGTCGAAAATCGGCTCAAAAGAACCTGAAAATCGACAGAAGCTGTTTTCAACGACAGTCTCTAAGCTCCGATAACGCCAGCCATGACAAGATAAGATACGAGTTTGCAACCACTATTGATAGCAAATAATTTCAGAGACTCTCTGCACCAAAGAACGCCTCCAATTTGGGTGGTCGCAACAAAACCCAGCCAAAGGCAGAACCCGACAAACATTCCGTCGGTAACAGTCGTGATGCCGAGATAAGCCTCGAAGAAAGAGAGGAAGTAGGCAATTACAAGAGAGACCAGAAAAGCATAGAAAAAATGAGAATTTTTTCCCTTCAAATTGGATTCAGTCAAGTGGCACAGTTTCATCCAGGTCTTTCCAAAAAGCCATTTCGAGTACCAGAAAAACCCGATGATCATGTTGAGGATCGCGGCAACGAAAAGACTGAATAAATCAATTTGTATTCCTTCCATACATCTCCTTCAAATAATTCATGTAGCGATCCAACTCTATCAGGGAAAGGAATTTTTTGTCTGTTTTTCCTCTGAACCGGGCCAACTAAAAAATTTCAGTTGTCCGGTTTCCAGAAAGGGCGCCTCTGAACCTATCCAAATAAAAAGTTTCAGTCGATTTTTAGGTTCTTTTGAGCCGATTTTCGATTCAAAATCGGAGGGACAATATCAACAAAGGATATGGCCCTCCGATTTTGAATCGAAAAT
>Ga0075362_10000051_pt1 | contig 38655 bp, 28 predicted proteins | sample EndMetdeltDD1762_FD_71397 | JGI IMG/M metagenome (GOLD analysis project Ga0075362, IMG submission 71397) | Populus endosphere microbial communities from Tennessee, USA - Endosphere MetaG P. deltoides DD176-2 | ecosystem: Host-associated > Plants > Roots > Endosphere | place: USA: Tennessee...
GCACATCGGCAACCCCGATGGTGGCATCGCCAAGTACTTCCGAGAGCGTAAGCTCGAAGTGCCGACAGGTCTGGACTCCGCGGTCGCTGAAGCAGCGTTGGCGCCTGAATACAAGCCCGAAACCCTGGTGTCCGAAGTTCGCACCGAACTGCCCGAAGACGCAAGAAGCAACACGGATATGCGAAGCAGCAGCTCACCCGACCCTGACGTCCTCGAAGCGGCCGAAAAACTGCATAAGCAGCTACGCAAGGTTCATACGCCAGAAGTTCTCTCGGCGCTGAGGCGCTTGCTGTAGTCACCTGAAGCATCGCTTCAAATCTCTGCACGACGGGCTGGCGGCTGTCTGAATATCTGAGGTTTTCCTCATCAACGATACTCAGACAGCCGCATAGCAACAAGATTATCCGACCACCAAAATAGGTGGTCTATTTTATGTCTGACGTTTATTTGCATAAATGTAGAATCGGTTATATAGTAGCATTGACAACAATTTTGTTCGTTTACAGATTAGTTTGTTGCGCTATACCCGCTCACACATGAGACTGGAATCCCGCTAGGGATTAGCGACGAGCAACAACAGGAGTATCGTGCTACGAATGCTGCAGCGCCTCGGCGGCTGGCTGGTCACGTAAACCAGACTTGAACTCCTCCGACAACACTTCGGCCTAGAAGTAACACCTGCTCGTCGCACCTGACCCGTCTGGTTTCTTGAGAGTTTTTCTCTCGTAAAAGAATATTCAGACGGGTCAGCATGCACATTTTGATCGGATATATCGCAATAACAACTCACGCATCTTTCAGGTACGTTCGTTCACACAAGTTGTAGTTTTCAGAAAAATATTGTATTGTATGACAAATCGCACCTTAAATATGTCATTTTATACCCGCTCACAACGAGTAGGCCACATCCAGTGGAAAATGCGACACAACAAGGAGCCATGACATGGCATCTCAGGAGAAGGACCAGCAGGTACCGAAGAAATTCGTCAGCCTCAACAAGAAGTCGACGCCGGTAAGCCTCGACAACTCCGACGGCGACTGGTTCACCCTGATCTGCGTCTTCGACCGCAAGGACTACGACCTACTCGTCGAGGTCATCTACACCGATGGCACTCGCGAGTGGATCTCGACGTTCGGCACCAACGACAACCCCCACTTCATCCTGCGTTCGCGTGATGGCGACATCGTCCACCTCGGCGACCGTGCGACCAGCGACCGTGGCGGACGGCAGGCCTTCGAGGTCGTTCAGATGCGTCTGGGCAAGAACATCGCGGCAATCCTGCCGGTGGTGTACTCCGCCCAGAACAGTAGCCTCGGATCGTTCCGCATGTACGGCGTCTCGACGTACGTCCTGCCCGGTAAGTACGATCAGCTGCCGCGTGACCTCAACGAGACCGGGCGCATCATCGTCAACGCCAAGCACGCCAGCTGGAATCCCTTCCGATTCTCGTTCGTCCCCTGCGTCATCCGCAACGGCGACAACGGTGGCACGCTCGACCCCACACAGCAGAAGTACAGCCGCATGATGTCCGAGCGCCGGCCGCGCTACAATGCTGACACCGGCAAGGTGCAGATGGATCGCGGGCCCGTCAACCGTGCCAAGCCGCGTCCGAACCGCTAGCTCAAACATCGTCGCGCCAGTGACGAACTACCGCACGATAGCGTAGCTCCGGCTCCACCCGTTTGTCGCATTGCGGCCTACCTGTGATTTTTCTTGAAGGTTTTTCCTTCGCTCAAGAATTTTCCAGGTGGGCCGTATATGCAATTTTGACCGGATATAATTTGATGTACGCCATAGCAAGCCACTGAGAGACTTTTTTATATATCGATTACGTATTGCTGAAGTCCAGCTGAATTGTTCATATAATTGCTTGTATACCTTCGGTAGAACAAGTATGCTAGTGGCATGACATTCAAAGATCTCTTTAAAATTTATTGGTTTGCCGGGTTTGTTACCTTGGCAATTTGGATTACCGTCGGGTGGAAAATGGGTATCGCTGCCCTGTTCACTGTGCTGGTATTAACGCTGTTGGAAACGACATTTAGCGCGGATAACGCCGTCGTTAACAGCAAGGTCCTGGTGACAATGTCGCCGTTCTGGCAAAAACTGTTCATGACCGTCGGTATTTTTATTGCCGTGTTTGTGGTGCGTTTTGCTCTGCCTATCGTTATCGTAGCGCTCACCGCTGGGATTGGGTTCCAGGATGTTATCGACTTAGCGATGAACCATCCGCACGAATACGAGCAACAGCTCACTAAGGCCGAACCAATGATCAGCGCCTTCGGTGGAACATTCCTGCTGATGATCACCCTTAGCTACTTTATCGACTACAACAAAAAAACACACTGGCTGCCATTCTTCGAAAAATACCTGGGCAAACTCGGTAAATTCGATAACGTAACGGTCTTTATTATGCTGCTGGCTACCCTGGGTATTTACGCAACCGTTGACCCCGCTCATCACAACACGATCTTTTTGGCATCGATCTGTGCCATGGCCCTTCACATCGGTCTTGAGTTGCTGAGTGCCGCAATGGGCAATGCCGAGAGCAAAACCAAGATCAAACAACGTACGGGCCTGGCTGCATTCGCTGCGTTTATGTACCTCGAAATTTTGGATGCCAGCTTCTCGCTTGACGGTGTTATCGGTGCCTTTGCGCTTACCGGCGACGTTGTTCTGATCATCGCAGGCCTGGGTGCCGGTGCTATTTGGGTTCGTGCCATGACTATCCACCTCGTGCGTTCTAACGCACTGGCTAAGTACATCTTCCTTGAGCACGGTGCGCACTGGGCTATCGGTTTCTTGGGCGGAATCATGCTCCTCAAGCTCTATCACGTACACCCGCCTGAATTCATTGTTGGCTCACTCGGTATCGGTTTTATCGCTCTCGCCATTTGGTGGAGCAAGCGCAAGTCTAATCAGCTCCAAAACCAGGCCGAACTACCCGCCTAGGGAAATTCCGGCGCTTCTGGAAATAGCGATCTAGTAATGGCGTTGATGGCGTCGAGCTCCTCCTGCATGAGAGGAACGTCGCAAAGATCATCGTCTTCAATCGCATCGCCGGTTATTCGTGTCCTGAAATCACCTTCTGGACCGTTAATCACCCACGCCACTCGCATGTCATCGATATCTCCATGAGAGTATCGAGACACGACGAATGTGGAAATATGACGTTCGTCAGCCGGAACTTGTACCGTAAAAGCGACTTCGTCGTCGTCCTCGATGCCAAGCGTAGCGCACTCCTCAGGATGCAACTTGAGTAATTCAGCACCCATATAAATCGTTTCATATAACCCCTCCTCGACAGCGTAGCTCTCCTCAGCATAGAGAGGAACGGTACCGTCCAGAGAAGGCTCTGCCATGACCGTATACGCGCGCCTAAAGGCTTGTACAACAGTCATAAATTCGAGCTCATCGTGACAAAAGTGTGGAAGGTTGTAGTATTCAGACATGGATTCCATTCTACTCAAAAACCCACCTCTGGCAAACTCTTTGACTTTTAGTGTAAAAATGGATACAATACATAAGATTATGAAGAAAGCACTACACCCTAAAAACTACCGCCCAGTGGTATTTCAGGACCTAAACAACGATTTTGCGTTCCTGACACGCTCTACTGTGGCAACCGAAGAAACTGTTAAATGGACTGACGGCAATGAATACCCACTGGTAAAGGTACACATTACCAGTGCTTCTCACCCGTACTTTACCGGTGAAGAGCGCGTGCTCGACATCGAAGGTCGCGTCGACAAGTTCGAAGCTCGCAAGAAGGCTGCCGAAGCTGCTCGCGAAGCTCGCGCCAAGGCTGCTCAGAAGCAAGCTGCTCGCAAGGCCGCTAAAGCCGACAAAACAGAAGCTAAGAAGAACAGCTAGTTCTCGTGCATCAAACAACCGCTTGAATTCTTCTATTCAGGCGGTTTTTGGTATTCTAAGGATATACATATGGAACAAAAAGCCTCTACCCTCCGACAAGAACTCAAAGACCTCGTGGATCGCATTGACGGTGATCCGGGTATTTTTGCTACACGTGAATACCCCAAGCTTGCTAAGCGCCGCCAAGAACTAGAATCTATCGTCGCTTTGTTTGATGAGCGCGATATGCTTGCCAAGCGCAAAGCTGATACCGAGGAGATGGTCAAGGACTATGAAGAGTCCGCTGAAACAGGAGACGAACTAGCAGAGATTGAGGCTCTTGCCGACATTGAACTAGCTGAGATAGCCGAAGCGCAAGCTAAAAATACCGAGACACTCCGCGAAGCTTTAATTCCGAAAGACCCTAACGACGATCGCGACGTGGTTATCGAAATCCGCGCAGCCGCCGGTGGCGATGAAGCCAGTCTTTTTGCGGCCGATCTGTACCGCATGTACATCCGATGGGCAGAGCGACACCGCTTTAAGGTAGAGCTCATCGACGAGTCCCCTTCCGAAGTCGGCGGTTTTAAAGAAATTATTTTTGGTGTTCGCGGCGAAGATATCTACAAGCAGCTGAAATTCGAAGCCGGTGTGCACCGTGTACAGCGCGTTCCATCTACCGAATCGCAAGGGCGTATCCACACATCTACTGTTACAGTTGCAGTTTTACCCGAAGCCGAAGAGACCGACATCGAGATTAATCCGGGCGACTTGCGTATCGACGTATATCGCGCCAGCGGCCACGGTGGTCAGTCAGTGAACACCACCGACTCTGCCGTACGTATCACCCACATTCCAACAGGCCTTGTCGTGACCTGTCAGGACGAAAAATCTCAGATAAAGAACAAAGAAAAAGCTATGGGCGTTCTGCGTTCCCGCTTACTTGCTCAAAAAATTGAGGAAGAACAAAAACAGCTTTCTGACGCTCGCAAGAAACTTATCGGTTCGGGCGATCGTTCTGAGAAAATCCGCACATATAACTTCCCTCAGGACCGTATTACCGACCACCGCATCGGTTACTCGCGAAGCAATATTCCAGCTGCCTTAAACGGCGAAATTGACGATCTTATCGAACAGCTCGAAGCCTACGAGCGCGAGCTCCTGAATACTGAAGGCTGATATGACTATCGGTGACTTTTTAAGCACATCTACCAAGGCGCTGGCAGATGCGGGCATAGACACCGCGCGGCTGGACTGCCTGGTGTTGCTGGAAGACATTTTAGACAAAGACAGGGCGTCCATACTTGCCCACACCGATGATCGCCTGACCGCCACACAACAAACCCAGCTCGAAGCCTGGATGGAGCTCCGTAAACAGCACACGCCACTAGCCTACATTCGCGGTAAAGCCATGTTTTATGGCCGAACTTTTCTGGTTAATGAGCATGTTTTGACGCCACGCCCCGAAACCGAAACGATTATTACCTTCTTGAGAGAGCTCTCATTACCGGACCAGCCGCGAATTGCTGATATCGGCACTGGATCGGGCTGCATCGGTATAAGTGCTGCCTTGGAAGTGCCCGACTGCCAGGTTGATTTGTATGACATTAGCCCTGAAGCACTTGAAGTAGCAAATAAAAATGCTCAAAATCTTGGCGCCGGTGTTCGTTGCCTAGAATCTGACCTTCTGAACTCCGTAGAAGGCGTCTACGACGTTATCGTAACCAATCTTCCGTATGTACCAGATGCCTACCCCATAAACGATGCAGCGGCTCATGAACCGGCGTTGGCATTATTTTCGGGAGCTGACGGCCTCAACCATTATCGAACCTTCTGGACACAAGCTGGCGCGATTTCCCATAAACCACAGTTCATCATAACGGAATCCTTCCCCGCTCAGCATCATACGCTTGCTCTGCTGGCGCGCAATAGCGGATACGTCCTGGAACGCAGCGAAGGCTACGTCCAGCTGTTTAGCCTCTAGCTCTCGGAGGGCGCGTTGCCGATAATAACGGGCACGGTGATTTGTTTGCCGTCACGCTCTACAGTTAACTGCACACTGGTACCAACGGCATACTTGCCAAGCAGACTTGTCAGGCTTTTGTTCTCTTCAATTGCCGTGCCGTTCACCTTGGTAATGATATCTTTTTCTTTCAGGCCGGCTTTTTCTGCGGGCGAACCGTTGATGATAGTGTCTTGCCCTAAAACACTTTGTGGTGGAATGTAGGCTCCACGCTTAACAGGAAGGTTGTATTCTTTAGCGATGGCATCTGTCACCGAAACGTATACGACACCAAGGTATGGGCGCTCTATCTTGCCGCTTTCTTTGACGCTCTTTATGAGCCCAGTTACGTCGTTAATCGGGATAGCAAAACCGATATTTTGAGCCGAATCAGCCACGGCGGTATTAATCCCGATGACCTGGCCTTCGAGGTTCACCAGTGGCCCACCGGAGTTGCCCTGGTTGATAGCAGCATCGGTCTGGAACAGATCGGTGAGGCTTTCGCTGCCTGCACCACTCTCGCTAGCAGCTTCAACGCTACGGCCATGTCCTGAAATAATGCCGGAAGTTACGGTGTTTTGGAACTGGCCCAGCGCATTGCCGATAGCCACTACCGAGTCGCCAATACTTACTTTGCTGGAATCACCGATTTGGGCCGGAACCAGGTTCTTGCCTTTGGTGTCTTTGATCTGTAGGAAGGCAACGTCAAGCGTATCCTGACTGTTAGTGCGCCCCACTACTTCGACATTTTCGTAACGCGTGCCGTCGGACAAAACGACATTGACGCTCTTGGTGCCAGCAGGCACAACGTGACGGTTGGTAATTATAAGTCCGTTTTCATCAAGGATGATTCCCGTTCCGGCGCTTTGTGATTCAGTATCCTGAAGATTAGAAAAACCAAATAAGCCGCCATTGAGCTGCGACGATCGCGTGACTTCGACAGACACAACACTCTCACCGACATTTTTGGCAATATTACTGATGAGTTGCGCCTGTGACTTCAAGACAACTTGCTGCTTTTGAGCAGATTGCGTGGCATCGTCACGGGTAAACAGCCAAGCACCGAAAAAACCGGACGAAATGCTCAAGATAAAGAGCATAGCGAAAGCCAACACCTTAACTTTGCGGCCTTCGGGATGGTGGTGCGGATGGCTTTCGGGTGTTGAAGGCGCTGCAGCCGACGCAGTGCCGCGTTCTTCTAGCAATTTCGGCACGATAAGTGCCGTGCTAGTCGCAGGTGTTTCTGTGTTATCAGTTTTATCTGGACGCTCAGAATTATCCATATTGTTTCCTCCCTAAACCCAAAAAAGGCTATACGATTTTATTTCCCCAGTCAGAAAAGGCGATGACGATGCCGACGATAGCTACCAAAATAAAGATGATTTGCCTTCGGACGCCCGCAGATAGACGATCACGGTGGTCCAGGTAATACAGGGCCGCCAATCCGTATCCGAGGGACACGATAAGCAATGTCGGCTGTGAAACCATGCCATAAAACAGAAGCCAATGGCCTAAGACCCACATAAGGCTGGCGCCGAAATAGCCCCACAGGTAAGAAAGCAGGCGCGTGTAGGGTTCATCAAAACTATCAAAAAAGTGATGAGCTGAGATGTAGCACACTAGGCCAGTCAGAGCCACGAGAGCATACAGCGGCGCGCTGTCCCAGCCAACCGACAGAGCCATAAGACCACAAAGCAACGCGATCATAGCCTGTACGGAAATCATCGCCGAAGACGATGCCGGCTTGATAATAACCAGCCAAAAACCATACACCGCTGCCCATACGAGCTGCAAGATCTGGCTTTCGCTGTTGACCATGAACAACAGGAGCGAAATGTTCACCATAATATCAACCGAGTTGGCTCGGATGTTGGCAGGCCAGAAGCGTGGACGTACAGCTAACATACGCCATTTACTTAACAGAATAATTATTAAGGCAAGCTGAATGAAATCAATTCGTACCAACACAAAAACTATCAAAGGCAACAACAGGTTAAAACTGATGTGCACAATGCGTGAAAATCCGCTAGCTGGCTTTATCTTAGCGATCAGTGGTCTCATCTTACTCCTAAGATTATCACAAAATCAGCATTTTGTGTCTGAATTGCCTGATCCGGAACCTTGGTAGTGGTCTTGGTGATCTCGGTTACCTTCTGGATATCTCTGGCCGAGAACTTCTTTTTACCATTGGTACGATCGATAACCACCGACTCTTCATAAGCCTGCGAAGGAGCATCGCCTACTTTTAGCACTTTGTAGCCGCTGGCAGCAAGCTCGTCAGCTACAAGCTGCGCTTTGCCGGATTCTGTCGTACCATTATATACGACCACCGTTGCGTTTTCTTTTATGAGATTGCCGTCACGTACCTTCGGTTTGATGTAGGCGTGAATTGCGTCGTAGTTGCCCATGCCGGCCACTGGGAGTACAACTGATTGCCCGCTCAACATACCTGTTTTGAGCAGAACATTTGGCTGGTCGGTGAGGCCAACAGATTCGATCTGATCGGGTTTTATGTCTTTGGTCATTTCATATAGGCTACTGATATCCTTGAGACTTAGATCGGTCTTGGCGTTATTGCCAAAAGCGTCCATCAGCTGGGAAATCTTGTTCGGACTGCTGAGCGTGCCCAGGGAGAATATTTTCTGCTGCAACGCCACAATGACGGCACGCTGACGCTGGGCTCGTGCAAAGTCGGAGCTGGTGTAGCGGGAACGAACGTACATCAGGGCTCGCCGACCGTCAAAGTCTTGGGTGCCAGCCCGGGCGATAACCGGTGAACCACCGTTTTCTCGGGTGAACATCGGGTCGGATAGCGTCTCTGGCACATCAACAGAAACACCGCCAACACTATCTATAGCTTGTTTAAATGCAGTGAAATCAACAAGAGCGTGGTATTGGATGTCGATACCCAGGACCTCTTCGACAACCGCGTCCGCAGCTTTAAAGCCAGCGCTGACTGCCTCGAAATTCTCGTTTGAGGAATCCTGCCGGCCCAAGAAGTCATATTTGCCCGTCTCGTACACGGCATTAATTTTCATACTACCGTGTTCGGGAGTTTCTACCCAGAGGTCGCGCGGGATACTAATAAGCGAGGTCTTTTTATTGATCGGGTCGATACTCGCTACCAAAATAGTGTCGGTGAGATCGGGGGCTTCGTGGCCTTCGCCACCATTACCCAAAAGTAGGATGTTGATTCTTCCCTGCTTTTCTTCGATAGCCTTGGAGGTTGCGCCGCCCTTGAAGACTTTTTTGGCATTAAAATACCCCTTAAAGAACAAGAAGCCTACAATAAGCGCGCATAAGATAACAAGCATCGCGACAATCCAAAGAATGCGCTTCTTCCAACTCCAGCTTTTGAACGTCTTAATAGGATGCTTAAAGAACGCGAAACGCTCTTTTTTGGGCTTCTTGTTCCGCGCCCGCTGGGCAGCTGGCAGGTTGAGATCGAGCTTCGGTAATATTTCATCGGGCACCGTATCATCATCTTTGGTTGGGCTGAGAATGGGCTGAGGAGCAACCGGCTTACGTTCGGCTACCACTTGGCGTGCCAGTTGAGAACGCGCCGGTTCGACAGGACGTACAGGCCGCTTTTTCGAAGGTATTTGCGGCTTCGGTGCTAGTGATGCAGGAGCAATATCATGGTGAACACCACGGAAACGGTCGCGAGGAATCGGCTTTGCAGGTTTCTGCGCCGGATCACTCCCGAACAATATGCCGTCTATTGCCTTCTGCTGCTCACGGCGTGAGGGTTGTTTAAAATTATCCATAACCACTTACTCATCTAGTATAGGGATTCTTGAACGAAACGTAAACGCCTAAAGTCGTGCAAATGTAAGCGGAATGCGCTATAGTTTAAGACTGATGAACAACGATTATGATCCTAGCCAAACACCGGTGAATCCCACGCCTCCTTCACAACAAACCGCACTAGGTGTGCCGGCAGCTCTACCCACGCAGCATGCCTATCCACAGGCATCGATACAACAACCTTTGGCAGTCACACAGCCTCAGCAGCAAGCTCAAACTCCCGTTACGCCAAGCAGCTCGCCAGCGCCCACACCACACCCCGCCGCCTCGCCCGAAACGCCCGAAGGCCACCCAGCTAAGCGCGAGGGCCTCCGTTCGGTGTTATCCACAATCGGTATTCTGATGACTGCCCCGCTGATCGCTATCTTTATGATCGCCTTTGTCTTCCAGTCGTACCAAGTCGACGGCCCTAGCATGGAAACCACCCTGCAAAACAATGATCGACTTATCGTCTGGAAGCTGCCTCGCACTTGGGCACGTATTACCGGACATGCTTATCAGCCTAACCGCGGTGACATCATCATCTTTAACGAACCGGATCTTTCTGACTACGGACAAGGTATTAATAAGCAGCTTATCAAGCGTGTTGTGGGCTTGCCGGGCGAACGAGTCGTCGTAAAAGATGGCAAGGTTACAGTATACAATCAGGAGCATCCTGGTGGATTCCAACCTGATAAGACCCTGCCCTACGGCGAAGGCGGTTCGCATATCCCGCAAACTGATGGGGATGTCGACATTACCCTGCCCGCGGGACAGATATTCGTGTGCGGCGATAACCGTCCCGACTCATTAGATTCGCGCGCTTTTGGGCCAGTACCACTCGATAATGTCGTGGGTAAACTCGCCGTGCGCATCTTGCCGCTATCTAGCGCTGAACGGTTCTAAATACGGACAGAGCCTGCCCTAGCGTTGCTCTTTCAAAAATACCCGCCAAACTTCGGCGGGTATTTTTGTATGCCTTGGTCTAACTGAGTGAACCGAGGATTTTTTCCAAATCTTCGTCGGTTTTGAATGAAATTTCCAGTTTACCGCCCTTGGCTGTACGTCGAATATGGACGGGTGCGCCAACACGTTGGCTAAGCTGTTTGGTAGCTGGTGTTTCCGTTTGCATGCGCTGCTTGGTTGCTTTTACGTCCTTAAAACCTTCTTTTACAGAGGTTACATAGCGCTCTGCCTGGCGTACAGACCAGCCACCGGCGATAATCTGCTTAAGCAGATCTGCCTGCTTCTCGGGATGTTCTTTGAGTGCCAAGATAGCCCGGGCATGCCCTTCGCTAATCTGTTTTTCGTGGAGCGCAGTACGTGCTTCTTCGGGCAATTGCAGCAAACGAACCATATTGTTTACGGTTGAAGTTGCCTTTGCCAAGCGAATAGCGATCGCTTCGTATGTCATATTGAACTGCTGGTGCAGCCGCTCGATAGACACCGCTTGCTCTAGCGGCGACAAGTCTACACGCTGAACGTTTTCGACGATAGCAATCTCCAGGCGTTCCAGCTCTTTACTGGTGCGCACAATTGCGGGCACTTTTTTGAGCCCGGCTTTGGTACTTGCCCGCCAGCGGCGCTCGCCAGCGATAATCGAATACGTGCCGTCCTTAAGAGGCGAAACCACCAGCGGCTGAATAATACCGTAGTGTTTGATCGATTCCGCAAGTTGCTTAAGCGCTTCATCATCAAAATGCTGGCGCGGCTGGTCTGGGTTCGGAATAAGGCTGACGATATCCAGCTGCTGGATCTTTTCATTTTCGTCCAGCAAGATGCTTTTATCGAAGTCTTGAGGAATGAGCGCGTCAAAGCCGCGACCCAGGCCCGATTTTTTCTTAGGCGTCGACACGTTTAGTCACCTCCTTGGCAAGTTGTTTGTAGGCACGTGCACCCTTTGACCAACGATCGTGTTCAAAGATGGTTTTGCCAAAACTTGGTGCTTCGGCCAAGCGGACATTGCGCGGAATGACCGTTTTGAATATTTTGTCATTAAAGTGTTCAGCAAGTTCGTTCATCACCTGCTCCGATAGGCTCGTGCGCTTATCGAACATCGTTAGTACTACACCAAGTAGTTCAAGGTTCGGATTGACGCCCTGTTTTATGCGTTGCACCGTCCCCAAAAGTTGTCCAAGACCTTCAAGCGCGTAATATTCGGCCTGCACGGGAATAAGAATTTTGTTTGCTGCGGTTAGTGCGTTAACGGTGAGCAAGCCCAATGCCGGCGGACAGTCGATAATAACGTAGGCAAATGTCTCGTTTTCGCCAAGACCGGTGCGTAAACGCAGTTCACGTTGTGCGACATCTACTAATTCAACTTCAGCCGCAGCTAAGTTGCTGTTGGCTGGCAAAATATACAAGCCCTCACGGTTGGTTGCCAATACTACTTGGTCGAGCGTCGCCTGCTCTAGTAACAGATCGTAAGTGGTCGGCTGAATGTTTTTGTCGAGGCCAAGACCGCTGGTTGCGTTACCTTGTGGGTCGAGATCTACCAATAAAACCGGTGTTTTAGCACTGGCCAATTGCGCCGCCAAGTTGACGGCCGTCGTTGTTTTGCCAACCCCACCCTTCTGGTTGATAACAGCAATAGTTGTTTGTTTCATAACTCCCTCTTTGGTGCCAGTATACCACCATCTTCTCCGTTCGACCACTATAACATGAGCGGCTTGCCTTTTGGTAGAGCTAGCATTATCCGGCTATCTATCTGGTGCGTTCGCTTTAGTACTACTTATCACACAAATCACGTGATAAAACTCACGTGCGTTTGTGGCAGTTAGGGCTATGATGGGCTTACAACATAAGGAGGCGAGGACATGAGCATATCAAACGTGGGGAGATGGTTGGGCAAACAAGCTAAATTCCTGATAGCTGTGGCATTAGCCGCAGTAATTGGTGGCGTGACGACTGCGGGCGTATTGGCGGCCATACCAGATACAGACGGCAAGATCTACGCGTGTTACAGCAATGGCGTACTGGGGCGCGTAAAAATCATCGACAATACTACTCAAACCTGCGGCAACAATGAAACTGCAATCAATTGGAAGCAAAACGGCAACCCCCTGCTTGCCAATCCGGCTGGCAAGAACCTGAGCGAAGCTGTAATGGTCTACTGGGATCTACGAAATATGAACTTTACTGGTACTAATCTTAGCGCCAGTAAACTTATCAGCTCAGATTTGCGGGGAGCAAATTTGTCGAATGCCGTAGTGAACTCTGCCCTGCTAATGGATGCTGATCTGCGAGGTGCTAATCTGACCAATGCAAGTCTAAGCGGAGCAACTCTACACCGGACAAACTTTAGTGGGCAGAACTTTTCAGGCACAGACTTTAGTGCAGCCGACCTGGCCTTAACAGATTTGAGCAATGTGACATTTACCAATGTTAGATTCTATGGAACGAATATAAGTGGGCAAGATTTAAGTAACAGAGACTTGTCAGGTATAACAACGTTTGAAAACGCTAACTTTATAGACAGCAATCTAGCCGGGTCAGACCTGATAAGTGCGCCGAGTTTTAGGAGTGCATCACTTCAGAACACAAACCTTAGCAATCTAAATTTGACTGGCGCCAACTTTGCAGCAGCGAATCTGACAAATGCCAATCTCTCAAACTCCGACCTCTCCAATGCACAATGGGTCGACGATACAGGTGTGGCAATCTGCCCTGACGGGACCCCGGCCTCCAATCATGGTGATACTTGCATCGGCCACTTGTAACAAGAGACTAGACAAGTGATAAAAATAGAGCGCCTACGGGCGCTCTATTTAAGATGTGCGTATTGAGCTAGTGGTAAAAATAACGTACAGTTATATCAGCGAAGAGAGGACCAATTTAGTGAGAAGGCAACTATTAGTACTGACTGGTATTCTTGTTATCCTGGGCTTAGGACTAGGTAGCTATTTTCTATTTATTAGAGAAAGTAGCCCCATTCCGCAATCCGTGCAAAAGTCAGTAAGTTTCCCCCTCTATTACCCAGATAAGCTTCCTGATAATTGGGCGATTGATAAGACGAGCTTTTCTAAAGGAACAGACGTAGTTTTTTACAAAATCAATGATTCTCATCAGGGACGTGTTATATCGGTTAGTATCCAGCCGCAACCCGAAGCCTTTAATTTTGATAACTTCTATAAGAAAACCTTAGCCAAATCTATAGAATTCACCACTCCTTTAGGACAAGCAGCTGTTGGTGAGGGTGAGAATAATCTTAAGATAGGTAGTCTCGCTACTGGAGACTCTTGGGTGCTTGTCACTGCAGACTCGCAAAAAATAAAAACGAACGAAATACGAACGATACTATCCGCTCTTAAAAACTAGTTTGCCAAACCGAACGCAGGAATGCCTGCGGCCGTAGTGATACCCGAGAGAGTCAGAGATGCCGGCAGTACTAAGCCACCGCCAGTAATGGTTCCGTTGCGTTTTATCAGGTTAGCTGACTGGCTAATCGATGAAATAGTACCTGTTGTAGCATTCCAGGTAACCGCCATATAATATTGCCCAGGTTCCATAATACGTGCCCCGGCTGCCTGGGTTGGCGTAACCGTCTTGAGCCCAGTGCCAACACTCACACTGCTACTGCCACCATTTAGGACAAGCGTACCTGCTGAATTGTATAAACCTATATCGCCGGCTGCTCCGAGGGCTGTCGTCACAACGTTTACTCGTAGTTCGTTAACAGTCATGCGACCCGGTATGTAGACTGGAGTGATAATTATCGTACCTGTGGCAGCTTTAGACATTGCCGTACCTGCGGCGCCAGAGATAGTGTTGAGACTCTCAGCATCACCGTTGTTGCAGTTACGCCATGCACTATTTTCATAGCAACGAAGTTTGGCTAGACTAGAGTTATAGTACATGCCGCCGTTAACGCCAGTTGGGTCGCCAGCGTCAGTCTTTGTGTCAAGAACCAGGAGCGTTCCGGTTGTGTTGGATGCACCGAGCACAATACGGCTGTTTGCAGAATCTACCGTAAACAGGTTGCTGTCATCTGTTGGACTTAGGACTCGGAAATCGGTAGCCGAAGTGGTGGCACGCTGGACAATCAGATCACTATCGTGGTTTAGGTACGCACTTCCACCCTCGACTTGGGTTAAGCCTACGCCGTTCGTACCTGTTGAGTCCACTAATTCAATATACGGATTCGTTTCGATGTCCATGGCTATGTGCTTAGCACCAAAGCCCGTACCAAGCATCACGATCCCGTCAATTGAATCTACGCTGAAAACTTGTGCACTCGAACTGTTTTGAATGCGAAGAGCATTTGCAGAGTTAGTCGTCGTCTTTACATTAACTTCACCCGTATCACTCACGTTAAAGATATCGCCAGTGGAGTTTGCAAGCTGGAAGGCGTCAAAGGTGCTCCCTTGGTAAGCGCGTAAGCTTACGGTGCTGCTCGTTGCAATATTGAGCTTTGCAGAGATTGGATCTGATATAACACCTATAGCCACCCGTTCGTTTGTAGTGTCAACACGCATAACAGCGTTGGTGTTGACCGCCGATATCTGGAAAGCGGCAGTAGAGTTGGTGGAGTTTTGTAGTGTTACCGCACCAGCGCTACCAAATATAGCAACGTTAGTGCCAGCACCGTTCTTGAGTTGTAATATGTCGGCAGTACCGCCGTTGAATGCCTGGATAATGCCTGCAACTGTACCTGTAGTTGCTGCCTGGACCCAGAAGTTAGAGGCCTGGACCGTCGTCTGGTTGTGGATATAGAATCCAGATCCAGTCTTAGCCGTACAGCCCGTTGTGTCACAGATAGAAGTACCAGCAATACGTAGCTGGGTTGTGGTGTTTATATCCCCTGCTACATCAAGTGTATATGCGGCAGTGGCTTGGTTGACCGCCAAGCGCATCAGGTTAGTGTTGGCCACCAAAAGCTTATTAACACCGCCGGCGTTCTGCACCGTAAACGCGTTTGTATCTGTGGACTCAACCATCATAAGGTTAGCGTTCAGGTTACCATAGCGGGCTACATTTTGCGTGCCCCCTGGCAAAGCAGCTATAAAGCCGCTGGTCGGTGTCCAGTCCCAGGTAGATGCAGCACCGTTACCATTATTAATTATCGGTGTATACGCCCAGTGTTCGAAGGTGTTCGTGATACGACCGTACAGTTCAACTGTTGTTGCGCCAACCGTATTAACAGTCGTTACGGCAACTATATCAGACTTAGTGATAACTTCTGCTGTGTCGTTAAGGTTGACATTAACGTACGGCACCCCGCCCATGGCATTCTGCTGTTTTACTCGCACGCTCACGGTAGCTTGTGTATTGTTGCCCGTACTGCCGTCATGACCACCGACAATAGACAGCGTAGCAAGACACTGCGTAAACTGTGTTGTTAGCGTACATGTGCCGAGTTTCGTCCACTTGTTACTGTCAGCCGCACCTGTGTCCGATGTCTGCAAACCAGTCTGTTGGATAGCGCCAGCAACATCCAATGTCACCTCAGGAGCAATCATGTTGGCGCCGATACCGATGCGCTTATTGGTGGAGTCGCCATTAAAGTACACTCCGCTAACATCATTCTGGAGCTGGAAGGCTGTAGTAGTGTTCGTCGACGTGCGAGACTGGATCTGACCAGTAGCGCCAACTTCGAAGAGCGCAGTTGTACCTGCTCCGACAATCAGCGGCTTGCTTGGGAAGATGTTGCCGATAGATACGTTGTTATCCTTGATCTTAAGACCGTTGGTGCCGGCCGTCTCGATACGGAAGTAATCGTTGGCGCTGTCCCATTGCAGCCAACCATATTGACCAGAGGTCGAACTATCACCCAGCACAAGCCGTGCGTTGTTGCCGTTGTTGTATATGGCCGCATCACCGCCCTGTACCTCGAATTTCAGCGCTGGAGTGCCAACATTACCGACAGCTACATTGCCGCCACCTGTTGCCAGGTAGATATTATTAGTTGTAAACGGAGCCAGGTAGAGTGCGCCGCCACTAGCACCATCCAGGGTTAGATTGCCGTTAGATCCACGGCTTGTAAGTGCTGCCAAGCCATTGGCACCGCCCTGTTGGCTTTGGAGTAAAAAGTCACCGATACGTATCTGGACGATCTGCCCCACCCCCATAGTACTTGGGCCAACGTCTAGATCTACAGTGGGAGTCGCGTTGCCAATACCGACGCGTTTAAAAGATGTATCAACCGTCAGCACACTTGCGCCAGCGGCATTTTGAACCTCAAAGGCCGTTACACTGTTTGTAGAGTTCTTGAATAATATCTGGCCGTTGTACCCGAATGTTGCAATAGAAGTACCAGCACCATTTTTAAGTTGGAGAATGTCCGCAGTACCGGCCGCATTAGCCTGCAAGACGGCAGTAACGCTACCACTCGTGGCAGCCTGGACGGCGATATTCGCGCTCTGCAGCGTCGTCGTATTCTGTATGTAGTTTGCGGCCGACCCGGTCAAGAAGCCACAATTTACAGAGTTTCGTATACAAACTACACCACCTTCATCTGGCATGGTTATCGTGCGGTTAGCAGTTGGCGCCGTGAAACCGACAGTAGTCGTAAAGGAACCGCTCGTAGCTTTGATCGTTGTCGTAGCATCACCCTGAATAGTTGTGACACTAGCAGCTCGACCAATAGTTACGACACCAGCATTTGTCGCACCAATAGTAACCGTATCGCCAGAGTTTGTCGTGTCGATGAATCCCGTGTTCGTTCCGATACCAACATTGAGGAGGCCAATGTTCACGATACCGAACGTTGAGTTCACATTAAATATGTAGCTGCCGCCTGCGTTTTGAACTTGGAAGATAGATCCTGCATCAGCAGTCGGCTTCACGATAACGCCACCTGTTCCGCTTGTAAGGTTTATGGCGCCCGTGCCATTTGAGGTAAGCCTTATGCCACCGTTCGTTCCACTGGTGAGGGCAATCGCGCTAGTGCCCGTGCCACCTTGAATGGTAGTGGTGGAGGTGCTACCCGTGCTACCCATAACAATCGTTTGTGCAGTAGTCGTGCCCGCATTACCAATATGAATCGTGCGCGCGATGTCTGAGCCACGTCCTATCTGAATAGTGGTAGAGTTGATGTCACCGACGGCAACCGTACCCGCACCAGCAGTACGTAAGTTGAGCGCGTTCGTTGTTGCGGACTGGATGGTAAGGGCGCCAGCACTCGTTGACCAGGTTGAGGCAGCGGCAGCTGTAATAGTTAACGCACCACTGGAGGTCGTGAATGATGAAGCGCCGTTAGCAGACAACGATACAGCTCCGGTTGATTGCGTGAGACCGCCAGTAACAACCGTGGATTTCTTGAGTTCAATGCTTGTTGCGTTCGTAGTACCTATATTAAGGGTCGCAGCAGTTGGCGTATCGAAAAGCGGCGCCTGCAGTGCGGTGCCGGCGCGGCCCGTACCATCAATACGGAAATTAGCAGTCTGGTCGCTGGCATTTTGGTTTTGGATGTAGTTGCCAGATCCAGAGGCTGGCGTACAACCCGAAGCCGTACAGATAACTGTGCCAGCGATGCGATACTGAGTGGAAGTATTAATGTCGCCCGTTACATCCAATGGGTAGCTCGCTGAGGATACATTGTTGCCTATTGCAACGCCAGTGCTACCCGCCCAAAGCTTAACATTCACTCCGCCAGGCCTTAAGGCAATTGCCGTAGATCCCGAGGATTCCAAAGACGCTACGGTATTTAATCCGTTCCACGATAAGCCAAATACTTCGTTTTCGTTCGGGCTGAATAAAGCTATTGCTGGCTGTATAACTCCAGAAGTTCTAGCATCAAACACGGAAATCGCGCGTGATGATGTCTGAGCGCCGCTCGGAAGACCAAACGCTAGCAGCTGTCCAAACGCGCCCGGGTCATAGAGTGGGATGTTGATCGCACTTTTGACAGAGGCGCCCCCTGGAGTAACAAACGTATCTGCAGTCGTACTGTTGACGCTCAGGCGCAAACCAACAGTTTGTGTAACTAAGCTGCTCGTTATCTTCCACAGAGAGTTGTTAGACGAATCGGTGATGTTAAGTGCGGCACCTGTCTGGCTTGCACCCAGCTTCAATGTTGCAGTATCCGCAGAGTTGGCACCAGCGTTCTGAATAAAAATATTCGCCGATTGAGGAGAACCCGTTTGGTTGTTTTGAATGTAGTCGCCTGCCGACCCTGTCAGAAATCCACATGCCGCAGAGTTCTGAAGACAAATTGTACCCGATGCGTCAGGAATCAAAATTGATCGGTTTGCCGTTGGTTGTACAAAACTCAGATTGCTACGGAAACTGCCGTTCGTCGCAGCAAGCTGTCCTGCAGTGAATGCATACGGTACTGCCGTCAGCTTCAAGCGGGGCGACATCTCTCCATCCCAGCCAGGCGTGCCTGTACCCCCGATATTCATCGTAAGCCACAGTTCTTGGTCCCAGTTGATGGCAGGTAATGCTGCTACGCTGCCGAGGTTGACTGTCAGATAGCCGTTTACCACACGAACCTTGTTGGTCGATACACGTGTTTCGGTCCACAAACAAGTTGCATCACCGCTACATGATCCCTGGGTTGACCCTGAGGATGTCACGGTGTTGTATACCTTGAACTCGACGTTGTAGTCGCCATCAGGCACGATAGCTCCGTTCGCCTGCATTAAGCGAGCCTGGAAGTTCATTGTACTGTTAGTTGCTGCCGTAGCAGTTTGTGTGTTCAATCGGAAGGTTGTAAAAACCGTTAACAGAGAGGCGACCACAAGAAATACGGCCAGAAGTCTGGGCAATCGGGTAGCAGAAAATGGCTTGGTGCATCTCATGTTTTTGTTTGGATTTTGAAATATTTGTTTACGTAAGCCTTTAAGCTTTTCGGGTATATGCCTATTATCTTCTTATTAGCACGACCCCACAAGATAAAACAAACAATAATTTATCCAAAAAATGAACATGTTATATCATATTTACCAGGCACTAAATTGTAGTTATTTAGTCTACGTTTGATGTATTCACCCAACAACAACACCCTACACACTCTGTTATGTACATAAGAAGAACATCCCTATAGTGTTGCATTTTGTACATTTAAGAACATACTACGATCAATTTTATCCACAGATACCCGTACTATCGATATATTGCTTATGTTGTATTTTTAGCTTCTCAATATTCCGTTATACCCCTGTTATTTCTAGCATGTAGCCCGACTGCACCAGTAACTGCAACCTATTGGATCACGTGGTAGCTGTATTTCAACACAGTACCTGCCGAAACAGCCTGTCCTATACCAATAACAAACTCTGATTTATTCGCATAATCAATGTATGGTTGCGCGGTTGCGCTTTCACGTCCAATTGCAGTTAGTACAACACGTGCATCAGAATCATAGGCCGTTGTAAATAATATTTTAGCAATTATATCAGAGGTGGGATTGCTTCCTGTAGTCATTGTTACAACTCCAGATACATCGTTACCGTTCAAAGTTGCTTGCGCATTTTCACCCGCAGATGGCTGCACTTGAACAGTGGGTGCACTGCCCTTCGAAACAATATGGCCGTTCACTACAATCGTTCCCACCGTAGCTGAACCATTGACGCGCAAGTTGCCAGCTATCGATGCATCGCCGCTTACAGACACGCTCGATACGCTTAAACGATTTATAGTTGCGTCGCCCGATACATTCAAGGTTTCATACGACATCGAGCTTCTATCGCCCTGTACGTTGCTCGGAGATGGGCTGAAGTAGCCCAGGTTTACTAGCACCAGTACTTCGCCTTCAGTTCCGTTAAAGAATCCCAGCGCCGTACCAATTGTCGGGCCAGCTTCAGTGGCTTTCATAGCATATCCAGGCTTACTGGCAGTTGTCAGAAGATCACCTGGTCTTATGCTGCCATTTTCATTCGTTATCTTTACCGGCACACGTCCGACTAACACTAACGGCTTACCTGTTAATGGTGCATCTGGGCTACCGCCATAGCTGTTAATCATAAAGCTCGATGAACCATCAGATATAACACCTACTGCAGCCCTATTGTATGCCCTATCAGACTTAACGACACGCTCTGTGTTGTTAGGGTCAGCCATAACCACATCTGCCGCTTCCACGCCAGGAGCTGCGGGAATCGTCTCGGCAAGGTCAGGTGTCGTGTTGGCAGTAATAGCGCCAGAAGCGGCAATGGTTCCAGATACACCAAGCGTCTTCGTACACGTTGTCACTACAATACACACATTACCGCCAGCCGTAACCGTAAGACGTACGGTAGCGTTCGTACCCAGTTGTACGGCAGCGTTATTGTAATTACCTACCAAGAAAGCGTTACTAAGAGTATTAGTATATGTATCACCTTGCGGAGATTCGCCAGCTACCTGTACGGTTCCGGTGATGCTGCGAACGCTCCACTCGTCCTGAGCATAGAGCACAAAAGCACCTCCAGTTTCGCCAGCTTGGTTGCCCATGTCACTTAAAATCTCGATACCAGCGTATTGCCTTGAGGTCACTGTAATAATTGCGTTGTCGTCAACATCAAGGTCACTTCCCACCGTCAGCGTACCCGTAACAGATACATCTTGGGCAAAACTACTGGCGCCTTGGACCTGTAGCGTACCGACAATATTCGTATTACCGGCAATCAAAGCACCCCCCGCGCTACCGGCACCGCCATCATCATCGCCATAGTTACCACCCTGCATCGTGAGACCAACCAAATCGAGCGTTCCTGCTACATACGTGCGAGAACCACCTGCATAATAGACACCTGTCGTACCGACAGATCCGTTATAACCGCCCACCACGTAGTGATAGCCATTATATGTAAACGAATTAGTGCCATTGTAGTTTACGGGGATAGTATTTACGTCCGTTGCCCAGGTGCCTAGCGTCCCATTAGCATTAATTGGCGCATAGTTTACTGTACCCGTCTTAAAGGTGTACATGTATCCATTAGATATGGTGGCGCCAAAATTATTGTGCGTACTCGGCAATGTTGAAGTCGAATTCCAGGTGCCTATCGTACCTGCCGTAATATCAAGCGGCGCATAATACACGGTATTGACGGCACTCGTGCCGTTATAGCCACCGATATAGTAAATGTAGCCATTTGAGACAAGGGCTTGGGCATTTGCCAAAGCTGTCGGTAAGGAAGTTGTACTTTGGAATGAACTCAGAGCTCCATCACCATTGATGCGTGAGTAGTATGTGGTGGCGACAGGAGATCCGGTAGTACCGCCAAGCAGGTACAGGTAGCCATTCGAGACCGTTACGGATGCGGCATTCATAGCGGCCGGCAACACCAAGCTTGAGGTCTGCCAAGCAGCAATTTGGCCATCGGGACTCGTTTTGGCAACGTAGATAGTATCAACACTGCCACTCCCTGGCGTTCCACCAAGGACATATATATAACCAGCTGATGCTACAGCAGAGGTGTAGGCACGGTTAGCAGGAAGCGCGGCAGTGGTAGCCCATGCCCCCAATGTACCGTTGGCATTAATACGGGCAAATTGAACCGTTGCTTGATAACCCGATCCATAGCCACCAATTGAGTAGACAAATCCATTAGCTACCGTTAGCCCCTCAAACGATGTGGCAGTGCTTAGGCTTGAGGTCGATTGCCACGTATTTAGGGCTGCGGAATTATTACCGTTGAGCGTAATAATATTGTTCGAACTGTTGACGTTGATGAGCTGGCCACCGGCTGCGTTCTGGACTTGGAATGCAGAGGTGGAGTTAGCAGAGTTACGGAAAGCGCTAGCGCCTGTACTACTGACAGTTGCGACGTTCGTTCCAGCACCATTTTTGAGCTGAAGAATATCACCAGCGCCAGCCGCATTGGCTTGGAACACACCTGCGACCGAGCCACTTGTAGCAGCTTGGACGTACATATTAGCAGACTGCACCGTCGCTTGATTTTGAATATAGAATCCAGAGCCTGACTTAGCGATACAACCCGTTGAATCACAGACCAAATTCGTACCTACACGTAGTCCTGTTGTTGAATTTATATCACCTGCAACGTCTAGCGTGTACGCAGCACTCGTTTGCCCTATAGCTATGCGTGAGAGTGATGTATCAGCGTTAAACAGAGTGGTAGAGGCATTTGCGTTTTGAATTCTAAAGGCTGTTGTTGAATTCGTTGTTGGTTTTAACAACACATTACCCGTACTACTGATAGTAAGGAAGTCTGCTGTTGCATTTCCTACCTGTAGTGCGTCCGCCGATCCGCCCTGGAAGACACGGAAGCCCACAGTGGTGCTTGTAGCCACACTTAGCTTGGCTCCAATCGGGTCAGTTATAACGCCAATCGCCACGCGCTCATTCGTAGAATCTACTCGTAATATAGCGTTACCACCGGCACCGACTGAAGCCAGTACCTGGAACGCAGCCACTGAGTTCGTAGAGTTTTGTAACGTAGTTGCACCAGCACTACCAAAGGTGGCTACGTTCGTTCCAGCACCGTTTTGTAGATTTAGGATATTGCCCGTACCAGCCGCATTGGCCCGAATAATCCCAGCAACCGTACCGCTCGTTGCTGCCTGGACATAGAAGTTGGCGCTTTGGACAACTGTTGAGTTCTGGATATAGTTGCCAGATCCAGAGGCTGGCGCAAAGCTACAGGCAGTCGAGCCCTGTAGACAAACAGTACCAGATTCGTTCGGCAGATTAATCGTACGGTTTGCAGTCGGAGTCGTGAAGCCAAGCGTCGTGGTGAAAGAACCACTCGTTGCTTTGAATGTACTCGTAGCATCACCTAAGACTGTTGTCGCTCTACTACTCTGCCCAATAGTGATTGTCCCGAGTGGCGCGTATAGTGTACCATCAAAGCCGCTATACGTTGCCTGCAGGGCGCCTAATGTCACCACCCCTGTTGTCGTGCTCACGCTGAATATATAATCATTATTTGAGGCTTGAACTGCAAAAGCCATGTTGCTATCCGTCGTCGTCTTAATAGTAAAGCCGTCCGAACCCAATAGAGCATTCACACCACTGCCAGAGCCCTGAGCATCAATACTTATATTACCACCGGTAGCTGTTGTGAGTGAGATAGCCGTAGCACCATTACCGCCCTGAATCGCCGTCGTGGAGGTGCTGCGCTGACTACCTACGCTTACTGTCTGTGCGGCAGTACCTGCAGTTTGCGGGTCGCCGACGCGGATTGTGCGAGCCACATCGCTACCGCCGCCAACATTGACGTTGATGGTGTTATCTGTACCAAGGTTGACCGTACCGGCACCGCTCGTGTTGAGCGTCAGGATTGCCGTACCGCCCGCACGAATACTCAAGGCATTGTTGGATGTCGTGATGATCTGCGATGCAGCGTTGCCCGTCATGGTGATTGCTCCGCCCGACTGGGTGATTCCACCGGTAATTGTCGTTGATTTATCGAGGTTTATCCCCGTAGCATTAGTTGTACCTATGCTTAGCGTACCTGCAGCAGCAGTATCAAACAACGACGCCTGGAATGAAGTATTCGCACGTCCCGTTCCAGAGATGCGGAAATTAGCGGTCTGGTCGCTACTGTTTTGGTTCTGGATGTAGTTACTACCCCCGCTTGCCAGGGCAAAGCCACAGGCAGTAGAGTTCTGTAAACAAATTGTGCCTGACTCATCAGGGGCTTGAATCGTTCGGTTGGCCGTAGGCTGCACAAATCCTAAGGTACTCCTAAAGCTGCCATTCGTAAGCGCCAGTTGTCCAGCCGTGAACGCATACGGTACCGCTGTTAATTTCAAACGTGGCGACATTGGCCCGTCCCAAACGGGCGTTACAGCGGTACTGCCTATATTAAGGCTGATCCAAAGCTCCTGATCCCAGTTAAGGCTCGGGAGGGCAGTAACACTGCCGAGGTTTGCCGTCAGGTAGCCGTTTACCACGCGCACCCTGTTAACCCCTGTACGCGTCTCGGTCCATACACATGCGGCATCTCCAGTACAGGAGCCTTGCGAGGAGCCGCTTGAGCTAAGCGCTGTGTATATCTTAAACTCTACGTTGTAATCTCCGTCGTCAACGATCGCACCAGTAGAGCGCATAAGCTTGGCCTGGAAATTTATCGTGCTACTTGTAGCCGCGCTAGTATGTACTGTGGCGCCAAGTCCCGCCAGAAAAACCTGTAGCATGAACAAAAAGACGAGTGTCGTTCTTCTCGCGCACAACCACAAAACCAGTTTCTGGATTTTTTGTTTTATCATGTTTTTTGTTTTTTTGGCTTTCAGGTGCCTGGGACTCTTTATATTATTACGCGAATATCATATTAGCTCAAGGTGTAGCAAGCACGAAATATACGATCGTATTTAGCTGTCGAATGCGTTATTGTTGGTATATTATATAATGTTCTAAATACAACGAAAATATTACTAATATGTGGTCGAGCAAACTAATTATGCAAAAAAATACGGCAGTTTGAGCAAAATTACTTGATGTAAAAAAATCAACGAGCCGTATAAGCTCGTTGATTTTATCCACAGCCGCCTAAAGTAATTAGGCGATAGTGGTAACTTTGAGGACAGTGTGACGCTGGCGGTGACCACGTACTTTGTGTACGCGCTTCTTTGCCTTGTAGCGAATAGCCATAACTTTATCGTCTTTGACTTCGTCTTCAACGATTTCAGCCGTAACCTTAGCCTTAGCAACCGTAGGAGCACCTACGGAAACTGAAGAACCGTCAATAACCATCAAAGGTTCGAAGGTTACAGTTTTACCATCAGCGTGAAGAAGCTCAACTTCAATAGTTTCGCCTTCAGTGACGATGTACTGCTTACCGCCGGTTGCAATAACTGCTTTTTTCATACTTTTGTAACTCTCTTTTCAAGAAATTATATACCAATAAATAGTAACAGATATAAGCCTCTGTGTAAAGGTGATCTTTACGCTACTTTCTCGAGGCCTACCACGAGTGCCATGCCCTCAACGGTACATTCCGTCAGGTGGACGTACTCGCGCGGTTCAAACACGAGCTCGTGCGCTAACGTTTCAGCCTTGATGGTCTCGGCAAACTCAGACATAGCTGCGTGGAGCTCATTCTCATGGGTAAGGAGAGCCAAACTGATACGGTCGTCTACCTCGAGACCCGCCTTCTTGCGCGCACTTTGGACGTTACGAATAACTTCGCGCATAAGGCCCTCGCGATGCAGTTCAGGCGTAATCGTCTTATCAACAGATACGAATCCCTCATTGGTTTCTGGGGCATGTACGACATTCTTGACGTTTACTTCTTCGGCTATCATCTGTTCGAGCTCATCTTCGAGCTTCTGGCCACCATAAGCTAAAGTTTGCAGGGGTTGGCGAACCTTAACCTGCGCTTCATTTTCGGATTTGAACATGCGTTGTGCAAGTCCGGTCTCAATGATCTGGCGAGTACGAGACATGCGCTCAAGTACTGCCTCATTTACGGCACCTGTTTCTGGCCAATCCAAAAGATGCACTGACTCACCACCTGTAAGTTTCTGATACAGCTCCTCGGCCAAGAAAGGTGTAAACGGCGCCATAATCATAGAGAGTCGAACAAGAACGTAGTGCAATGTCTTATATGCGTCATGCTTATCAGCGTCGTCATCGCTCTTCCAGAAGCGCTTTCGGCTTCGGCGAACATACCAGTTGGAAGCATCATCTAAGAATGGAATAACAACCTTCGTTGCATTTGGCAGATCATAATCAGTCATGTTTGCGTCGATTTCTTTGGTCAGCTGGTGTACTCGAGATACGATCCATTGGTCAAGCGGGTTCTTGAGACCATTACTAGGGTCAGAAAGCTCACCATTCCACTCCCAGCCATCGACGTCAGCGTACAGCGTGAAGAAGTCATACATGTTCCAGATCATGCTCAATTTACGAGCAACGTCAGCCACTTCTTTATCCTGTAATGCGAAATCTTCGCCGTTAAAAAGTGGTGAACTAAGTAGTAAAAATCGCAACGAATCTGCTGAATATTTATCCATAAGTTCGTTCGGATCGGTGTAGTTTCCGAATGACTTACTCATCTTGCGGCCGTCATTGCCGGCAATTGTACCGTGAACTAATGAGTTCTTGAATGGAATTTTGCCGAACAGGCCAATATTTACCGCGTTCATGTAGTAGAACCACGCACGTACCTGAGGTACGTACTCAACAATAAAGTCGCCGGGGAAATTGCTCTCAAACTTCTCAACGTTTTCGAAGGGATAATGGAATTGTGCAAATGGCATCGAACCACTTTCGAACCAACAATCTAGGACCTTCTCGATACGCGTATACTTTACACCGTCAATCTCAAAAGTGATATCGTCGATCCACGGTCGGTGATAATCTTCGAGCTCTTCGCCCGACAACTCCTTGAGCTCAGCATAGCTGCCCACTACCTTGATTCGCTCATTGCCTTCCGCGTCAGTACCCTTCCATACCGGCATGGCCGTTGCCCAGAAGCGGTCACGGCTCATATTCCAGTCAGGTGCAGTCTCAATAGTCTTTTGTGAACGACCGTGCTTAAGGTGTTCTGGTACCCAGTTAACCTCATTATTCTGTTCCAGCATTTCTGTACGCTGGCCATCAATGTCCATAAACCAGCTTGGGTGTGCCCTGTACATAAGCTTTGTGTCGCAACGGTGACAGTGCGGATAGTTGTGCGTGATATAGGTTATCTTCCAAACCACACCTCGGGCATGAAGCTCCTTGGCGATCGGTTTATTAACCTCCCAAACGTTCTGCCCTTTCCACTCACCTTCTTTGTACATGCCGTTATCGTCAACGCTATGCACCACTGGGAAGCCCTTTTCGCGAGAAAGCGCGTAATCTTCTTCACCATACGCTGGCGCGATATGCACGATGCCCGTACCGTCTTCTGCGGTTACATAAGGAGCCGCCCACACCTTGTGGGCATTCTCGCCACGGTCTTCAAACAGTGGCTCGTACGTTTTACCAACCAATTCAGTGCCCCTGAGTGTACGCAAAATTTCATATGGTAACGCTTGGTGTTTCTCGTTGGTTAACACCTTATCGAGCAAATCTTTGGCTATAATCAGCTTTTGATCATCAACCAAAACTTCTGCATATTCAAAATCTTCATTTACTGCAACTGCAGTGTTGGCAGGAAGTGTCCACGGTGTTGTCGTCCAAGCTAACAGATATGTGTCGGAATCAGCTAATTTGAACTTCACAAATACTGAAGGGTCCGTGTCATCCTTGTACGAGTTATCCATGGCCACCTCAGCCTTAGAGAGGGGTGTAGCATCGCGCGTACAGTACAAGAGGACTCTTTCCCCTTCATAAATTTTTCCAGCCTCATAGAGCTTCTTGAAAGCCCACCACACTGATTCCATGAATTCTTTATCCATGGTTTTGTAGGCACCTTTGAAGTCAACCCAGCGACCGATACGGTCAATCGTGTCTTCCCATAGATTACCCGTCTGCACCATATTCTCGCGACAAGTTAAGATATATTCTTCCAAACTGATCTTTGTACCGATGTCACGGCGGTCTTTTATGCCAAGCTTCTTTTCGGTAAAGACTTCAGCGGGCAAACCGTGACAGTCCCAGCCCCACACGCGTTCAACACGCTTACCTTTCATCGTCCAATAACGAGGAATGGCATCTTTGGCGATTGTGGTCAGTAGTGTTCCGTGATGCGGCACACCCGTAATGAATGGCGGGCCATCGTAAAAAACGAAGGCGTTGTCTTTTGGCCGCATTTCGACAGACTTTTCAAAAGTCTTGTTTTCTTTCCAGTATTTTACCAAGTCTTTCTCATATTCGAGAGCTCGGCGGCGGGTTCCTTTTTGGTACTTCATATTCTCTCCTTGTACATAGAAAAAGCCATCACTTTTGACTGTTGGAACTCGCGCGAACGAGTGGTACCATCCAACTTCCAAAAGAGATGACTCTTATATTTGGCGCTTGATTTTAGCAATTACGGAGCTTCGGCCGGCGGGTTCTACTAGTGCACAAACACGTTCTTCCCGCTGCATTCGTGGCTGATAACCACTCACCTACCCCTGTTTGAGGTGGACGCATGTTGTTATATTGTACTAGATTTTGAGGAACTTTGGCAAGTTGATTAGCGATACATGTATCCGACAACTTCATCCATCAGAGGTAACTGCGGACCTGGCCAAATATTTAGCACTGCCCCATCGTTGGAAACAGCTAGTATAGCCGGGTATGCCAAAATATCATACAGAGAGGCCGTTGCCGCTCCGTCTCGGGTATTTACACTCACAAGCTCTACCTTATTTGACCCAAAATCATGAAGCCGCTGGAAGTCACGGTAGAAGGTCTCAACATCTCTCGCGTGATCGGAGTTTGGTCTATAAAGCATAAGTACTTTCACCTTTTTATAGTATCATGGCACTTAAAAAAACAATAGCCACCGTTACCGATGGCTATTGTTTAATTTGAGCTACAGTCTAGCTACAGCCAGTAGTCGAACCACAGCTTGAGCAGACATAGCAGCTACCCGCGCGCTGCGTCTGATTACCACAGTTGTAGCACAATGGTGCAGTGCTGTCTGAGGTAGTCTTGGGCTTAGCGCTCTCTGCCTTTGGCTTGGCTACTTCTGAGAAGAAGATAGCTTCGGCAGCTGGCTCGGGGTGCTGCTCTTGAACCTGCTGACCAACCAGTGATTGGTCGTCGGTCAAGAACATCGTTTGCTGATCGTCAGGCATCTCATCAAAAGATGCGAGGCCCAACTCCAGGCGATCATCGAATGACAAGTAGTCCAGCGCCAAACGACGGAAAATGTAGTCAGTGATCGATGTAGCCGTACGGATGTCTTCGTCATCGGTGATACCGGCAGGAGCAAAGCTACTACTCATGAGGGTGCGAACATAGCTCTTTAGCGGTACGCCGTACTGCAAACCGTGGCTTACAGAGATAGCAAACGAGTCCATAAGACCTGACAAAGTAGAACCCTGCTTTGATACGCGCACGAAGAGTTCACCAGGGGTGCCGTCTTCATATTCACTTACCGTAAAGAATCCAGCGAGATCCGCAATACGGAATTTGTAGGTCTTACCGTTGCGACGACGAGGAAGCATGCGGCGAACAGCCGTGCCCTTAACAATGATCTTGTCGGCGGCAGTCTCTACAAGTGTAGGAGCGGGTGCTACAGGAGCTTCAGCGACGACAGGTGCTGCAACAGGCTCTTCCTTAACTTGCTTCTTCTTACCGGAGAGTGGCTGAGCAACCTTGCAGTTGTCGCGGTAGATAGCGATAGCCTTGATACCCATCTTCCATGCGTCGATGTGAAGCTGTTCTACATCTTCAACAGTTGCGTTCTCGGGCATGTTGACAGTCTTGCTGATAGCACCAGAGATAAATGGCTGTACCGCTGACATCATCTTGACGTGGCCAAGGTAATGGATGGAGTTATCGCCCACCGCACAAGCAAAGACTTCAGCGTGTTCTGCTTTGAGGTGTGGTGCACCTTCTACGGAGCCGTTTTCGTGGATGTAACTCACAATTTCCTGAGTCTGCGACTGTGTATAGCCCATAGTCCTCAAGGCCCGAGGCACCGTCTGGTTGACGATAGCCATTGAGCCACCACCGACCAATGTCTTGTGCTTCACGAGGCTAAAGTCAGGCTCAATACCAGTCGTGTCGCAGTCCATCATAAGACCGATTGTACCGGTAGGAGCAAGTACGCTCGCCTGTGAGTTACGTACGCCGTACATACCGCCCAGGTCTACAGCTTCATCCCAGGCTGTTGCAGCTGAACTCAAAAGCTCTTCTGATACAAGACTGGCGTCGATCTTAGATACTTCGGTACGATGTTGGCTCAAAACTTTGAGCATACCCTTGCGATCTTTGTGGAATCCAGCAAAGGGACCAACACGGTTAGCAATCTTAGCGCTTACAGCGTACGCGTGACCAGTCATAAGGGCGGTAATTGCTGCAGCCTGAGCACGACCTTCGGCTGAGTCGTATGGCAAACCTTGTGCCATAAGCATTGCGCCGAGGTTAGCGTAGCCTAAACCGAGTTCACGGTAAGCCTTGGCATTCTTGCTAATGCCTTCTGTTGGGTATTCGCTGTAGCCAACCAAAATTTCCTGTGCGGTAAAGACCAACTCGACAGTGTGCTTGAATGCTTCAATGTCAAAGGTGTTGTCTTCACGCAAGTACTTGAGAAGGTTGATTGAAGCAAGGTTACATGCCGAGTTGTCGAGGTGCATGTACTCTGAACATGGATTACTGCCATTGATGCGGCCCGCATTAGGAGTAGTGTGCCAGTGATTGATAGTCGTATCAAACTGCATACCTGGATCCGCACAAGCCCAAGCAGCTTCAGAAATCTCTCGGAAGAGCTCTTTGGCCTTAACGGTCTTTACAACCTCTCCGGTCGTAACGGCCTTCAGGTCCCAATCGCCATCTGCTAATACTGCTTCCATGAACTCATCCGTTACGCGGACAGAGTTGTTGGCGTTCTGGTATTGGACAGAAACAATGTCCTTACCGTCCAGGCTCATATCGAAGCCTGCATCACTCAGCGCACGGATCTTGTTCTCTTCACGCTTTTTAGTGTCGATAAATTCAAACACATCGGGGTGATCAGCGTTCAAGATGACCATTTTTGCAGCACGGCGTGTTTTACCGCCGCTCTTAATAACACCCGCAACAGAGTCGGCAGCGCGCATAAAGCTCACAGGACCAGAAGCCCTACCGGCACTTTTACCAAGCGGTTCAGCCGATGAGCGAATCGAGCTGATGTTCAGACCTGCACCTGAACCACCCTTAAAGATCATACCTTCTTCGGTGTACCACTTAAGGATAGACTCCATAGTGTCTTCTACCTTAAGGATAAAACAAGCGCTTGCCTGTTGTGCGCGCTCTGGAGCACCAATGTTAAACCACACTGGTGAGTTAAAAGCTGCACGTTGCGTAGCAAGAACGTATTTCAATTCCTCGCGGTAGTCTTCTGCTTCCGCTGTTGATTCGAAGTACTTTTCCTGCAGGCCATGACGAACCACAGTATCGACCACGCGGTCGATAAGCGTTCGCAATGACGCTTCGCGCTCTTTTGTGCCAGGAGTACCAGTAAAGTACTTCTGTGACACGATATTTATAGCGTTAAGAGACCATCCTTCAGGAAACTCAACGCCTTTCTGCTCAAAGACTGGCTTCTGTGAAGCTGGATTCACAATAATAGAATCCACCTTGTTCCACTTCAGCTGGTCGTAGGCTTTGCTTTTTGGCTGGGTGAAAAAACGCCCAACCGTCAAACTGGTTGTTTGTGCCATAGTACCCTCATGTTTTGAGTCCATCTAGAAAACCCCTCCTAGATGACACCCCCCATTAAAATTGTTTTATTGTTTGTTTAGAGTTCGCGAACACCGCTCATGTGCCGCCAGCTCCCCTTGGACTTCGTCGCTCACGACTAAAATCCCAGAGGAGCCGACCGCTCTACACTTCAAGCGGATCGCTACTTTCGCTCACGGATATGTGATAATTCTTTTTCGAAACCGGCAATATCTTTAAATCGTCGGTAAACACTTGCGAATCGTACGTATGCTACTTCATTAACAGGTGCTAAGCGCTCCATTACCATTTCGCCTATTCTATTTGAGGCGACCTCTGGATCGCCGCAGGCATGAAGATCGTGTTCGATATCTGATACAAGGCGTTCTAGCTGCATGTTTGTAACAGGTGTTTTTTCGCAGGCTCGGTACAAGCCAGCCAGAAGCTTATCGCGGTTAAACAGCTCCCGCACGCCATCGTTTTTTACGACGATAAGTTGTGGTCGTTCGACGCGTTCGTAAGTAGTAAACCGGTAGCCGCATTCTGGACATGAGCGACGGCGGCGGATTGCCTCACCGTCAGCTGCTTCGCGCGATTCGATAACCTTCGTGTCGGTAAAATGACATTGACTGCATTTCACTTCGCGCTCCTTACATTTTATTGCTTATGAATGTGCATCCCCATATATAGCGGTTGTCCTTATAATAATAGCTCTATAAGTAGCGCTTTGGCAAGGTTCCGACACGTGTTTTAGGTTGTATTATTTAGTACGAAATATGCAGATTTAAGCAGCTAAATCGTGATCATCAGAGTCGCGGTGTCGCTTTGTAAGACGGCGCAAGAATGAAGGCTTTTCTAGTTCTTCATCATGGCTAACGATAGCGCTGTCCTGATGTTGAGTCATCATGTCGTGTTGCTGTGGCATAGCCGGCTGGTCTGAAAGGGTCTGATCAGATGTGTCGTCGATAGTCCAAATATTGGGCATGGCGGCGTCAGATTTAAAATCAGTTACAGGATTAGTGTCATCGAGATTCATATCAACTGCGTTTAAGTCGGCGTCTGAGGTTTTTTCTACACGTGGTGCAGCGGCTTCGTCTGCTGATGCCGGAACAGGAGTCTCGTCAAGTAGTTCAGGGCTCACCGAGCTCGGCGCTGCAGCAATCTCTTCGGCGCTGCGACGGTTCCCGAAGTATGAAGCATCGAAGCCAGTTGCTACGACGGTAATAATAATTTCGCCCGAAAGCTTATCATCGATAGTTGCACCAAATATAATGTTGGCGTCTGGGTCTGCGGCACTGGTAATAGCTTCAGCTGCAGCATTAATTTCATGCATCGAAAGATCGTTGCCACCAATAACGTTAAAGAGGATACCGCGTGCACCATCAATAGAAACTTCAAGCAACGGTGAATCAATCGCCTGTTGAGCTGCCAGCACGGCACGGTTTTCACCACTTGCGCGGCCGATACCCATCAGTGCTGAGCCAGCATTTACCATGACTGCCTTAACGTCGGCAAAGTCGAGGTTAATGAGACCGTGAACAGTAATCAGGTCTGAAATACCCTGTACACCTTGACGAAGAACATCATCAGCCACCTTGAAGGCTTCAATGAGTGGCGTTTGACGATCAATAGTTTGAAGAAGACGGTCGTTAGGGATAGTAATTAGCGTATCGACTGCAGAACGAAGATTTTCGATAGCGTGCTCGGCGTTACGACGACGTTTTTCACCTTCAAAAGCAAAAGGCTTCGTAGCAAAGCCAACGACGAGTATGCTCATTTCTTTAGCGATGCGTGCTACTACATGGCCTGCACCACTACCAGTACCACCACCGGCGCCTAACGTGACAAAAACCATGTCAGCGCCCTCGAGCGCCTTACGGATCTCCTCTGCTGACTCTTCAGCAGCGCGTTCACCAACAATAGGATCAGCACCAGCGCCTAAGCCCCTTGTTGCGTCCTGGCCGATGTGGATCTTTACTTGAGCCTTGGAGTGGAACAATGCCTGCGCATCAGTGTTGATTGCGATGAATTCAACACCTTCAACTCCGGCGTCCACCATTCGGTTAATTGCAGCTCCACCTGCTCCACCAACGCCGGCAACTTTAATTTTGGCAATGGTTTCGATAGCTGGTTCAATTTGAGGCATGGTTATCTAGTTACCCTCTCTTCATTCTTCTTGTATACAAAGCAGTATAGCCCATGGGACCAGCGAGTTCAACAAAAGTATACACGCTTTTTTGTAGCATAAGCGTTTGCATAAAATAAGTTATCGCTTAAATCGCTGCCACAGGTTGTCGACAAAATTAATTGCTCGGTCCGCTGACTTACCATGTGTACCAGAGGTAGTTTCGGGTAATAATAGCATATCGAGCATCATTAAACCGACTGCAGCGGCATAGGCAGGGTCAGCTACAGTATCCACAAGGCCACTTACGGATTGTAAGTTTCCGACTCGAGAAGCTAATTGCATTTTCTCTCTGGCATACTCAGCCATACCGGGCAGTTTTGCAGTACCGCCTACGAGCACCACACCACCAGGGAGCTTATTTGCGCGGTGGATACGGGTTAGTTCTTTGTTGACGTACTCAAAGAGCTCTTCGACGCGTGCCTCGGTAATCATGGCGATCTCGTCGGCCTTAAAGATGTGCTCCTGGTTATTAACCTTGAGGCGTAGGTTCTGGGGAGCTTTTTTCGTATCAAGCGTTGCGAATCGAACCTTAACGGCCTCTGCGACGTCGAGGTCAGTTTTAAGCCCAATGGCTAGGTCATTGGTAATATTCGCACCGCCAATAGGCAGGACAGCCACATGCTGTACCTCCCCGTCCTCGAGTACAACAATATTCGTTGTGCCGGCACCGATATCGACAAGAACTGTTCCAGCTTCTTTTTGTTGGCGAGATAGTACCGCTTCGGCTGCAGCCAGACTTGAAAGTGTATGGTTATGCGGAGCGACCTGGGCCTTTTCCATAGCCATATCAAGATTGCGTAGATTAGGCGTTGCAGCTGAGACTATGTGCGTGTCTACCTCGAGACGAACACCACGCATCCCAACCGGGTCTTTAATGTTGTCTTGTCCATCCAGACGGTAATTTTTTGCAAAAACCTGAATAATTTCGCGGTTAGGCGGTAGTTTTACAATTGTTGCAGCTTCTTCGACACGATAACGGTCTTCGGGGGTAATTTCGCGATTGGCGGCACTGATAGCAATCACGCCCTTAGAATTAATACCGCTAACGTGCGCACCGTTAACGTTTACCGTAGCCCCGTTCAGACGGATGCCAGATAGTCGCTCTGCCTCTGTTACGGCTTGGACGATGGCCTCGGCTGCGTCATCGACGTGGACAACGACACCCTTGCGCATGCCAATATTCGTGGAGCTACCATGGCCCAAAACCGAGATTTTTCCAGGATTATTGGCATCAAGCATACCAACAACACAGCGAACTGTGCTCGTGCCTACATCGAGACCGACATATGTTTGTGAGGCTGAAGACCCGTGCATATGGATGCAGTATAGCGCTTATTCTTCGATTTGAGCAAGTCTTGTTTACACTTGCGTCAAAATTTCCATGCCATCTTCAGTCACTAAAACAGTATGTTCAAACTGTGCAGACCAGCTACCATCTTTAGTGAACAGCGTCCAGCCATCATGTGCTTCAACAATAGCTGGCCCAGCCAGAGTAGTAATTGGCTCTACGGCGATCGTCATACCCGGCTTAAGAACCGGGCCACGCCCAGCTTTGCCATAATTTGGAATTTCAGGCTCATCTTCATGCAATTCATAGCCGACACCATGACCCACAAGCTCCTTAACAATCCCAAGTTTGTATTTTCGCAATGTAGATTCAATCGCTGCTGATATATCACCCACGCGCGCACCATCTTTTACAACAGAAAGTCCGTCATACAATGCACGCTCGGTACCTTCAAGCAGTCGTTTTGTGTCTGGTGTTGTTTTATCAGCAATAGCGATAGAGATGCCAGCGTCGGTAATCATGCCCTTATAGCGGACACCAAAATCAAAATTTACAACATCTCCAGCTTTAAATGGAATGCCGCTCGGAATACTGTGTTGGACCTGGTTATTTACTGAGATACAAATGATGTCTGGATAGCCGTAAAAGCCAAGAAAAGCTGGCTCGCCACCGAGAGCCTTAAGCTCCTTAGCCGCCAGCGCCGACATGTCTTTTGGTGTTAAACCGGGGGCAGCGTTTGCACGCATAATTTGCAGAATGGTTGCAAGCATACGGCCACCTTCACGCATCGCGACAATTTCATCTGGTTTTTTGGTTGTGATCATGAAAGTATGATCCTTGTTTTACGGTTATTCGTCAATACAATTCAGGATTGCATCGTGAACTACACGAGGCTCTTGCGAGGCATCGATATCGTGTACAGGCACATTCTCACTACGAAAGTGATCAAGAATCGGTAGCGTAACCGCACGATATTCTCGAAAGCGCTCAGCGATAGCTTCATCGTTGTCGTCTTGTCGGCCACGGTCAAGAAGACGAGCTTTTACGACATTTTCAGAAGCAGACAGGTTGATAATGGCAGTCAGCTCAAAACGACCGTCATGGACCTGCTCAAGTAACCAATCTGCCTGCGGAATGGTTCGAGGAAAACCATCAAGAATAAATTCTTGTTTTGGGTCTATAAGTTCAAATACTTTATCGAGAATTGCGATCATCTCTCCGTCGCTAAGAAGTTTGCCCTGCAGCATCTCGTGACGACGTTTGCCCGTCACAAGCACACGCAGGATTTCACCCGTAGAGATCCAGGCGTAACCATGTTCGTCAGCCAGAATTTTACCCTGCATGCTTTTACCAGCACCAGCGACACCAGTTAGGATAATCATGAGATTACAGCCTTTCTTTTACGAGTTGTGCGATACGTGCACCGTCAGCACGACCTTCGGTTGCTTGTTTTACTTTGCCAATTATTTGGCCCATGACCTGAGGAGTTGGTGAGTCAAATGTACCCACTACATCATTAACGATCTGTATAAGTTCTTCGTCGGATAGCTGCTTGGGTAAATAAGCTTCAATGACAGCTTTTTCCGCCAATTCAGCATCAGCTTTTTCCGGCCTATTGCCCTTGATATAAAGATCGGCGCTTTCTTGGCGTTTTTTTGCTTCTTTGGCAAAAAGCGTCAAGATATCTTCATCGCTTAAACCCTGCTCGCGACTTCCCTTTGCCACTTCGGCATAAAGGATAACACTTTTAAGACCGCGTAATATCGTTACGCGGTCTTTGTCGCCAGCTAGTAGGGCAGTTTTTAGATCCTGCTCTAGTTGCTGCTTAAGCATATATTATCGTTGACCAAGCTTAATTTTCTTGAGCTTCTGAGCTTTGCGTTGAGTACGAATAATTGCTTTCGCACGACGTTCGCGTTTGCTAATTGGCTTCTCGAAGTATTGAGCCTGTTTTACAACAGCGATAACACCAGCTTGTTGCACTTTGCGGTTAAAGCGGCGCAACAAGTTCTCTAGTGATTCTTTTGAGTCTTTACGTGTAACCTGTATCATTTCGTTTCTTATTCTATCCTAACAGAGAGACTTTTGCAAGCCGTATCTAGAGGACTTGTTTCTTTTGTGTAGCGCGTTGTGATTTCAGCACAATGCTTTGTAGTTCTTTGAAAATCGGGAACTGCTTATTGGTGTGGTAAATCTTAGTATTACCTTGTTTTTCGGACACCAAAAAACCAACCTTTTCCAAGCGCTTGAGCTCGCGTTGGATATTGCCAGCGTCTTCTTTGATTAGCTTGGCAAGACCCCGAACATGCGTCTTGAAATCGGGATATTTTGCGTAGATAACTATGATCTTACGACGAACTCTTGAAGTGATAAATACATCTAACATAAATCTTCTATTGTTATTAGAACAACGTACCCCATTCGTAGTATATCGGATGGGGTGGGTCATTACAACTTTTACAACTATATATTTTAAACTAATGAAACTCTATAATGCAACCATGCATTACGTGGAAATTTTAGTTGCGGAGGCCAGTTTTCATGGAACCGAGGCCCTAACTTATAGTTCTGAAGCGCCGCTTAACATCGGTCAGCTTGCCTTTGTTCCGCTCCGGAACAAAGAGGTCTTGGGCGTCGTTACGGCACATACACAAAAACCAAAGTTCGTCGCTAAACCCGTCAATAGCGTCCCTGATATCCCGCCAATACCTAAATATTTGATCGAAATTGCGGAATGGATGCGTAAATATTACCCGGCACCGCTTGGGACAATTGTGCAACAAATACTGCCCAAAGGATTACCTAAAAAAGAAGTTCCGCCGCTTAAGGCACACAATACGAAATTGCCGGATCTACCTAAACTCACAACTGATCAGGAGAAAGCCATAGCCTCACTCGATACCGCCGGTATGCATATCCTGCACGGAGATACCGGTACCGGTAAAACGCGCGTATACATGGAACTGGCGCTACGTGCTATGCAACAGGGAAAGTCATCGCTCATCTTAACACCCGAGATCGGGCTGACCTCTCAGTTAAGTGCAGACCTAAAGCGGATTTTTGGCAACCGGGTTATTGTCATACACTCTCAGCTAACAGATGCGACACGTCGAAAACTATGGCTTTCGATCCTACGCGAAAAAGACCCTTTGATTGTTATTGGCCCCCGGTCAGCTCTCTTCAGCCCGATATATGACCTTGGTTTTATCGCCATTGATGAATCCCACGAGACAGCCTACAAGCAAGATCAAAGCCCGTATTATCATGCAACACATGTTGCGAGCAAACTAGCGTCACTTAAAAAAATCCCGCTGTTGCTTGGATCGGCCACGCCACTGATAAGCGACTACTTCGTGGCAGAATATAAGAAACGCCCCATCATTCGTATGACAACGACGGCGTCAGGCGGAAGTCACCAACACAACATCTC
>Ga0075362_10000052_pt1 | contig 37626 bp, 43 predicted proteins | sample EndMetdeltDD1762_FD_71397 | JGI IMG/M metagenome (GOLD analysis project Ga0075362, IMG submission 71397) | Populus endosphere microbial communities from Tennessee, USA - Endosphere MetaG P. deltoides DD176-2 | ecosystem: Host-associated > Plants > Roots > Endosphere | place: USA: Tennessee...
GGCGGTATCGACTACGATAAGCTGCGCGACAAAGACATCCCGCTTTTGCGCCGTAAAATCGGTGTCGTATTTCAGGATTTCAAGCTATTGCCTAACCGTACCGTTTTCGAAAACGTTGCGTTTGCTCTCGAAATAGTCGGCATGGGCAACTACGAAATCAAGCATACCGTACCAAAAGTGCTCGATATCGTGAATCTTCGTGGTAAAGAAAAGCGTATGCCTTATGAACTCTCAGGTGGTGAACGCCAGCGAGTGGCTATTGCGCGCGCTATTGTCCGCCAGCCCAAAATCCTCATTGCCGATGAGCCGACAGGCAACCTTGACCCCAAGCATGCCTGGGACGTCATTAATGTACTCGAGAAAATTAACCGATACGGTACAACGGTTCTGCTAACAACTCACAACCAAGATATCGTAAATAAACTAAAACGACGTGTTGTCACGATTCAGCAGGGTCATATTGCCAGTGACCGTGCATCAGCGAGCTACAAAGCATGAACCGAAAAATGATTACATTCTCCCGCATTATACAGACGGGCTGCGTTAACTTTATCCGCAATGCCTGGCTCGCGATTGCCGCCATGGCAGTGATGGTGGTTACTCTTACGATTGTTCTGTTTTCGTTGATCACCAACGCCACATTTGCAAATACCATCGCCCAGATCACTGACCGTATCGATATTTCAGTCTATCTGAAAGACGAAGTAAAGCCTTCTGAAAAAGATCAGCTACTCAAGGGCCTACGCGGCCTGCCTAACGTCAAGGAAGTAAAGTACCTGTCAAAAGCAGACGCGCTAGCGAACTACAAGAGGCAAAACGCCAACAACCCTCAGTTGCTATCAGCTATTTCTTCGACCGATAACCCGCTGCCAGCAACGATTTTGGTCAAACCAAAAGACCTCAACAAGATCCAGGACATAAAAACCTACTTGGCTAATGACAAAAACAATAAGCTCCAGTCTGATGAGCCATCCTATTCTGGTGACCGCAAGGCGGCAATCGACAAAATCACGCATGCTACAAATATTTTGCGGCAGGTCGGTATTTTTGCAGTCCTTATCTTTACCGTTATCTCAGTCCTAATTATTTTCAACACCATACAAATGGCTATCTTTAACCGCCGTGACGAACTGACGATTATGCGTTTGCTTGGCGCTAGTACTTGGTATATTCGGGGTCCATTCGTGGTGGAAAATATTATTTACGGTGTTTTCTCGGCCATAATGTCGGTTGCCATCATCAAGGTGCTGTTTATCGTCGCAAGTCAGGCGCTGCAGGCGACATCACTCGGTCTGCTGGACATCAACTATGCCAGTACCTACTTCAATAGTCACGTCTGGATCCTTTTGACCATACAACTACTGGTTGGTATACTAATTGGTGCCGCATCTTCTGTCGTAGCGACCCAGCGGTATCTCAAGTTTAAGACTCGTTAGTACTATCCACATCGACCTTGTCCGCAAAAACACAGTTTCTTTTATAGACCAAGTCACCAACATATGCACAGGGGTCGCTCAAACATCCGGCGTGCCGGGTAAGAGTGCGCGAACTCCTGCATATGTTTACTGGCCACGCAATTAATGCAAGAAGGAGGGATATTTTACAAACAATGGGTAAATATGGTATTATGGTAATGCTTAAAAGAACTAATAAAAATATGAAAACAAAAGTAAGCAAAGAACGAAATTATTCCCAGAAAATGCGCCGCATAGCAGCGTCCGTTTCCGTACTGGCCGTAGTGGCTGTGTTTACGATCGCAAACGTATACGTCCCAAATACGCAAGCTGCGAACATCAACGAACAGATTAAAGCGCTTCGTGAGGAGAATGCACGCAACGCAAACGCCGTACAGGACCTCAAAAACCAAGCGGTGAGCTATCAGGATGCTATCTCGCGTTTGCAGAGCCAAATCGGCACGCTACAAGGGCAAATTGATAACAACGTAGCCAAGCAAACGGCAGTTCAGACCGAAATTGATACTAACCAGAGAGAGCTAGAACGCCAGAAAAGCGTGCTGGGTGAAAATATTAAAGTCATGTATGTTGATGGCCAGCCAAGCACTATAGAAATGCTGGCATCTAGTAAGAATCTGAGCGATTTTGTCGATAAACAAGAGTATCGCACGACCGTTCAGAATAAAATTCAGGATACTTTAAAGCGTATTGCTGATCTGCAAAACAAGCTCAAAGAGCAAAAAGTGCAGATCGAGGCACTCCTTACCGAGCAGCGCCAGCAGCAAAACCAGCTTGCATCTGCCCGGGCAGAGCAGGCAAATATGCTGGCCTTCAACCAGGACCAGCAGAGCTCTTTTAACCAAAAAACCAAAGACAACCAAGCCAAGATCACCAGCCTTGTTGCTGAGCAGCTGCGCGCCAACATGGGCTCGGGCGGTAGCGCGTTATCGCACGACCCAAGTAACGGCTACTATCCATATGCCAACGCCGGCTTTAGTATGAGCACGGCACCTGGCTGTGTCGACAACGATGGACCTGATCGCTGGGGTTACTGCACTCGGCAATGCGTATCGTATGCTGCATGGGCTGTCGAGCGTTCTGGCCGCAGCGCACCGATGTATTATGGTAATGCAAAAGACTGGGTCTGGGCCGCGCAGCGAGATGGCGTTCCAGTCTACACTTCCAATCCGCAACCTGGCGATGTTGCTATCAGTACCGCGGGCACCTGGGGACACGCTATGTACGTCGAGAGTGTCTCAGGCGGCCAAATCTATATTTCGCAGTACAACGCACAATTAGACGGCCAGTATACTACGCAGTGGCGTAACTGGTCTGGGTATTATTTCCTCCGATTCCAATAAAGTACGCATTCTTGGCAAATACACCGTTCCTGAGGACGGTGTATTTGTTTTACAACGTTTACGCGGCTTCTCTTGTTGGTTTCCCAAGGTGTAATCACGTATAATCGAGAGCATAACCAGAAAAGTGAGGCATCCATGCAGAAGCATGAAACTACTGATAGTGGCAAAAAACAGTCCTATCTTCGGCGAGTCATTATGATGGGCGGGGCAACGTTTGCCGCAGTCCTAATCTTTGCGTTGGGTATTGCGGTTGGCAATGGACAGATCTCATTTAGCTCGGCAAGCTCACAAAACAAATCATTACCGGCGCAATTGGACTATCGCAGCGTCAACCAGCTGTATAGCGCTATCCGCGAAAACTATGATGGCAGGCTGACCGAAGAACAGCTGCTGGACGGCCTCAAATCTGGACTGGCGCAGGCAACGGGCGATCCGTACACCGAATACTTTAACAAAAAAGATGCCCAGGAATTCAACCAACAGTTAGAAGGTTCCTTTACTGGTATCGGTGCCGAACTGGGTCAGGATGAAGATAAAAACCTGATTGTCGTAGCACCGATTGACGGTTTTCCAGCTGATAAAGCAGGCGTGCGTGCCAAAGACGCTATCGTATCCATTGACGGCAAGAGCACCAGTGGTATGTCCATCGACGACGCCGTCAAGAAAATCCGCGGCGAAAGTGGTACGAAGGTCGAACTCGAACTTGTCCGCGACCGCAAAGAAACACTCAAGCTCACCATTACGCGCGCCGAGATTAAAATCCCAAGCGTGGAGTGGAACGTGACTGACGATAACATCGGATACATGAAAATTACCCAGTTCAGCGACGACACTACCACACTTGCTACACAGGCAGCCCAGGAGTTCCGCGACAAAGATGTAAAGGGAGTTGTTCTCGATATGCGTGACAACCCGGGCGGGCTCTTGAGTGCTGCGGTTGACGTCTCCAGCCTTTGGCTGCCTAAAGGCACCACCGTCTTGCAGGAGAAGCGTGACGGCAAGGTTATCCGTACCTACAGTGCGACAGGAAACGATATCCTTAAGGGTATAAAAACGACAGTCCTCATCAACGGCGGTAGCGCAAGTGCTTCTGAGATTACCGCTGGTGCATTGCTTGATAACAAAGCAGCTACACTGATTGGTGAAAAGAGTTTTGGCAAGGGAAGTGTCCAGCAGATTCAGCCGTTGCCAGACGGTGCTGAAGTAAAAATCACAATTGCCAGGTGGTATCGCCCGAACGGTCAGAACATAGACAAAAAGGGTATCGAGCCAAGCAAAAAGATTGAGCTAACAGATGATGATTATGCTCAAGATCGTGATCCACAAAAGGACGCAGCTGTCCAGGCGCTCCAAAGCGAATAGTGATGAGTATCGTGTGCGTAAGTGTTATCTGCTTGCGCACACGATCTCGAAACGGTATGATTAGGGAAAATTAGGGAAGTAATCAGGTGGCAAAGCCGACAAAATACATATTTGTTACAGGTGGTGTCCTTTCAGGATTAGGAAAGGGTATCACTGCGGCCTCCATCGCAAATATCCTTAAAGCTAAAGGCCTGAAGGTCAACATTCAAAAATGTGATCCGTATCTTAACGTTGATGCGGGCACGCTGAGTCCTCGCGAGCACGGTGAGTGTTTCGTCACGAAAGACGGGGCTGAAACTGATCTCGATCTAGGACATTACGAGCGCTTTTTGGACGAGGAACTTACGCAGGCAAGTTCGCTTATGAGCGGTCGTATCTTGCGCCAGGTTATATCAGATGAACGTGCCGGTAAATACCAGGGGCAGTCCGTGCAAATCGTGCCGCATGTTATGCGTGCTATCGCACAAGGCATCGCCAAGGCAGGTGAGGGTTTTGACGTTCATATTGCCGAAATCGGTGGAACGGTCGGCGATCTGGAGAGCCTAAGTTTTGTAGAAGCTATCCGCGAATGCGGCGTACAATTTGGCCGCGAAAACTGTTTGTACGTGCACGTCGTATATATGCCTTATTTGGGCGCAAGCAAGGAAATCAAGAGCAAGCCAGCACAGAACGCGGTACGCGAGCTGCGAGGCCTGGGGATAGCTCCTGATGTGCTCGTAGCACGCTCAGAAGAACCAGCTCCAAGTTCGATTAAGGCAAAATTATCTATGTATTGCGGCGTTGACGAAGACGCCATCGCGCTACTACCTAACGCCGAAACCATTTATCAGGTGCCGTTGACGCTTGAGGACGACGGTATTGTCGATGTTATCAGTCGTAAACTGGGCCTGGGTGTGCATACTTCCGAACTCACAGAATGGCGCCAGCTTGTTAAACACGCTACCGCTAAGCATGCAAAAGCCGTTACCATCGGTGTGGTTGCAAAGTATCTGGACAGCCAAGACACGTATTTGTCGGTGTTCGAGGCATTACGCGCAGCTGGCTGGCAACATAACGCCGACGTTACTATTCGTTGGATTGATGCCGAAAAGTTAGAAGACCCCGCAATAGATATAGCCATTGAGCTCAAAGGCGTACAGGGCATTGTCGTACCGGGCGGCTTTGGTTCGCGAGGCGTTGAAGGTAAAGTACGCGCTGCACAGTTTGCGCTCGATACGGGGCTGCCATACCTGGGGCTTTGTCTCGGTATGCAGGTGGCAGTTATCGCGAGTGCCAGGCGTGCCGGTATTCTTGATGCGAATTCCGCTGAGTTTGACCCAGCATCAGGTAACAAGGTCATCAACACTATGGCCGGACAAGAAGGCATGGAGAACACCGGCGGCACGATGCGTTTAGGCGACTATCCATGTGTGATCGTTCCCGGAAGCTTGGCTGAAAAAGTATATAAAACCACTCAAATTACTGAGCGCCATCGTCACCGATACGAGTGTAACAACGACTTCCGCGATGCATATGCTGCGTGGGGGATCGAAGCGGTCGGTTTTTCGCCTGACCATCATCTTGTTGAGATGGTGGAAGCAAAAAATCACCCATTCTTCCTGGCTAGCCAGTTTCACCCGGAATTTAAATCACGACCACATCGTCCGCACCCAATGTTTGAGGGTTTTATAGGTCATATAGTTGCAAAATCTAAATAAGTAAGGTAGCGTAAGCAGTATGGATATGACTAACCAGCCGGCTCCGGCAGCCCCAGGAACTCATCAAAAACGTATTTTACTGGTTGAGGATGACGACGCGCTTGCGAGCGTGTATGTTGTTCGTTTGCAGGCCGAAGGTTTTGACGTTCGTCGTGTATCCAACGGCGAAGATGCGCTTGCAGCAGCCATAAGCTACAAACCTGACCTCGTATTACTCGATGTTATGATGCCGAAAGTAAGCGGATTCGACGTACTCGATATCCTGCGTAACACTCCTGAAACTGCAAATCTCAAGATTATAATCCTGACCGCGCTGAGCCAGGAAAGCGACAAGCAGCGTGCCGTACAACTCGGCGTAGACGATTACCTCGTCAAATCACAAGTTGTTATTACGGACGTGATAGAACGCATAAAGCAGCACCTCGGAATAGCGTGAGGCGACAAACGCAATGATTAACGTAAACCCCCAGATGAAACCGTCTGGGGGTTTTGATTTACGCGCACATACACATCACATGTGTTAATACAGTAAAATTGACATAAGCACAATAATATAGTAGTATAAACTTAAGGTAAACCTTCAAAGGAAACATAAAAATGTCAGTAGAAACTCTCGCACAGCATCAACAATCAGTCGTTGAGGAGCTTCTTGTGCACCCCGACGCTATTCGCGCTGAGGAAATTCACGAGAACGTTACAACCATCGATGTAGATAGCGCTCAGCTGCTTGCTACGCCGTCGGTACATATGAACGAAAAAGGAAATACTACCACGCAGTATCTTTTAGGGATTATCGAGCATGGCCCGAATACGACACTGGGTGTCGTGGGCGCTGTCGTTGAAGGTGATAATGGCTACCGTTCTACATACTTTGTGACTGAGCTGGGCAAAGAGGGTACGCATGCTATTGCCGTAGCTCATCTGGGCGACACACAGCCGCAACAGCCGCTGGTAGACGGCAAGCAGTCCCGTTTGCAGATGATGGTCAATCAAGACCCGGATGATGGTCGTTGGAAATTTGCAGTACGTACTGACCCATCGGCCCAACATGATATCGATGACCGCCGATTACGCACTGCGGGATCAAATGCTATAGAGGGCAACACCTACATGCTCTTGCAAGCAAACGAGCAGTCCGATCCGACCCACCCGGTGCTCGAGGACATTGCTACAGAGACCTGGGCATTGCCACCAGCCGAAGTGAATTAGTAGACAACGAAAAACACCCCGCGGAACCCGTGGGGTGTTTTATAAAAGAGGCAAGGAAGTTACTTCTTCTTAGTGGTCTTGGCAGTTGCTACGGGAGCATCTACTACGGAAACTTCAACGCGCTTAACGCTTTTACCATTGAAGAGGCGAACACGACGAACGGTGTATTTAACAACACCTTCGCGGTTAGCGTGGATGGTAAAGTTGCGGCTCAACTTGGTGCCTTTACCGGCACGCTTAGTGAGGCCGACTTGGCGAATGATTACGTTGCCAGTACGGGTCTTCTGACCACCGTACAGCTTGACACCAAGTCGTTGACCTGGAGAGTCGCGTAGGTTTTTGGCGGTACCGCCAGCTTTGACGTGTGACATATATTATTACTTCCTTGTTATTACGAGCAACTCGCGGGCAACGATCTGATCTGATCGGTGATATACCATATCTGCCTCACGGGTATGCACAAAACTTACTCGATTGTACCCCATTTTCTCGAGGTGGTCAAGTAGGGGGAGGTGATGAATTTTGCCATTTGGGTTAATCCAGGCTGGAACTGCCAAGCACAAACGTGTTCCGGAAGGCATTTGGCTGCCGATATTTTGCATGAATTTCTCAATTATGACATTACAAGTTCCGATGATCTGCTGCAGTTTTTCGGGACGGGGGAAATTGGCGAGCGGGTGTCCGAGGTAGGTTTCGCACGCTACAACAGTAAACGGATGTTTCCAACGGTGGTTGGTTGCATCACCAACTTCAAGCGGCGTCGTACTACTGGTGTTGTGTAATTCGTGCAGCCACTGCAAATTAGCCTGAGAATACTCGATCATACGCGGTTCCAGGTCGGTGCCGTATGCGCCATACTCCATAAGAAGCGCCTCTTGCAAGAGTACGCCGGTACCGCAGAAAGGATCCAACACCACGGTTTCGGCGCTCGGCTCAAGATTGCTCGTACCTAAGTTGATAATTGTCTGGGCTAATTTGGGTGGCAGCATACCGACAAACGCATCACGCTTCGGGCGTTCTTGATCACGTCGTGCGTAGGCGGTAATATCCTGTGTAGCGACAGTGCGGGCAATGACCGTGTGAGTGCCATGCTTAATAAGCAGAAACTCGATACCGCGCTCTCCACTCAAGTGATTGTGAAGTACCTGGGCGCTCGAAAGTTCTAATTCCTGGTTAGGGATGAGCCGAACAGAAAAACCGTTTTTGCGTAATTCCTTTTTGATGGTCAGACCGGCTGCTAAAAGCTGTTTAGTATGCGTGCGTACTCCGTAGGCGCTCAAGCCCAACTGAATTTTGCCTTCAAAAATATCATCGGCCAGCGTCCGGGCAATAGGGAGTAGGGCAGTTTGAATATCTTGCCACTGTGAAGAAGCAACGGTGTCGAGGTAGGTCGCAATCTTCACGCTACTTCCCAAGCGGTTAAAATTGATGTCACTTGCAGGAATATCGCTCATGACGGCAGTGTCGCCGAGCGGGTGAATATGGTCGGTACCGAGCAGGCTTTCGAGCTCTGCTCGTCCGATGGCCGGCTGTCGGCCTAGGATGAAAATACTATTTGCTTGCATGATTACTGTTGTAAGTATAGCTAACTCTGGCCAGTTCGTCTAAAAACTTCTGCATGGAGCGCGCCAACGAGACCAAGAAGGGCGACGGTATGTACCACGCCATGAATGCCTACGTGGTCACCGTGCATTGCCTCACCATAGGCGCCTTGTCGGAGGAGTAGCCGACTTTGATCCACGGAAGTCTGTCCATGGAAGGTGTGTATATCCTTTTTTGTAAGTTCGGAGTCCTGAAATACCATATGCCTAAAGGTGCTGGCATCCTCAAAACGGCGCTGCTCAAATAGTTTATTAAAAATGTTTCCATGAGCCCATCCACAGGTCATTTGGGATGTGGTTTTGCGGTTGGCTATAAGGGCAGCAGTGCAAAATCCTTCTAGATCTGTAAGCGTGTAGGAATCTGGTGCGGCATGTTCTACCAGAACTTTAGCAATGGCGAGATATCCGCTCGCCGTATCATTAACCGGCATCTCTGACACGACTTGATCGGCTGCTGCTATATCACCATGCCGCACATGAATTTCGATTTCGTCGACACGTTTACGGTAGCCATTATCGGTTAGGTTGTACTTCCGAAGCGCAGGAATATCGCCATGATCAATAAGCACATCACGTAATTGCGCTCTATCCGGGCCGTCATCTACACTGTTGCTGATAAGTTTGCGCGCCCTGCCGAATTCACCCTGTGCGTACAGCTGAAGAAGACGGGCTTCTTTGCGTGGATTCTGCCGGCTGCTTAACCGCTTACTGATGATAGAACCAGTCGGCACCTCAAGCGCTTGTTCGTATTGACCGCCTTTTATCAGCAAACTCAGAATATGCTTGCGTGTTTTGTCACTGACTTCTGGCTGCTTGCTGTATGCAAGAACCCGGTCGTGTAATTCGCTGGGTGCTGCCTCTCCCATCTGCTGAATTGCTTTGAGCAGGTTTAGCGCGCTTTCACCCGAACCTAGAGCCTGCTGTAAAATTCTTTCCGGATCGTCGCGGTACAGGCGCTTAAATGTCCCGGCAAGGATGTCGCCAATGTATGATTGAGAATCAAAAGAATGCGAAGATACGGTGTTGTAGGCTCTGATAGATTGTGCCAAAAAGGGGATCATGCCTTGTAGTTCAAGAGCGATATCGCGTGAGGCCTCAGAGTGAGAATCGCCTATAACACTTGCGGCTTTTGCGTAGGTCTTTAATTTTTCCGGAGCATTAGGTGATAGTGCCGCAGCCATACTGATACCCTCAAGGCTGTCAACTCGTGCATATGCCTGTGCTAAAGGGTGTATGAATGTCTGCATTGTCGTGTCGGGGCTGTATGGCAGGACATAGGCGCGCAGGTGATGAAGACGATGGGTAGCAGCTTCGCGTAGTGGACTTTCAGGTACTGCACGTTGGCCAAGACGGCCAGTGGCATGTATCGAAAGAGCGTCCGAAAAACGAAACGTCTCCATGATTTGTTTGGCATCGCCTGCATCCACGTCGACGATATCTTGTAGTTCGAGATAATCTTCCCAGGTCGCGTCATCCTCAAGAGTACGCATATTGGCGATATGTTCTAACTTAGCAGTGCTTTCGGAGTAGAGTGCGCGTTGTAAGTAAATATTTTCCACGGTAGAGGGGTTTAAGTGTATGTAATTCTACAACTATCTAGCAGAAAGTCAATAGGTATTAGAGAGATGGGTGGGGTATAATATGACGATATGAGCGAAAATTCATTTGTACGCCGCCGCTGGAAGCTATTCCTAAATATTGTAACGGTGATTGCGCTATTGGGTTTGGTGTATATCGTGCGGGAACAGATTTTCGAAACGATTTCTAATATCAAGAAAGTACACATCTGGGCGCTTTTGTTGTTGATTCCTATCAAATGGCTCAATAACGATGCTCAAACGCGGCTGTATCGCGGACTTTTTAAGGTGGTTGGCAACACCTTGAGCTATAAATTTTTGTTTAAGGCTTCACTGGAGCTGAATTTTGTAAACAGTGTCTTCCCGAGCGGTGGTGTCTCGGGAATTTCATATTTCGGCATGCGTATGCGCAGCAATGATATCAGCGGTGGTAAGGCCACTGTAGTACAGCTGATGAAACTGCTGCTACTATTCTTGTCGTTTGAGATTCTTTTGGTGTTGGGATTGCTCTTTATGGCCATTGGCGGACGGGTCAATGACGTTGTGATGCTGGCTGCCGGTTCGCTCTCGACGCTATTGCTCATTGGAACGGTAGCTTTTGTCATGATTATTGGCCATCAGAAGCGGATCGATGCCTCATTTACGGCAATTACAAAAGCCCTTAACTGGCTAATCCGTACGATTCGACCCAAACATCCCGAAGCAATCAATATTGATAGTGTTCGGAGTAGCGTGTATGAGCTGCATCACAACTACAAACGTATCGAATCTCAGTACAAGCAGCTGAAATTGCCGTTTGTATGGGCATTGGTAGCGAATATCACCGAAGTCTTGGCTGTGTACGTGGTGTACATCGCCTTTGACCAGTGGGTGAACCTAGGTGCGGTCATCTTGGCATACTCGATTGCCAACTTTGCCGGCCTCGTGTCGGTATTACCTGGTGGCGTCGGTATATACGAGGCACTTATGACTGCCGTTTTGGTGACAGCTGGCGTGCCAGCCGCCGTCAGCTTGCCGGTAACGGTGATGTATCGCATTTTAAGCATGGGTGTTCAGCTGCCGATCGGCTTTTACTTTTACAATAAAGCGATTCACTCCAGGGTAAATCAACAGCCCTCGGCTTTACCGCCGCCAGGAAAGGTCTGAGTATGCTCGAGATGCCGGAATTTACGGTGAGTGAGTTCGTGGCAGTACTCAATCAAACGCTTGAGTACGCCTACCCGAACGTGGCAGTAACGGGTGAGATTGCTCACTTTCGGATCAGCAAAAATCGTTGGGTGTATTTTGATCTCAAGGATGATACAGCGGTTGTACGGTTTTTCGGTACGGTGTATCAGATGCCGGGACCGCTTGAGGATGGCATGATGGTAACGGTGAGGGGAGTACCTCGTTTGCACCAGCAATATGGTTTTAGTGTGACGATCCAGATGGTCAAGCCCGTGGGCGAGGGATCTATCAAGAAAGCGGCAGCGCTTTTAGAAGCCAAGTTGAAGCTGGAAGGGCTATTTGATGAGTCGCGCAAACGCTCCTTGCCGTACCCGCCAAAAACTATCGGCCTGATAACTTCTGGTGAATCGGCAGCGTATCGCGACTTCGTAAAGATTATTAATGCCCGTTGGGGCGGCGTGCAGATTACGCATATCGACGTGCAGGTGCAGGGCGACCCGGCCGTACCTCAGATCGTGGCCGCCATCGAGCAGTTCAACCATATGGCCGAGACACCAGACGTCTTAGTGATCACGCGTGGAGGCGGTAGCGCTGATGACCTGCAGGTATTCAGCACCGAACAGGTAACGCGTGCTGTTGCGGCTAGCCGCATTCCTACCTTAGTAGCGATTGGCCATGAGGTAGATTTGAGCTTGGCGGAGCTTGCTGCCGATAAGCGGGCCAGTACGCCAAGCAACGCTGCTGAACTCCTTGTGCCGGATCGGCGCGCGGTACTCGATCAACTTCAAGCGCATAGAGACCGTTTGACGTATTCTGTTGAGCATATTTTGCAGCGAACACGGCAGGATATCACAGTGAAGGGTGACGTGTTGTATCGGAATACCGAGCAGGTCCTTACCCAGGCACGACAGAGGTTGGCGCTTCGCCAACAAGTATTGCGAGCCTACGATCCGCAGGCTGCATTAAAACGCGGCTATGCCTTGATTCGGAAGGACGATATGGTCGTCCGCAGCGGTAAAGATGTGGGCGTTGGTGATACGCTTGCGATCCGGCTTGACGACGCAAAACTGGAAGCTGACGTAAAAAGGGTTATACTGGACTCATGACAACAAACCAGGCAGACTACCAAACGACCAGCCAAGAGCTCGATATGGTCTTGAGTGCGCTCCAGCAGCCAGATGTTGCCGTAGACGAAGCGGTTAAACTCTATGAAAAGGGCATGAAGCTTATCGAAAAACTTGAGCATCACGTGGCCAACGCCGAAAATAAGCTTGAAAAAGTTCGTTTGCGCTTAGGTCCTCCAGCCGAGAATTAATGATGGAACTCATTATCTGGATTTTAGGCGGCGCGATGATCGTGTTCGGCTCGGTGTTGTTTTTCGGCCCACCGTACGTGCCGACGCTCAAGAAGCAGGTGGAGGCGGCGCTCGATCTTCTCGATCTAAAGTCAGGGCAGACATTACTGGAGCTGGGCGCAGGTGACGGCAAGGTTATGAAGGCCGCCGCCCAACGCGGTTGGAATGTTATCGGTATCGAGCTGAATCCGATTTTGGTGCTTATTGCCCTGTGGCGCTGTAGAAAATATCGTTCCCAAGTGAAAATACGGTGGGGAAGCGTGTGGTCGGTTCGTTGGCCGCAGACGGACGGTGTTTTTACCTTTTTCCTAAGCCGGGATATGGGAAGACTGGACCGCTACATACAGTTATGGCATCGTCAGCCGGTGCGCGTGGCAAGTTTTGCCTTTAAAATTCCAGGCCGTGAGATCATTGCCGAAAAATCCGGGGTCTTTTTGTACGAATATAAGAAGGAAAAGGACGCGAATTAGCTTGCTGCTAACAGCGAAATGAGTTACCATGAGCGATATGAAGACGTTAACACAACGCGGAGCTGTGAATGTGCTCCTCCTGCCGCTTATCTTGGTGGTACTCTTTTTCATCGGAGCGGTTGGTTTCGGCTATTGGGCGTTTGCTCAGCGCGAAGACTATAAGAATAATAGCGACCAGAAAGTCGCGGTTGCCGTATCTGCTGCCGAAAAGCGCACGCAAGCCGCGGATGCCAAGATTTTTGCTGAAAAAGAGAAGCAGCCATTGCGTACCTACGTAGGACCGTCGCAGTTTGGCGCGCTTACTATCCAGTATCCAAAAACCTGGAGTGCCTATGTTATTGAGGGCAAAGATAGTAGCAGCAAGCCAGTTGAAACGTACTTTTACCCAGAGTTCGTGCCAAATGTTAGCAACAACGACCAGACCTACGCGCTGCGTGCCGAACTGGTGAGCGAATCGTATGACCAAGTCTTGAACGATTACGAAGGCAGCGTTAAGACAGGAAAAGTTACCATCACGCCATATCGACTGCCTAAAGTGCCAAATATTGTTGGCTCGCGCATTGAAGGCCAGCTAACCACCAACAAACAGGGAACAATGGTTATTCTTCCGCTGCGAAATATGACACTCAAGATTTGGGTTGATGCTTCATCATTTGCTCCTGACTTCAACAACATTATTCTGCCGAATATCACCTTTACTCCATAAGCTTTGGTAGCGGCCAGTCCGAAGTATCGACTCTAGAAAGGCTAATGCTGGCCCCGAAGCCAGGATAAATCTCGTGGTGTAATCTTGATTCTCTTTGAGTTTGAGCGCGCTCGGCCGAAGCTAGAGTTTGATCAAACCGCACCGGAAGAACGCCAAGTTCTGGGTCGTGGTAGCTTATGTAGTCTATTACGTCAGGGGGAAGCGCGGCGTTAAAGGTGCGGATGCCGTTAGGGCTGAATGACTCGGTTTGAACATGTGTGAAGCCCTGTTGCTTAAAATGGGCCAGTGTCGCACGTAGTAGCAATGTGCCGATGCCATGCTTGCGATGGGTATTTTCGACTTCCAGATATTCGATGTCAGCTACTCCGGGCAAGGGCACGACAGTATCAAGATACCCAAGCTCATCATCACCATTTAGGCTGTCAGGAAACGTCTCGTAGGCACCAAAGTGGTAACGAACAAGCGGTTCTTCATGACTCCATGGTAACGGCTGAATCACACCTTCATACACGGTCAGGTGAATATTTTCGTACATATGTAAGCGCTGCTATCGTTCCGGATTAGGAAGACTGGTAGTGTACTCATCGTAGCTGTACTGAGTGGGCAGCACCCAGCCCTCAGTATCGACGGATTGTAGGTCGAGCGTGATGCCGTATGCTTTATATGGCTCAGCTATGGGCGACCGCGATCCTTGATCACGCTCAGCTTGATAGGCATTACGTAGTGCCTCATCAAATGTTTTGTTGATTGGTGTACGATTTGGGTCGCCATGTTCATAAAATTGCATGTCTTCGCCGAGTACGCTCCTTCTGACGTAGAGCGCACCTGGTCCAACTTCTTTACTAAAAAATTCAGAATGTCCTTCTTGCTTTAGGTGAGCAAGGGTTGAGCGCAGGATCAATTTTCCTATGCCTCGATTGCGGAAAGGTTCCTCAACTTCAAAATCATCTACTTCAACTGAGCCGGGCTCTCGCGGAACAAGCACGCTCATGTGGCCAAAGCTACCAAATTGGTCGCGCATAAGCGCACCGTAATGACGTCGAATAGTTGAACCGTCTTTCTTGTATGGCTGATCGTCGCCTTCAGGATTATCCATCCATGTTAGTAGGATATTTTCATGGGTGCGAGGTGGTCTGATAGTGTTCATGTGGTGTATACTAACACATAATATAAGCGAAGAGGGTACAGCGTTGGCAGCAGAAATGGGTTCGATTGATATTCAGTCGTTGCGACTGTTATTTTCTGTGGCCGAACAGCTGAAGATGCCGCTAACGAGTATCGCTCGGCAAGCCGAGCTAACTGCTTTGGACGGCTCGGTTGTTAATCCTGAGGCCGTGGCAGCCCAAGCCCAGGCAGCGCTCACGCTAGTGGATAGTTATTTGCTCGGATTAGAGCTTTTGGCTGAACAGCAAACCTTGCAGCTTGAGCCAGTATCAGTTTCTTCGACGCTGGTCGATACGGCGCATATTTTGGAGCGCTACGCCAAGCAATACGGTGTGCAGCTCGAAGTAAAATTGGCTGGTCGCTACGAACCTGTTATGGCGCATGGTACGGGGCTGAAGGCCGCGTTATTGAGTTTGGGCTATGCTTTGGTCGGTGCTCAGGCCGCTACAGAAAAAGCTGTATCGCGGCGTATCGTGCTGGCTGGTCATCGCAATGCTCATGGCATCGTGGCAGGTCTGTACGGCAATGCCACGCTCGATAATGAGGCACTGCGCACAGCAGTTAAGCTGTGCGGCAAGGCTCAGCAGCCTATGGTATCGCTGTCGGGCAGTAGCGGAGCCGGAGTTTTTGTAGCTGATGCTTTAGCCCAGGCAATGGAAAGTCAACTGCGCGTGGGCAGACACGCTCGTCATACAGGCTTGGCGATGACACTGCAGCCAAGTAAGCAGTTACAGTTGGTGTAACCTATGCATATTTTACTGATCGAACCCGATGCAGTGCTGGCGCGAACATACCGAAGCGCGCTACAAACCGAAGGCCACAGTGTGGCTCACGCTACAAGTGCCCAGCATGCCATTATTGCCGCAGACGAGCAAACACCTGACGTAGTAATACTCGAGCTCCAACTGGCGTCTCATAACGGCATTGCTTTTCTGCAAGAATTTCAATCATACAGTGACTGGGCGGATGTGCCAGTGGTATTTCATACCTACGTACCGGCTCGTACGAACGGTGATGCGCATAAAATTATGCGCCACGAATACGGAGTCGAGTACTGGTTGTATAAGCCTCAGACGACCTTGGCGCAGCTCTTGGCCACGGTTGGATCTTACGACAAGCCCGAGAAGGTTGAATGAAGCAATTCGTCACCGATGCCATTATTCTCAGCCGTACTGATTATGGAGAAGCCGATCGTATCATAACAGTGGTGACGCCGGAGTTTGGCAAACTTAGTTTGCTAGCGCGAGGCGTGCGGCGCATCAAGTCTAAACTGGCAGGTGGTATTGAACTTTTTAGCGTCAGTACGATTACGTTTGCGCGCGGTCGTGGCGAATTGGGGACGCTTGTGTCTACTCGTCTCAAGAAACACTACGGAGAGATCGTTAAGGATTTGCCACGGACGATGCTTGGCTACGATCTAATTAAAAAATTTCACAAAATTACCGAAGACGAACCGGAAGCGGCCTATTTTGAACTTTTGCAGCAAGCGTTTGAGGCGCTGGACGATCATGCGGTGCCGCTGCCGCTTATCCGTCTGTGGTTTGATGCCCAAATCTCCCGCTTGGGCGGACATACCCCCAACTTGCAGACAGATGAACAGGGTAGGAAGCTGGCGGCTGACCAACTGTATGATTTCGACTTTGAGCGTATGACATTTGTTGCTAATCCGCTTAACGGTCGTTTTAACGCCAATCATATCAAGTTTTTGCGCCTGGTGTTTGCGGGCAATACTCCCAAGGCGCTCATGCAAGTGCAGGGAATCGGTAGACTTCTGGAAGAGTGCTCGCCGTTGATCGACCACTCCTAAGTTTGCGCTCTGTAGAGTGACGAATAGGGGTAAATGGGGTATAATGAGCCTAATATGAGTGAAATTAGTTTAGAAGACATTGCGAGCCTGTGTAAGCGGCGGGGTTTTATTTTTCAGGGTTCCGAAATTTACGGTGGTCTCGCCGGTACCTGGGATTACGGCCCCTTGGGCGTGCAGCTCAAGCGCAACATTACTGATTTATGGTGGAAAACCTTTGTTGAGAACCGTGCCGATATGTATGGTATCGACGCAGCAATTCTTATGAACCAAAAAGTTTGGCAGGCCAGTGGGCACGTCGGTGGTTTTCATGACCCACTCGTCGAAGATCTCAAGACCAAAAAGCGCTACCGCGCTGACCATTTGCTAGAAGACGCCGGTGTTGAAGATGTACCGGCTATGAGCCTGGAACAGATGGACGCTGTCATTAAGGACCGCGGTATTAAGAGCCCTGACGGCAACGCTTTGGGTGACGTGCGCCAGTTCAACATGATGTTCAAGACGCATATTGGTTCGACCGAAGACGCTACGAGTGTCAGCTACCTGCGCCCCGAAACTGCCCAAGGTATGTTCGTGAACTTCAAAAATGTCGTCGACAGCTTTTACCCAGACATGCCCTTTGGTTTGGCTCAAATTGGTAAGGCATTTCGTAACGAGATTAGTCCGCGTGACTTTATTTTCCGCGTACGCGAGCTCGAGCAGATGGAAATCGAGTTCTTCACGCACCCCGATAATTGGAAAGAACAGTTCGACTATTGGCTTGACCAGCAAAAGCAATTCTTGCTCGCGCTAGGTTTGCCGGAAGAAAAAATTCACTTCGTAGATGTGCCCGAAGAAGACCGCGCCCACTACAGCAAGTGGTCTGTCGACACTGAATTCGACTTCCCATTCGGCCAAAAAGAGCTATTGGGCTGTGCGTACCGTACCGACCATGACCTCAAGGCGCACCAGAGTGAGTCCGGTAAGAGTATGGAGTACCGCCCTAAAGACGGTGGCGCTCCATACGTTCCGCACGTTATCGAGCCAACCTTTGGTTTGGACCGTACGCTTTTGGCTGTTCTGACATCCGCCTACACCGTGGACCAGCTTGGCGGCAACGAGCGCATTTACCTGAAATTGCCGAAACACCTGGCACCGATCAAGGCTGCTGTTTCGCCACTGCTCAAGAATAAACCCGAGCTTGTTGCTAAGGCCCAAGAAGTCTACCAGCTCTTGCAGGGCGAACTTGGCAATGTAACCTGGGACGACAACAGCAACGTCGGTAAACGCTACCGCCGTAGTGACGAAATCGGTGTGCCAGCGCACATCACCATCGACTTCCAAACACTGGAAGACAACACCGTCACCGTTCGCGACCGCGACACTGCCGAACAAACCCGCGTCGCCATCCCCGACCTTTCTGCTATACTTTAGGTACATTTACAGACAATACCTACAGGGAGATGCGTATGGCTGCTACTGTTCGAAGAAAAATACACTTTCTTAAAGTTAAGTGTAGTAACTATGACTTTGGTAAGCTTCTGGAGGCCATAAATGCTTTACCTGAAGGTAATATGTATTCTAAGTCTGATGGATCAGGTGGCGGAGTCTATCTCAAGACGTTATACCATCAAAATGATGCCTACTACGGGTCTATTGTCCGCCTTAGAATGACTGGCCTGCCAAGTCTTGCTCGCCAAAATAAACGTCCCACAGAGCAGCTTGAACTTGCTGATGATCAAGGACTTGCAGAGTGTACTCATTTTATTTACTTCGAAAAAAGTAAAGTGCTAGTCGTTGAATATAATCACTACGGTCCACGAATTGCTAATCTGGAGTGGCATGTCATTGATAGATGTAATAAGCTGTATGGCGAGCCTGTCGACCTAGTGTTCGAACCAATATTTAATAGGGATGCTATGCGAGTGCTTAGCCGAGATGCTGAACTAAGTATGTTGCTGATGTCTGTGCCTCGCGAAAAAATAGATCAGCTAGAGCAATTTGACAGCTCTATTCACGGTGCGTTTAAAAGCGCATCAAGCTTTGGAAATGGTGGTAAAGTAGAGGTGATTATTAGGATGACTAAGCGTTCTGGAGGTACTCCGCTTAGGGGTAGTAAACTTTTGCAAAAGATAAAGTTATTACCAGGTGAAGTCCAGGACACATTCGATAAGTTAAAAGTCTCCGCCACAACAGAAGGGGATCGAGCCAGAGGTTTTGATCTGCTCGAGAATCAATTTTCAGTAGAGCTATCCGTTCCTATTGCGGGTAGGAGTAATGAATTGAACGCCGTTGAGCTCTTCAATGAGATGAGGGACGCTTATCAACTCAAGTATGAAGAGCTTATGGAGTTAAGCAATGCTAGCCAAATTATCTAGTGCCAGACAAAAATATCTTATGTTGTCTGATTTTTTTAGCATAATTATGCTGGTTCTTCTGTTTACACTGTTGACAAAAAAAGTTGATATAGTTGGCTTTGGGAAACCAGATAATATTAGCATTTTTATTACTGTATTCGTGGCCTTTGCAACTATAGGGTATGTCGCCTTTGTGCAAGCAATGGCACCGAGCAAGCCCAAAATTCATGCATTTATTACAACCGGAAACCAGTATCAGAATGTCATAAGAGTGCTGGGCCTCTATGTATTAGTAGACATATTAGTGTATCTCTTGACTCGATTAGACATAGTGCCGGAAATATGGTGCTTTTCAGTATATATTATGACCCTTTATAGATATAGTTGGGTCTATTACAAAACAATATCTCTCATGAGTTAAAAGCGTTTGATTTTTGAGGGAACCTTCGATATTATCCGCTCGCAACTAAGTAAAGCGAGGGTAATATGGAACGAATTCCAGAACAATCAGATGCACCAGAAACTCTTTATACACGTAGTAAGGCACGGTTAAGCAGGCTAGTGGGGCGAGCTGCGGTCGTAACAACCGCGTCAGTGGTTTTATTCGGTGGAATCACGGCGGTGGAGGCGGTGACAGATACCGATCGCCAAGCCCAAGCCACAAGCCCGTTTGACTCTATGAATGGAGCAGAGAGGGCGTGGTGCGCATGGCCATCACGCTGGGCATTGTGTCAGCGTTCAAGCGAGCTCGCCAAAGTAGCCTCCACTGCAACAGAGACTATAGCTGGCGATCCTCGAACATTACATAATGGTTTGCCGGATGCATTTCGCCATTGCTACTGGAGCGGCTTAATGACCAAAGAATTTGGCTGGGAAACTGCGAAGGGATTTGGTGATCGGCACGAATACAACGATGCGCAACACCCATTTGAGGCCGAAGCTGACTTTTATAATAACCGTCAGGGTAGAGTTTGGGCTCAAGAGGTTGAGGATATTGGTCAGCGCTGCCTGCAGGGTATGCAAAATGGTGAACTAAGAATCGTTATTCCCTATAATGGTTAGTATGAATTTAACGGTGAAGAGATTGGCCGTAAGAGGTGCGCTTGGTGTGATTGTATTTTGCGTGATGTTCGCCGGTGTTTTGGGTGGCTGGGCATATTTGCAAAACTATAACGATCAGAAAATTCTCAAAGAGTTCGCTTCGCAAAAAATGGACGTGGATACGAATAGGGCAGAGCAGTTTATGAATGCTTGCGAAGTGCGATCTACGCCAGGCAACTGTGCGGCGCAGCGATTTGTATCAAGAAAAAGTGAATGCGCTCAAGTAATTTCGAGATTGCGCAACGCAGCGACGGATTGCACACCAACGTTCGTGGAATTTAAGGGACAAACGGTTCGTGTGCGCCTAACAGGCTACTCCAGTAAGACATCTTTGTATTTAGAGACAACGCTCATGCACCAACGCGCACTCTTAAACGCCATCTATTAAGGCAAGAAGTGTGGCATAATACGAGCATGACACCACAAGAAATCGAACAAACAATCCGAGAATATATTGACCAAATTGTGCATATGTCGCTTGCCACCAGCCTAGATGGTAAGCCGTGGGTGTGTGAAGTACACTTTGCCGTCGATGACCAGCTGAACATCTACTTCCGCTCGCTTACCGACACGCGCCACGCTCAGGAGATTGCTCAAAACCCGAATGTAGCGGGCAACATCGTAACCCAGCATTTCAAGAATCAACGCGTTCGCGGCGTATATTACGAAGGCACAGCCGAACTCTTAGCAGACATTACAGAGGACCACCCAGGTGTACGCGCTACCGCAAAACGTTACGGCGAGAAGTCAGCCATCCAAGCGGTTCGCCCAGATAACAACCAGTCGCACTACTACAAAATTACGGTTAAAAACTGGTATCTCTTTGATAGCTACAGCGAAAACGTCGGTAAGTTTCAACTACCTTGGAAAACGGCCTAAAATGGCAGCTGAGATTTATATTGCCCGGCATGGCCAGAATGAGGACAACGTAAACGGTATCCTCAATGGTCACCGCGATCTGCCGCTGACAGAACTGGGCCGCGAGCAAGCACGTCAGTTAGGACAGGGCATTTTAGCGGCAGGCCTCGATTTTGATAAAATCTACTGCTCACCGCTGTCGCGCGCCCATGAGACCGCCCAAATTGTCAGTGAAATTTTGGGCCACCACGAAGAGCCAACCGTACTTGAATTGCTTATCGAGCGTGATTTTGGCGTTATGACTGGCCTGCCAATCGCAAAAATTGCCGAAATGTGCGAGCCGGATATCGTCACCACCAACACGATCACGTATTTTTTAAATCCCGAAGGTGCCGAAACATTCCCCGAACTTGTCGAACGAGGACACGACATCCTCAACGAGGTACATCACCGTCAGCAAACGGGAAGGGCGCTGCTGGTTTGCCATGGCGACATCGGCAAAATGACCTACGCTGCGGCAACCGGACGCCCATGGCGCGAAGTCCTGACGGATTTTCATTTTGGTAACGGCGAACTCATTGAGCTTTCGCCAAATAGTCAGGCACACGTTGTCCAACTTGAACAACACAACCTGTAATCTGATATGATGATTACAAATGGCAAGTCGAAGCACGAAATAAGGAGCAAATAATGGCTGAGTTCATACCCGATCTACTAATGAGTTGGGCAACCTACCAGAACCCCGGATTTATCACGGAAATTAAGCACCAACAAGAAACTGTCTGTAGAACACTCGGCGAAGGTTTTAAGGTCGGCCGCGAGAATGACGACAACATTTCGTTCTGGGATTCAGAAAAGGGTATTACGGTGCTCTACGCCAAAGAACACATGATCGCATCGATGCAACTGCCGGCAGATAACGCAGAAGACAAATGGAAGCTCTTTACCGAGACGATCCAGAAAGGACTGTCGCTATCTTCGGTGCCAGAGGACTTTTCAAATTTCTTGTGTAATGCCCGATCCTACTATTCCACCAGCAAAGATGTTGACGAAAGTGCCGAGCATGTTGAAAAGATCATGAGCGCGCTCAGCCATGGCCGCAAAATGCTCGACATACTAAACGCTGAAGTCATCGACCGCCAAGGTGTTAACGAAGTACAGTATCGCACTGTCCAGAACACCCAAAGCCAACAGTATGGCTTGGCGCTTATCTATGGCCGCATTTCGGCGCAAGACACTCATCTTTCAAAGCAAGAAGTTATAACGTTCCTGAACGAAGAGAACGTTATTCAACAGATAAACGACGAGCAAAAACGCCTCGATAAAATTGCCTTAAAGGTGATCACTCCTCCAGACGCAGAATAGGGCAAAAGTGTGATTTACCTTTGGATTATCGTAAGTTTTGTCGTGACTGTGGCAATTGGCATACGCTTCGAGGGGGTCAAAAATGGTTCACCACGACCATTTGCGTCGCACCATTGTGCCCGTAATTATCTCCCATTTGCTGGTCCCGAGGGACAGCCTTGCATGGCTACGGTTCAGGATTACGGATGGCCGTTGGTAACTTCCAAGAGGTATACGGACGTTCGTGGTCCCGACGGGAGACATATCTTTCCGCTTGAGTACACCGACCGCGTATTTGAAGAGCGAAATAACCGCGGAACATACGGCAGATATTCAGCAATCACTCCTAACATAATTATTGCTGGAGCTATAGCATTTACGCCGCTGATAATTGCTAAAATACGTGCAAATCGGCACCTAAATAAAGAGTACAACGCCGTTTTGGCCGCAGAGAAACACCGTCCATGGAAGATGAATAGGAAGAAACAATGATTGGAAGAGCATTATTGCGGTTTGTTCAGACGCATCGATTTATCCAGCAATGGCGTTGGATAATCGGCGCAGGCATACTGGGTGCCACACTTATTATCAGTGTTGTGCCAGTGTATGCAATTTCTAGTTCTCATAACGCCATATATACCACCAGCACTGTGCCCCAGCGCGACGTGGCTATTATTTTTGGTGCAGGATTAGAGGCGCCCGGAAAGCCATCTAACTTCTTAGAAAGCCGTTTGCTGGCCGGACTGAAGCTGTATAAAACAGGTAAAGTAAAAGTGATTGTAGTGTCGGGTGATAATCGCCGCTATGGCTACGATGAGCCGACGGCTATGCGGAATTATCTGATAAAAAGCGGCGTACCAGCAAGCAGCATCGTCGCGGATTATGCCGGTTTCAACACATACGATACGTGCTATCGGGCAAGTGCTATTTTTGGTTTGCAGAGCGCAATTTTAGTGACGCATGGTTATCATTTGCCACGATCTATCATGACGTGCAACGCCCGTGGAGTTGCAAGCATCGGTGTGGTTGCGGATAGAGGCAGCTTTAGTAAAAACTATCTATTGCGTGAAGTACTTTCGCTCAACAAGGCTGCGGCGGAAATAGCCGTGCACGCTCAGCCGGATATACTGGGCAGACAAGAAACGTCGGTACACGATGTCTTGCACCCAAAAACACGGTCCGAATAAGTCAGCTAATTGGCCGCAAAGGTTCGGGATATTCCGGATAGCCATCAGGACGGTGCCAGGCGTAAAATTCACGCAGCGAGGCTTCGGGAATTGACCACTTTGGAATTTTTAGACTTTCGGCAATATTTTCTGCCTCCAAATCGCGCTTAGAGATAAGGAGGGTCATAGTACTAGTACCCAAGTCAAAAATACTGGCTATCTGCGCAGTCGAAAGTGATCCTTCTGGCCGACTTTCGTGCGCAAGTGCTTCGCGAATCGACTGCTCAAAATGTTTCTCGGTACGTTGTATGACATCATGCGCTTCAGGTGATCGTGCAAATGCCCTCAAAACGTCAGGGTCTTGAGGCGGTTTATTTATACGCTCGCTATACCGCAAAACATCCAGCGTGTATAGCATAGGGAATCGGTCAAGCCCACGCCTCTTAAGCACCAGGTGGTGTAGGCCGGAAACGACCGCGTCTCGACGCTCTAAGTCAGACTTTTTCTTGCTAATAGTAAGCCCGAATACCTCATAGATAACGGAGGGTTGGTATAGAGCAGGGTGGTAGTGCTGTGGGTCCGTCTCCATAGTGCTGTATATGATACCAAGCTCCAACATTTTGAGCAATGCTTTCTATGCCAAGCGCGAGCTTTTGATTTTTACGATAAGGCGTGACATAATCATGCCTTATGCCAGAAGAAAAATTTCCTCAACCCAATACGCCGGATGCCATGCCAGATGACGGTGTCGAGCCGGAGTTTATATGGACAAGACAAAAAGTTCTTGCGTGCGCCTTAGGTAGTGCGGCCTTGTTTAGTGTGCCCTTTGTGGTGATTGAATTAGATGATTATCGGGGTAACTCTCCTAGCTACAGCGCTGCCGAAACACAGGGGGATCGTTCTTTGCCGTTCAAAGAAGAAGAGCAATGCCCGGAAGTGCCCGATTCTTTCGTAGAAAAGGCTGACAGAATGCTGCGTGCGCCAGAAAGCCCAGGCGTGACGAAGGCGGTAGAAAAGGCGCTGCTTTCAGGTATGACCGGGAACTACCTCATGACACCCTCGAGCCCGTACGACGTCGAAAGAAAAATCAGTAACCGTGCTGATGTGTGGAACCGTCCCTATGTTCGCACGCCAGTTGCTCAGAAATATGCGCACGAGTTGGGCCTGACTATATTCGACAACAGAGAGTATATGCAGCGTGTGGGCAAGGGTGCAAATGTCAACTCGGACCTGTCTAGGCAGCAGATTCTCCACGAAACGCAAAAGTTTCTCAAAAACTACGGCATCACTATCAGTTTAGCAACAGAAAAAGACGATATCGTTACGAAGCCCATTGGCAAAGATTTCATAAGCGATCATGTCAATACACCACAAGCGCTGTATGATATCGCTAAGACCATCGCCACATACCCTAAAGAATATCTTACGCTGAGCGGTATCAAGCACATCGTGCTTGCCAATGAGCTCGAAAGCGAACAGGAAAACGACGTATATACTACGACTGCCGCATTAACAGACGGAAAGAATATATGGTTTGATGTCGACCATGCGCAAACGCAAACGATAGCACACGAGATTGGTCATGGCGTTATGCGGGCTATGTGTGGTGGTCCAGAAGCCACGAACAACGATCCTCAACTGGGCGAAGGTATGCAAGGGGAGTACGCCTACGATCCGGAATATACCGGCGTGAGCTATGCCGACTACGCACAGGGGCTTAGTGCAGTCGAAAAACGCATGTTGCAAAACCAATCGTATGAAGCTGAGCTGAAAAAACTAAAAGCGGAAGCGGCGGATATTTCGACCACAACTGATTATGCTCATACGAATGTTGGTGAGGATGGCGCTGAAACAATCGCAGTGCTTACGACCGATACTTTTTACAGAATGCGGCACGCTATGGCCATGCCTAAGCTCCGAAATAAGCTGAATGTTGTCTTTGCGCGGTTGCTATATTATCGTCCGCATATCGCCGAATATTTTATGGAAACATCCCTCAAAAATGAAAAATCTTCCAGCCCACTCGATGCGATCATGGAAGACGAGTCGGCCCTTAAAAGATAACCAAAATTTTACAGCAGTATTTGCTGGCAATCTCGGTTACAATACACTTACGGTTAATACTAAGTCGCCATTGGTGGGCAAGGGTGGCGCATAAGCTTTGAGGGTAAATATGGATACAGTACCGACTGATGAGAATGTGGCTGAGATTTCTCAGGATGAAATAACAACAGAAGCAACTGCGCAAGATGCAGAGGCTCCACGCACAGAAGACGACGTGACACCAACGGAATCTGAACAAAATGATGATGCAGAAAAAGTAGATCTTTCCAAGGATGTCCCAGAGACAGAACGTATCGCACACCAAAGTGCCGAAGAAGTTGCGGCTGCACAGAAGTCCCTAGGCGATGGTGAAACTGATATTTTTGCCTGGGCAAATAACATGTTCCAGCACAAAGATCAGTTGAAAGTTGAGCTGTTTCTGATTAACAAGAACAACGTTATCTACCGCACGAAGCTCAACGAAGAAATTCGCAAGCAGATGCACCCGCTCTTTGTGAATGGCATGTTAGAGCACCTCATGAACGGTGCTGGTACCGGTATGGTCACACGTCAGTTCGAAGAGGCTGAGGCCGAAGACGGTGTGCTGCAGTACACAAAGTGGGAAAATATTCTGCGCCTTACCGAAGTAATGCACTGGATGCATACCCAGGAAAATCAAATGGAGTTCTTCAAAGAAGACGAGCACGACATCAAGCGAATCAAGGGCGCGCTGGCGCGTTGTAGCCACCCCTCTCTAAAAGAGCCATTTTACATTATCAAGGTATTGCCATCTGCACAGATGTTCAAGGGTGAGGGTGCCTGGATCGCTCAGGGCGATAAATTCGTACCATTCGAAGCGCCTGCCTTCCGCATCCCGGCCGACAATCAAATGCTTGTAATCGGTCCGGATATTTTTGTGTTCAACCAGGCTAAATTGGAGCGTATGTTCGGCTATAATGCCAAGAAGAACAGCATTGCCGAAAAGAAGGTTGCTGAAATCGAAGAGCACTACAAACTGGCCTTCGAAGAGGGTATGGATATGCAGTCGTTAGTCAAGGGCAACAAGCCGACGATCAACAAGCTGCAAAATATCGAAATCGATGGCGCCATCAAGCAAGATGACATCATTGACCACGCCGAAGCCTTGGGTATGTCGCTTCTTGTGGATGAAGACGGTGCGATCATCATCGAAAATACGAAAGATCTGACGACATTCGTAAACTTGCTCAATGACGATTATGTCGAATCTAGTCTCACTGGCCAACGTTACGAAATTCAGCGTAAAAAGCTGCTGAAGCCGCCAAAAGACGACGATGCTGCTGCCATAGCTCTGTAAAAATACACGATTTCCGTACACATTTTTATTACAGCACCGTATGTAACACTGAGGAGGAACCCACTATGACCGTCGATCGGCTACCTGATATTGCACATATTCAAAGCAGCTTTGAGGCCATTTCTGGCCTTGATGCGCTCATGAGGGAGCACCTCCAGGGCGAATTTCCTCATTTTGTCGTAGGCGGCATAGCTACGGCAGCTCTCGTGCATCCCGACACGATCATTGATGTTAGTGCGCGCCGGATTATCACAGCAGAAGCGGCTGACATCCCCACGCAGCGGCCCAACGGGACCATGCGTGATGTTGACGTGCTGATCGGCGGTGTTGTACCGCAAAGCGTTATGCAACGTGCTAAAACTGATATTGAGCAGGCAACTGCGCAATCTCTCGAGGCTTCCGTGTTTGGCTTCGACCCCCATCACAGCCACGCGGACGAAAAGTCCGGTTGGATTTCTCGTCGCTTGCAGCAGACTGATGAAACGATGTTCTACCAGCTCGGGCCAGTTATCCAGCATGTCCAGCCAGCCAGTTACGAGCCCTGGACACTTGAACTACCAAGGGGTATCGGCGAGGTATCGGTACTTAATCCGGTGGGGCACATGGCGGCATATGCCATGCGATCCGTTTCGGGCATTCGCGCTAAAGATGTCGAAAAATTTGCTCAAATGCGTACAAATATTTTGCAACACCCTGAGCTCGAAAATGATCTTCATCACGGTCCATTTAAGGAGTGGAAGCAGTTTGCCGATACGCTAACGGCGATTCGTCGAGGCGAACCATTAGAATACGACAACATTCAGCCGGGGACGACAAGACGCGATATAGCGATGCTGCGTTGGCGCGGCCGTTTGCTTAAAATGGTCGAACAGCACCCCGTGGTTGTCGATGTAGCGCAGAAGCCGGGCATGCAAAAAGTACTTAACACCTTCGTGCGCGCCGCAAAATAGGATACAATACAACCAACGAGAAGGAATAGGGGAGTAATGGACCAACAATTGGCACTAAATATTATGTTGGCCGGGGAAAGTGTCTTTTTGACAGGCCCGGCTGGTTCAGGCAAGACCTATGTCTTGAACCAGTTCATTAAACGTGCCCGAAAAGAAGGCAAGGTGCTGGCTGTGACCGCCACAACCGGCTTGGCAGCGACTCACCTTAATGGTACAACCATTCACGCTTGGAGCAGCATCGGTGTGCGCGACGAATTAGAGCCCGAATTCTTTGAAAATATGCGCAAAGACCGCAAAAAAATGATCAAAGAAGCCGATATTTTGGTAATCGACGAAGTTTCCATGCTACATGATTATCGTTTGGACATGATCGACCAGATATGTCGCCACGTGCGCAAAACTGATGCGCCTTTTGGTGGACTGCAGGTTATTTTATGCGGCGACTTTTTCCAGCTACCCCCTGTAAATCGTAACGATTCACGCCCCGGTGGCTTTGTAGTGCGCTCCAACGCCTGGGACGAACTAGAACCGGTCATTTGCTATCTACAAGAGCAACACCGTCAGGACGACACCACGTTCCTCGAGATCCTAAACGCCATGCGCGCTGGAGATGTCCGTCGACGCCATGCTGAAGCTTTGCTCGAGCGCGTTGATGCCGAGTTGCCAAGCCACCACGAAGTTACCGAACTCCATACCGTGAACGTCGATGTCGACGCCATGAACGCGCGCAAGCTTGCAGCGCTCACCACCAAAGAGCACCGCTATACTGTTTCAACAGCCGGTGCAGCCAATTTCGTCGAAACGCTCAAGCGCTCATGTTTGGCAGTCGAAGACCTCGTGCTCAAAGAGGGCGCACTCGTCATGTTCATCAAGAATAATCCGGAGCAAAAAACTGTCAATGGCTCGCTCGGTACCGTCGTAGATTTTGAGCCGGGCACCGATTATCCGATCGTAAAACTCCTGAGTGGCCGCGAAGTTATTGTCGAACCCGACACCTGGGAACTTCGCGATGGCGACAAAAAACGCGCCTCCCTCGCACAGATACCACTTCGTTTGGCGTGGGCGATTACCGTCCATAAGAGTCAGGGTATGACACTTGACGCTGCCAAAATTGACCTCCGCAAAGCATTCGTCGAAGGCATGGGCTATGTGGCGCTTTCGCGCGTCAAAAGTTTACAAACTTTAAGTTTAGTTGGCATCAACCGCATGGCACTTCAGATAAGCAACGAGGCGCTTACCGTTGATCAGATGTTACGCTCACGCGCTGAACGTGACATCGCACGTTTTTCTTAAAGCACGCCGTGATATACTGGACGTAATATGGAAGGCTGGCTCAAAGATTTATTTTTTGCACTATGGTTTTTCTTGCCAGCAGGGCTTGCTAATGCCGCACCTATCTTTGTTGCAAAAATGCCGATTATTGGCACCTGGAATGCACCGATCGACGGCGGCAAAACGTATCGTGGCCAACGTATTTTAGGCGACCACAAAACATGGCGCGGGCTTGTTGTGGGTATGCTCATGTCGACGTTAGTTTTGTGGCTGCAACAGATTGCCAGCGCCCATATCGATTGGCTACATGACTGGACTAACCAGGTCGACTATGCAACACTCGCAACGCTTATTGTAGGGCCGCTATTTGGCCTGGGCGCACTTGGTGGCGATGCGATCGAAAGCTTCTTCAAACGCCAGCGACAAGTTCCACCGGGACACGGTTGGTTCCCGTTCGATCAGACAGATTACATTATCGGTGGCGCTATCGCTACTGCGGCCTTTGTACAGCTACGTTTTAGCCAATACGTACAACTCCTGTTCATATGGTTGCTCATCCACGTCGTTGCAAGCTACGTCGGCTATTTGCTCCACCTCAAAGAACGTCCAATCTAAATAGATACCCAGCGTCATTATTCCATACTGTATTATGGAGCGCCGCAGCTAGATTTTTACGTCCCTGGGCCTGGTGTCTGGCAATTGCCAGCTCGATTGATTCCAGTGTATTGTGGGTCCGGTGCCATCTGTTGTCGTACAGGTAGAAGGTGTCGTCCTCGTTGTATATTTCCAAGAATCGCTGTGTAAACGAGCCAGTGCTCAGCGCTTGTACGCGATGCGCCAATAGCATAACAACGTCAAATTGCTGTCGCATTTCCTTGGTGGTGCGCAAGGGGCGGGCAACTTCGAGTGCATGATGAAAATCACTGGCAGCCGCCAAAAAAGTCCGACTTACTCCTAAGAGTGTATCGAGTGCATCGTCCATGGCATCGATATTCTGAAATCCACCACGGTCAAGCTGCCGCGGATTGATACCATACGACCCTAAGAGTTCGTGCATGCGTTCCCATTGTCGTGTTACTTCGGTCTCAAGCGATTTTTTAGGTGCTAACCCATGCTTCTTCCAATCAATTCCGTGGGAATAGTCGATAACAAGACCGTCTTCACGCATATGCTGGATGAGTGTATCTGCGCCGTCATCGGTGAGGGCAGGGATAACGTAGGCACTTTGATTAAAATGTACCATATGGCTGCTATCTTGCGGCGTTATAAAGAAGACATCTGCTTCCGGGTAATCGCGTGACGATTTCATCGTAAAACGCATATTCTGCATTCGAGTAATCGTATGTGTATACTTCAGAATTTTATCAGCATTGAGTGTACTAGCGCGCTGCTTTTGAGCATGACGCGACAGTTTGAGCCACTGTTTTCGCGCAGCGCTCAGCATTATAAGTGGATGATCGCAAATAATGGTAGCTTTGCCGAGATGCTGACGAGCATGGAAATGACGCATAATATCCGCGGCGACACTTTCACTCCCGCGCGCTGATGAGATTCTTCGTTCAAAAAACACTGTAGCCATATGTCCCCCTTACCGTTACTATCCGCCGTTGCGCGCCAGTGTACCACAGGTTCCCTCGGTTTGCATCAAACTGAATGTCAGGAATACAACAGGTGATGTTGCTGAAAACTGAAATGATCGTTTTTTGTCACAATAAGATGGTCGCGCATCGTGATGCCCAGTAGTTGGCCACCCCCGGCAAGCTGCTGCGTGATAGTGACATCCCGCTGACTCGGCCGCACGACACCTGACGGGTGGTTGTGGGCGATAATCACTGATGCCGCTCGATCAGTAATCGCATCCGCATATATCTCACGTGGATGTACCGGTACGCTATCTAACGTGCCAACCGTAATTGTTCGCATGGCGATAACTCGCTGGCCGCCATCCAACGTAATACACACCACATGCTCTTGTGGCTTGGTACGAATATCAGACAGCCGGGCAAGAGTATCCTCAAGCGTGAGCACAGGTGTTACATCGCGCACAAGGTGTCGCCGGGCAATCTCTATCGACGCTAGGACGCGAGAGGCAATCGCTTTATCAACGCCCTTTATTTTGATGAGCTTTTCGTAGGTTACGGCATCTGTTCCATAGCTGAGCAGCTCCTGTACCTTGCGAGCAATGAACATTACATCGGCGCTTGCATTGCCGTTACCGATAACTACGGCGTTAAGCTCAAAGTCCGAAAGGGCAGCGACACCCTTGGCCACGAGTTTCTCTCGTGGCCGGTCTAAGACTGGAATTTGGTGCATGCGTTGGGTTTTGGCCATAAGCTCTACGAGTCTACTCGCAGTTGCCTCGTTTGTCTACTCCGTTCATCATACGGGGCATGATAGCCGACGCACGGATGCTATGAATATTCGGGTTAGTCAGCTTGACCAGACGTTTGCTGTTTCGACACTCCAACGTGCACCTATTATCTAAAGCTAAAATAAGTGTGTTTTTCCGAGAGTGGGTGAGCTGGCTCGCTGCCGTGTAGTGTGTTAATCGTGTAGATGTTCCTGTATCCCTGTTGGGGAACATCGCATGAGGGTTTCGCATATGCGAATTGTTGCAAGGCCCTCGACTCAGTGCTTTTTAGTCGCAGTAGGTGCGGCGTTCACGGGGGTCGACAATCGGTGTTTGGTCAGCTGGCACGACTGCCTCTGCTTCTGCTTTGGGCGTGCACTCGCTCAGGTGCAGTTGGCCGGTAGTCCGGACCTCACTGAGGTCTTCGAGCTGAACGACACCGTGCTTACTGCGGTACAACACCTCAGTGCAGGCTTTGCAGCTAAGCGTCAGCTCATCTTGGATAACCGTTCGGTCGTCGCAATTCCGCTTGCTGACAGTCTGGCGTAGCGTCAGGCTGAATGATGCAAGACCATCCATCCAGAGGTCGATCTCCACGCCGTCCTCATGGACAAGCGTCAGCTCCTCTATCGGGGCTTCAGCACTGCGCGCTGCACGAGTTCTCCATACGGCGTGACTCATATCACCCTCACTCTCGGTGGGAAGTATCCAGTATTGGACACTATACACACAGTATAATTATTGGATCAATCTGTAAACATTCAGTAACACAATATTGACAAAAAGCTAATGTTTTGCTACAATAGTATTGTTAAAACCTGAAAATAAAAACAATGCAAAATCATCATATAGACGGTCACACCATCCATCAAAAAGTAGAGCAGGCAATGCGCCACCGCCTGATGCTTGCTGTTATGGTCAGTGCCATGGCACTTGCTGGCCTCTCTTTGGCCAAGCGTGACGACGTCATTGTCAAACGAGTCTATACCGAAAGCTTTGCCTGGGTGAGCACCCATATGCACCACGAACACCCTACGCACAGTAGTGCTCATGCGCGCATTGCTAAATTACCGACCATATCAGGTGGTTGGGCCAGTTAACAATTTTTCCATGCGCCCCACTTCTTTAGCAAATGGTGTGTACCGCAGCTCTGAATCGCTAGCATAAGCAATATACACACATCGTATGTATCCACAGGGCAATGGTGCTACATATCCACCGTGCACACACCACATATAGCCAAAATCTGTGGATAAGTCTGATCTGTGGATAACTGATGTAGCAAACACCACTATTTCACATAAATTTACTTGTATGTGGGTAACAGTGGGTAGTATGATAGTGCCAGTGGGTAATCGTGGGTAGCCCAAAGAGCAACAGCTCCAAACAGGACTACTCAACAAAATAAAAAATAACCACTGCAAATTAAACAAACCAATGGCCACGGTAGATTACTTTCAACGCAAACTTGACGATAAGCGTCGGTTAACCATACCGGCTGAACTTCGAGCCGAGTTTGACAGGGGAGTAGTAGTAACCCGCGGATTTCAAAAATACCTGCACTTGTACCCAAAGGCAGTATGGGATGAGTTGGTAGAGCCGCAACTCCAAGGGAATATCTTGGACGAGCAAATCGCCGACCTGAACGTAAAGTTCCGCATGGGCAAGACTGAAGGTATCTGCGACGAAAAGCAAGGACGCATCTCAATAGAGCAGCACTTGTTGGACTACGCAGGAATTTCCAAAGACGTGGTAGCGGTCCGGGTTGGACGATACTGGCGCATTATGGCCAGCACCGAATAATCAGCCGCAATAACAGCACATTAACAATTTAAGCAGATAGACCGAAATAGTACACCGAACGGAAATATTCCCGACGAGGTCAGCTATTCGGCAGCCAGCCAGTGGATCGATGGCACCACTGTCAAAAAACCATTGCACCTTTTTTGGAAACACCTCCCAAAACTCCACCTCACACATAAGTCTCTCAACCTTGGTGTTCCGCACAGTTAAGAAGTTCATAGGATTTTTCAAATCCTTATCGCTCAAAAATTACTTCTATACCTACCGGCGGAATACCACCACAAAAACAAAAACAACCCCAAAAACAAAACGCTGACTGCTGATTAGGTGACCTTGCACGTAAAGTTCGCTACACACCCGCGCGAAAGCTCGAGCGTTGTAGCAAAACCTTGCGTAAAACAAAAACCAAAAACAAAAAGTGGTAAAATAGCAAGAATGCACCAAGAACATCAAAATCATCACATTCCAGTACTGCTTGAGCCTGTGCTCACGTATCTTAGTCCACAGCTGGGGGAATCATACCTCGACCTGACGGGCGGATACGGAGGACACGCCAACAAAGTATTGGAGCGAACCAACAACTACAGCCAATCTGTACTTGTCGACCGAGATAGCAACGCGATAGCCGAGCTTGAAAAACGGTTTGCAGGGCAGGGGACCAGTATCAGGCAAGCGGATTTTTATACCGTAAGCCGGCAGCTGGTAGAGCAGGGGAGACGGTTCGATCTGATTTTGGCCGATATCGGTGTGTCATCACCGCACCTTAACGTCGCAAGCCGCGGGTTTTCCATCAATCAGGATGGGCCACTCGATATGCGCATGGACCAAACGCAAACGCTCACAGCGGAAGAAATGGTGAATACCTATTCCGAAGACGAGCTGGCGCGGATACTCAAGCGCTATGGAGAGGAACCGAAAAGCAGGCAGATTGCTACACTTATAGTTGGCAACCGCCCCTTTAGAAGTACCCAAGAACTTGCAAAAGTTGTCGCCACTGCCTGGCCAGGGTATAGCAGAGTGCATCCGGCAACCCGGACATTCCAAGCACTCCGCATCGCTGTTAATGACGAGCTCGAGCTTTTACGCAAGAGTTTGCCATTATGGACGGGGAAATTGCTCGCACCCGGTGGTAGGATCGCTGTTATTAGTTTCCACAGCTTGGAAGATAGGATTGTCAAAGATCATTTTAAACAAGTTGCAGGCGACCGATACGACGCAGATCTCCGGTTACTCACCAAAAAGCCCATAACCGGCGACGACACTGAAATTGTTTCCAATCCGCGAGCACGAAGCGCCAAGCTTCGGGCCGCATTCAAACAAAAATAATACCAAAAAACAAAAGAAAGGACTTCACCATGAAAATCGAAGTCGTAAACAAGAGCCGCGCTAAAAAAATCCACGTTACTGTAGCCTAAGCTACCTAACTAGATTTAACGCAGCCGATTTATTCGAACTCAGCCGTAGCCAAAATTAGCCGCGGCTGAGTTCACCATGCAAAAACCAAAAATAAAAGTACGAAAAGACAAAATAATGACATACTCAAGCTCACTTGCTCTTGGCCGTAAAAGTGCCGGGTTAAACCGCAATCAGAATACTGCTAGTTTTCGCGCCCGGGAGCGTGCACTTGGACCCGTTAGTAATACGGTTATCCTCATCGTTTTGGCATGTATTTTGGGCTTGCTGTACCTCACGCAAGTAACTAAAACTAATGCCTATGGATACAAGATTAACAGCCTGCAGCAGCAACAATCACAACTCGCCGAAGAGCACGACGATCTCGAGGTTGCTTCAGCTCGCCTGCAATCAGTCGATCGTGTTGCAAGTAGCTCAGTCGCCAAAGACATGGTTGCTGTAACTCCTTCTGGCACCGTTAAGAATTAGCGTAAAGATAGGCTATACTATAAGGTAATGGGGCCTACTGCCGAAAACAGTCCACAGTCTATTCGCCGTACACGTGCCGTGTATGTTATTTTGGCGTGTATTTTCGCGGTATTCATACTGCGGGCTTTTTATTTACAGATCATAAAGTATGAGTACTACCACAAAGCGGCGCTAAGCGATCAGCTAAAGGAATACGAGATTCCTGCTGAGCGCGGCAAAATCAAAGCGCACATGGGTGATGCAGTTGTGCCAATCGTGCTCAACGAAAAGCTCTATACCATCTATGCCGACCCTGCGCTCATAAAAGAAAAAGATGCCGACAAAGTTGCCAACTCGCTTCAAGAATATTTGGGGGGCAATGCCGGCGATTACAAGCGTAAGATTACCCAAAAAGATACGCGATACGTTATCGTAGCCAAAAAAGTTACCAAAGACACCAAGAAAAAATTATTTAATCTAAAATACCCAGGCATCGGGGCAGAGGAGCAGCTGTACCGCACCTACCCCAATAGCCAGTTGGCTTCGCAGCTGCTTGGTTTCGTGAACAACGAAGGCAAGGGCGTGTACGGGGTAGAGCAGGCACTTAATGACAAACTGGCCGGTGTAAACGGTGAACTCAAAGCCGTAACAGATATCAACGGCGTGCCGCTGGCTGCCAACACGGGCAATATCTTAAAATCTCCGGTTCCGGGGCAGGATGTAACGCTCACCATTGATATCGGTATGCAAAAACAACTGGAAGATATCCTTAAAAAAGGCGTCGAGAAATCCAAAGCGCAGTCGGCCAACGCTTTGATCATAGATGTTAACACCGGTGCCGTGAAGGCTATGGCTAACTATCCTACCTATAGTCCGGCAAAGTACGGAGAAGTCGAAGATAACGCCACGTTCAATAACGGTACCGTTAGTAATTCAATCGAGATCGGTTCAATTATGAAGGCGCTTACTACGGCTGCAGCACTGGACACCGGTGCAGTGACGCCCACACAGACATATTATGATCCGTCTAAATACGTCATCGATGACTTTACCGTAAAGAATATCGAAGAAGATGGCGGCCCGGGCACCAAAAGTATTAGTGACATTCTTGACCTGTCGCTCAACACCGGTGCCACCTGGGAGTTGATGCAAATGGGCGGCGGGCAGCTGAATTTCCAGGGACGTGAAAAATGGTACAACTACATGACCGAGCGCTACAGGTTTGGTAAAACAACAGGCATAGAACAGGGGTCAGAATCAGAAGGTATCGTGCCGCGTCCAGAGAATAACGGAGCCGGTATCAACCTTACGTACGCTAACACGTCGTTTGGGCAAGCTATGACCGCAACGCCGATACAAGCCGCCAGTGCCATGGCCGCCGTGCTTAACGGTGGTACCTACTACCAGCCGACACTTGTTGATAGTATCACCGATACCAAGGGCAAGACATTTAAGCAAGATCCCAAAGTGCTTAAGAAGAGTATCGTTAATCAGTCAACGACCAATGCGCTTATCCCTATGTTGGAGAACGTAGTTTCTACACATCGTTTTGCTCGAAAGTTCGATCAAAATGCCTACATGGTGGGCGGTAAGACCGGTACGGCTCAGATCGCCAAGCCGACTGGCGGTTACTACGAAAACGACTACAACGGTACGTATCTTGGGTTCGTGGGCGGCGAAAAGCCGCAATATGTTATCTCGGTATTCGTAAATCGGCCGACAATTGCCGGTTACGCTGGTTCTGCTGCTGCCCAGCCGATCTTTGGTGACCTGGCACATATGCTGATTGATAACTTTGGTGTGACACCGAAAGTCCGCTGATGTATACTCAAAGTAAGATTTAAACAGATAAAAAGGCCATGGAAACTATTCATTTCATCATAAATACCGACACGTTTATTAGAATTTTTTTATTGGGTTTTATGGGTTTTTTGGTGAGTATGCTCATCACACCGCTGTATACGACTATCGCCTACAAACGAGAGTGGTGGAAGAAGGCTCGCACTGAGACCGTTGGTGGCGAAAAAGCCAGCGTGTACTCCAAGCTGCACGCTGCAAAACACAAACGAAACATCCCAACCATGGCTGGTATAATTTTCGTAACAGCAGTAGCGTTGGTGACAATGTGCTTCAATCTCAGCCGCGGCGAAACCTGGCTGCCGCTGGCGGCAATGGTTGGCGCCGGCTTGGTAGGCTTGCTTGACGACTTTATGAATATTCGCTCAAGTGGTAAGGGTATCGCCGGTATGCAAGCCAAGCTGAAGTTTGGGTTGTACAGTAT
>Ga0075362_10000053_pt1 | contig 37352 bp, 43 predicted proteins | sample EndMetdeltDD1762_FD_71397 | JGI IMG/M metagenome (GOLD analysis project Ga0075362, IMG submission 71397) | Populus endosphere microbial communities from Tennessee, USA - Endosphere MetaG P. deltoides DD176-2 | ecosystem: Host-associated > Plants > Roots > Endosphere | place: USA: Tennessee...
AGATTTTGAGGGTCTTCATCTTGGCATACGCTGAAGCCATAGACAAGAGGAAGACCTGCAAAAGATCGCAAAAAGAGCCGAAAGACCCATCCGGTGCGGTTTTAGGACAGCTTCTAAGAGGCTCTTTTTTATTTAGGCGATTCTTGTTAAATTTTTCCTCTCAAAAAAGGAAAAAACAATGAGCCTACCCATTCCTTCAACCCGTCTCCTGAATTTTGAAAAATTACCGGACCGGATGTATGAAAATTTAACGGGTTGCTCATTTAATCGAGAAAATGCTTCTGAAATAGAGGATTTAGTTCATCAAATTTTTGAGGAAATTGTTGCTTTTTGCGATTGTACGGATAGGCAAGGTTCCACTAAAAAAATTCATCGATTGGATTCTTCGCTTTTAGCCTTAAAAAAGAAAGCTCCCGAAAATTTACTGCCTGTATTGATTGAAGGAATTGCAAGTTTAAGACTGTCCCCTGAACAATTAAAAATCAAAATCGACGACTTTAAGACAAGCATTGAAGTAGGACAGTTTCTTTCAAAGAAAAAAAGGCAAATTTCTCTTTCCGCAGGTTTCACGAATCGAGAACTAATCGATGCGCTGATCGAAGAAATTCAAGATCCTTACAGGGATGAAAGGGGGAATTTTTCTCATTTGGAGTTTTTAATCGATGAGTTGGATCCTTCGGTTTGTCGATCTGTCCTTTCGCAATCGATTCAAACGATTCAGAAATCCTTAGATGAGTCAGGTGTCTGGCTCATCTGCCGCCAAAGCCGTGTGATGCAGTTTCTTGTCGATCGGATCCAGAATTTTTCGGCAATGCGCCTCGCAGCAAACATTGCGCCTTTTCGATTCCGCTCTAGCTAGATGTTCCTAGTCAAGAACGCGGTGCGGATGGCGGAAGATGAATCCTTCCGACTTGATTTTATGATTGGAAACTCGCTTGTTTCCGTTGCGCAGAGGTTTGTGGGTTGGATCCCATTTAACTTCCGGGAGGGCGAATTTGTGAGAAATCTGGTGGTAGAGTTCTTTGCGCGTGGGATGTTCATCGTCTGCAAGATTGAAAATCCCTTCGAGATTATGCCTAAGCGCATAGTCGATGCCATAGGCGCAATCGGTTTTGTGGATCATATTGGTATAGGAGTCGCCAGTTCCTGGCAGAGCTTGGGTTTCAAGTTGTTTGACCCGTTTGGACAGCTCTCTACCAGGTCCGTAAATTTCGGCTAACCGGAGGATGCAGACGTGCCAGCCGAGCTCTTGGAGGGATAGATAAGCTTTTTCCGCCTCACATAAAATTTTCCCCTGATCCCCTTTGACGAGCAGTTCGCTCTCTTCATCGACCCATCTGCCATGGTGATCGCCGTAAACGGTAGTGCTGCTTGTATAGATGAGATGCCGGGGAAGGTCCATTTCGAGAGCCAGGTGTCTAAAAAGCTGGGCTGTTTGGAGATAGGCGCTTTCGTAATGGTCGGGACTGTCGGCGGCAATCGAAAGGAGGATCACATCGTTATTTGCGATCAGTGGAATCAGTTCTTCTTCATCGTTTCCCTTGAAGATTTGGCTTTTTTGCGCGACTTTAGAAAGTTCATCAAGTCTTTCGGGACTGCGGGTCGTCGCGGTGACGAAGTATCCTTTTTTGCTCCAGAGCGAAGCTGTTTCAATGCCGATATAACCACACCCAATAACGGCGATATGATTCATGAGATTCCTGCCAAATGTCCGAGTTTTTCAAAGGTTTCCCTGAGCTGCGCGTTTTCTTTTTTGTCCAAAGCGCCATTCTGGGCCAGCCAAGCGACGTAGTCTTTGGGGATTTCGCTTAAGGGTTTCCCCGCGTGTTTTCCAAAGGGCATCCGGACGACTTGAGGGGATTGGCTCATCGCTTCGAGAATTTGTTTTAGCGTCAGATCGTCGACCATTCGGCTGAAAATTTGATAGAGGACTAGAACGTCGTCAAGGGCTCGGTGAGCCTGGTTGGCCTCAATTCCATAAGCTTCACGCAAAAATTGAAGGCTGTGGCGAGGCAGATCGCTACGGTACTTTCTCGACCATTTCAGAGTGTCCAGAAACATCCAGGACGGCATGGGGAGTCCGGCCCTTAAAAATTCGGCCTCCAACATGGGTTTATCAAAGGCATCATTATTATGGGCAATCAGGACAACCTCCCCTGAACAGAATTCAGCGAAAGAGGCGAGGGCTTCTTTGATTTGGGGAGCGTCTTTGACCATTTCATCTGTGATGTGGGTGATGGCGGTCGCTTCGGGAGGGATGGGGCATTCGGGGTTTGTGAAGGTGCAAAAACGGAGATCCCTTTCCGGGTCGAAGGCGGCGATTTCAACGATCCGGTCTTTTCCCGGTTTGATTCCGGTGGTCTCTGTGTCGTAATAAATAGGTCTTTTGAGCATGCAATACCTGAAAATAACGCCTTATCAAACAGAATTTAGGCATTTTCCTCAAGTGGGCTTTTCTCTCCTTTCCACTTTTTCCGATTTTCAGTATGATCTACCCGATTTCTTGAGGAGTCTATGAAGCGCTTATTCTTTCTTGCCTTGATCGCCCTGACCGGGTGTTTTCAAACTTACAATGAAGATGACGAACTGCGTACGATTCCGATTACAAATAATCCCTATGTAGTCCCCAATCACGGGGGCGGCCTTCCCGGAATCGGCGGAGGATAGCCATTTGACAACTCGTAAAAAATCGGCTATGCTCGAGTAAGGACCGGATCCGTTGACCATGAAGAAAGCCCGCTACCATTTTTTCCCCAGCGAACCCAATCAGGCGATTGCTGAAATTGGGAAAGAGAAGCTTGTCCAAATCTTGAAAAGTATGCTCCTTGTCCGCCACTTTGAAATGCGGGGCGAAGCTGCTTATCAACAAGGAAAGGTCGGCGGATTCTACCATTCCTATATGGGACAAGAGGCCATTCAGGCAGGCTGTATTGCCGCTGCAGGTACATCTCATTGGTTTACAACTACTTACCGCTGCCACGCCCTCGCCCTTCTGTTGGGGACGACTCCGAATGAGGCGATGGCCGAACTGTATGGTAAAACGACCGGCGTTGCGATGGGACGGGGCGGTTCAATGCACATGTATTCAGACCGGTTGCTCGGAGGTCTGGCGATCGTTGGCGGCCACGTCCCTATCGCTACAGGAGCTGCCCTTTCTATCAAATACTTAAAGCAAAAAGGGTCTGCCTCCTTCTGTTTTCTTGGAGATGGCGCTGTTGCTCAAGGGGCTGTCCACGAATCGTTTAATATCGCTTCCCTTTGGAATCTCCCTTGCATCTATGTAATCGAAAACAATCAGTGGGGGATGGGGACTGCTGTGTCCCGCGCTGTGCGGATTGAACCGATCGCCGAGACGATGGCTAAATGTTACGAAATGAAGTCTTATACCCTCGATGGGATGGATTTTTTCAATTGCTACGCCGGTTTTAAAGATGCTTTGAATGAGGTTGTAAAAACTTCCCGTCCTGTCCTGATCGAGGCGGTTACGGAGCGTTTCCGCGGCCACTCAATCTCCGATCCAGGCCTTTACCGGACAAAGGAAGACCTTGCAAAAACAATGGAAAGAGATCCGATCCTCCTTTTTAAAGAAGTCTTGATAGCGCACAAAATTTTAACTGTCGCCGAATACGAAGAAATCGATAAAGAACAAAAAACGATTGTACTCGATGCAATGAAATTCGCCGATGAAAGCCCTTTCCCCGATCTGATGACTCTTGAACAGGGCGTCTTTGCTCCGGAGGAGAAATAATGGGAAGCCAAAACATTGAAATCCGGGAAGCCCTCCGCCAGGCCATGGACGAAGAGATGACCCGCGACCCAACAGTGCTCATCATGGGGGAAGAGGTCGCTGAATATAACGGCGCTTATAAAGTGACGAAAGGAATGCTTGCGAAATGGGGTCCTGAAAGAATCATCGACACCCCCATTGCTGAAAACGGGTTTGCCGGCATTGCCATTGGCGCTGCCCAAACCGGCCTTCGTCCCATCGTAGAATTCATGAGTTGGAATTTTTCATTCGTCGCAGCCGATCAGCTCATTTCCAACGCTTGCAAAGCCTACTACATGTCTGGAGGGCGCTTCAAAGTGCCTATTGTATTCAGGGGGCCCAATGGCGCTGCTGCCCAAGTCTCTTGCCAGCACTCCCACTGCGTTGAAGCGATTTACGGCAATTTGCCTGGATTTATCGTCATTGCGCCAAGCAATGCTTATGATGCGAAAGGTCTTCTGAAAGCCGCCATCCGATCGAACAATCCGGTCATTTTTCTTGAAAACGAACTCGATTACAATGACAAGATGGAGATCCCCACGGAAGAATATCTGGTTCCCATCGGCAAAGCGAAAGTGATCCGCGAGGGAAAGCACATCACCCTGGTCTCGTATAGCCGGATGTTGAAATTCTGCCGGGAAGCGGCCGATATTTTGGCGAAAAAGGGGATTGCCGTTGAAATCATCGATTTGAGGACGATCAAACCCCTCGATATCGCAACGGTGGCCTCCTCTGTACGGAAGACTCATCGATGCGTCTTAGTCGAAGAGGGGCATATCTTTGCCGGAATTTCCGCGGAACTCGGTTTCCAGATTATGGAGCATTGCTTCGACGACCTCGACGCCCCCCTCATCCGCGTTTGCCAAAAAGAGACCCCTCTCCCTTATTCCAAGCCCCTTGAACGGGAAAGCCTCCCCAATACGGCCCGCATTGTGGCTGCTCTCGAAGAAGCTCTCGCTTAGTCACTTAAAGCGAAGTTTTTGGAGTCTCTAAAAACAGACCATTTCCTCATAGTTCTTCTATTTTATAAATAAAAAATGTGTTATAATATGTAATTAAAAAAGGAATCTTGTGTCTATTTCTAATCAGTTTTGTAAATTACATTCGGAATTACAGTCTGAAATTTTTGGTTTTTTAAAACCGCCAGAGGCTGCCGCACCGACCTGCAAGGAATTCAATCAGATCATTTCTCTCCTGCCCGGCCGTGGATTCCCGATCATGATCGCTGCCCGTCCTTCTCATTTTTTGAAACAAATTCATGCGCTTTTCGAGAAAAAAGCCGGGCCTGCCGACCATCCCGCTCAAAGAGGCCGCCAAATTTTGGATTCCGCAATCGACGCGGTCCAAAAACATTCTTTTGTTTTAAGTTCCAAAGAATGGGAAACTGCTGGATACGACCCATCCCTCTATGGGGCGAATTGGAATTTTGATGCGATGTCAAAATTGATTCGAGATCGGAGATGTCGGAATTTAATTTCCTTTTTCGCAAAATATTGTGTTCCTATTCCTGAAGCGAAAGCCTTTTTCGAAAAATTGTCTTCGGATCAAACAGTCAAAGAAAAAGCCAATAAAATTCGCGGCTGGATGGCGGGCCATCGGGATTTCTTTGAAGAAATAAGAATTCAGGCCATGGATGAAGTTTTCGGACTTCCCAGCGAGCTCCTTTATTTTAAACACATTCCTCAGTTTGCTGCGATTTTTGCAAATGCATGTCAGCATCAAAACGTGGAGTTAGTTGAGAAAATGCTTGTCGATCCGCGTATGGCGGAGATAAATGATGAGTTATTTAACCAGGTTTATGAAAGGTTTCTGGCGGATGGGCAAAATAGCTATATTTTAGATTTAGTTTTAGAATCGCCTCGAGCTGCAGCTCTCGAAATAAACGGGTCTTCTATACTCAATGCAATCAGGAAGAAAAAAGAAAAAGTTGTGAGAGTCTATTTTAAATCCATGAATTATGACGAAATCGAAGGGGAGCGCTTAGGCCATCTTTTTTCTGCTTCAATTATGGGTGACAACAAAAAATTGATCGATCGGATCATAAGAAATAAAAAATTTAGGACGATCCCTGCCGCCAGTCTTGGGATCGCATTGTGCAGTTCGGTCAATTTGAGACAAGGCATTGCTATGAATGCAATCATTCAATCCAAACAATTTGAAGAAATCGGGCTTGAGTCGATGATCAAAGCTTTAGAAAATGCCCTGAATACCCGTTTTATTGAAGGGGTAGCGTCTTTAGTCAATCATTCCCGGTCGAATGAATTGTCTCCAAAATTAAGACAAAAGGCCTTGTCTTTTTTAAAAAACAGTTTCTAAATTCTTTCAAAAAATCTTACTTGAATGACAGCGGCGAGTCCTCCATAATGGGAATAGATTTGGAGGATTTATGCCGTTTACAATCACGATGCCCAAGCTATCTCCCACTATGGAAGAGGGCTCGATTGCCAAATGGCATAAAAAAGTAGGGGACCATGTAAAATCGGGGGATCTCCTGGTCGAAGTGGCAACCGATAAGGCTACTGTCGAATACAATGCCCTGGATGAGGGCTACCTTCGGAAAATCCTCATTCAAGACGGGGGATCTGCCATAGTCAATCAGCCGATCGCCATTTTCACCGAAAAGGCCAATGAGAGCATTGAGGGGTATCAGCCGGAAGGCGCGCAGCCCGCTCAAGCAGCTTTAAAGGCTGAAAAACCAGCAGCGTCTTCGAAAGGGGATGCGGCAGTTCCTGCTCCGGCAAAAGCAGCCTCCGGAGTGGCGATGCAGCAGCCTGCGTTTACGCCAGAGCCCCCTCTTGCCAAATACCATTTTGAATTTCCTTCCGGCGCTCCTAGCGGCCGCACTCCAGCCTCGCCGCTGGCTAAAAAAATTGCCAAAGAAAAAGGGCTTGATATCGGATCGGTGAAAGGCTCAGGACCTGGCGGACGGGTTACCAGCCGCGATCTCGACCTTGCTCAACCGGACCAAACTGTCTCTTTCGGCGCGCGGGAAGCTCCTACTATCATACCGGGCACTTATGAAGAGCTCGCTTTGACGCCCATGAGAAAAGTCATCTCCCAGCGACTTCAGCAGGCGAAAAGCTTCGTCCCTCACATTTATGTCCGTCAAGAAATCGACGCAGTTCCTCTCTTTGAAGCTCGAGAGCAATTGAAAAACGGCAATTTGAAAATCACGTTTAACGATTTCGTGATTCGGGCTTGCGCCCTTGCCCTTCGCGAACAGTCCAGCATCAATAGCGGATTCGATTCGGCAACCCAATCGATCATTCTCTTCAAGACGGTCGATATTTCGATCGCCGTAACGGTAGAAGGGGGATTGATCACCCCGATCGTGCGTCATGCCGATTATAAAAATCTCGGAGAAATCTCAACTGAGGTGAAAGAGTTGGCGTCCCGTGCAAAAACGGGAAAACTAAAGCCGGAAGAATACAAGGGGGGATCGTTCACGATTTCGAATCTCGGAATGTTTGGGGTGACCGATTTTGCTGCAATCATCAACCCGCCTCAATCCTGTATCCTTGCCATCGGAGGGATTGAAGAATGTCCCTGTGTAAAAAAGGGCGCCGTTGTCGTGGGCAAAAGGATGAACCTTGTCCTCTCCGCTGACCACCGAGTTGTCGATGGGGCAGAAGCTGCTAAATTCATCAAAAGGGTTCAAAAGTACCTTGAAAATCCTGCCTTGCTTCTTCTTTGACCATGAGTGCGACGGGAACTTATTCTGTTAAGTTAACACAGAAAATGTGGTTTCATCGCAGCGCAAATCAAAGCGACCGGGAACTTTGTTGGGATATGCAAGACGTACTGTCGCGGAATAAAATTAAAAAAGAGACAAACTCTCAAATCACGAAAGAAATTCAGTATTTGGTTTTTCTTCTTCAGCAAAAATCAATGCACCTTGTTAGATATCTCTACTCAAGGGGAGACCTAGCGGAAAAAACCGAAAGTTATCTTCAGAATGAAAAGCCCGATGCACGGGGATTTTATCTGTTGAAAAAGGCCTCTTATACCGAAGAGCGAATTCTTCCCCCTGGATTGGGAATTCTCTCAGAACATCCGAAAAAAAACTGGATGGATAAGGAATTAGACAAAATCGACCCTTCCGAGCTGGTCGCGGATCCTTACCAATTAAAAGCTTTCATCCTGGATAAAAAAACCGGTCCCTGAAGAGACCGGATCGTTTTGACTTATTTTGCCAGCCCTAGGTAGCCGGATACAATAGAAGTGAGGTTTTTGTCCGTTAAAGACGTGCCTTCAAACCCTTGGCTCACTTTTTCTTCGAGTGTTTTTTTGCATTTATCTAAACGTGTCTGACATGTTTTTAATTCGGCTAGCTGTCTAGTAAGTTGCCGAAGGGAGAGGTCCGCATGCAGCCAAATTCCCAACGGAGAAAGACCTCCAAAAGGACAGTTCAAATTATTTTGTATTATAGATCTGTAAGCTGAGTGGATTGCAGCTCAAGCGATTCTACTGTCTCTAAGATCTCATCAAAGGTGGATTTAGAAACTGTTTTGTCTAATTTATCGATGCCCGCTGATATTTTTTCGGGATAAACGGTAGGTACATATATACTCGGATTCCGTACTGCTTCCATTGCTGAGAACATTCTGTTTACTCCATTAGATCTTGCATGTATTGCGGGATGGCGAAAGAGGCTTTGTGGACTGCGGGGGTATGTATTTCATTTTCCCTTTAACAGTCTTCATTCTCTCTTCGATTTAAAAGCTTTCATAGCGAATAAAAAAACCGGTCCCTGAGAGACCTTCTCTGAAGAGACCGGATCGTTTTGACTTATTTTGCCAGCCCTAGGTAGGCGGATACAATAGATTGGGTTTTTCCATCCGTTAAAGACACACTTTCGAGCGCTCGGCTCACTTTTTCTTCGAGTGTTTCTTTGGTTTTATTTAAACGTGTCTGATATGCATTTAATTTGACTGACTCTTCATGAAGCAGCCTATCGGTGCGCAGTCGTGTTTCAAGACTTACAAATGGAGAAAAACTCATATTTTCCCAATATTCGCACGCTATACGTGCCTCAGCCTGAGTAGATTGACGCTCAAGCGATTCTGCTTTTCTTGAGATCTCCTCAAAAGTGGATTTAGAAACTGTTTTGTCTAATTCAACGATGCCCGCTAATACTTCGTCGGGAGAGACGCGAGGTACATATTTATAAGTAAGAGCCCACATTGATTCCATTCCAATGGACATTCTGTTTACTCCATTAAATCTTGCATGTATTGCGGGATGGCGAAAGAGGCTTTGTGGACTGCGGGGGTGTAGTATTTCATTTTTCCTTTAACAGTCTTCATTCTCTCTTCGATCGTTTTGGTGGAGACGCGGTAGTTTTTGTCGCTGGCCCAGCCGAATGCCATGTAGCCGCCGACGTAAGTTGGAACGGGAGCTACGTAGTAAGAGACGTTTTTAAAATGGGGGCTTCGATTTTCAAAGCTCATTTTTAGTTCCCCTTTTTGGAGGAACGGAACGCCGTTCTGGTTTACGAAAATGCCGTTTGGCGAGAGGCACTTATGGCAGTCGCCGTAGAACTCGCTTGTAAAAAGGGCGATCGCCGCGCCTTCCGGGTCGGTTGAGTCGCAGATGATGACATCGAATTTCTCATCCGTTTCTTTCACGAACTTCGCTGCGTCTTGGATCACGAGTTTGAGTCGGGCATCATCGAAGGCGCCGTTAGAAAGGGTGGGAAGGTATTTTTTAGACAATTCGATGACTGAATTGTCGATTTCGACCATCGTGACTTTTTTGACTGTTTCATGACGGAGAACTTCCCGGATAATCCCGCCGTCGCCGCCGCCGATGACAAGAACTGAGGAGGCATTTCCATGAGTCAAGAGGGGGACGTGGACCATCATTTCGTGGTAGACGGGCTCATCCTTTTCAGTAGTTTGGATGATTCCGTCGATCGCGAGGACGCGGCCGTAAAAAGAATTTTCGAAAATCGCGAGATCCCAGAAATCGCTCTTTTCTTGATGGATCATCTTTTCGATGGCAAAGGTTTGGCCCCATTCAGGATAGAGGGTTTCTTGGTACCAGCTCGTTTCGGCGGCTGGTTCTGTGGCAAGTAAAGTTCCTGAAGCAATTAAAGCGGGAATCAATTTTGTAAACACGGCCTTTCTCCTCATTAAAAACCGGAATAGGTTAAAGCCGTTTGGAATTTTATTCCAGAGATTTTAATGCTGATTTAATCTCGATGAGATCGGCTTCGAGAGCTTTGAGCCTTTTGACGTATTCTTCGAGTTTTCGGACGTGGACTTCTTGTCGATGATACTCTGCAAGAGGGATGGCGGGGCTGCCTCGGTATTTTCCCTTCTTCAAAGATTTGCTTGCTCCTCCTCGAGTCGCAATGAGAACCTCGTCTTCCAGCTCGATGTGTCCGATAATCCCGACCTGGCCTCCCATCATGACATACTTGCCGGTTTTGGAAGATCCGGCGATCCCGGTCTGCGCTGCGATGACGTTATGTTCTCCAATCTCTACGTTATGGGCGATTTGGACGAGGTTATCGATTTTGGACCCTTTGCGGATGCGGGTAATTTTAAAACGGGACCGGTCGATTGTGGTATTCGCGCCGATCTCGACATCGTCTTCTAGGATGACGATCCCCAATTGTTCGAGCTTGACGTGGCGGCCTGTTTTGTCCAGGGTATAGCCGAATCCGCAGGATCCAATGACGGCTCCCGGCTGGAGGATCACTCGGTTGCCTAGGCGGCAACCCTCTCGGAGGGTGCATCCTGGGTGGATTTCACAATCTGTGCCGATTTCGACATCGTATCCAATAGAGACATTTGGCCCAATTTTGGAAAAAGCGCCGATTTTTACGTTTCGGTCGATGACGGCGTAGGGTCCGATCTTGACGTCAGGTCCGATTTGGGCTGTCTCGTGAATGACTGCGGTAGGATGGATTCCGGTGAAACCAGAGCCTGAAGAAGGATCTTTAAAAACCTGTTCAAGAATTTTTTGGAAAGCGCTTGATGGGCTTGAGGAAACGAGATAATTTCTCCCCTCGATCAGAGGAGCCTGTTCATCGACGCAAACAACCCCTGCTTGGGATTGCTTCATCGCTGCGTTATAGCGGATATTCGCGGCTTCATTATAACGGGTATTTGCAAGAAACGAGGCGTCGCTGGGGGACGCCTCGTCAAGGGTATTTATGCCAGAAATGAGGTAGTCAGGGTTTCCAATGAGTTTAGCAGAGCATAGAACAGCGAGCTCTGCCAAGGAATAACTTCTGCTCATTAACCTGCCTTATTGAACTTCGCGTCGTCTACGGGATCCATAGGCGCGGCTCCGTCTGCGTTTTCAGAAACTTTCTTTTGAGATTCTAAATCGAAGGCTTTGTCCATCTCAGAGATGACCAAAGTGGTGATTTCGAAGTCAGGACGGATGAAGTAGCACGCATCTTTATTCATGACATAGTCAAGTTTCTTTTGCTTTGCGATCTTTTCCGATGCCTTTGAGATGTTTGCATTCATTTTTTGCATCATCTGGTATTGGGCGCTGTTCAAAACTTGGTAAAATTGATTTTGATACCGACCCATATCTTCTTGCAGAGATTGGAATTTCGCTTTGAGTTCTTCTTCAGCTTTTGGAGAAAGGCTGTCCAAATATTCAGTATCTTCAAATTTACCTGCGATTTCCCGCATCTCTTTTTCGGTGTCTTCCATCAGAGTCGAGAGCTGTTTGCGGATGCTTTCAAGATTTTCCTGTTCCTTTTTGCCGCATTTTGAATCCATCATACAGGAATTGAAATTGACAACGCCGATGAGGGATGGTTCATTTGCTACGGCTGCTGAGGCGATGACCCCGAAAGCTGCAGCAAGGGGAAAAAACAGTTTACGCATAATTGCTCCAAAGTTTGATTTAAAATTGTCCGCCCATTGAGAAGAAGACTTTCTGCCATTTTCCCTCATGTCGGTCCTTTTTGACTAGTGGAATACCCCAGCCGACCATGATCGGCGTTCGATTCCCAATGTCGATCCGGACGCCGATACCGGTTGTGGGACGGATTTCATTGATGGCAAATTTACCTAAATTGACACTGCCGACGTCGAAAAAGGCGAATATGTCGAGCATTTTAAAAATTTCTTGGTTGTATTCCAATGAAAGCATGGAAGAGGAGAGTCCTCCGAGAGGGGTTTCCGTTGGGAAAAGTTCTCCTGTGGAATTGGCTAATTCAACGACAGGACCGAGCAAAAAGGGCTTGTAGCCGCGGACCGTATTTTCGCCCCCGAGGAAGAACCTCTCGCTATAAGGGACATTCGAATTCGTGCTTCCGAAGGGAACGATGTATTTAAAATCGCCTCGTAGTTTGAGGGTTCCTTTAGACCAGACAGGGAAGTAGATCGTATTCAGGTAGCTGATTTTGAAGAAATCATAATTTCCTCCGATCCCAGCGACCTCAGTTTCGAAATAAGAGCGCCATCCCCGGTGAGGCTTGTAAGGAGAGTCAACTGAATCGTAGCCCAAATTGCCGCTAAAGGCAGAAACGAGGCCATGTTGGTCCAATTGGTTTCTGACTGCATGGACAGAGGCTTGGGCGATGGGAGAATCGTCGAGCGGATCGAGGCCTAAATGGTCGTCTGAGTGGCGGATGCGCTGTCTCATCCCCACTGTCCAGTAGTTATTGATTGGATAATTTGTATAGACCGAGCCGCCGTAAGTGACTACGACTATATTTTGTTGCAGTTCGCTGAAAGTTCGGCTGATCTCGACTCCAAGGCGCCAGAGCGTATCGTTCACGTAGGGGTTCATCCAAGAAACAAGAATGTTGTTCTGTTTCCGGCCCAAAGTTCCTCTGGCATGGAAAAATTCACCGCCGCCTCTGAGCGCGGAGGGCTGGGCGAGAAATTTGTAAGCCCCCGCGATGTTGAAGTTCCTCTCCGTCAAATCGAGGCCTCCGAATACATCGTCGACCGAGCTAAATCCCATAAATAAGCTGATATTTCCTGTGGAAGTTTCCTCGACCTCGATGTAAACATCGCGGTAGTTTTCTCCAAGTCCAGCATCGTCTTCGGAGCGGACGGCGTAAACGTTGACGCTTTTGAAATAACCCACGGCCTCGAGGCGCTGCTGCGTCGCTTTCAATTTTCGGGAATCGAACGTCTCTCCAGGAACTAAAAGGGACTCGCGGAGAATTACGTTATTTTTCGTTGTTGAATTTCCGAAAATGTGGATCAGACCGATCTTGTACTGCTGGCCCTCGTCAATCGTATATTGGATGTCGAAGAGGGGCTCATTCTCTTTAAGCAGCAACTCGTATTGGACGCTGGCGTCGATGTAGCCTTTTTGGCCATAGAGATCTTTGATGGCAATTGTCGTATCGCGCACTTTATCGGGAGAAAATACGTCTCCTGCCGCAGTGAGGCATTTTTTCTGGATATCCTCTGACGAGATGAGCGTATTCCCTTCAAATTGGACGGACCCAAACCGATAGAGCTGTCCTCTATGCGCTGTGATGTCGACGATCAATTTACCGCTTGTGGGATCTTCATATGTTTTGATCTCAACGCGGGCATCGGCATATCCCCGATTGTGGAGGAGATTGAGGATCGTCATGCGGTCTTGTTCGAGCGCCTCATCCCGATAAATTCCTGTCCCCGTGAGCCAGCTCGTAAGAAAATGATAGTTTTTGAGATGCATCTGTTCGTAGATTTCATCCCGTTCTGATTTGGTGAAGCCGTTCAAAACGATCTTCTTAATGTAGCCAGGGCGTCCTTCGAAGACCTCTATCTGGATGTCGACCTCATTGCTTCCTGGGATCGGCTCAATAGAGTAAGAGAGCTGGGATTCAAAATACCCTTTTTTAAAATAGTACTCCTTCACCTTGTTGAAGGATTTGTTGAATTCCTGCCGATTGAAAACAGTATTCGGTTTGACGTCAAGTTCGCCTTGGAGGGTCGAGTTTTTGAATTGAGTGTTTCCATTCCATCGGATCTGATGGATGACCGGTTTCGGCGCGACGTGGATGGTGATGAACAGCTCTCCGTTCTTTAAAGAAATCGTCGGTTCTACGCGGTCATACTCTTCGGAGAGGTTTTTTAAATCATTGTCGAAAATCAGTTGGGAGAAATCGTCGCCTTCTCTCGTTTTAAGCCGTGACAAGAGCGGCTTTGAATCGGTGGACTGGCCCTCTTCGGAAGAGTCTACAATGATTTCGATTCGGGAAACTTTTGTTTCTTCATAAAGCTCCGTGCTGCAAAGCGGCGCAGTAGCGCTTGCGAAGAGAATTGAGAGAAGAAGGTAGGATCTAATGAATGGATCTCGGCGTTTCGTTCGATTTTCAGTCATGATCGATTTGTACCGTCGGTTGCATAGTCCGCCAGATTATAGAAAACCTTCTACAATTAAGGCAACCTGTCAAAATTCTGAAATTCAAATGGACTGGCGGCCGACGAAGGCTCTGATGAGTGTTCCTCCATCTATGTATTCAAGACTGCTGCCGACGGGAAGTCCGAAAGCTAAGCGGGAGACGGAAATATTTTTGGAAGAGAGGTGGGTTTTTAAATAAAGCGCAGTAGCGTCGCCTTCAAGAGTTGAGTCGAGCGCGATGATGACCTCGCGCACTTGATGTTGGGCGATCCGCTTTTCAATCCGGTCGATACGGAGCTCATTGGCGTGGCGTCCATCAAGTGGAGAGAGAAGGTGTTCGATGACGTGATACAGTCCTTTAAAGGCTCTCGTTTCTTCGAGGGCGTAGACGTCTCTCGGGGACGCGAGGATGCAAAGGGATGAGGGGTCGCGTCCAAAATCTTTAGAGGAAGTGTTGCAGAAAGAGCATGCGCCGCGGTCCGTAAGGCATCCGCAGTTGAGGCAGGGAGGAATTTCTCCTTGGATCGACTTCAGCGCCTCTCCGAGTTCGGCGAGATTGTGTTGAGGCCAACGGATCAACTCAAAGGCAAATCGTTCAGCGGTCTTTACTCCAACGCCAGGCAATTTCTTTAAGTGGGCAATGAGAGCGGTCAGGTGTTCCGGAAATTTTGCAGCCATAATGAAACCAGCATAACATCTCGAAATAATTTTGAATACATTTGAGCACGATGGGGCAGGTTCAAAGTAATATTTTTAATCGTTCAGAAAATGATTAGAGTCAAGAAATAATTTTTTTTTGTAGAAATAGACCTTCTCCTTCTTTTCAATTAAAAGGCATTCGGCTAAACTCTACCCAATATTTTTGACCTAAAGAAAGCAGCGTATTTCAAAAAATGGTTGTAAAAGCAAAAATCATTGGCACGGGCTCCTATCTCCCCGACAGAATTTTGTCGAATCGCGACTTAGAACAGATGGTCGAGACTTCGGATGAGTGGATCGTTACCCGGACGGGAATGAAAGAGCGCCGGTTGGCCCGGGCAGACGAATTTACGTCTGATATGGGGGCCGCCGCTGCCAAGGCAGCGATTGCCAATGCGGGATTGCAGCCTGAAGAAATCGACTTTATCTTGGTAGCTACCCTAACCCCCGACTATCTCTTCCCGAGCACAGCTTGTTTAATCCAACAGGCGATTGGGGCCAAACGGGCGGGCGGGATGGATATCCAAGCTGCCTGCACGGGCTATGTTTATGCTTTGGCTGTTGCAAAGTCTTTTATTGAGACTGGAATTTATAAAAATGTTTTGGTGATTGCGGCTGAAAAACTCTCTTCCATCACCAATTATAAGGATCGTTCCACTTGCGTCCTTTTCGGGGATGGGGCGGCCGCCTGCGTTGTTTCCTCAACGAAACGGAAGGGATTTTCTATAGAGAGCGTCCGCCTCGGCGCCGATGGCGAACAAGCTGAGCTCTTAATCCTCCCTGCGGGGGGAAGCCGCCAGCCAGCCTCGCTGGAATCGGTCGCAAATGGCCAGCACTACATCAAGATGGCTGGAAACGAGGTCTTTAAGCACGCGGTACGCCGCATGGAATCGGCCTGTAAAGAATGTTTGGATTCTTTAGGGATTTGTGAAAAAGAGATCTCTTGGCTGATTCCCCACCAAGCGAACATGCGGATCATCGATGCGATCGCCAAGCGGTTTGAACACCTTCCTTCCGAGCGCATTTTCAAGACAGTTCAAAAATACGGGAACACTTCTGCTTCATCCATTGGAATCGCGCTCGACGAGCTCCTCAAAGGACAGCAAATCCATGCAGGTGAAAAAATTCTTTTGACCGCATTCGGTTCCGGGTTTACATGGGGCGCGGCCGTATTACAAGCAGAGGATGCATGAAGCGGAAAATCGCCTTTCTCTTTCCTGGCCAAGGGGCTCAGTATCCCGGCATGGGCAAAGACTTTTACAATGCTTTCCCTATCGCTAAAGAAACCTATCAAGAAGCGGATGATCTCCTTCAAGAAAACCTCTCTCAACTGATCTTTGAAGGGCCTGAAGAGCTTCTTACCCAAACAAAAAACAGCCAGGTTGCTATTTTCGTGACCAGCATGGCCTTGCTCCGTACTTTTCAACAGCAATTTCCTGAAATCGAACCTGCCGTTTGTTCTGGTCTGAGCCTGGGCGAATATACAGCTCTTTGCGCTTCGAAGCGGCTCTCCTTCTCTGCCACCCTCCGTCTTGTGCGGGAAAGGGCGCGTTTGATGAACGAGGCCTGCGAAAAAGTTCCCGGGACGATGGCGGCTGTTCTCGGGCTTGATGCCGAGGGGATCCGCGCGGCCGTCCAACAAATGGACGGAGTTTGGGTCGCTAACTACAACGCTCCTGGACAGACCGTAATTTCCGGCACGAAACAAGGGATTGAAAAAGCCGCCGTTCTTTTGAAAGAAAGAGGAGCGAAACGGGTCATTCCTCTGACCGTGCATGGAGCCTTCCATAGCGGCCTTATGCAATCGGCCCAAGATGGGTTGGCGCCTTTCGTAGAAGCGGCCCCGATCTCCGATAGCCCGATCCCTTTTATTATGAACGTACCTGGAAATTTCACCTCAAAAACGGCCGAAATCCGACGCAATTTGATCCTCCAAGTCACCCATTCCGTTTGCTGGGAACAAGGGATCCAGGCGATGATGGCCTCTGGAATCGATCTCTACTTAGAAATCGGCTGCGGGAAAACCCTGACAGGCCTCAATAAAAAAATAGGCGTGACGGCTTCCGCACTCTCGATCGATAAAACAGCTGATCTTGAGGCATTTGCCAACCATTTGGAGATGAAGGTATAAGATGCAGCTTCTGAAAGGAAAAACAGCCCTTATTACCGGCGGGACTGCTGGAATCGGCAAAGAGATTGCCTGTCTTTACGCTCAGCAAGGGGCCGATGTCGCGATCTTCGGAACGAGTCAAGAACGAGCTGAGCAAGCTCTCAAAGAAATTGAATCCAATAAAATCGATTCGCAGCAAAAATGCGCCTATTTCCTCGTCAACGTAGCGAAATCGAAAGAAGTTGAGGGAGTGATCGATCAACTTTTGAAAAGTTGGGGCAAAATCGACATCCTTGTGAACAATGCGGGCATCACCCGCGACAATCTCCTCCTCCGGATGACAGAAGAAGATTGGGATCTTGTCATGGATGTCAACCTGAAGTCGGTCTACAATACCTGCCGAGCTTTGGCAAGGCCGATGATGAAGGCTCGCACCGGAGTAGTCATCAATATTACCTCTGTCATTGGATTGACAGGGAATGCGGGACAGAGTAATTATGCCGCGTCGAAAGCGGGAATGATTGGGTTCACCAAGTCGTTTGCGAAAGAATTCGCAAGCCGCGGCATCCGCGCCAATTGCGTAGCTCCCGGCTACATTGAAACCCAAATGACGCAAAGCCTTTCGGATCCGATCAAAGAGACGATCCTTCAAAAAATCCCATTAAGCCGCATCGGGCAACCCCGAGATGTAGCTCATGCTGCTTTGTTTTTGGCCAGCGACCTAGCGAATTACATCACTGGACAGGTGATTGCGGTCGATGGCGGAATGGTCATGTAAAGAGAAAAGAAAAAGGAAAAAAAACGTATGAAAACACAACAAGAAGTCATTGATATCATCGTCGAACAGCTCGGCGTTGACATCGCAGATGTAACCCTTGAAAAATCGTTCGTTGAAGATTTCAACGCAGATTCCTTGGACCTCACTGAGTTAATCATGACCTTCGAAGAGCGTTTTGGATTCGAAATCTCCGAAGAAGACGCTGAGAAGCTCAAAACTGTAGGCGACGTTGTCGACTACATCGAAAAGCGCAAAGTCAGCGCCTAAATTCCTAATGATATAAACGCCAGAGATGTTCTTATCCTGGCGTTTTTTCTTTTTTCTGAGGGAAGCCCACAACGGCCTGATAGCAAAGAAAAAGGTGTTCTACGCCATTCATAGCTCGGTGAGGTTTAGCTTCTTGAGGAAGTTTGTATTGCTGCGCAATCAGATCTTTTGAAAAACCAGTTTCCCAAGGAAACGGGCTTTTTCCGTGTTTGGCTTTTTCCATAGTAAGAGCCCAATACATCGAAGCGAGGTCGAGCCAATGATAGGGCCAATTCAAAAGCTCTTGAGTCTCAACATTGATGAGATGAGAGAAAAAAACGCGGTCGAAGGAAGGGTTTTGGCAGATAAAAACTGCCTTTTTTCTCTGGATGCCATGTTTTTTGAAACAAGCGATGATTTGTTCCGCGACAATTGGCGGCGGCGTGCCCTTAGCCACCTCTTCCCACGTAAATCCGTTGATTTTTAGGCTTTCCCGGTCGCTCTTTTCCCAAATTTCTGCAGATTGCGCAACAACAGTTTGGTATTTTTCTAGAATGCGTCCAGTGGAAAGGTCTGCAATTTCGAACGCAATCTCGAGAAGCCGATGGGTTTGCGAATTGAGTCCATTCGCTTCTGAATCGAGAAAGACTCCGATCATGCCCAACTGACTCCGCACCTAATCTTGCCAGGCTAGCAATTCCAAAAAAATTTGGCAAGAAAAGTCATTAACAAAAATCTTTGCAGCCTTCAAGAAACTCCTGACTGTAATTCATAGAACGGGAAAATTTTGTAGATTCGAGTTGAGACCAAATGTTGTTGATTTTGGATTTATAACAAGAGTCAGCTCGGGGTCGAAAATCTCTGCATCCTTGGGGAAACTTCGAGCTATAATTCATGAAATAGGAAGATATTTTTTTATGATTATAAGAAGAAGGAGGAAAGGAGTCCGCGTAGAAAACGGGGGCTGATCTTTCGCCCTCTATGTCCCTGACATTGGTTTTTGCCTGCGGAAGTTCCATTCCATCGACATGAGTTACTTTAAGGCTTCCCAAGCAGAGACCGCAGGTTTTCTTCTGCAGCGCTTCTCGGAACCATTTTTTTTCACAAGTTTTGTGTAGAGTATGCTGGTAGGTTAGATTTGCCCAGCCTCCTCGATGCGAGGTGTCTATGAGAACGCCGCCGCCCAATCCGCAAGCTTCGCATGCATTCAGGCTCATGAATTTTCTCCGATTTGTTCGAGATCTATTGCTTGCTCGCATCCTGTCTCAAAATCAGAGAAACCCTCTTTTCCAATACTGTAATTCATTTCCGTCAAATCATCCTCTGGGACCTCTGGCGTATAGTCGGCAGCTTCATCGAGGAAAGCGAGTGAGAGAGAGACTCCATGGACGCTGGTGAAATTTATCTGAGAGGAGCACGTTGGGCAACTTCTGCCATTTTTTATCGCCTCTATCAAAGCAGCTTGGCGAGAATCGTCAATCTTGGGTTTGGATGTTTCTTCGCTGGCATCCAAACGAATGGGTGCATCTAGGGCTCTTGTTGAATTACTGTCGCATTTTGAACACATATTCATAACTCCGGAGTTTGAAAAACAAGAAAGTATGGCATAAGGCTTTCATTTTTTTCCTTAAATTTTAAAGATCTGTAAATTCAAAAAAAATTGGCGAGAAAATTCATTTTGGACTAGTGTTTCGTTTCTATGAGTTTACAATTTGAGGCAGGTGATGCAGATAGAGCTAGGGTTATCGAAAAAAGCGCTGGATGAGGTCGCAGATCAATTGGGAGATTTCTTAGCCGATACCTATGCGCTTTATTTAAAGTCTCAGAACTTTCATTGGAATCTAAAAGGGATCGAATTCTTTTCATTGCACCTCCTTTTTGAGAAGCAGTACGAAGAATTGGCGGATGCCGTGGATGAGATTGCTGAGCGGATCCAAAGCGTGGGGGCTGAGGTCGAGGCCTCTTTTTCCGCTTTTCATAAGCGGACGTCGATCCCCGAGCCTAAGGCCAAGCGGACGGCCAAACAGATGCTCAAAGAATTATTAGAGGGGCATGAGGAAATTTCGAGGAAGGGCCGGCCCATGATCCCCCGGTTTCAGGAATTGAAGGATGAGGCGAGCGCAGACCTTCTCATTAAACGGCTTGGGATCCACGAGAAGGCCGCTTGGATGCTCCGCTCCCACTTGAGTGGGTAGTATGATTTTTTTTAATAGGTGATAATAGCCTGGAAAGCAGGGTTTTGGTATATTCTCCGGCGTAAACCCAAAGAAAACCGATGCTGCCGCCCCAAAAATTTCGTGAGATCGTCTTTCAAATTCTTTATAGCGCTGATTTTATCAGTGGCGAAGAAGGGGAAATGATCCCTTTCATGATGCAAGAGCTGAAGGTGACGAAACGATCCATGGTGGATGCCCATGACCGAATGAACCAGGTCTTGAAAAAACTCGATGTGATCGACGCTGCGATTACAGAGGCATCGACCGAGTACAGTTTTGAAAGGATCTCCAGAGTTGAGAAAACAATTTTGCGTTTGGGGCTATTCGAAATTCTGTTCGATGAAAAAGTCCCGCCGAAAGTCGGTATTGCGGAAGCCATCCGGCTTTGCCGGAAATTCGGAACTCCTGAAAGCGCCGATTTCGTCAACGCTCTTTTAGACGGGATTTATAAAAAGAATGAGACTGCAACAGAACCTGCGCTTTCTGAGTGAATTTTCTACCTTCGGCATCGGCGGCCCCATCCGCTATTTTGGGGAAGTTTCTTCAATTCCAGAAATGGAAGAGGCTTTTCAGTTCGCGCGAGAAAAAAAAATCCCTTTTTTAATCCTTGGAAAAGGATCGAATTGTCTGTTCGACGACCGTGGGTTTGAAGGTCTCGGAATCCTTAATAAAATTGATTTTTGCGAGTTTAACGGCTCGCGGGTATCTGTAGGTTCGGGGTATAGTTTTTCCCTGCTAGGCGTCCAAACAGCCCGTAAAGGGCTTTCCGGCCTCGAATTCGCTTCGGGAATTCCCGCCACTGTCGGAGGCGCTGTCTTCATGAATGCGGGCGCAAATGGAAAAGAAACTTCAAATGCGCTGGAATCGGTTCTTTTTCTTCATGAGGATGGGGAAAAAAAACAATACCGGAAAGAAGAGCTTCTCTTTTCTTATAGACATTCTCCGTTCCAAAAAATGAAAGGAGCGGTCCTCTCAGCGACCTTTCTTTTACAGCCCGATACAGAGGCCCGCGCCAGCCAGCTCAAAATCATCGATTACCGGATGAAAACACAACCTTACAAAGACAAAAGCGCTGGATGTGTGTTTCGCAATCCTCAGGAGGGAATTTCTGCAGGAGCTCTGATCGACCGATGCGGACTGAAAGGTTTTTCTGTCGGCGGGGCAAAAATTTCTGAAATGCACGCCAATTTCATTGTGAATTCAGGCTCTGCTTCGTCGCGCGATGTGATGGAACTGATCCGGACTGTCCAAGAAAAAGTTCAAGAACAAACCGGGGTCTCTCTCGAGCCGGAAATCCGTTTGATTGGAGTGAGCTTGTGAGCCAACCTGAATTTCGGGCAGATCTTCATTGCCACTCGACTTGCTCCGATGGTTCGGAAGATCCCCATGTTCTGCTCCGATTGGCCAAGCAAGCCGGGCTCCAAGGCTTGTCGATTACCGACCACGATACTTTTGACGCTTATATTCCAACCCTGTTCAAAGATGCGGAAGAGCTTGGAATCCGCCTTTTGACGGGGATCGAACTCTCCTCGGAACTCGAACAAGTTCCGGTCCATGTTTTAGGTTACGGATTCGATGTTCACGCGCCTCATTTGAAACTTTTTCTAGAGCGTTTACAGGAACAGCGGCGAGAGAGGAATCGCGCCATTTTAAAAAAACTGACAGCGCGCCAAATGCCGATTTCCGAAGAAGAGTTGATCGCTTTTTCTTTGAATGTCAGAGAAAAGCGGACAATCGGCCGTCCTCACATTGCGCTCCTCATGGTAAAAAAAGGCTATGTCGATACGCCTCAAGAGGCGTTTGAACGGTACTTAAGGGAAGGGGGACTCTGTTATGCCGCCGGCATTAAAGTATCTCCGAAAGAGGCGATCGACCAAATTCACCAATCGAACGGAAAAGCCGTCCTTGCCCATCCCCATTTTTTAAAAAAGGGCTCTTTTTTGAGAAAATTGCTCGCCCTCCCTTTTGATGGAATCGAGTGCCATTATTCGCTGCTCCATAAAGAACAGGAGAAACCGTGGCTGAAAATTGCGGAAGAACGGGGATGGATTGCAACAGGAGGATCCGATTATCACGGGACTTTAAAACCCCGCATTCCCCTTGGCTGCTCTTGGGTAAGTGAAACTGTTTTCAATTCGTTATTCCCTTGAATCCCCTGATCGAACGCCTTTTCTCTTTGCCGGGAAGAGGAATCCGAACCTTCGGCGCAATGTGCCATTTAGATGCGCGGCTCTCCTTCCCTCACCGCGCTTTCCGCACGATCCATGTTGCTGGAACGAATGGCAAAGGATCTGTTGCCGCGAAAATGGCCGCCGCTCTTCAATCCGCAGGTTATAAAACCGGCCTTTATACCTCGCCCCACCTTCTCTCCTTTCGAGAGAGAATTTGCATCGATCAACAACCCATCCCCGAATCAGCTGTAGACGCACTTTTGCCTCAAATTTTTGCAGAAACGGAAAATTTGGGATTTCAATTTTCTTTCTTCGATCTCATGACCGCGCTCGCCTTTACCTATTTTAAAAAAGAAAAAGTCAACATCGCGGTCATTGAAACGGGATTGGGAGGAAGGCTCGACGCGACAAATGTGATTGAGCCGCTCCTTGCCGTCATCACCTCGATTGGCTACGACCACACCCATCTATTAGGGAACACCCTTCAAGAGATCGCGCGTGAAAAAGAGGGGATTGTCAAAGCGGGCGTCCCGCTTATCGCAGGACCTAAAGCGGCCCCTTTTTACCCCTACGCCATTGCAGCCTCCCCCTCTTTAGCGCCTTTTTATGATTTTGAAAACCAGTCCATAGCGAACACCGCTTTAAAACAGCTCCAAAAGAAAATCTATCTCCCCAATGAGGCGATTGAAAAAGGGCTCCCCATCCGGCCGCCTTGCCGTTTTGAGGTGCGGGACGATCTCATTCTCGATGTCGCCCATAACCCGGCCGCATTTGAAAAACTCGTCCAGGCTCTGGAATTTTACTATCCGGGCCAAAAATTTCCGTTCTACATGGCTTTTTCTGCCGATAAAGACTGGAAGCGTTGCATCGAAATTGCCTCTTCAAAGGCATCTCAAATATTTTTCGTGGAAGGATCTTACCCCCGTCTCGTCCGCCCGGAAATCCTCCATGCCCAATTTCCCCAGTCGGAAATCGTCCCGCTTCAAGGGATCAAGAAAGGAGTTGTGTGCGGGAGTTTTTATATTATGTCGCCCTATACCCAAGTGAATTCACAAATTGCCCTGTAGAGGGGATCGAAAGGTCGTAAGCAGCCCTGTATTGATAAATACAGGGGAGAACGCGGGGAGAGAGAGGAAGGGCGAACAAGGGCGTGAGGAGAGAGACTCGGAAAAGGAGTAGCGCGGAGGACGAGAGAGAAGCGCGCGGAGTACGCGGAGAAAAGAAAAGCCGCGAAACGCGGGTAGAGAACGGAGAGAGGGTTATATATTTTGGTTCTCAGGTTCATGGGCGTTGAGGACGCAACGGCGAATCTCTTCTTTTAAAATTAAAGAATTAAAGTTGATGAGGAGTGCGATAATTTCCCTTCTTGAAACGGACGCCCCCTCTTCTCCTCTCTCTCCGCGTTTCGCGGCTTTTTTTTTCTCCGCGTACTCCGCGCGCTTCTCTCTCGTCCTCCGCGCTACTCCTTTTCCGAGCCTCTCTCCTCATGCCCTTGTTCGCTCTTTCCCTCTCTCTTTCTCCTTTTTTGAATTCACTTGGGTATATATGATTTCTTGATTTATCCTTGTCGATTTATTAAAAAAATAGGGTTTTATGTCACTACGAGTATCGGCCGATCTATGGCCCAAGAAAGTGCGCCCTGAGGGTCAAGAAGCGATTGCCATTTTTGATGACGAAGAGGCTGCTAGCCGTTTTAACAGTTGCGTGAATGAATTCTTTAAAGGAACTGTTTCTTCCGCAACTCATTTTTTTCCCGACGTGCTACCCATTTGTAGACTCAGTCCGACTGGGAATCAATCTCAGATTCAGAATGTTTATGATTTTGTTCGGGCAAATTGGCCTAATCCTGAATCGAGCTTGTCGAGGAAATCCACGGATACTGATTTAAAAGCAGAGGAACCCGACACGGAAAGTCCTCCTGATTCCGATATGGAAGAGGATATGAGCGTTCTCTCGGAAGAAGATTTTAATGATTTTAACGATGATATTTTAGTTTAATTCTCTGGACGGATCCAAAGAAGAGAAGGGGAGCGGAGTCGATTCAGCCATTTGTGCTGGCAGATGTTCCATCGATGCGAAGGGAGCTTTTCTAGAAACTCGAGGATTGCCCGTTCTTCTTTTTCTCCCTCTTCATGACCTGGGTAGCAAGTAATCGAAACCGCTCCGTCGAACGCGACCATTTCGAGAGATTGCTGGATGCTCTTTAGTGTTGAATGCGTCTGCGTCGTGAAGGTTTTGTCGCCTCCTGGTAGATAGCCCAGATTGTAGACGATGAGGCGGGGAGGTTGGGGGAGCGGGATATTTTGAATTTCAGAGTGGCAAAGCCGATGGAGTAAAACCCGTTTCAATTGGTCGGGAGAAAGCGATTTCTGGAGCAGGGCGTCTGTGCTTGAGATTGCGGCAGTCTGAATGTCTAAACCAATCACCAAGCTTTCCGGATTTTTTAAGAGCAGTTGGCTTAAAAAAAGGGTGTCGTGGCCATTGCCGCATGTCGCATCAATTGCAGTATCGCCCGGTTTTAAATGATCTGCCCAATACTGTTTCGCGAGATGCAAATGCGGTGAAATAATTCCATTCATAGCCGTATAATACATCTCCTTGGAGTTTTTTCCCATGAAATGCGACGTGCTCATCATCGGCTGCGGGATTGCCGGCGCCTCTCTTGCTTTGGAACTTTCGAAAAAAAATCTTGAAATCGTCCTTTTGTCTGCGGATGCGGCTTTAAATCTATCGAATTCAGCCTGGGCTCAGGGAGGGATTGTCTATGAAGGGGAGGGCGATTCCAAATCCCTTTTAGAAAAAGACATTGAAGAGGCGGGCGCAGGCCTTTGCAATCCGGAAGCTGTAGAGCAGCTCGCCAGGAGGGGTCCGGATCTTGTCCAAAAAATCCTTTTAGAAGAGATCAAAGTTCCTTTCGATCGAGACCTGAAAGGGCGTCTTTCTTTAACGGAGGAAGGGGCTCATTCGACTCCTCGCATTCTCCATTATAAAGATCAGACGGGGAAAGCGATCATGCAAGCTTTGCTTCAAGCGCTAGAGAAAAGAAAGAATATCCATCTCAAGCAAGGGGCTGTTGCGGTCGACCTGATCACTCTCTCTCATCATTCGAAAAAAAAAACCGATATTTATCTCCCTTCGACTTGCGTGGGTGCGTACGTATTCGATTCCAAAACAGAAAAAATAGAACATCTTTTTGCCAAAGAAACGATCCTTGCAACGGGAGGGCTCGGAGAGGTATTTCTCCACACGACAAACCCTCAAGGGGCGCGGGGAGACGGGATTGCGATGGCCTACCGGGCAGGCGCCCGAATCATGAATATGGAGTATGTCCAATTCCATCCGACAGCTCTCTATGTTCCTGGAGGAAGGAGATTTTTACTCTCGGAAGCCCTTCGCGGGGAAGGGGCTCGTCTCCTCGACGCGAAAAGGGAGCCGTTCATGGAAAAGTACCACGAACGGAGTGAGTTGGCTCCCCGAGATGTCGTTTCCCGCGCGATGTTTACCGAAATGGTCCAATCCTGCTCCGACCACCTTTGGCTCGACCTTTCTTTTAAGAAAAAAAGTTGGATCTGGGAGCGGTTTCCGGCCATCTCCGCATACTGCGAGGAAAAAGGGTTCGACCTTTCTGCAGAACCTGTCCCAGTCGTTCCTGCCGCCCATTATAGCTGCGGAGGGATCGCTGTCGATTTGACCGGAAAGACATCGATCCGCCGCCTCCGGGCCATTGGGGAGGTTTCCTGTACGGGCCTTCATGGAGCGAACCGACTGGCCTCCACATCGCTTCTTGAAGGTCTTGTTTGGGCTCACGCGGCAGCGGAGAACCTTCTTTCCGATTGGACTTTACGCAACGATTATTTTCCGCCTATCGAGCCTTGGCAGATGAGCCATCAGGCCGTCGATAAAGCGCTGATCCGGCAAGATTGGACGGCGATTAAGCAGACCATGTGGAATTATGTCGGGCTCGTCCGCGACCAGAATCGGTTGCGCCGCGCTTTAAAAATGCTTCGGGAATTGCAGTGGGAAATCGACTCATTTTATGAAAAGGCGGAACTGACCTCTGATCTCATAGGGCTTCGGAATGGCGTTCTTACAGCGCTCCTGATCGCCCAGGGAGCGTGGCGGAATAAACGCTCTCTCGGATGCCATTACCGGATTAGCTAAATTTTTTTATTAAGAAAAAAGCCGCAGCGGCAGCAACCACCACCAAGATTGCGCTTTTGTTTGTTGGAAGAAAACGGTGGATTTTATTTTGTGCTAAGCCAGTTTCTCTTGGTGTCAAAGGATGTTGGTGGCCGAATTGGATTTTCGTCGTAATCCAATCTCCTGTGAATATTGAACAAGGATCCGGCGTTCCTCTAAAAAATGGGTCGGCATGCTGCTGAATTTCGCTAATTTTTTCTAATGCTCCGAAAGTTTCTTGAGTGAGTGGATTAGAGGGGTCAAATTTTGTTAAGGGGTACATTTGATCTAAGAGCCGAACGCATTCGAGTTTTAATGTCCTTGTGTCTTCAACTAATTGGAAAGCTTTTTCTTTTAGGATTTTAACATCTAAAGATCTTGCTTTCTCTAATCGGTGGACATCGTTGTCGAGAGTCCCAACCTGAGATTTCAAGATTTTTACCTGTGATTCAAATTGGATTTTTATGGACAATTGGCACCTCTCATAAAAAATTGGATAGGAAAGTTTAGGAATCAGGCCGATTAACAACCAGTACAAAACATCCCTTGATCTCTATTTGACCGTGTTTTATTATGCTATCGCCTAAAACATCGTATATGGGGTGTTAGCTCAGTTGGTTAGAGCGCCACGTTGACATCGTGGAGGTCAGCTGTTCGAGTCAGCTACATCCCATTTTTTACCTTTAAAACCTTTATTTTGAACGTAACTCATTTACCTCTTCTTTTTCGGAGCGCGGCCGAAATCACAGCTGCTGCCGTTTACGAACTATTTCCTTTAATTGAAATATTAGATGTAAAGGCATCTTCAACGGGCTTTATTTGCGATCTCTACTTTCCTCATCCCGTCCATCCTCAAACAATTTCTATGATTGAAGAGCGGGTTCGGCAAATCGTTCGGGAAAAACGCCCGATTCGGACGTTGGAAATGGTTCCTGTCAGCGCACAGGGCCTCCTTCAGAGTTTGGGCTTTCAGGGCCAGGCTGAAAGGTTGGGAGAGAGCGAGGGTCTTGTCGAGTTGGTGCAAATCGGCTCTTTTCATAACTTGAGCCCTGGACCCCATCTCAAAAATACAGCAGAACTGGCCGCCTTTAAGCTCCTTTCTATTGAATTCCTTGAAAGCAAGGTCATCCGGATCCGGGGAAGCGCCTCGCCCTCGAAAAAAGAGTTAAGAGAATTTTTGAAAAAACAAGATCTCTACGCTGCTCGCTGCCACCAAAAATTGGGCGCGGGGTTGTGGGTCGATCTTGATGGGGCGATCGTTTGGCAGGGGCAGGGGCTTCGCTTAAAAGGGCAGGTCGTTGAATTTTTGAAGCGCCGCTTATTCCCTGAGGCGGTCGAGGTAGCGGGATCTCCGAATTTAGAGGGGGACCGGTTTGGGTTCCATTCGGAAGTTTTAAAAAAAATAGGCGGATCTTTCCGTTCCATTGCTGAGGTCTGGACCCGTTTTAATGAAAAAGAGTGTTGGGGTGCGGGGGATGCAGGGCTTTTTGAGCCGGACGAAGAGGGGATTGTTCAGCTAAGCGTCTATCCCCGAATTGAAGATCTGCAGACGAAGTTGATTTCTTCCTTGCAATCGATCGGGAAAACACTTAATATTTTGGGCTTTAATTATTGCGTGGAACTTGCCTGCCGAAAGCGGGCGGAAAAAGGTTTTTTAGAATTTCTTAAAGCCGTTGAAGAGTCCTTGGGTGTCGGTTTCGAAGTTCGAGAAGAGGGAAAGCCCCTTCAAGTTGAATTCTTAGTCGAAGATGCTCTCGGGCGCCGGTGGCCGGCGATAACGCTGAAGCAGACAAAGAAAGGGCCCAGGAATGAGAAGGAGGGTTTGCCTTATATTATCGAGGCTTCAGTTGAAAAAATTACTGCCCTTCTGATAGAAAGGTACCTTTTGAAGATGAACTGCGAGGAATTGATTGATATGATGGTACAACTTTGAGAATCAATAGAGAAATTCGAGCCGATAAACTGCGTGTGATCACTGAAGACGGTCAGCAGTTAGGAATTATGTTATTTCGCGATGCGTTGGCAAAGGCGGAAGAAATGGGATTGGATCTCGTTGAGATCGCCCCTACCGCTAAACCACCCGTAGCAAAGATCATTGATTACGGCAAATTGAGATACCATCAAGCGAAAAAAGAGAAAGAGAGTAAAAAAGCACAGGTTCAAATCAAGGTCAAAGAAATCAAGCTTAAGCCGAACATCGATACGCATGATTTCCAGACAAAGATGAAGCACGCGCGGGAATTTATCCTCAAAGCGAACAAGGTGCGGGTCAGCATGATGTTCAGGGGCCGCGAAATGCTCCATCTCGATATTGGGCAAAAAATCATGCGCCAATTTTGCGACGAACTGTCGGATATTGCGCTGGTTGAAACCTCGCCGAAACTACTTGGCCGAACGATGTCGACTGTATTAGCCCCCAGCGGCAAACGGCCTAAAACAACACCCCCTGCCGAGCAGGGAAGTAAAAAAATGGGAGAAACACACAGTGCCTAAAATGAAAACCCGAAAGGCGATGAAAGCCCGATTCAAAGTCACCGGAACAGGCAAGCTCAAACGCAACCGCCCCGGAAGACGCCATATTTTAACGAAAAAAAGCGCGAACCGAAAACGCAGCTTGGCGAAAGCCCGCCTAGTCGATGATGGACAGGTGAAAATGTACAAAATGATGATAGGAGCTTAGATCCATGGTTAGAATTACAAACTCGGTTGCAGCCCGAAGAAGAAGCAAAAAGCTCCTTAAGCGTTGCAAAGGTTTCTATGGAGACCGAAAGAACCACTTGAAGCTCAGCAAAGACGCCCTGATGTCTGCGCTCGCTTTCAACTATAAGCACCGCAAATTGCGCAAACGCGATTTCCGCAGTCTTTGGATTATGCGGATTGGCGTTGCTGCGAAAATGAACGGAATGTCTTATAGCAAACTGATCCATGGATTGAGCCGCGCCGGTTGCGGAATCAACCGTAAAATCCTCTCTGAGCTCGCCATCCGCGATCCAGGAGCATTTACAGCGATTGTTGGGACAGCCAAACAAGGCTTAGTTGCTTAAGCAAAATTCTCTCTGAAAGGCAACCGCTTTATGGCCTCTCTTCCTGAGCTAATAGGGGAACTTCGTTCCCAATTCATGCGAGAGTTGAAAGAGGCCTCTAGCTCAAAAGACCTTGAGAATCTCAAGGTCAAGTATCTGGGGAAAAAAGGGCCTGTCCAGGCTCTCATGATGGAATTAAAGGGCTGCTCTGTCGAAGAGCGCCCCCGTTTCGGCAAGATCATCAACGATCTCAAAGAAGAACTTGCCTCTCATTGCGACCACAGTTTAAATCGCCTGAAACTCCAAGAAATGAACGAGCGGCTCAAAGAAGAGTGGCTCGACGCTACCTTGCCAGGCAGACGCCCCCCTCAAGGACGGGCTCATCCTTTGACTCAAGCGCTTCATCGAATCATTGATATTCTGATTGGGATGGGGTTTTCGGTTCGTTTAGGTCCCGATGTCGATACCGATTATTACAATTTCGAAGGATTGAATTTCGCAAAAGACCATCCTGCCCGCGATATGCAGGATACTTTTTATCTCAAACCGATCGTAGGAGACCCGCTCCTGCTCCGCACCCATACAAGCAATGTTCAAATCCACACCATGGAAGAACACGCTCCCCCCATCCGGATTATCGCCCCCGGCAGATGTTTCCGCAATGAAGATATTTCGGCTAGATCCCATGTATTTTTCCATCAAGTCGAGGGCTTTTATATCGACAAGAACGTCACCTTTGCGGATCTTTTTTCGACCATGGATGAATTCCTCTCTAAACTTCTTGGAGAGAAAATAGAGACGCGTTACCGCCCCAGTTATTTTCCTTTCGTTGAACCAGGACTTGAGGTTGATGTCCGCTGCATCTCTTGCAAAGGTTCCGGATGCCGCATCTGTAAACACACCGGATGGCTTGAGATTCTGGGAGCCGGTATGGTTCACCCGCGCGTTTTGGAAAAGGGGAATATCGATCCTGAAATCTATTCAGGCTATGCATGGGGCTTAGGGATCGAACGGCTCACGATGCTTCTCGGAGACATTCGGGACATCCGTCTTTTTACGGAAAACGATCTTCGCTTTTTGGAACAATTTCCTTGAAGAATTCTCAGGGGAACATGTAAGATTTACGCATCTTGGAAGAGTGGCAGAGCGGCCGATTGCACCTGTCTTGAAAACAGGAGGCCTCGTGAGGGGTCCGTGGGTTCAAATCCTACCTCTTCCGAATTTTTTTCTCCTCAGAAATAAGATAGAAAGAAGGAACGCACACGAGTGCGTTCTGTTTTATGCACGATTTCCAAGCCATTTCCCAGAAACACAAACTCAATCAACCAGGCCGCCACATCTTCCTATGCTGCGACCAGACCCACGCAAAATGTTGCCAATACGAAGAAGGACTCCTCTCCTGGGAATACTTGAAGAGGCGCGTTGAGGAGATCAACCTGCAGTCTTCTGATCCCAACCGACTCCATATCTGGCGTACCAAGGCGAATTGCCTCCGTCTCTGCACAAAAGGCCCCATTGCCGTCGTCTATCCAGAAGCCATCTGGTACCACTCCTGTTCCCCGACTGTCCTGGAAAGAATCCTCAATAAGCATCTGATTGGGGGTCAAATCGTTAAAGAATATCAAATTATAAATTGATTCTTATTATAAAGAACAAATAGTTTATTTTTGTTATAATTTATTCATGGTTTCTTCTGTTTTTAATTATTCTATATTCTGTTCGGTGGCTAACCAATTTAAGAAAGAGTGCCTTTCGTTTGTTTCGAACGTGACTTCAGTAGGTCTTGATAGATGGGTCCAGGATGTGGTTGCGGTGTTTTTTGCGCCTTGTCGAAGAACCGTTCACGGCAGTTCAAATTACGAGGTTTTAGATAGAGGTTTTTCCCATTTGCAAACGAATGAAAATCGGGAAATTTACAATGCGCATAGATCGATCGGGTCGATTCGAGGCTGCGCGTTTGTAATGGCCGGGAAAGAAGAGGATGTCTGTTTTGATTTCGCTTTTGAAAATTACTCAGATTTGCATCCTGAATTATGGCTCTTTTTAAGCTACCTTAAAGTGCCTCACGATCCGATTTCAGATCTTGAAAATTGGACTCCGGGAAAATGGACTCTGGTAGATGCCGTGGACGCTCAAGAAAATGATTTGATTTTCTATTTCGATAACCCTGATCAATTCCCTCGCGTCCATGCTCAACATTTCGGGATTGTCTCAAAAGTTACAAAAAAATCCTACGATAACCCGGGTATCGCAATCGTATCAAAATGGGGCCGTCAAAATGTTTATCATCACGACATTGAAAAAGTCCCTGCAGTTTACGGCGACTACTTTCTCTTGATGAGAAGCCCTCAGAAAGAAGAGGCGCAACAATCGCTCCAAGCTAGGTTTTATCCGAGATATCGAAAATTCGTCTATCTCACAGCTGCTTTGGCTCTTGGGTTTGCATCTTGGTGCACTTCCTACATTCTGAACAACCCTCTCCGCACCTTCAAGGATTAATCAAAAGCCCAATGGGCGGCGGTTATCCCGATATTCCTATCCGGTTTGTTTTTAGTTAATTAATATTTATTTAATAATTATTCATTATTTGATATAATTTTAATTTTATTAATTGGTGTTATTGTGGCTGCTGAATCTAGATCATTTGAATATAATAATCAGATATTAAGAACCTTACATACGGCTATAGAAAAGCACGAATCCCCATCTAGTGGAACGAGTTGCTGTTTGCCTCTATTTTGCAATCGGCTTAGAAATCGGAAAAAAAACGATTTTCCTAAAATGATAGAAACATTTACTTCTGCAATTACTGATGAATATATTAATTTTATAAAAGAAACAAATAGAGATGAAGGGGCCGAACTGCTTGGGAAGATGCGAGATGAATTTGAGAGATTTTTTAAGTGCATCGGAAGAGAGATCGACACCAAGCAATACGGCGCTTGTAAGCAGAAAATAGAGACCGTCATAAATAAGCTTCATGCCGAATCCCTTCAATGGATCAACGATAAAAAAAAACATCCGGGCCGTAACGATCAACTGACTTATTCAGACGGAAGTGTGTACGAAGGACAGTTGAGGCAGGGAATGCCGCATGGGCAAGGTAAATTTACTAAGGAAAATGGGGATGTCTACGAGGGACAGTTCGATCAAGGTTTTTGCCATGGGCAAGGTAAATTTACTTGGGTAAAGGGAGATGTCTACGAAGGACAGTTTGTTCAAAGTTTTTTCCATGGGCAAGGTAAATTTACTAAGAAAAAGGGAGACGTCTACGAGGGACAGTTTGATCGAGATTCATACCATGGACAGGGTGAATTGACTAAGGCAAATGGAAACATCTACATAGGACAGTTTGATCGAGGTTTTTACCATGGACAAGGTACACTGACTTTGGCAAATAGGGACGTGTATGAGGGACAGTTTGATCGAGATTTATACCAGGGGCAAGGTACATTTACTTGGGCAAATGGGAATGTCTATCAAGGACAGTTTGATCAAGGTTTTTGCCGGGGACAAGGTAAATTGACTTTGAAAAATGGGGACGTCTATGAGGGACAGATTGATCGAAATTTTTACCAGGGACAGGGTAAATTGACTTATGCGGACGGGGACAGCTACGAGGGACAGTTTCATCAAAGTTTTCGTCATGGACAAGGTAAATTGACCAAGGCAAACGGGGACGTGTATGAGGGACGGTTTGATCGAGATTCTTGCCAGGGACAAGGTCAAATGACTTTCGCAAATGGGGCCGTGTACGAGGGACAGTTTCATCAAAATTGTTTCCATGGACAGGGCAGATTGACTTATGCGGACGGGAACATCTACGAGGGACAGTTTGATCGAGGTCTTTGCCATGGACAGGGTAAAATAACTCGGGCAAAAGGAGCGGTGTACGAAGCGCGGTTTGACAAGAACTATTGCCAAACAGACTCTTCTTATTTATCAGAGATTAATTTTTTGCGTCTTCTGATTGGAACTCATAAGTCTGGTATATCTCCGGAATATCCTTTAGGGATTATATCTGATTATTTAATCAAAAATAATCATCCGCTTTTAGGGGCCGCTTTAAAATCAGCAAACGCTTTTTTTCAGATTGAAGAAGACGACTGCCCTGACCTGGCAAAAAAAATCTGCCGTCATTTGAAAAACGGACAGCCGCAACTTTTGCATTACGGATATATCAATCACTCTATGGGATTGAATCTTGTACCGGACCTTCAATCTGATTGTGTTTTTCTTGAAATTTTCAATTCTGGAAATGGCCTATACCGTCATCAAAAGAAGGGTTCAAAATATCAAACTATGATGCGGAGGAAGGCCTCAGCTAGCTCTCTGACGCCGGAAAAAATAACTAGATTTTTGAATTCGAAGAAGTTTAAAGATGAAAAAGAAGCCTACGAAGAGATCTTTGGAATCAAAGGTATCGAGAAAGTAGAGGAACAATTGCCTGTTTGGCAAACCGAGCAAAAAATAGGAAATTGCAGTCTGGAATGGATTTTTGCCTATTTAAAGAACAAAATGGGAGAGAATGAATATGACAAGATGCGGGTCCAGCTATTTAAAGACTGCATTGCCAGCATCGAAGCAATCCCAGAAAATAAAAACAACCAGGAAATGCAAGATATTCTAGATATTCTTAACAAGAAAATAGAGAAAAGAGAAAAGAAAATCGATATCCGTAGATTGCCTCCCCCATTTAAATCGAAAATCAGCCGAAATCATTCAAAAAAGAGACGAGCTCTTAGTCTGTAGACACCTTCGAGGATTAACCAAAAGCCCAATAGGCGGCGGCTCCCAATAGAGCGGCTCCAGGAAGGGTTAGGATCCAGGTTAGGACCATTTTCCGAGGGACTCCCCAAGTAACCGCTTTTCGCCCTTTTGCCGTGCCGACGCCGGTGATGCTGCCTGCGATCATTTGCGTGGAGCTGACGGGCATGCCGAGGAAGCTTGCGGTGAGAATGACGCAGGAGGCGGAAGCTTCTGCGGCAAATCCTTGCACAGGTTCGATTTTGGTGATGGAAAAGGCCATGGTGCGGATGATTCGGAAGCCGCCGGAGGCAGTTCCAAGACCCATCATGACGGCGCAGCTAAGAATGACCCAAAGGGGGATTTGCGTGCTGGCAACATAGCCGCCGGCAAAAAGGCCGAGGGTAATGATCCCCATGCTTTTCTGGGCGTCGTTCAGTCCATGCGCGAGGGCGACGAAGCAAGCGGAGCCGATTTGAAGGTGGCGGAAAATCGCATGGTTGTGCGCAGCGGGACGGTGTCGGAGATAGAAATAGAGGCCTTTCATGACCGCGAGACCCAAAAAAAATCCGATCATGGGGGAGGCGACCATCGGGATCAGCACTTTGCCAATAACCCCCTTCCAAAGGATGGACTCAGCTCCTTTATGCATCCAAAAAGCGCCGAGAAGCCCTCCGATCAAGGCATAGGAAGAGCTGCTTGGGAGGCCAAAGTACCAGGTGGCCAGATTCCAGATGATCGCTCCAGCCAAGGCTGCTAAAACAACGATCTGGCTGGCATCATCGGCCTGAACGAGGCCTGTCGCGATGGTCTGGGCCACGCCGCTGATCTGGGTAGCTCCGATGAAATTCAAAACAGCCCCCATTACGATCGCTGAAAGAGGGGCTAGGACGCCCGTTGCAATGACCGTTGAAACGACATTGGCCGCATCGTGGAATCCATTCGTGTAATCGAAAAAGAGAGCGAGGACAACGATTGCAAAAATTAAAATTTCCATTCCTGAAATTAATACCTGATTCAGGGAGAGAAGACAAGTGTTTGCACAAAGAACCTATCCGAATAAAAAGTTTTAGAGGATTGCTTCGAATTTCTTTTTAAGCTATTCTTCTTCGGGTTCATAACAAAGAGGAGTTTATGGCGAAAATAGCAAAAGCGTTAGCCCTTGTTTTGGCCGTCTTTATTCCATTATTCAAATGTCAAGCTCAGGAGGCACAACTAGTGAAACCACATCCAGTCGTTATTTTTGAAACAAATCTCGGGAATTTCGAAATCACTTTAAAACCTGAGGTCGCCCCTAAAACCTGCGAAAATTTTCTAGGTCTCGTGAATCAAAAATACTATGATGGCATTGTCTTCCACCGCGTGATCAAAAGTTTCATGATTCAAGGCGGCGACCCGACGGGAACCGGAGCTGGCGGCGAGTCGATTTGGAAAAAAATGTTTGCCGATGAATTCAATCCAACCCTTAAATTCGACAAACCGGGAGTGCTTGCAATGGCAAACCGCGGACCGAATACAAACGGAAGCCAGTTTTTCGTGACGACTGCGGCAACTCCTTGGCTGAACATGAAGCATACGATCTTTGGAGAAGTGACGAAAGGCTATGAGATCGTTAAAAAAATCGAAGAAACAAGGACCGGCCCAGGGGATCGTCCCATTGAACCGGTTAAAATCTTGAAGGCCTACGTGAAAGCTTAGAAACTGTCTGTGATTTTTTTAATTTAACTTGCAATTCCTTTTTCGCGCTTTTTAATTTTTCGAACTTCGTCGACTTTTTAAGTCGACTTCATCCTCCAAAATTAAAAATCATCGAAAAATCAAATTGCCTTTAAAATTAAACAATCGCAGACAGCTTCTTAGCAAGCGCTGGCTAGAGGAAGCTGCTGGATTTTCTCGCGGGAGATTTGCGCAGCTTCCAGTTGCTTTCTCAAAGATTCCTCGAGACGGCTGATCCGGGTCGTCAGGAAGGGGTGGTTGAAATCGAGGATGTTATTGCCCGATTTCGTGATATAGAGGCGGCAAAGCTTGCTGTTTTCGCGGCGGATCAAGTTCTGTTTTCTCATTTTGTCTAAAGTTTCAATCGCGATCAGGTGGGCTTTTTCAGGGTCGGCGATCCGCTTCCCTAAAAGAAGGGCCCCATTGACATCCAGTTTTGAGTTGAATGCCCTCTCGGAGAGGATGTGGAGAAAGATCGCACCGGCGATCAATCCGATTCCAATGGCCAGTCCAAAGGGATTCGAATAGATGAAAAAAGCTGCGACAAGGAGAGCGATTTTGATCGCGATTCGAAGCAATCCACTATTGTTCTTGATGGGTTCTATTTCACGTGCGATCAGAAAACGGACCTCATTATCCGAATAGGCCCACGTATTTTCGACGAGGCGATCTTCAGGTTTTTCCTGTCCGAAATGATTATTTTGGGGCCGGAAAATGTGCTGGTAGGGCAAAAAAAGGACCGGTTTTGTAAGCGAAAGAGAGCCTCCATAACTCGAAAAATTGTGGTTTAGGGCGCTATGGGGGACGATGGTGCGGCTGACGCCTGCAAGCGAGCTTAAATTTTTTATTTCGTTGAAAACTAAATTTTTAGTTTTCTCACTCATCATGCCCTGCTGGGAGACGTCGTTTTCCCTCATCTCGATGTAATTGGAAGAGTGGGCGGCAAGACAGGGGAATACGTAGTAAAAAAGGTGCTTGATGGGGTCGATCGTAAGGTTAGACAATCCTTGAGTAAAGGATTCGAGATGTTCTGTATCGATTTGAAAGCCTGGAGAGGGAAGTGTGCTGCTAATGCTCATTTCTTACCTGCCTGTTTCTTATTTTTCTCTTCTAGTTTAACCTGTCCCGAAAATAAAATCACTCTTTAAAATAGCTGTTATTATTCATTGTTAATTGTTTATTATTTTTAATATTAATATTAATTTAATTACAATTTTGTTTATTTATTTTGTTTTTATTATTAAAATTTAATTTACGAATAGGAACCTATCCAAATAAAATTTTTCGTCGAGTTTTTGGATTATTTTGGCCGATTTTCGATTCAAAATCGGAGGGCCATATCCTTTGTTGATATTGTCCCTCCGATTTTGAATCGAAAATCG
>Ga0075362_10000054_pt1 | contig 37332 bp, 33 predicted proteins | sample EndMetdeltDD1762_FD_71397 | JGI IMG/M metagenome (GOLD analysis project Ga0075362, IMG submission 71397) | Populus endosphere microbial communities from Tennessee, USA - Endosphere MetaG P. deltoides DD176-2 | ecosystem: Host-associated > Plants > Roots > Endosphere | place: USA: Tennessee...
GCACCGGCCCACTCCCCCACCCGGCCACCCACGGCACGGTATTCTATGGGTGGCCGGGTGGGGGAGTGGGCCGGTGCCGTACCTGTTTCAGTGAAACTGAAACAGAGTCTAGTCGACTCGCCAGCGGGCAATAAAAAAGCCGTCCAGCCCGCCCACATCGGCCAGCATGGCGGGATCGGTGCGCAGCCAGCCGTCCTCGCTGGGAGCAATGCCTGCAGGCAGCTCTGCCGCAGTGATCGGATCGGCGGACAGCGGCACAGCTGCCGCCTGCCCTTCGCCTTCCTCGCGCTCCAGCGAACAGACCGCATAGACCAGCCGCCCGCCCGGCTTGACCCACCGCACAGCCCGCGCCAGCAAATGCGCCTGCAGTTCAGCCATTTCGCCGATGTGTCGGGCTGAGATGCGATGCAATACATCGGGATGGCGGCGGCAGGTGCCCGTCGCAGTACACGGCGCATCCAGCAGCACGGCATCAAACTGGCGGCCCGGCTCCCAGTCCATCGCATCGGCCTGAACCAGATCGGCCGCCAATTGGGTGCGCTCCAGATTCTGGCGCATCCGGTCCAGCCGCTTGGCACTGGCATCAAGCGCCGTGACTTGCCAGCCCGTGGAAGCCAGCTGCATCGTCTTGCCTCCCGGCGCGGCGCACAGGTCAAGCACGGTCCTGCCCTCGCCGGCAGCCAGCAGACGCGCGGGCAGACTGGCGGCAATATCCTGCACCCACCATGCGCCATCCCTGAAACCGTCAAGCCGCTCGACCGCCTGCCCGCGCGGCAGGCGCACATGGCCCGGCATCAACGAGATTCCGGCCAGGCGCTCCACCCAGTCCGCCGTCTCGTCCGCATTTTTCAGCACGAGATCGAGCGGCGGCGGCAGCGCCAATGCAGCCGCAATCGCGCCTGATCGCTCACCCCAGCGCGCGGCAACGCCCTCAGGCAGGCTGGGCGCGGCCGGCAGGCTCACCCCGCGCTTGACCAGAGTGGAAAACACCCCATGCGCAAGCCGGCGCGGCCCGCCCGCCAGCAGGGGCAGGCCGGTTGCGATTACGGCATGCGGCGGAGTTTCCAGCCGCAGCCAGCCCGCCAGCATCAGCCGCAGCACGCCGCGTGCCTTGGCATCCTCGGGCAGCGCCGTATGCGTAGCGCTGTCGATCAATGCATCAAGATCGCCCATCCAGCGCAGAGACTCTCCTGCCAGCGCGCGCGCGAGCGCCCGGTCGGCATCACCGCGAATGCCTTGCAGCGCATTGGGGCCAGCTGCCTCCAGCGTCTCGCCCCGGCGCAGCACGGCATCAAGCAGGCGCAGCGCGGCCTTGCGGGCGGGTAGTCCGGGAATGTCCATGGCAGGCGCCCTATCCGCGATTGCAATGGAGCGCCAGCGCGCCCATTTAGCCTGCATGACCAAGCGAGCCACCAAACGTCCCGCCCAGTTCACCAAGCCCGCGCACTGGAGCAACGAACCCGCGCCCAAGCCTGCGGCGCCCAAGGGGGAGGAAGAAGAGCTTTCACCCACGCGCTATGGCGACTGGGTGCATAAGGGAATTGCCGTCGATTTCTGACGTTGTCGCGGGCTTGACCCGGGACCGGTGATATTCTTTACGCAAGGCCGCAGTCATTCCGCCAGCGGTCCCGGATCGAGTCCGGGACGACGTCTAGGGAAATATATCGATCACCGCGCCATCGGGCACGGCCTCCCACAGCGCCGCGATTTCTTCGTTTGACACGGCAATGCAGCCATCGGTCCAGTCGCCGGGTACTCGGCCGGCCGGCCAGTCATTTGGCTGGCCGTGGATGAAAATCAGACCGCCCGGACTGCGCCCCTGCGCCGCCGCATAGGCGCGGTCCTGCGCGCTGGGATAGGAAATGTGTAGCGAAAGCGTGTAGCTCGAATTCGGATTGCCGTAGTCGATCGTATAGCGCCCCTCGGGCGTGCGTTCGTCGCCCTGGAAATGTTTGTGGCCAACCGGCGCATCTCCCAGCTGGATTCCCTCAATCGTATGGATCAGCCGCCCGGCCGAATAGAGCTGCATCGCCCGCGCCGATTTCTCGACGCGGATGTAGTCGATTGCAGGCAGTTTCAGCGGCGCCTCTGCCACCGCCGCGCCGGTCATCAATGTCAAGACGAGCGAGGCGAGGCGAGTGAGCTGCATGGTCAGTCCACGAAAGGATCAGTCACCAGGATAGTATCCTCGCGCTCGGGGCTGGTCGAGACCAAAGCCACCGGGGTCTGGATCAGTTCCTGCACCCGCTGGATGTATTTGACAGCCTGCGCGGGCAGATCCGCCCATGAGCGCGCGCCCGCCGTGGTGCCGCTCCAGCCTTCCATTTCCTCGTAGACCGGCTCCACCGCGGCTTGATCGGCGGCGTGGCTCGGCAAGTGGTCGATCAGCTTGCCGTTAAGTCTGTAACCGGTGCAAATCTTCACGGTTTCCAGCCCGTCAAGCACGTCGATCTTTGTCAGGGCGATGCCAGTGACGCCGGAAATCGCGCAGGACTGGCGCACAAGCACGGCATCGAACCAGCCGCAGCGGCGCTTGCGGCCTGTGACCGTGCCGAATTCATGGCCGCGCTCGCCGAGCCGCTGGCCAGTCTCGTCTTCAAGCTCGGTCGGGAAAGGCCCGGAGCCGACGCGGGTGGTATAGGCCTTGACGATGCCGAGCACGAATCCAGTGGCATTCGGCCCAAGCCCTGATCCGCTCGCAGCCGTGCCGGAGACCGTGTTCGAACTGGTGACGAAAGGATAAGTGCCGTGATCGACATCGAGCAGCACGCCCTGCGCACCTTCGAACAGAATGCGGCTGCCCTTTTTCCGCACTTCGTTCAGGCGCTTCCACACTGGCTCGACATATTGCAACACGAAAGGCGCAATCTCGCGCAGCTGGCCGAGCAGCTCGGCACGATCCACCGGGGGCTGGCCGAAGCCGGCGCGCAGCGCGTCGTGGTGGGCGCAGAGACGGTCTAGCTGGGGTTCCAGCGCATCGAGGTGCGCAAGGTCGCAGACCCGGATGGCTCGGCGGCCGACCTTGTCTTCATAGGCCGGGCCGATCCCCCGGCCGGTAGTGCCGATCTTGCCTGCCCCAGCAGCCGCCTCACGAAGGCCGTCGAGCTCACGGTGGATCGGCAGAATCAGCGGACAGTTGTCGGCAATCGCAAAGTTCGCGGTGGTGATCGAGACGCCCTGCCCTTCCAGCTTGGCGATTTCCTCTTTCAGGTGCCAGGGATCGAGCACCACGCCGTTGCCGATCACCGACAGAGTGCCGCGCACGATGCCTGAAGGCAGGAGGCTGAGCTTGTAGGTCTGATCCCCAACAACGAGGGTATGCCCGGCATTATGCCCACCCTGAAAACGCACCACTGCGTCTGCCCGGCTGGCCAGCCAGTCGACGATCTTGCCTTTGCCTTCATCGCCCCACTGGGCGCCGATGACAGTTACGTTGGCCATGGGTACAGTCCCTCACCTGCCAAGTGACCACAGTGCGCCCTTCGACAGGACTCGGCGCAAGGGGAGGACCGGAAGAAGGCGTGAAGCCTCCTGCAAACGGGCCGCGCCCTAGGCGCTGGTGCGGGTCAGAGTCAAGTCAAGAGAAATCAAGGCATCGCTTTTTGCGCTCCCATCCACGAAGGGATTTGCTCCCTGGTCCGTTAAGGCGGCGATGCCATGCCGAACGAGGAGCCGTTACGTGCCCCAACGCCGCCTTCTGTTGCTTGCTCTAATCCCGCTTGCCATCGCGGGCGCAGCTGACGCCCGCCCGGGCGATCGGCTGCGCGCACTGTTTGCGCAGCATGCGCAGGCCAGTAACGAAAGTGCCCCTGCGGTCGCGGCGCCCGTAACTATTGCCTATGGCGGCGAGCCGCTGCAAAAGCTCGATTTCTGGGCGGCGCGTGCGCCTGCCGACACTGGTTCGACCGCGGCCCCCGCTCCCTTGGTAATCTTCGTCCACGGCGGCGGATGGCAGCGCGGGAGCAAGGACAACGCCACCGGGCGCTGGAAGCCGGCACACTATCTTGCCGAGGGTTATGCCTTCGCCTCGATCGACTACCGGCTTGTCCCGCAAGCCACGGTCGAGCAGCAGGCCGCAGATGTCGCCGCCGCGGTGCGCGCGCTGATCGACAGAGCCGACGCGCTCGGAATCGACCGCCATCGCATCGTGCTGATGGGCCACAGCGCGGGTGCTCAGCTTGTAGCCCTTGTCGGGACTGACGAGGCTTATCTGAAAGGGGCGGGGCTCAGATTTGATGATCTGACGGGCGTGATCCCGATCGATGGCGCAGCCTACGACATTCCTTCGCAGATGCGCGACGGGCCGCAGATCATGCAGCAGACCTATGCCCAGGCATTCGGCAACGATCCTGCCCGTCAGCGCGCGCTATCGCCCACTCTGCAGGCCGCCGCACCCAATGCCGCGCGCTTCCTGATCCTCCATGTCCAGCGCCCGGACGGGATCAGGCAGTCAAAGGCGCTGGCAAACGCATTGCAGGCTGGAGGCACGACAGTCGAGATCGCCAGCTTCCCCGGGGAAGGGCTGAGGGGCCACCTGGAAATCAATCGCAGCCTTGGCGATCCGGATTACGCCGCGACCGGCGTAGTCGATCGGTGGCTGCGACGGGCTTTCGGCAGCTAGCGGCATCAACCCTTCGGCGCCTGCTCCACCACCCGCAAATGCAGTTCGCGCAGTTGCTTCGCTTCGGCGGGGCTCGGCGCGCCCATCAGCAGGTCTTCGGCGCGCTGGTTCATCGGGAACAGGGTGATCTCGCGAAGGTTCTGCACGCCGCACAGCAGCATCACCATCCGGTCGACGCCTGCCGCCATGCCGCCGTGCGGCGGGGCGCCGTAGTGGAAGGCGCGGTACATGCCGCCAAAGCGCGCCTCGACATCCGCCTTGCTGAGGCCGACCAGCTCGAAAGCCTTGACCATCAGATCGGGGTGCTGGTTGCGGATCGATCCGGAGGCCAGCTCATAGCCATTGCAGACCATGTCGTACTGATAGGCCTTGATGGTCAGCGGATCCTGCGTTTCCAATGCTTCCAGCCCGCCTTGCGGCATCGAGAACGGGTTGTGCGCGAAATCGAGTTTCTTCTCGTCTGCATCCCATTCGAAGAACGGGAAGTCGATGATCCAGCAGAAGCGGAAGGCGTCTTTTTCGATCAGGTCGAGCGTTTCGCCAACGCGGGTGCGCGCCGCGCCGGCCAGCTTGGCGGCCTGTTCTTCCTTGCCGGCGGCAAAGAAGCAGCCGTCATCCGGGCCGAGGCCGATCGCCTCGTAAAGCGCCAGCATGCCCTCTTCGCCGTGGTTCTTGGCGATGGGCCCGCCGAACTCCCCGGCCTTGCGCGTCACATAGCCGAGCCCCGCATGACCCTCGCTGCGCGCCCATTCGTTCATGTCGTCGAAGAACTTGCGGCTGAGCCCTGCCGTGCCCGGCGCGGGAATGGCGCGCACCGTGCCGCCTCCGCCCACGATCTTCTCGAACAGGCCAAAGCCCGATGTGCGGAAGTGATCGGTCACGTCCTTGATCACCAGCGGATTGCGCAAGTCCGGCTTGTCGGTGCCGTAGTCCAGCATGGCCTGGGCATAGGGAATGCGCGGGAATTGGCCCGCGGGCGTCACTTGGCGCCCTTCGGCAAAAGTTTCGAAGACGCCTGCCATGACCGGCTCCATCGTCTCCCAGACTTCCTCCTGGGTGACGAAGCTCATTTCGAGGTCGAGCTGATAGAATTCGCCCGGCAGGCGGTCGGCACGCGGGTCTTCATCGCGGAAGCACGGGGCGATCTGGAAGTAGCGGTCGAAACCGGCGACCATCAGCAGCTGCTTATATTGCTGCGGCGCCTGCGGCAGCGCGAAGAACGTGCCGGGGTGGATGCGGCTGGGCACCAGAAAGTCACGCGCGCCTTCCGGGCTGGAAGCCGTGAGGATCGGAGTCGAATACTCGGTGAAGCCAATGTCTTCCATCCGGCGGCGGGTCTCGCGCACGATCTGGGTGCGCTTGACGATATTGGCGTGGAGCGTCTCGCGCCGCAGATCGATGAAGCGATACTTGAGGCGGGTTTCCTCGGGATATTCCTGCTCGCCGGCCACTGGCAGCGGCAGTTCGTCGGCGCGGCTCAGCACAGTCACGCCGCGCGCGAAAACCTCGATCTCGCCTGTTGGCAGGTTGGGGTTCACCGTCCCCGCCCCGCGCGCCTTGACCTCGCCATCGATGGTCACCACTGATTCGACCCTTAGCCCTTCGAGCACCGGCAGCGCCGGGCTGTCGGCATCGGCGACGATCTGGGTCATGCCATAGTGATCGCGAAGATCGACGAACAGCACCCCGCCGTGGTCGCGCTTGCGGTGGACCCAGCCGGAAAGGCGGACGGTCTGGCCAACATCGGCGGCAGTCAGGGCACCGCATGTGTGCGAGCGATAGGCGTGCATCGAAACTCTTTCCATTCGTGCTGCAATAAGGCAGGGGGAAGTGGCGGCTAACAGGCGATGGCCGCCATTTTGTCAAGCCGAGGGCTCGCAGGGGCCCGACCTGATACGAAAAGTCGCAATGAAAATTCACCCACTGATTGCTGACAGCGAAGGCCTGGCCACTCTCTGCGCCCGTCTTGCCAAGTCCGACTTCATCACAGTCGATACCGAGTTCATGCGCGAGAACACCTATTGGCCCGAGCTGTGCCTGATCCAGATCGCCAATACCGAGGAAGCCGCCGCGATCGATCCCCTGGCCCACGGCATCGATCTATCGCCGCTGCTGGACTTGCTGACCGACAACGAAGACGTGCTGAAAGTCTTTCACGCCGGCGGGCAGGATGTGGAAATCGTCTACAATTTCACCGGCCGCACCCCGCACCCCATTTTCGACACCCAGATTGCTACCATGGCGATCAGCCAATCCGAACAGATCGGCTATTCCAACCTCGTCGAAAGCTGGTTGGGCATTTCGGTCGACAAAGGCGCGCGTTTTACCGACTGGTCGCGGCGTCCGCTAACCGAGCGGCAGATCGAATATGCCATCGGCGACGTGACCCATCTGGCGAAGATCTTCCCGAAGATCCTGAACCGCTTGATCAAGACCGGGCGCGGCGAATGGCTCGATGCGGAGATGGAAAAACTCGCCGATCCGGAAAACTACCGTAACGACCCGACCACGGTCTGGCGGCGGATCAAGGCGGCGGGCCGCAATCCGGCTGTGCTCGGGCGGCTGAAAGCGCTGGCCCATTGGCGCGAGCTGGAAGCGCAGGACAAGAATATTCCGCGCGGCCGCATTGCCCGCGATGAAACGCTGGCCGACCTCGCCAGCCACCCGCCCAAGACCCAAGCCGATCTTGCCAAAGTGCGCGGGCTGTCCGGCGGCTGGAAAGACAACGAGATCGGGCGGCGGCTGATGGCCGCGCTGGCCGACAGCGGCCCCCTGCCCGACGACGAATTGCCCGCCCGCGCGCCGCGCGGCGCGCCGCTGGGCAAGGAAGGCTCGTTGGTGGCTGACCTGCTCAAACTGCTGCTGAAAATCCGCAGCCGCGAGATTGATGTGGCCTCAAGGCTGCTCGCCCGCAGCGAGGATCTGGAACTGCTGGCGGCGGGCGTGCGCAAGAATCTGCCGATTCTGGAGGGCTGGCGCTTCGAGCAATTCGGCCAGGATGCGCTCGATCTGGTCGAAGGCAAGATGGCTTTTGCCGTGGTCGGCGGCAAGCTGAAGATGACCCATGTCGACGACGTGGTGGACGATGCCGCAGATGCGGCGGAATAACCGTCGTCCCGGGCTTGACCGGGGACCGCTGGCAATTTTGGCGCAGCACTGCGCCTGCCTGCCAGCGGTCCCCGCTTTCGCGAGGACGACGCGAGAACCATGACCGTCTACCACCCCACGCTGAAACAGCTGCAATACCTTGTCTCGTTGCACGAACACGGCCACTTCGGCCGCGCGGCGGAGGCCTGCTTCGTCTCGCAATCGACACTGTCCGCAGGCCTGCGCGATCTGGAAACGCTGCTGGACGTGGTGCTGGTCGAGCGGACCAAGCGCGCGGTGCGCTTCACCCCGCTGGGCAACAGCGTCGTCGCCAAGGCGCACCGTATCCTGCGCGAAGCGGAGGAATTGTCCGACATGGTGCAAAGCGCCGGCCAGCCGCTGTCGGGCGAAGTGCGCATGAGCGTGATCCCCACAATCGCCCCGTTCCTGCTCCCGCGCATGCTGCCGCGCCTGCGCCGCGAGCGCCCGGCGCTGAAGCTGTTCCTGCGAGAGGAAACCAGCGCCCAGGCGCTTGAATCGCTCCACCACGGCCGCGCCGACTGCGTACTGCTCGCCCTGCCCTATCCCACCGGCGAGGTGGAGAGCGAGACGATCGAGCTCGACGCTTTCTATGTCGCCTTCCCCAAGGACGACCCGCGCAATCCGCCCGACGAAATTCCGCCCAGCCTGATCGACGAGAACCGGCTGCTGCTGCTCGAAGACGGGCACTGCCTGAAAGACCAGGCGCTCGCCGCCTGCAACCGCCCAGAACTGCGCGCCTCCGCGACGATGATCGGCACCAGCCTGCACACGCTGGTGCAAATGGTCGACAATGGCCTGGGGCTGACCATGCTGCCCGAAATGGCGCTGGATGCCGGCATCCTCAACGGCACCAACGTCGTCGCCCGGCCGCTTAAAAGCGACAACGCAAACCGCGAGATCACGCTGATCTGGCGCAAGAATTCCCCCCGCAGCGAGGAATTCCGGCTGCTGGCGGAGGAACTGCGGACGGGTTAGGCTGACAGACAACCGCAGGGAGGATCGCATGAACAAAATAGCTCTCGTTACAGGTGCAGCTCAGGGCATCGGTTTGGCGGTCGCTCGGCGACTTGCCCTTGACGGCACCACCGTTTTGCTTTGCGATGTTCAAGTCGATGCCGCGGAGGCAAGGGCTGCCGAGCTGCGAACTCAAGGCTTTGATGCACGTGCCCATGAGCTCGACACGTCCGATGAAGCCGCTGTCCAGCAGCTTGCCGAATGGGTGCACCGCGATGTCGGGACCGTAGAAATTCTCGTCAATAACGCCGGGATATCCGGTCTGGTCGATGGCGCCGCGCCTCTGACCTATTGCTCCAGCCTGGAGCAATGGAACCGCGTCCTCGGCGTCAACCTGACCGGTGTTTTTCTGATGTGCAGGGCCTTTGCACCCGGCATGATTGCCTTGGGACGAGGGCGGATCATCAACATCGCTTCGGCCGCAGGCCGCACGTTCGTCCCATACGCGCCTGCCGCCTACAGCGCCAGCAAGGCAGCGTTGGTGCCGTTGACGTGGAAGCTTGCCGACGAACTGGGCCCGCACAGTATCACAGTCAACTGCATCGCCCCGGGCCGCATCGACACACCGATGGGGGCAACAGTCATTCGCAAGGATGACAATCTCCCGCGAATACCCCTGCGGCGCGCCGGCACGCCCGATGAAATCGCAGGAGCCGTAGCCCATTTGGCATCAGACGAAGCAAGCTATACCACAGGCACTGTGATCGATGTCCATGGCGGACTTTACATGTAAATCTCGCCGCTCGGCCGCAATGTCCGGGCTATGACGATAAGCCCGGCCGCTGAAAAGCACCAACGCCAACCGCGAGATCGCGCTGATCTGGCGCAAGAATTCCCCGCGCAGCGAGGAGTTCGGGCTGCTGGCGGAGGAGCTGCGGACGGGATGATTGATTGGTGTGCCGGGACAGCGGAAGCTTTCTGGCTGTCCGTTTCGATCGCAGAGTTTCCGGACACGATAACATTGCGGACAATGCGTCGCACGGTTAACCTACCCTCCTAGCTAGGGGCGGAGCATGTTTGGCTGGTTCAAGAAGAAGCCTCGGCGGCTTGAGCCCGAGAGCAAGTGGGTGGTTGCCATAGATGGCGATCTCATCAGCATCCGTGATGAAGCAGGTCTTATCAAAACTGTTGCCAAAGGTGATCTCTCGGGCGTCGCCATCGAAACGAATGACAGCGGGCCGTGGGGGGCGGACGTTTGGTGGCTATTGTTGGATAGTAGCGACCTATTGGCATGTGCCTTCCCCCAAGGGGCAACCGGCGAAGATTCTGTGATCGACTATGTCTCCGCGCTTCCGTCTTTCGACCATGGTGAAATGATCAAAGCCATGACCTCAACTGATAATGCTGTCTTTGCAGTTTGGCGGAAGCAGACCTAACGTCCGCTCCCCACGACGTTCCTGCCGTCTAGCAAATAATTGTGGCACGTTGGTAGCACACGACCAGTTACGCTTGAACGTGTCCACGCCGTCCATGCTGGAACCCGAAAACTCAATACTTGCCCCACACAAATTTGCTCGACAACGCAAAGTTCCACACCGAGCCGATGATGATGCCGGTGATCGCGGCGGGGTATTCGTGGAAGCCGAAGCGCACCAGAACGGCGGCGACGCCCACGTTTGCCAGCAGGCCCACCGAGCAAGTGAGGCCGAACTTGGCCCAGCCCTTGGCCAGCGCGGCAAAGCCGGTCAGCCGCTTGTCGGCATAGGTCAGCGCGTTGTTGAGCACAAAGTTGAAGGTCATTGCCACCAGCGCGGCGATGGTCTGGCCGATCTCGAACGCCGTCAGCAAATGGCCCTGAAATCTGCCGCCGAAAGCGGCGAGCACGGCCGTGAGCACCGCCATATGCACCACCACGCCCGCCGCACCGATTGTCCCGAACAGGGCAAAGCGAGTGGGGATGATCCGGCCCAGCCACTTGTCGTACAGCCCCACGAGGAATTCAAAGACCACCGTGCGGTCAAGCTTGCTCTCGCCTTCGGCGCGGGCGGCAAATGACATGGGAAACTCCTTGACGCGCAAGGTGGTGTCCACCGTGGCGAGAATATCGAGCAGGATCTTGAAGCCGACGCCCGACAGGCGGTGGGCGTCGGCACGCAGGGTGTCGGCCTTCAGCAGGAAATAGCCGCTCATCGGATCGCTGAGCGTGACGCCGGTGACCTTGCGGGCGATGGCATTGGCCACGCCGCTGGCCTTCACCCGGTCGGGCCGGCCCCATTCCTCGGTGCTGGCACCTTCGGCAAAGCGGCTGGCGACGGCAATGTCATATTCCCCGCTGGCAACCGCAGTGAGCATGCCGGGCAGCAGAGCGGGATCGTGCTGGTGATCGGCGTCCATCACCGCGACATGCGGCGCGGCAGTGGAAAGCATGCCCTCGATCGCTGCGGAGGCAAGGCCCCGGCGGCCGATGCGATGGATCACGCGGATGCGCGGATCGGTGAGGGCGATGAGCCGTGCCTCGTCCGCCGTCCCGTCCGGGCTGTTGTCGTCGACGTAGATCGCTTCCCAGTGGATGCCCGCCAGTGCCTTGTCCAGCCGCTCGACCATCGGACGCAGGTTCTTGCGCTCGTTATAGGTCGGCAGAATGACGGCCAGTTGCAGCGGCTTTTCCGCCGCGTCTGTCGCCGCATCTTGGCTAGCCCGCGTCATATCCATGCACCCGTCGTTACAACTGCGCCAGCACGGCATCGCCGATGGCGCGGGTGCCGTGGCTGCCACCCAGGTCGCCGCCGCGGATTCCTGCGCCAAGCGCCCTGGCCACTGCCACCTCGATCCGCGCCGCCTCAGCCTCGCGGCCAAACGAATGGCGCAGCAGCATCGCCGCAGAAAGGATCGTCGCCATTGGATTGGCCTTGTCCTGCCCGGCAATGTCGGGCGCGGACCCGTGGATCGGCTCGTAAAGCCCTTTGGTGCCCTCAGCCAGCGAAGCCGACGCCAGCAGACCAATCGAGCCGACGCACATGCTGGCCTGATCGGAAAGAATGTCGCCAAACAAGTTGCCGGTGACCACCACATCGAAATTGCCCGGCGCTTTCACCAGCTGCATCGCGGCATTGTCAACATACATGTGGCTAAGCTCGACTTGGGGATATTCGGCCGAAACCTCGATCATCACGTCGCGCCACAGCTGCGAGGTTTCGAGCACATTGGCCTTATCGACCGAGCAGAGCTTCTTCTTCCGGCCCATCGCGGCCTTGAAACCGACATGGGCAATGCGGCGCACTTCGTCCTCGGCATAGGACATGATGTCATAGCCCTCGCGGCGGCCATCGGCGGTTTTGCGCATGCCCTTTTCGCCGAAATAGACATCGCCGTTCAGCTCGCGCACGATCAGCAGGTCGATCTCCCGCGCGACTTCGGGCCGCAGCGAGGAGAGGTCTTCCAGTCCGGCAAACATCGTCGCCGGGCGCAGGTTGGCGAACAGGCCCAGTTCCTTGCGCAGCCCCAGGATGGCTTGCTCCGGGCGAAGATGCCGTTCCAGATTGTCGCAGTCGAAATCGCCGACTGCGCCGAACAGGATCGCATCGGCCGCGCGGGCCATGTCGAGCGTCTCTTGCGGCAGCGGGTGACCATACTTGCGCCAAGCCGCCGCGCCGACATCGCCGTAAGTCAGTTCAAGGTCATTGAGGCCAAGCGCCTCGACAACGCGCACAGCCTCACGCGTGACTTCGGGACCAATGCCGTCGCCGGCAAAAACGGCAATCTTCATGTCGAAACGTTTTCCTTCAATTCCGGCCTTCAATCTTCGCCAGCCGGTCGCGCAGCATGGCGCGCGCCGCCATAACATCGCTTCTGCGTTCGGCAAGCGGGTAGCGCGCCAGTGCCCTGCCGAGCAGATCGAACCGGGCGATCAGCCCGGGCCAGTCTTCGCCGTCCGCACGCGTATCTCCCTCGCCGTAACCCAGCTCGCGCAGCAGCAGCGTCTCATAGTCCAGCAGCGCCGGCATCCAGCCGCGTGCGGACGGAGCGGCGCATACCGCGTCGATCAGGCCGGCAAGCGCGGCATGGAGCGGGGGATAGGCGTGGCGCTCGGGCAGCGCGGCAGCCGTCAGCGCGGTCGCCCAGGTCAGGGCAGAGGCGGCGAGCGGTTCGCGCAGCCACGGGCCGCAGCTGCGCACCAGCTCCAGCCGCGCGCTCGGCATCTGGCTGCCGGGCCGCGCGAGCAGTTCGAGCGCGACCGCATTGCCCGGAATGAGCACCGGGCGCAGCTGCCGCCCGCGCGCGCCAGCAACGAAGGCGGCGACAAGCCCATGCTCGACCGTGAGCAATCGCACCACGGCGCCCGTCTCGCCATGCGCGCGGCTGGCGCAGACGATTGCGGGGGCGGCGGATTGCATGGTCCGGGTGTGGCGCGAAGATCGCGCCATGACAAGACTTCGCGGCACGGGGAGGATGCTTGCCCCGCGCGCTCGACACTCCTAAAGCGCCAGCATGAAACGCTCAACCGGACAAGACCGCTCGATAACCTCAAAATGGGGCCCTGCCACGCGCGCCGTGCGCGCTGGCACCTGGCGCAGCGAACAGGGTGAAACCAGCGAGGCGATGTTCCTCACCTCGGGCTTCAGCTATGACGATGCCCACACCCCTGCCGCGCGCTTCGCCGGGCAAGAGCCTGGCATGACATATGGCCGCACTCAGAACCCGACTGTGCAGATGCTCGAGGAACGCATCGCCATGATGGAGGGGGCAGAGGCATGCCGCTGTCAGGCCACGGGTATGGCCGCGATGACCACGGCCATGCTGTGCCAGCTGTCGGCGGGTGACCACATGGTCATCGCGCGCGCCGCATTCGGCCCGACCCGCTGGGTGACCGACAACCTGCTGCCGCGCTTCGGCATCCAGGTAACCCCGGTCGATGGCCGGGATCTCGACGCCTGGAAGGCAGCGATCCGGAGGAACACCAAGCTGTTCTTTTTCGAAACCCCCGCCAACCCGACGATGGACATTGTCGATATCGCCGCCGTCTGCGCGCTGGCGAAGGAGCATGGTATTATCACAGTGGTGGACAATGCCTTTGCCTCCAGCGCCTTGCAGCGCCCGCTCGAATTCGGTGCGGATGCTGTCGCCTATGCGGCAACCAAGCTGATGGACGGACAGGGCCGGGTGCTGGCCGGCGCGGTTTGCGGCACGGCGGATTTCATCAACAACACCTTGCTGCCCTATCAGCGCAATACCGGGCCGACTTTGTCGCCGTTCAACGCCTGGGTGGTCCTCAAGGGCCTCGAGACGCTCGACCTGCGCGCGCATCGCCAGTCTGACAACGGGCTGGAAGTTGCCCGTTTCCTCGAAAAGCGGGTGCCGCGCATTCTTCATCCCGGCCTGCCAAGCCACCCCCAGCACGAACTGGTGAAATCGCAGATGATCGGACCGGGCGGGATATTCTCGTTCGAGATCGAGGGCGGGCGGCAAGCGGCTCACAGCGTGCTTGATGCGCTCACCCTGATCGATATCTCGAACAATATCGGCGACACGAAGACACTGATGACTCATCCTGCATCGACCACCCATTCCAGCCTGACGCCCCAGGTTCGCGAAGACATGGGGGTGTCGGAAGGCATGCTGCGAATCAGCGTTGGCCTTGAAGATGTTCAGGACCTGATCGAAGATCTCGATCAGGCTCTGACAAAGGCAGGCCTCTGACACACTGCCTTGGAAGCCCGCGATCGAGGCGCTTCGCACCGCCCGGATGAATCGTCCTGCCAGGGTGCGAAATGTCTCGATTGTCGCGCGCGGAATTCATCGCTAGGCTGCTGCCATCATGAAAGAGCTCTTCCAACACGTCGCGATCACGCCCGTCGATTCCGCTCAGGGATCTGGGCACGATGCCGTGGGAACCCGGGCGCAGGGAATTATCGTACGGGTTGCGGTCAATTTTCTGCCCGAACAATCGCGGATCGAGGCGGGCAAGTGGTTCTGGGTTTACCACATTCGCATAGAAAACGAATCGAACCAGACCGTCCAGTTGATCACCCGGCACTGGCGGATCACCGATGGCCGAGGCACGGTCAATCTGGTCGATGGCGATGGCGTAGTGGGCGAACAGCCGATCCTCCACCCCGGGCAGAGCCATGACTATGTCTCAGGCTGTCCGCTGCAAACGCCCACTGGCAGCATGGAAGGCTATTATGGCCTGCGCGGCGAGGACGGGAACGAGATAAAGGCGGCCATTCCCTTTTTCCCGCTGTCGGCCCCCGCCACGGCGGGCTGAGTGCCGCGACAGGCTCGGCATGATCTTTCGACAAGCTCAGGATGAGCGGGGATTGGGCGCAGTCCAATCCAAGTTCCCGCTCATCCTGAGCTTGTCGAAGGCGCCGCCGCGCAATAGGGATGCGCCATGAAGCGCACCCACTTGCCGCTGAACGCCTTGCGCGTCTTTGACGCCGCCGCGCGCCACTTGTCGTTCACCCGCGCCGCGGACGAACTAGCAGTTACGCCCGCAGCCGTTGGCCAGCAAATCCGCGCGCTCGAGGACTTGCTGGGCGTCGTCCTGTTCCGCCGCACCAGCAAGGGCCTGGAGCTGACCGAAGAAGCCAGCGCCGGGCTTGAGCCGCTGCGCAGCGGCTTTCTCCAGTTCGAGGATGCCGTGCAGGCCATGCAGGCCGGCCAGTCCAGCCACGTCTACACCATTGCCGCCCCGCGTGATTTCTTCGCCTCCTGGCTCGCCCCCCGTCTCGCATCCTATCGCACTGCCAACCCTGACGTGCGCTTCGTCCTGGTCGACGGCGAAATGACCGATTTCACCGAAGCCAATCTCGACCTTGCGGTGCGCTGGATCGAAGGTCCGGGCGATCTGGAAGGCCTGCAGATCGGCAGTGCCGAGCTGGTGAGCATCGGGCAAGGCAACTGGATTTCCTGGCCAGGCGATCCCCATCCGGGCGGTGAAAGCGAAAGTGCCGGCCCGTTGCTGACTGTGGGCGATGCGGGGCAGGCGCTGTCAGCCGCGCTTGCCGGAATGGGCCGAGCGAGAGTGCCTGCACTTCTGGCCGCACGCGTTGAAAATCTGACGGCTGGCGAGCCCGAACCCAGCCGCCGTGCCTATTGGCTTGTCGCGCCAACCCCGCAATGGCGGCAGAAAAAAGTGAAGGCGCTGGTCGCCTACCTCACCCAGACTTAGGCGCGGCGGGCGAGCGCACATGCTCCTGCCGCACGCCGCGGCCGATCAGTCTTCCCGGAATGCGCCGCAGCAAGGGGACGGCATCAAGCAGCCGCACCGGCCACGGCGCCTTGCCCGAAAATTCGGCCTTTCCTTCGATCAGTGGGCGCAGGATCCGCTCATGCGCCAGTCGCTGGGCGCCCTGTACCAGGCGCGTGGGCCACATGCGGCGGCGCTGCACTTTGTCCAGCAGAGGATCTGCCGCCGCGCCCCTCGCCAGCGGCGCGGCCAGGATGTTGGCTGCGGCTACGGCGTCGGCAATCGCCAGGTTGATGCCAATGCCGCCCACGGGGCTCATGGCATGGGCCGCATCGCCGATGGCCAGCAGTCCGGGGCGCGACCACTGGGTCAGGCGATCGAGCGAAACGGAAAGCAAGCGCACCGCGTCCCAATCGGGCAGAGCCTTTTCCAGGTCCGGCAGGTCTGGCGCGACCGCGCGAACGCTGTCGCGGAAGGCGGCAATGCCTTGGGCCATGATGGCTTCGGCACCGCCTTTGGCAATGACATAGGCACACTGGAAATAGTCGCCCCGGTCAATCAGCACAATCAGCCGCGAGCCGCGAATGCCGCCACGCAGCAGGTCCACCTGCCAAGCCTTGGGCACGGCGAACCAGAACACGTCGATCGGCGCGCCGAGATCCTCGAGCGGCAGCATCGAGCGCGCCAGCGAGCCGCGCCCGTCGCACATCAGCACCAGCTTGCGCGCCGCAATCGTCTCGCCGCTGGTGAGCCGCACGCCAGTGATCCGCCCCGCTGCTTCACTGAAGCCGGTCACTTCCGCTTCCATCCGCAAGGCAAATGCCGGGAATGCCGCGGCTTCATCCTTTAGGAAGTCGAGAAAATCCCACTGCGGCATCATGGCGATGAATGGCGCGGCCATCTTGAGGTGGCTGAGATCGCCAATTGTCATCAACTGGCCGCCGAAATCGATCTGCGCACCGCTCAGCCGATGATGCGGCCGCTTGAGGAATCGCTCCAGCATCCCCAGTTCGTGAAGGATCTGCATGGTGGAAGGGTGAACGGTATCCCCGCGAAAATCGCGAAAGAAATCGGCGTGCTTTTCCAGCACGAGCACCGCAACGCCCGCGCGGGCGAGCAGCAGGCCGGCCATCATTCCCGATGGTCCGCCCCCCACTATGACGACATCGGCTTCCTCTGGCGCTTTCATGCCGTGACTTCTGCACCCGATCTGCAATAGCATCAAGATCATGGCTGCCAGCGAACTCATGTCCGACCCGATGTCCGATGCCCTGGTGATTCTGGGCGCAGCGGGGCTGGTGATACCCTTGTTCGCCCGCCTGCGTATCACGCCGATCATCGGGTTTATTCTGGTGGGGATCGCCATCGGGCCGCATGGCCTCGGCGCGCTCGTACCGCAGCATGAATGGCTCTATCACGTCACTATCACTGACCCGGGCGGGCTCGACCTGTTTGCCGAACTCGGCATTATCCTGCTGCTGTTCTCGGTGGGGCTGGAGCTGTCATTCGGGCGCCTGTGGAAGATGCGAAAACAGGTCTTCGGGCTTGGCTCGCTCGAATTGCTCATTTGCGCCACGCTGATTGCGCTGGCGCTGACGGCGCTGGGCAATTCGCTGTCGACAGCGGTGGCAATCGGGCTGGCTCTCGCCATGTCATCGACCGCGCTGGTGCTGCGCATCACCAACTCGCACACGGCCGTGGGCCGCGCCGCGTTGGCCATGCTTCTGTTTGAAGATATCGCGCTGGTGCCGATCATTTTCCTGCTCGGCGCGATGGGCCGCGGCGGTGAGGCGCAGAACGGCGCTGATCTGGTCCAGACTCTGGTCACGGGCGGGCTGACGGTCGCTGCGCTGCTGGTTGTCGGTCGCCTTGTGCTGCCATTGCTGTTCTCGCAGGCGGCGCGGACCAAAAGCCCGGAACTGTTTCTGGCCGCCAGCCTGCTGGTCGTCATCGCCTCCGCGCTCGCCACCAATGCAACCGGGCTTTCCCCGATTGTCGGAGCGCTGGTCGCCGGTCTGCTGATTGCCGAAACCGACTACCACGCCGAAGTTGAATCGATGACCGAGCCATTCAAGGGCCTGGCGCTGGGTATCTTCCTCATCACCATTGGCATGAGCCTCGATCTCGCGGTGATCTGGGCGCAGCTGTGGCAGATCATGCTCGCCGTCGTCGCAGTGCTGGGCCTCAAGGCGGCAGTGACGGGCGCTTTGCTCAGGGCGATGGGCGCGCGATCCGCCACGGCGACTGAAACCGGCATCCTGATGTCCAGCCCGTCCGAGACGACGCTGATCGTCTTGACCAGCGCAGTTGGCGTTCACTTGATCAGCGCCGATGCCGCGCAGTTCTGGCAGATCGTCACGGCGATCGGCATGACGATAACACCGCTTCTGGCCGCGCTTGGCAAGCGACTCGGCCGCCGGATCGACCGGGTGGCCCCTGCCCTGCCCGCGTCCGACGAGCCGGAAGATGCCCCGCGTTCGATCGTGGTCGGCGCAGGCCGGGTCGGGCGTCTGGTTGCCGACCTGATGCGCGAGCACGGCAAACGCGTGGTGATGATCGATTCCAACCCCGACCTCGTCGCCGCCGCCCAGCGCGAAGGCTATTCGGCGGTCTACGGTGATGCCGCGCAGGGGCGCATGCTCGATCATCTGGAGATCGACCGAGCCAGCGCCGTGATCCTGACGATGGACGATCCGCGCGGCGCGGTGCGCCTGGTGCGACGGATTGCCAGCCAGCGCGGCGATATTCCGATCATCGCCCGCGCGCGCGACGCGGCCCATGCCGCCGAGCTTTACCGCGCCGGCGCAACCGACGCCGTGCCGGAAACGCTCGAAGCCTCGCTGCAGCTTTCCGAAGCCGTGCTGATCGATCTGGGGGTGGCCATGGGCCCAGTGATCGCCTCGATCCACGAAAAGCGCGACGAAATGCGCCAGCAGATCATGGAAGAAGGCGAACTGGAAGCACCGCCGAAGCTCAAAAGCATGAGCCTGCGGGACTATCAGGCCTGAGCGGCGAGAATTCGTTTTTGCGACAAATCGCTCGTGTGTTGCTTCAATCCGCCAGCTTGACGAAACTGTCGATCACACGCTTGCGGCCCGCGCTTTCGAAGTCGATTTCCAGCTTGTTGCCTTCCTGCGCGGCGACCGAACCATAGCCGAACTTGTCGTGAAACACGCGCGCGCCCACGGTTATATCGCTGCGCGCCTTTGCCGCGAAACTGGCCGCGCTGCGGCTGGGCTCGGCAATCCGGCGGGGAGCCGGATCGAAACCCTGTGTAGTGGCGCGCTGCCAACCGGGCCCGCGGCTCTGGGCGCGGTCGGGCCGGTTGCGCGCGATGTCGGCGAAGGGATCGGCGCGCTCAGACCAGTTCGCCCGCCACATCGATGTGCCGCCTGATAGCGTGCTTTCCTGCTCGATGTGCTCGGCCGGCAGTTCGCCAATGAAGCGGCTGGGGATTGAACTGGTCCACTGGCCATAGATGCGGCGGTTGGCGGCATGCAGGATCGTGCAACGCTTTTTCGCCCGCGTGATGGCGACATAGGCCAGCCGCCGCTCCTCCTCGAGACTGGCAAGCCCGCCTTCGTCAAGCGCGCGCTGCGAGGGGAACACGCCTTCCTCCCAGCCGACGAGGAACAGCTGGTCGAATTCCAGCCCCTTGGCGGCATGGATAGTCATGATCGTGACTTTCTCATCCTCCGCGTTGGCTTCATTGTCCATCACCAGGCTGACATGCTCGAGGAAATCGCCGAGCGTCTCGTATTCTTCCATCGCGCGGGTAAGTTCGGTGAGGTTTTCCAGCCGCCCCGCTGCCTCGGCGCTGCGTTCGGCCTGCAGCATCGCGGTATAGCCGCTCTCATCGAGCACGGTGCGCGCCAGTTCGGCCGGGGAAAGGCTGGCCATCGCATCGCGCCAGCGCGCCATGTCGCGCATCAGGGCCAGCAGCGTGTTGCGCGCCCGCGCGGGCAGCTCATCGGTGTCGACGATTTCCAGCGCCGCCCTGCTGAGCGGGATGCCGCGTGCCCGCGCATGGCGGTGCATTTTTTCCAGCGTCTTGTCGCCCAGCCCGCGTTTGGGGGTGTTGTAGATCCGCTCGAAAGCGAGGTCGTCAGCCGGCTGGGCAATGACGCGCAGATAAGCCAGCGCATCGCGCACTTCGGCGCGCTCATAAAAGCGGAAGCCGCCGACGATGCGATAGGCCATGCCGATGGCAATGAAGCGGTCTTCGATCTCGCGCGTCTGGAACTGCGCGCGCACCAGGATGGCGCAGCTGTCGAGACTTGCCCCTTCGCGCAGCAGCCGCTCCAGTTCCTCACCCACCCGGCGCGCTTCTTCCGGGCCATCCCAGACGCCGATGACGCGGATCTTGTCGCCGCCATTGCGCTCGGTCCACAAGGTCTTGCCCAACCGCTCGCCATTGGCCGCAATCAGCCCCGATGCGGCGGCGAGAATATGCGGCGTGGAGCGATAGTTCTGCTCCAGCCGAATGACTTTGGCACCCGGAAAGTCGCGCTCGAAGCGCAGGATATTGGCGACTTCCGCCCCACGCCAGGAATAGATCGACTGGTCATCATCGCCCACCACGCAGATGTTGTGCCGCCCCTGCGCCAGCAGCCGCAGCCACAAATACTGCACCTGATTGGTGTCCTGGTATTCGTCGACAAGGATGTATTTGAAGCGGCTGCGATATTGTTCGAGTATTTCCGGGTGGCCGCGCAGCAGGTTGAGGCCGTGCAGCAACAGGTCGCCGAAATCGCAGGCGTTCAGCGCTTTCAGACGATCCTGATAGAGCCGGTAGAAGTGCTGTCCCTTGCCATTGGCATAGGCCTCGTTCTCTGCGGCATCGAGGTCTGCGGGGCTAAGCCCGCGGTTCTTCCATCGGTCGATCAGCCCGGCCAGCTGGCGGGCGGGCCAGCGTTTTTCATCGAGCCCCTCGGCCTGGATCAGCTGTTTCAGCAGTCGCAGCTGGTCGTCCGTGTCGATGATCGTGAAATTGCTTTGCAAGCCCGCCAGTTCGGCGTGGCGCCGCAGCAGCTTCGCGCCGATGGCATGGAAGGTGCCAAGCCAGGGCATGCCTTCCACTGCATCGCCGATCAACTGGCCGACCCGCTCCTTCATCTCGCGCGCTGCCTTGTTGGTGAACGTCACGCACAAGATCTCACTCGGCCATGCCAGGCGTGAACGGACAAGATGCGCAAGCCGCGCAGTGAGGGCCGAAGTTTTGCCCGTGCCGGCGCCGGCCAGCATCAGCACCGGCCCTTCTGTAGTGAGCACGGCTTCGCGCTGCGGGTCGTTCAACCCGGCCAGCAATGGATCGGAGAGAATATCGGGCACGGTGAGAACAACTAGTGAACAGAGCGACGGGATGCAAGCTGTGCGGGACGGATGGAGGAACAATGGTCTGTCCCGCCCATTTCATTGTCCAGTTATCAGACAATTTCGGAGAGACAAACATGCGCCCGTTCCTTCTTGCCGGATTTGCGGCGATTGCCGCGCTTTCCGCCCCCGCAATGCTCACCGCCCAGAGCGAGAGCGAAGTGGTCACGACGGCACAGGGCCGAACTTACGTACTGACGCCGGACCAGCAGGCCGTGTTCAACGCATGGACGCAGCAACAGCGGGCTACCTATGAAGCGCTGCCCTATGACTATCAGGTCTATTACTGGTCTCTCCCCGCTGATCGCCAAGCGGGCTACTGGGCTCTGACCGACGATCAGCGCGGCATGATTTACAAGATGTCGCCCGAGCAACGCGAAGCAGCCTGGGCGTCAGTGACGGCGCAGCTCGCGGGCCGCACGCCAGCAACGCCGCCCATCCAGGCGAACCCTCCAGGTGAAGGGATCCCAACAAATGGTGTGCCCGATCCGCAGGCCGCTGCTCAGGCTGTCCCTCCGGCCATGCCGGCTGATCCGGGCTATCAGGGCGGCCCATACAAGGGCGCGTTGACTCCACCGCCAGCGACGGCCGTCAACAAGACTTACCCGGTCTGCAGTCGCACCGTGCAGGACAGCTGTCGTAACCCGGGCGGGCGGTAGTTGGCTACGAAAGATACCGTAACACCCGTGCATTTAGTAATTTGAGGTCATTAGATTTATAACCATGCGATGATGCAGGGCGCGTCTGGAGCCCCCCTCCTCTGTTAGCCCTGCCCATCGTTACAGTCAGGCTGCGCGTCGCCCGCGTCGTCTTCGCTTCGGGTCGTTTTCCTGAGTCGAGTGGCTGGCGTAGTGACGAGCCTGCAATTCCAAGCTGGCTGGGGAGCGGGCGCCGAGCAATCGGCGCCCGCTTTTTTTCATCCTGTCTCTATTGACTTGCGTGCCGACGCGGCCAAGTTCGCGCGTCATTTGGAGGGGATCTATGCAAAACGACAGCCAGCACCCGCTGGTCGCAAATCGCCGCGTGCTGGCGGCGGCATTGGCGGGCACGGCGGTCGAGTTTTATGATTTCTATATCTACGCCACTGCCGCTGCCCTGGTTTTTGGGCCGCTGTTTTTCCCGGAGCAATCACCAGCAGCGCAGCTGGCACTTTCGTTTCTGACTTTCGGCATCGCTTTCGTGGCCCGCCCCGTCGGCGCGATCGCCTTTGGCCATTTCGGCGACCGCATCGGCCGCAAATCGACGCTGGTAGCATCGTTGATGCTGATGGGCGGATCGACGCTGTTGATCGCTTTCCTGCCGACTTATGCGATGGCGGCTGGATGGGGCGCTGGGTGGCTGGCACCTGCCCTGCTTTGCCTGATGCGCTTTGGCCAGGGCTTCGGACTGGGCGGTGAATGGGGCGGCGCCGCATTGCTGGCAGTCGAGAATGCGCCGAAAGGCTGGGAAGCTCGCTTCGGCGCTGCCCCGCAGTTCGGCGCGCCAGTGGGCTTCCTTGCCGCCAATGGCCTGTTCCTGCTGCTCGGCCTGTGGCTGCCAGATGCCGAATTCAGGGCCTGGGGCTGGCGATTGCCGTTCCTGTTGAGCGCAGTGCTGGTCGGTCTTGGCCTGTGGGTACGGCTCAAGATCGGCGAGACGCCGCAGTTCAGCGCGGCAGTGAGCCATGAAAAGCCCCCTGCCGTGCCGATTGCCCGCCTGTTTGCCCGTCACGGCTGGGCGGTGCTGGCGGGGACTGCCGGTGCCGTTGCCTGCTTTGCGATTTTCTACCTCTCCACGGCTTTCGCCCTGGGAGTGGGAACGGGGCAACTGGGTTATGGCCGCACCGATTTTCTTACTGTCCAGCTGGTGGCCAATTGCTTCCTGGCGCTGGGCATTGCCATGGCTGCATGGCGCGCAGACCGGAAAGGCAGCCGCTCGACGCTGGCACTCGGCGCTGCTGCAACAGTGGCGCTGGGCTTCATCTTCGGGCCCGGCCTGCAATCGGGATCGCTGCTCATGGTCTTCGCCACGCTGTCTGCCGCTTTGTTCGTGATGGGCTATGTCTATGGCCCGCTTGGCTCTTGGCTTCCCACACTATTCCCGCCGCTGGTCCGCTACAGCGGCGTTTCAGTGGCTTTCAACGCGGGCGGGATCATCGGCGGGGCGCTGACCCCCTTCGTGGCGCAGGGCATGGCATCGTCTGGCCAGCTGATTTTCGTCGGCGGACTGATTAGCCTGGCGGGTCTGCTTTCGCTTATCGGGATCTTGACGGCTAAGCCTCCAGCGCCGGGTCCATCCTGACGAGCGCGATCCGCGCTTTGCCGACTTTACGTTCGGCATCGATGGCAAAGCCTTTCAGCTTCGCATCCTCGTTGTGGGCGGTCTCAAGACTGATCCAGGTGGCAGGCGCAATCCAGCCGAGCCGGGCGAGCTTTTCGAGCGCGACCGCTCCCGCGCCGCTGCCATAGGGCGGGTCGAGCAAAATCAGGTCGAGCGGCGCTTTCGCCGGTGGCAGCGCCAGCACGGATTGTGCGCGCACGTCGCAACGCGCCTGCGCGTGCAAATTGGCAATGTTGGTGCGCAGCGAACGCAAGGCGGCTGCGTCCTGCTCGACAAAAAGACACGATGCCGCACCGCGCGACAGTGCCTCCAGCCCCAGTGCGCCCGAACCGGCGAACAGGTCCGCAACTGACAGACCTTCAAAACTGCCCAGCCTGCTCACCAGCATCGAGAACAGAGTCTCGCGGGTGCGGTCAGCCGTGGGGCGAGTCAGATCCCCCTGCGGCGCGGAGATCTTGCGGCCGCGCCATTCGCCGGCAATGATCCTCATTTGCGTCCCAATCCCCGACCGGGCCCCCGGCTTGCCCCCTTGCCCAGACCCTTGCCCGGCAGATCGCGCCGGCTGAGCGGGCCATCAGCAGGCCGCGATGGCGACGCCTTGCGCTTGCCCTCGGGGCCTTCGGGACGATAGCTGCCGCGCTTTGGCGGCGCGGTGGTCGGCTTTTTGGACGCAGGATCCTGCGCTTCGCTGCGCGCGAAACTGGGCATGGCCTCGACAAAGCGCGCAACATCCTTCGGCGGCACTTCATTGGCCGTGCCGCGCGGCATGTCGCCGAGCAGGAACGGACCATAGGCCGTGCGCAGCAGTCGCGATACTTCCAGCCCCAGATGCTCCAGCACGCGCCGGACTTCGCGGTTCTTGCCTTCGGTCAACGTCACTTCGATCCACTGGTTGCGCCCGGTCTTGCGCTCCATATTGGCGTCGATCTTGCCGTAGTGGATGCCATCGATGGTGATGCCGTCGATCAATTCTTCCAGCTGGGCCTGGCTTATGTTGCCATAAGTGCGCGCGCGGTAGGTGCGCGGGATGCCCGAGGACGGCAATTCCATCGCTCGCTTGAGCGCGCCGTCATTGGTCATAAGCAGCAGGCCCTCGGTGTTGAAGTCGAGCCTGCCCACTGGCATCAGCCGCGGCGTGCCTTTCGGCAGCGCATTCGTCAGCGCGGCGTAGATCGTCGGACGGCCTGCCGGATCGCGCTCAGCGGTGATAAGGCCGGAGGGCTTGTGGAAGCGGAACAGCCGCGCAGGCTCCGGTGCCTTCACCGGCTGGCCGTCGACTGTCACCCCGCTCAGGTTTTCCAGCACGGTGGCGGGCGTGGTCAGCACCACATCACCGATTTTCACCCGCCCGTCGGCAATCATCCGCTCCACCTCGCGCCGACTGGCCACGCCTGCGCGGGCGAGGAGCTTGGCGATGCGTTCACCGGTTCTTGGTTCGGGGGGAATTGCCATGACAGGCCCCTAGCCTTGTGGAGAAGCCAGGTCAAAAACTGGTCATGCCTGATTTGACCGCTAGACTCTCCCATCGCGCCAAGGTGAGGGGTTTGACCATGAATGACGCCACTACCGAGCCTTCCGACGTGAGAGCGCGGAGCCTTATGGGCTCGCTCAAGCCTTATCTGGAGAAGGAATCACTCGCGGCTTTCTTCCTCGGGGTTTCCTCGGGCTTTCCCTACGCAATGATCGGCGCGACGCTGACCACGCGTCTCGCGCAGGACGGGATCAGCAAGAAAACCGTCACGGCCTTCACGCTGGCTTTCCTGGTATATAACCTCAAGTTCCTCTGGGCCTGGATCGTTGATGGCATGCATCTGCCCGTGATCGGCCGCCTGGGCCAGCGCGTCTCCTGGATGCTGGTGGCAGGACTTCTGGTGATGGCAGCGGTGGTCAATCTGGCGCTGATCGACCCAGCCGCAGACATTGCCTGGACGGCAACGTCCGCGATCCTCGTCGGGGCGGCAGGGGCGACATTCGACATCGTTATCGATGCCTACCGGATCGAGACACTGAAGCCATACCAGCTGGGCACAGGCTCGGGCATGAGCCAGTATGGCTGGCGGATCGGCTCTGCCGGCGCGGGCGCACTGGCGCTGGTGGTTGCCGCGCGATACGGCTGGAGCGCGGCCTACATCGCCTGCGCGGCTTTCGCCCTGCCCGCCATGCTCACCGCGCTGATCATGGGCGAACCCGAACGGCACCGCGATCCATTGGCCAAAAAGGGGCTGGGTGAAGTCTGGACCTCGATTGCCGGGCCCTTCGCCGAATTCTTCCAGCGCAATGGCGCAGCTCTGGTTCTGCTGTTCATCCTCGTCCACAAGATCGGCGACACGCTGGCCAACCTCACTTTCCGCCTGCTGTTCGACGATCTGGGCTTCACTAACGATGAGGTCGCGGTGTGGGACGTGGGCGTGGGCTTCTGGGCCTATCTGATCGGCGTTTTCATCGGCGGGGTTGCCTACGCGAAAATGGGTCTCAAGCGCTCGGTGCTGCTGGCGCTGGTGTTGATGGCTGTCTCCAATCTCAGCTTCGCCGCGCTCGCCGCAGCGGGCCATTCGAACATCGGCATGGCCGGCGCGATCGGCTTTGAAAACATCGCCTCGGGCTATGGCGGGGTGGTGGTCGTCGCCTATTTCTCCGCGCTGTGCGACTTGCGCTTTACTGCCTCGCAATATGCCCTGATTTCGGCGGGCGCTAGCATTGTTGGCCGTTTCGTCACGGGCACCACGGCCGGCGGGCTGATCGAGGGAATGGGCTATGTGAACTTCTACCTGCTCACCACGCTGCTGGCCGTGCCGGGCATTGTGCTGTTCTGGTGGATGAGCCGGACGGGCCTGGTCGATGCGGCGATGGGATCGGCAGGCGGCGGGTCGGATGGCGACGCCGAGACGGCACAGTAGGGGCTGATGACCATCGAACCACTCGTCATTGCGAGCGGCAGCGAAGCAATCCAGGGCGGCGCGCGCGGCACTGGATTGCCGCAGACCTTCGGTCATCGCAATGACGATGCAATGTAAAGTCATCCCGCTCTAGTTATTTCCACTTAAGTGGAAGCGGGAGTCCAACTGAAACAGAGAAAAAATGCCGGGGAGCCTGTAAGCCGGGTTCTGTAACGCCGCCCGTTTCCAATAAGGACGCGGCGGCGATGGCAGCCATTCCTCTCGGCCTTGCGTTGCCGCAAGGCTCCAGCGGCCAACCCGGGCGATCGGTGCGAAACACACCAGCCCCTGCTTGCGCAGAGACGCGCCGCCCCTATTCGGCCTTGCTCCGGGTGGGGTTTGCCGTGCCGCTGACGTTGCCGCCAGCGCGGTGCGCTCTTACCGCACCCTTTCACCCTTGCCTGGGGCCGAAGCCCCATAGGCGGTTTGCTCTCTGTGGCACTTTCCCTTGGCCAAGGACCGAAATCCTTCGCCCGGCGGGCGTTACCCGCCACCCTTGTTTCGTGGAGCCCGGACTTTCCTCGGCATCCGAAGATGACGCGGCTGCCCGGCTCCCCGGCACGGGCTTTTTGTAGTGGTTGCTCTGCTGAACCGCAAGGGCGGGCTACCTTGCCCTTCCCTGGTCGCGTTCCAACAGCAAAGCGAACAGGATCGCGGAAGTCTCTCCGTCGATCACCCCGTCGATGTTCACCGGCCGCCAGCGCCGCTGGAACGCGCGCACCGCGGCATGGCCGTCGGATATGTCATAGCCGAAGCGTTCGAGCGCGAGGTAGAATGCCCCGTCATTGGGAAAGGGCGATGGCATGCGCAATTCCGGTCGCGGCAGCGCGAGCTTTATGGCGGCAAGACGCTCCCACTCAAACAGTTCGCCCGGATCCTGCTTGCGCGACGGCGCGACATCGGAATGGCCGACAATATTGGCGAACGGCATCTTGTAACGCTTCACGATGGTGTGAAGCAGCGGCAGCAAGGTGTCCATTTGCGCATCGGTAAACGGCCGGTAGCCCCATTCGTGCCCCGGATTGACCAGTTCGATCCCGACACTGGCCGAATTGACATCGGTGATCCCGCGCCAATAGCTCTTGCCCGCATGCCAGGCGCGCTTCTCCTCGTCGACCAGCCGCGTGACCGTCCCGTCCTCGTCGATCATGTAATGCGCGGAAACCTTGGCTGCCGGATCGCACATCCGCTCCAGCGCCTCGGCCGCGTCGCGCATGCCGGTATAATGCAGCACGACCATCGACACAGGCAGTTGCCGCTCATCCCAGTTGGGTGAAGGTGCCTCGCGGTGAACCAGTTCCGGCATCGGACAGCCTTAGCATCATCTTCCCGGCAATACAGCGCCAAGCACCAACGCATCCTCACTGAGCGCGAATTGCATGCCCCCGCCAAGGCTTTCCGCCAGCTGGTGCAGCATGGCCGCAGGCGCCGTGCGGCTGGAAAGCTCGCGCGGATCGAGCCGGCCTTCCAGCGCGAGGCCAATGGTTTCATCGAACACCACCCGCGCGCCCGCCGCCCGGACGACGATTTCGCTGGTGCCGCCTTTAAGTTCCGCACCCAGCTCCAGCGTCCCGCCGCGCACCAGCGCCTCGATGCCGATCAGTGCCAGGTTGAGCAGGGTCTTGACTGCCGGCTTGGGCAGCGCATCGGCGCCCAGCGCCCAGACGACTTCGATGCGGCCATTGTTTCCCGCCAGCGCGTCCACCACGCTGCGCGCTTCTTCCACCGGCACCATGTCGCCGTATCCACCTGCCGCGCCGAAAGCGAGCCGGAAGAACTTGAGCTTGTCCGTGCTGATACGGGCGCTCTGCTCCAGCAATTCGAAGCAGCGCTGGCGCATTTCCGGGTCTTTTTCTTCGGAAATCAGTTCAATACCGTTCGACAGCGCGCCGACCGGGCTCAACATGTCGTGGCACAACCGCGAGCAGAGCAGGCTGGCAAGGTCTAGTGAGCTATTCGTCATTGGCGATCGGTTCCTTTTCATCGCCGTCCTTATAGCCTGCCGCCTGCCGGTGGAAGCGCCTCGTGGCATGGCGGCACGATTTGCGGCTTGCGCAGGGTCCGCTCCGCCGCAATCGCCCGCGAGTAACGGTTATCCACCTGATTTGATGGGACGCGGCGCGAACAATGTCTGGACCTTGGCCGACGCGTTGCGCCATAGGCAATGCCATGTGGCAGCTTTACCAATTCCCCTTGTGCCCGTTCAGCCGCAAAGTGCGCCTGCTGATGAGCGAGAAGGGCATCGGTTATGAGCTGTGGCGCGAAAATCCATGGGAAGGGCGCGACGAATTCCTCAACCTCAATCCCGCCGTACGCACGCCTGTGCTGCACGATCCCGAAAAGGGCATCACCCTGTGCGACAGCCAGGCGATCTGCGAATACCTTGAAGAAACCGTCGATCGCAACGCGATGATCGCGGGAACGGCGACGGGCCGCGCCGAAGTGCGCCGCCTGGTCGCGCTGTTCGATGAAAATTTCTACGAAGATGTCACGGCTCCGCTCTTGCTCGAACGGATGAAAAAGCGGGTGATCCTGCGCCAGTCGCCCGATTCACGCGCGCTGCGCGAGGCGATGAAACTGGCGCATGAACATCTTTATTACATCGACTATCTGATAGATCGCCGCCCCTGGCTGGCCGGGGCAACCATGAGCCTCGCCGATCTTGCCGCCGCCGCACAGATTTCGGTGGCGGACTATCTCGGCGGAATTGACTGGTCGAGCCACGAACAGGCGCGAGGCTGGTATTCCGTGTTCAAGAGCCGCCCCAGTTTCCGCCCGCTGCTGATTGAGCGGCAGGACAATATCCAGCCGCCCGAAGGGTACGGCGACGTCGACAGCTGAGCGTCTGGGAAAACTGCAGTCCTAGGCGGTCAAACAGGGCTGACCTTGGTCCCAAATCGCCCATGTTTCCTGAAACGGACCATCCAGCGGTCGAGAAACAGCGACAGCGGATGGGCGGTCACTCCAAGCTCCTTCAAGCCAGGAAGGCGACCCGAGGCGACATTGCCCGCGCTCAGCAAGGCCCACTGGTCGCGTGATAGCGGCGCGCCGGGCAGCCATCCGGTCAAGATCGCAAAAGCGGCAGAGACAAAATCAGGAAGTTCGACAAACAAGCGTTTGCGCTCCTGCGCTGCGGCGAGGCGTTGGTGCAAATCGAGCATGGTGATGACTTCCGGCCCGGCAATCTCAAAGATCTTGCTGCCATGCTTCTTCGGATCCGCCAGTGCCGCAACCACCGCGCGCGCGGCATCGTCAACGAAGACCGGCTGCAGTTTCGCTCCGGGGCCGAAAACCGGAAGTACTGGCAGCATGGCGATGAGCCCGGCAAACATCGTGGTGAATTTGTCGTCAGTGCCAAACAGCAGCGAGGGGCGAACAATGGTCGCGCCCGGGAATGCAGCGAGCACCGCCGTCTCGCCCTCGCCCTTGGTGCGCGCATAGGCAATGTCGGATTCAGGATTGGCACCAATTGCCGAAATCTGGACGAAAGCACTGACGCCGGCATTGCGCGCCGCCTGCGCGACACGTCCGGCGCCCTGGCCTTGCAGGGCATCAAGATTGCCCGAAAACGCCCCGACCAGATTGACCACGGCCTCCGCGCCAGCCAGTGCGGCCGCAACCTGATTGTCCTTTGTCACGTCGCAGCGCACCAGTTGCAACTGGCCGAGATTGCCCAGCGGCTTCATTGTGAAAGCGCGCTCAGGATGGCGGCTGGCGACGCGCAAACGCGCCCCGGCGGCCAGCAGCTCCTGCGCAAGATGCCGCCCAAAAAATCCGGTTCCGCCCAGCAGCACCACTTGCTTGCCCCGCAGCGCTGCCCCGGCCTGTCGTTCAATCATGACTGCAAAATCCCATGTTCAGCGCAGTTCCAAACGTGCCCCATGCCATGCCCGGGCGGCACTGCGCAACCGCCCGCACACACCCGCCCGGCAAGTTTGCCTGCGATTGCCGTTGACAAGGCGCGACCTGCCCCGCTATCGGCCCGCTCCTACCCGGCGCACCGCACCACGGCGATGCGCCCCGTGCCCAGATGGCGGAATTGGTAGACGCACCAGCTTCAGGTGCTGGCGCTCGCAAGGGCGTGGAGGTTCGAGTCCTCTTCTGGGCACCATTTGTTCTCCGCGACAGACCGCGGGGGGTTGCCAAACCCACAGAAATCAGCCATAAATGTCACTTCGGCCATCGCCACGGTTCGCAGTTGTTCGCCACCAATCGGGGGTCACTGGGGGCCAAGATGGTGGCCAGTTGCTTCAATGCGAATCAAGTGGCCCCCACCTCATGCCTCTTTCCGATATTACGATCCGAGCCGTTGTTCCTGGCGAAAAGCCGATCAAGAAAGCTGATGAGAGGGGCCTTTTCCTCCTTGTACAGCCGTCCGGTGGCAAACTCTGGCGTTTGAAGTACCGTTTCGAAGGTAAGGAGAAGAAGCTCGGCCTCGGCCGGTACCCGGACGTCTCGCTGAAAGAAGCCCGCCGGCGCCGCGATGAGGCGCGCGAAAAGCTGGCTATGGGGATCGACCCCGGCGGCGAGAAAAAGCGCGCAGAGGCCGAAGCGATCTTGGCCGCGGCCAGCACGTTTGGCGCAGTGGGAGAGTCTTACCTTGACTGGGCCACGAAGGACGGTCGGGAGTCGGCGACAATCAACAAGTCGCGATGGCTGTTTTCGCTCTTTGACGAAGCCTTCAGCAACCGGCCCATCGGCGAGATTTCGGCCCCAGACCTCCTCTCGGCTCTGAAGGTGATTGAAGCCAAGGGGCACTATGAGACTGCTAAGAGGATGCGTTCGTTAGCGTCGAGGATTTTCCGCCACGGCGGTCACCTCGGCTACGTCGCTTCGGACCCCACGACTATGCTGCGTGGCGCTTTGATATCGCCCAAGGTCAAGCACCACAGTGCGATCATCGAACCCAAGCAAGTCGGGCAACTGTTGCGGGACATCGACGAATATGCCGGGCAGCCCCTCATCAAACTCGCGCTGCAGCTTACCCCGCATGTTTTTGTGCGGCCGGGTGAATTGCGTGCGGCAGAATGGGCGGAGTTCGATCTGGAAGGCGCAAAGTGGACGATCCCGGCGAGTAAGATGAAAATGCGCCGCCCTCATGTTGTGCCCTTGTCGGGCCAGGCACTCCACCTTCTCCGCTCGGTTGAGGCCCTAACCAAGGACAAGCAGTACATATTTTCATCGCATCATACCGGAACGCGACCAATGTCCGAGAATACCATAAACGTTGCGCTCAGGCGCATGGGTTATGCGAAGGATGAGATGACCGCACATGGTTTCCGAGCAATGGCTAGTACCCTCCTGAACGAGTCAAGGAGATGGAGCTCAGATGCGATCGAAATAGCCCTCGCTCACCACTCGGGTAACACAGTTCGCGGCACCTATCATCGCGGACAACATTGGGATGAGCGGGTCGAGATGGCGCGATGGTGGTCCGACTATCTGGACGAATTAAGAGCGGATGGGATGAGAGATGCCCGTCGCCGTGGTGATTAGTTCACCCATTGGCTCGCGACAGGCGTGTTGTGCTGCAGCAGGGTCGCTCGTTCCAATGGCCGCTCGGTCTTTCCGAAATGCGGTTACTACCAATCCTCCTCGTCAAACTGTGTATCCACCGACAGGCTGCGAATGAGACCCGAACCATAGCGTAACTTGGTTCCGATTACATTGAGCACTTGCACCGCGCCGCTTTGCGCAACGTTCAGCTGGGAGAGGCGCTCGAAGGGCACAAAGATATATGCGTTGATCTCATCTCCGCGAGCCTGGAAGCTGCCAATGGCTTCTAGCTTGCCGCCTTCAGGCTCCTCTATCATTCCAGCTTTGCCGCTGAGCGTAACGAACGCGGTCCGGTACTTGCTGTTCTCCGGGCGGAGAAGGGAGCCGGGAAAGGTGAGGAGGGCGATCTCGCAGTAGCAGCCGCTATCCACCCGCCTTTTTGGATCGACCGCCCGAAGTCCGTAATGGTAGTCCCATGTCGCGACCCGGAACAAATACTGACGTAGTCGTCTTCCGGTCGTTTCCGCCACTTGGGTGCTGTTTTGCGAAGTGCTTTTGCGCCGGTCGTGGCGTCAGAGACCGTTGCGTGTGGCGTTCCTTTTGCCATGATGCCTGCCCATGGTTCTTACCAGCGACGTGCGCCGCGCGCACGGTGACCGTCGATGTCTGTCAACCTGGCCCATATCCCAGTCGTCCGAGTGAGTCGTGACATTCAATTCTATCACGACGGAAACAACTGTGAGTGTGATTGCCGTGGCAGGCCTCGCTGACAAAGGCGACATGCGGTTTCCCTGCCACGCCACATCAAGGCGGCCAGCCATTTAGGAACCGCGCAACCGCAGACTAGAGGCGGCATACCAACGTTTGGCACCTGCACACCGGTAACAACAATTGCACTGAAATTTCGGCTCAAGCTTCTGTCGCGTCGTGATTGCGACCTTCGATCATCGCCGATTCAGGTTCGGTGAGGCCAAAGGCTTCGTATACTGCCCTATCGATCTGGCGACTAAGTACGCGGATCTGGCGTTCCCTTACCAATGACAATGCGCTGGCTTTGGTGGCCATCATGGCACGTCCTAACTTCGCCAAAGTTGCAAAAGATTCCCTAGGCGGAAGTGGGAGCATTTCGACGAACTCCTTTTTTACCTCGGCAAGTGCCTCGCCCACTTCAGGATTCATAATCCTCAAGCACCACGTCAAAAGCCTGGAGTTCAAAATCGCGACGATAGCATAGGGATTAGTCTCTTCGGCCTGAGGCTCCAAGACATGAAGGTTGTTGAGGCATAGGAATTTATCCGTATCGAGAGCCGCAATGATCTGGTCGCCGGTTTGACGAACGAGGATTTTCGCTTCGGAATCGAAATTGACGGCAGGACGAGGTTCCGCCAGCCAGGGACCATATTCAAGGAAGCGTTTCTCAAGCGGTCTAATCTCAAATCGCCCTATGTCCCGTCCCCGCAGATATTGTCGATGCTTGGGGGTCAAAGGAGTAGAGGCGTCGAAAATCCGTCCTTTTACGGTCTCTTTGGTCTGGGGAGGCTTACCCTTGCCGGCCTGGTAAGGCTTAACACCTACGTTGACCTTTAATAGGTTGGCAACCACTAGAGGCTGACTAAACACCTTGTCTCGCAATGCCCGCTCCGCAGCGGATAGAAAAATGTTTATCGGCTTGTCAGCCGCTGCCAGCCAGTCATCCTGATTTCCCGCGACCTGATGAGCCGCTTCCAGCATGGCATTGAGCGGCGCATTCGGAACCACAAAAACATTGGGCTTAAAGCCTTTTTCGAAGCCGTTCTGAAAAATAACGACCTCAGTATCGACAACGACCTTCCTAAAGACGGCGTACCCAAAATGAACAATTTTGAGCACAATTGTTGATCCCATGACAAGGCGTCGTAATTTGCCTTGCTTTAGATTGCTAAGCCAGGGGTTGGGAATTATCATCCCCCACTGGCCGTCCTTTTTGACGAGTTTCGTTATCGATAGCTCAATGAAGAGCAAGTAGCTGTCGAGTTGATAGGATTGGTGCTTGAATTTCCTTTGCAAATACCTCTTTTCCAGCGGGTATAGCGTGGCGCCATATGGCGGATTTCCAATGACTACGTTAAAACCTCCGGCTGCGAAAACGGAGGAAAATTCATCCTCCCAGTCGAAGGCATTGATCCGAAAATGGTCGTCTTCACACAGGTCAGGCAGTTCCCCTTGATCGTAAAAATCACCGCTTACTAGACTGTTTCCGCAACGAATATTGCTACCCAAGTCAGGCAACGCACGCTCATGGAACAAGGAAAGATTCTTGCCAAGGGCTTCACCACTCTCTCCTTCAAGTACCTTTAGAAGCAAAGAAAGCTTGGTCACTTCGACAGCCTGTGGATCGATGTCTACCCCAAATATGTTATTCAGAAGAATCGATTTCCGCACTTGCGTCGTGAGTTTAATAACCCCTTTCTCAGTTTGATGAAGTTCCTTCTTGAATTTTGCCAAACCACCATGTACGAGGTAGTAATTTAGGTGCCAATCCAAGAGATGCTGATAGGCAACGATAAGGAAAGATCCCGATCCACAGGCCGGATCGAGCACTTTTATCTTCTCCACTTGCTTAGGTGACTTACCTTCTAGTAGCTTGTCGACTGTCTCCAAGACGATGAACTCGACCACGTAACTCGGCGTATAGAAAACACCGCCGGCCTTTTTGACTTCCGGTTTTTCCTCAATGAAGGCAGTCTTACCCTCGACCTGGATAACCTTTCCAAGAAACCGCTCGTAAACTTGGCCGAGGATGTCGGCGGGGATGACGGAAAACTCATACGGATTGGGCAGATAAAGACTGCGGATGATGCGATGAAGCGGCGCGTCATCAATCGTCAGTTTTAAGGTGACTGTGTCGACCGCGGTCGGGTGGATTTCCTTCGGATTGAAATGGAATAAGCCGGAGTTGTAGCGATCGTCGGCGTCTTTGAATAATTTGGTGAGCTGTTCGTATGCTCCTTGACCGTTCGCGACTTTGAGAAGCCGTTCCGAGGGCTCGATCCCTCGATCTTCGCATATTCTGAGAAAGATGATCCTGTCGATCGTGAGTTGAACCGCGAGGTTCAAATCACGCTCGGTGATATCATTGTTCGCGAGTATGTTGCTCGCGAGTGCCTGGCGCCATCCTTCGATCTCGGCCAGAAATGCATCATCAACTGTTGCTGTGGCAGCCTTTTTTGCACTAGCGAAGCGGTCGAAGGAACCCCTCATCACCGCATCCTTCGAAAACAGCGAAGCGATTTCCTCCCATTTGTCCTCGTACTCAGTATACTTGAAGTAGTGCAGCCGCGCGATGCTCGGTGCGTGCTTTTCGTCGGGCTTATATGTGCAGTCGTATACAGCAAACTCCTCGAAATCAGTCAAAATGCTAATCGGCAGTTTGGCGCTCCAACCATATCGGCGAAGCTGGAATGCCGCCTTCGGGTCAGAGTTGATTGATACCGATGGCTTTTTGGCTTCCACAAAAAATTTCCGCGTTCCGCCAACGCGGAATGAGTAGTCGGGTGCCTTCTTCGAGGCACCGACGAGAACCATGTCCTCGTGGATTACATCGCGGTAAGCCTCGGCATAGTCGCTTTCATTGTCGATATCCCATCCCAGCGCTTTGAAGAACGGGTCAATGAAATCGCGCCGGACCTGTGTCTCGTTATAGGTGCCGGAAAGGTAGACGTCTCTTTGCTCAGTGAACCGTTTGACAAGCTTCGATATTACTGCTGGCGCGACCATGGTTATCCCCTTGTCCCGGCCACCTTAAAGAGGCACCAAGTGGCAGGCAAGACTCTGACCTGTGCGGATGGACCGGTGACCGAGTGCGACGGTCCAGCGGTCCAATGCGAGTTCTATTGGGAACAAATTGGAAGATCTGCATTAAATTCGCTGAGAGCTTTTGGCTTTATGAGCAGCGTGATCGGCGCCCGCTTGGCGGGTCCTTCGACCCGAGCGAGGCAGGCGTGGGCGACCGAATGCGCCAACTTTGCTGACGTTCAGTGACTGATCAAACTTTCCTGATAGCTGTCGATCATTCAGGATTGCATGTACCCCGATGACTCTGCTGCGCGGGCGGTGACCACGTCGGGAATAGGTGACTGAACAGCGTGACGTTAAAACTGCTGGTTCCTGTCTCGGCCTTTCGATAGCCTCAGCTATGGCTAGAGACTTGAGTATTCGCATAGCAGTTGGTGCTCCTACCGAGCGTCGCTCAACGGTGTGGAAGGTTTGGTCCTGTCGCGACGAGGTCTACGCGGCCCACACAAGCATGGGCGCGATTCAGAAGTTGAGTTTCCACTCCTCGCGGAAATGTCGTCTCGCTTTCTTAGAGAAATTGCCGAGACCGCATCCAGAGGAAGACCGGGTAATAAATCGCTGGGAACGCGCAGCGCTCGATCCCGCTAAACCCGACGTCGCCGTGAAGGTCCTCACCGTCTATTTTCCGGAGTGCTACCTTGGCAAGGGATGGCTTCCGCCAAGCAAGAAGACCGCGTGGCTATCACCCCCCGAACCTGGGACTCTTACAGCGTTTCAGCTCGTTTACACATTAGAGCCGGAGACGGCGATCCAAACCTGTGCGCATAACATGGGGTACACATTACTCAGCTACCACGTGCTCCCCGGGCAAGAGGCGGTTTTCATTTGGACATGGACCGAATCTTACCCTGAAGGAGACCTAATCGTGCCGTCGCGCGACGGCGTCGAACCCGATATGGTGTTTCCGATCAAGGCACCGCCGGACGCGACACGGGAGTTGCATTTCACGATTTTCCGACAGCCCGAGGAAATGCAGAGCATTGAATGTCTAGGGTACAAGGTGCCCGCGGGAGAAGCCTCGCGGCGATTTCCCGGCGCGAGCGTTTTCGCTCGTACCGCGATATCCCACAGCTCAGAAATTCTTAAAGGGCTGGCTCAGGACCCTGCAGATCAACCGACGGCGCAATGCGCTGACATAGCCGCCGTTGATCACTACAGGTCGCACTCCTGAAAGCGGCCGCTCATTCAGCGCGGCACATCAAGAGAATTTTACCTTTTTCCAGTTCGCGAGGCCCGTCTCCTCGGCCCAGCGGCGCCGAAGATAGCCAGATGCGGACCCGTTGTCGTAGCCGTGCATACTGGCGCGGTAGCGAAGCGCCGCGGGCCAGCCGCGCGGGCGGAACGACACGCTCTGCTGGTGAAAGATGCTGTGCCCCTCGGGTTTCAACATGGGGTCGCCGGATGCAACGAAAGTGTCTTCCTTCCCCTCGACCGGGACCAGGGTGTCGAACCTGTAATGGAGAGAGATGCGCCGATCGGCG